>Ga0335072_10000121_pt1 | contig 161533 bp, 148 predicted proteins | sample Lox_Sample_21_FD_206725 | JGI IMG/M metagenome (GOLD analysis project Ga0335072, IMG submission 206725) | Soil microbial communities from Loxahatchee National Wildlife Refuge, Florida, United States - Lox_Sample_2.1 | ecosystem: Environmental > Terrestrial > Soil > Wetlands | place: USA...
AATTCCTCCCCTCTTCCATCTTCTTTCCCTCCTCTTGCTCATCCTCGTCATCTCCATCGTCCCACCCTTTGCTCATCTTAACCGCTTTCTCCCACTTTTGATACATCTTCTTGCTCTCCTTCTCCGGCATCTTGGGGTTGAAATAGAATCTGCCTTCCATGTTAATGTTCTTGAGGTCGTCAAAATGCTTCCACACGCCCGCTGCAAATCCCGCCGCGATTGCGGCCCCTAGTGCAGTCGTCTCGCGCATGTGTGGCCGATCCACAGGTATTCCGATTAAGTCCGCTTGTGTCTGTGACAGTCAATCATGTTAGCATTGGCAACATGCCCGAATAAACAGACGCGCTCTCTTGCCTGACGTACCTGCATGCAAAGATCACTGTTACTCATTCCACCATCAACCGCTAATTCCTTTAGCTTGTGGCCTGAATCTTTCTCCATCGCATCCAAAATAGCTTTTGTCTGGAAACACGTTGCCTCTAACGTCGCCCTGGCGATATGGCCTTGCTTAGTATGTGCTGTGATGCCGAACATCGTTCCCTTAGCAGAATCAATCCAGTACGGTGCAAACAAGCCGCTGAACGCCGTTACGAAGACGACGCCGCCGTTGTTAGGGACGGTCTGCGCCAAGGTCGAAATTTTATGAGATTCGTGCGCGAAGCCCAGGTTATGCATCAGGAACTTGACAGAGGAGCCCGCGACCGCAATGGAACCTTCGAGAGCGTAGACGGGCTAGCCGTGTATCACCCAGAATCAGTGAAAGGACAGATGTTAAGCTGAAACAAGGGAGGATACGTGCCAAAAGGATTCGCATTCTGCCTTTGTAATTTGTAAAGAGGTTCGTAGGAGTCACTTACCGGCAGACCCATGCCGCGGAAATCGTATGCAACCGTCGACAAGAGTCCGTTCTTACTTATGACAGGCTTCTCACCGACATTGTAGAGCATAAAGCATCCGGTCCCGTATGTGTTCTTGGCTCGCCCAGGCGAAAAGCCATTTTGTCCAACGAGTGCGGCAGACTGGTCGCCAAGGCAGCCTGTGATCCTGGTCCCGGTCAGAGGGCCAGCTGTGAGCTTGCCGTATGCTTCTGGGTCCGAGCTAGGCACGATCTTTGGCAGGCGGAGCTTCTTCGTATCAAGCTCGAAGAACTGGAGTAGTTTCTCATCGTACTCGAGCTTGTAAATATTCATCCACATGGTACGAGACGCGTTTGTGGGATCCGAGACGAATACATTGGCTTTGGGCCCGCCATTGAGCTTGTATACGAGCCAGGTGTCAACCGTGCCAAAGGCGAGTTTGCCTGCTTCGTAGGCCTCTTTGACGGCGTCGACATTGCGGAGCAACCAGAGCAGTTTAGTTGAAGATGGGTAGGTGGAGAGGGGCAGGCCACATAGAGGTGTAAGCTCGTCGGCGCCGGGGCGCGATTTCAGCTCGCGGACGATCGCGGCGGTGCGAGTGTCAGTCCACACGATGGAGTTATAGAGCGGTTCGCCAGTCTCAATGTCCCAGACACTGGTTGTTTCGCGCTGATTGGTGATGCCCACGGCTTTGATGGAGGATAGGGAATGACCAGCTGCCGTGAACTGTTCGCAGGCTTTGGAGATGCAGGTCTCGACGGAGGAGACGAGCTCAAGGGGATCGTGCTCGTGCCAACTAGAGAGACGGCGATGTTAGCATTGAAGTTTTTGTATTTGGGATGGGGAAGACACTGCCATACCCAGGATGTGGGTACATCTGCTTGAACTCGACTTGATGCGAGGCCACTGGGTTGCCCTTAGTGTCGAAAATGAGAAAGCGTGAACTAGTGGTGCCATTGTCAATGGAGCCGACGAAGACCTCATCGCCGCTTCCTTTCGCCTGTATTGTTAGTGAATTTGTCTTTCCCTGGTCTAAAAGTATCACAGGTCAACTTACCATGGTATTGTACTTGGGGGATGCGGGGGCGAAGTTCGCAACTGTGGGGGTTCGCTAACCAAAAAACCTAGGACAAAAAGTACTGAATTTTTGAGTGAATAGAGTATGTCTGATGAGTAGTAGAGATAATAGAAAAGCACAAAGAGAACATGCGGAAAACCCAGAATTCCACAATATGTCACAACGGTCTCGGTGGGGGGATTTGGGACGTAACATCGGTGCGCAGGTCAAAGGCACAGATCTGCGGGGAATCCCAGTTGCATCGGCTCCTTCGCGAACGCTTCACATGTCAATTCACTTGTGCGAGAGATCAGGCTGCTCAGTGTAGGGACATGTAGATGCTTGGTTGCAGCTGACTGAGGTTAGATCGAGCTTGTCAGATATCAGGATTTCTTTTCGGCCTGTTTCTTTTCATGCTCATCCAGTCTCTCTTCCCATTCCTTGCGCAGTTGTTCCATTTCTCGCCAGACCTTGGCTCCCTCTTCCACAAAGGTCTCCACATCTTCTCTATTCGCATCTTTCGCTCCTCGCATGCGTCCCCGGCCCGCCTTGGCCCACCAATCCACAGGCATTCCCGAACCGTCAAGCCCCCAGCCCTGCACGTCGGTCTTTGCAACTCTTACGGACCCCCATCCATCAGTCGCACTACCCCATTTCACGCCATGACGCCCTTTATCGCCCGCATTGCCCTCTTGGTCATCCTGGGGACCTAAGGCAAGCCAAACCGGCGCATACGCTGCAGTTTCCACCGTGATTGTATGCCACGGAGAGCCAATCCACCTTGCAATATACATAAGTAATAGCATCGCCCAATAAAGTGGGAATATGAGAGGAACGATCGAAGTTGCACAGATGCCTGGGTGGGCCACGTAGATTGAGGGCTTCGAGGAGACACTAATTGGTCCATTGGCACCTTTTGTGTGCTCTGTGTCACAGTACGAATCGACCATCTTCGCTGTTGCTGGCTGACCTTCAGCTGTGAGCGCCATCAGATCGGTGAGTCGCTTCGAATGACCATACGCGTTTTCGGATGTTAGCCCTTGCAGATCGTCTGGATTGAAATCTTGTCCCGATGCCTCCACAGAAGATATCCAGATTATTTTTCCAGGAGTTTGTGGGTCGCAAGATCGCAAAAGGGGCATAAGGCCGTGCACGAGCATGTAGTGTCCGAAGACATTGGCGCAGAACACTACTCCGAGAGGGGGCTCTGAAGCGTCCCTTTCGATTCCGGGTGGTGCCAGCTGGGACTTTGCAAGACGTCCAACGGGTGAGAGTTTGAATTCGGGCCAGGTGACGCTTTGTACCAAATCTGTTGAAACTTGATAGATAGCTTTGGGCCAATCCATCCCACTCCACCCCCCAATACCTGCATTGAGAATTATGGCATCGAGTTTGGGGATATTCGAGAGCAGAAGGCGCCTATACAAGGCTCGGACGGAAAGGAGGTCTGTAAGCTCAACAGTTTCTGGCTGAAGATGGATTCGTCTAGTGAAACGTTCGGCAACGAAGGAGGTCCCGTAGGTGGACAGCTGTTTTTGGAAAACTTCAAGTGTGCTGCTACCCTTTTCGGCATTCCGCGTGGTGAAGATGAGTGTCAAATGGGCGGTGATTGGCTTTATTCGTATGTATTCGTCTATGAGCCTTCGGCAGATACCCAGTCCCAACCCGCTGGTGAAAAAACATTAGTCAGGTACAAGTCTGAAAGATGAAATATGAAATGCTCTACCTGTTGGCGCCCGTGACAAGAACGTAGGTATGCTCAGATACTGTTGCAGCTCCGTTGGAGCCCATCTTGATGTTGATTACATCTTTTGAAAAGTTGAGGGTGTCTGGTCAATCCAATCCGCGCCCACGTGTTTTGCTTTTTTCTAGTTAGGCGGATTCGGCGAATCGATTTTCCGGATTTCCCCCCCTAGGATTTGCTCTTCATCTCTGCCATTGCTCTTATCAAAGCATTCCTCAATGACCTTAAACATTCCAGTCAATGCTCCACAGCAACGAACACAAAAAGCATTGTCCAATACTGACCAATAGGGAAGCCCATACTGCCGTTGTCGTTGTCAGAGAAATGGCTCTCATTATTGATCACGTCTTGCCGAATGCGGCCAATGATACTCGTACGTCTCGCTCATTTGATGACTTGTGGCGAGCTTTCCTTTGTGTCTGCGAAGTCTTCGTCGACCGGTTGTTTTGCTCCTTACTTGCTCCTACAAAGTTCAGCAGCTTATCCAAATCTTGACAATTCCCGGCTCCCGATATGAGGCCTTGGCTCTTTGCTACGGCTCTGCTTGGGACAAGCCCAGTAGTCCTGGCTCAGAATTTGAACGCTCTTCCTGCCTGCGCGGTGGGTTCTCCCTCGGAGTGCTCATTTGAGTCAAGGCTAATGTCTGTACAGCAAACTTGCTTGAGTAACTCGACTGCATCTGCTGGAAGTTGCTCGAGTCTAGACGTAAAATGCCTTTGCTCGAATGCGGAGTACGTCAACACTCTGTCCTGCTGTCTGGCGACAAACTGCGATACTTCTGACCAGCAAAGTGTGTAAAGGCTCCTTTCTTGTCTTCAAAATAAACCTAACAACCTGCCAGAAGCTATATTGTTCAATATCCAGGAATGTGCCACGGTCAATGAGACGGCACCGTCATTCGTCGGCTGCTCGCCACTTGGACTTACAAGCTCGATCATCCTTGGTCCACTGGGCTCGGGCTCAGCGTCGACTAAGGCTCCCGCAATGTCGAGTTCCACAATGTCCGCAAATATGGACATGGGGTCCAACTCTTTGGTCTCAACGGTGACTGGGCCGGTGGACTCAATTGCAACAAGTAATGACTCTGGTTCTCCAATAACTGCGAGTTTCAATGGGAAGAGGCCCCTCTTGACTGGAAGCTGCACGAAGATCAATTTTGCTATGGCAACAGGCGCCATGGGAATGGTCACAGAGTTTCCCCAGATTGGCTGCTCGGACCAGCTCGAGGGCTGCTGTCCATTCGACAGTCACGAGAATGCTGTTCTCACTAAATGCCCTGCGGATTATTTCACCACAGCAAGTGCATGCTGTCCTTCGTAAGTCATTCGTGTATGTACTTGTTGATGTATGCTGACCGCTCAAGGGGGTGGCAAGTTTATTTCTCTACCATCGGAACCCAAAAGCCATGCTATACCATGCCATCTCAAACGTTTGTTCCCGCAATGAGCGCCACGATCTCGGGGATTACCGTCATAACAGAGCATATCTTTACACGAAAGTATGAGCTTACAACCCCCGGCAATTTAGGCGGCTTGGCTACGGGCGCAAAGGCTGGAATTGCAATCGGAGTTTGCGCGGCTGCTTTGGTGCTCGCTGGGGTTGTCCTCTTCTTACTACAGAGACGGAGAGCACGGCAAACAACGGTCACCAGCCGAAACAACAACATGATTGAGCGATCTTTCAGTCCTACCTTCCCGCCGGGTCCGCAAGAGCTAGCAAGTCCAGAGGGTGTAGGTCATTCACCGGGCTCCGCGAGAAGCGATTGGCCAATGAGTTCAGGTTCACCTCCAGCATATAATCTGTCGATTCCCAGGGCAGTATCGGGCAAGGTACAATCGCCTCAAGAGCTTCCAGGCAGCACATTCATCCACGAGCACCATCCCGCTTACAGTGGAAGCGAGGAGCCTCAACAGCCGCTTACGGCTCCAAGCTCGCCTCCGGGATCACCTCCACGAAAGACCACGACCTCTCCGGTCGTATCAACCTTGGGGTCCCCCCACGCCGTCTGAGAAGGCTCATTCGCTACAGCTGCATATATTGTGACCAAATGTACCTACTTTAAATTTGCTACTTAGTTTTGCCCGAATGGCTTGAATGCCTGTTCCGGATTTCCATGGGATTCTTTCACGATATGATGTAAACATCCGTCTCAGCAGCTAGCCCTTAGCGAAGCATTCATAACAACTACCTTACAACAAATGGGACTCAGTATTCCATGCTAGGTAATTAGGCCTTCTAAAGTGTGTCGCCCCTGTCTCTCGTAACCAGAATAAGCCCGCCAAGGCTAGCCTTGCGCAAAGTAGATTCTAGACCTTGGTCTGTACAAACCTATGATCGATGCGTTCAGCAGAGTAATAGCCAAGCATACGGAAGGGGAAGGCGACGAGAAAGGCGGAATGGGAGAAAGGAAGTGACTACTGCGCTCAGGGGTGCCGGCTATTATCCTCCTCGGTTCAGTCTAGCCAGTAATCTACCCTTTGTACTGCACTGGCTACTTCCTAGCTACTTTTGTACTGCACCAGGTAGTCAGCACAGTTAGTACAAATATTACCCGGGCGAGAAGTAGTATACCTGACGAACCACTCCTTTCAGACTTCGCCGGCGCCATGATCGGTGAATGCTCCTGCCGCCGAATCTTCTCCCTGACATCTTGATGATACTGCTGACACCGTGTAGCCGATAAATAAAAATGGTCCTCATTCTCCTTGCTCAGCATATCGAAATGGAGCTGGCGGTTCTCTGGTCGCAGTTGTTCCTCAAATCCAGGGGCCCTTAGCTCTTTAACGTATACATAGAGGTAGTTGATCCAAACTGCAAGGTGGTCTCGCAAAGGCAGGTCAGCTGTGGTAAGGTCTAGATAGACCTCAATGAGAGAGTCTAGAAAGACAGCAAGCGGTGCCATATAAGTTTGTGTCTCGGTAACGTCGCGACAGAGATTGTATTTCCATTCACGGGCGGATAGAAGAACAACACCGACGGTATTGCTTTCATCCACCTCTGTCAAGTCGCCACCCTTGATGTTCGAACCTTTGGGCGGAATAGCAAGGCGAGGTGCGTGAATACTTAGTTGAGGTATGTGTTCAAACCGTGGATTTACCTTCGTCCTGCTGTATCCAACAGCTTCGAGGCTCCGCGCCGCGCGTTCCGGATCATGTACGAGGAGGAAGAGCTCAAGAATTATTGTAGGAACACCGTAAAGGGCGAGCGCATCTTCTCCCCAGATGAGGCAGGGTATACCTGCATCGTATAGGACCATGCAAGCATCGTAGCGAGGGTCGTCGTCCGACATCGTTGAGTAAGTGTCTTCTAGCTCGGCGGATTTCTGTATGGTCGCGAGCTGTTTTAGCTGGCTTAAGCAGCTGAGGCTCTTGAAGAAAGAAAGGAATGGCTTAGAGGGGCTCTTAGGAGGAGGCATATTTCTTCGAAGAAATTGCGAGCACTACTGCAGGATACCTCGCTGTGTTGAAGTTGGTTCATTTACTGCAGTCCATGTACGCAGCAGGCTTTACATAAGCGGGCTGGGAAATTGGAGCTGGAGACGGTCACGGTCTTGGGTGGAGGACCCCCCCCCAAGACTCACCAATAACCTCTAGTTACTGCTATACTTCAGGGGGTAACTACTGCGCTCTGGGGTGCCGGCTATTAGCCTCCTCTGATCAGCCTTATCCGCAGCAAGTCCAGCAGCCTTTGCCCTAATGCTTGCAGCCATTCAAAGGCCCAACGTCTTTCTTTGAAAGGCTCGTTTAGCCTCGCATGTCTCGTAAGAAGCTGGATCCTAAATCGAAATTCCTGATCAATACTAGGATATCAAATCTAAAGAAGGAAGAAAGGAGGACGGCATAGCTAGGAAAGCTTCAAGGAGTATCCGCTTGCGAGGGGTGGTTGTAAAGTCTGACTTATTGACCAGATACTTGTCAGACGGGATAGGACTAGTACAGCCTTCTGCCCTTCTTTCTAGCGTGGTTGTTGCCTACACCAATGACACGTATCTCAGAGATGCCTACAGGTACCTCCAGGTGCCTATAGATGAGTTCATAGCGACCCACGGAAGCCTAGTTACAGTGACTCAGGACACCTTGCCCTTGGAAGGTATAAGGATGTTGTCAGACGAGTGTCACAGGTGTGTTATAAGGGTGTCTCATGTTTAGCTAGCACCCTGCCCCCGTGTATTTAGAACTTCAGATAGCCACTTTCAAATGAGCAAGTCGTCCTTCGACAAAAGTTTGACAGATGAGTACACCTCACCGTCTAGATAGGACAATCAGATCAACACATTCGTTTTGACCCTAACTTCTGATTCACCCAAAAGTCTGACAATACTGCTTTTCTCAATAGTTGTGGCAGGCAATCTGTACCGCAGAGATATAGGCAAGATATGGAGTCCAGAAATGCGGAAATCCCAGGGCCTCGTCAGTTCTCCCGTGCCTATTATTGGCCGGCTACCACCTTACTAGTTCCCCTGGAGCCTCCCGGCTACTACTGATGGACCTATGGCCTAGCCCAAAAGCTACGTTGATATTTGCCCCACTGACTGAAAGAGATCTTGCCAAGTACACACAAGAACCATCGAGGTTTCGTTTCGCCGTCACCGCCTGCGTTCATGTCTTCAGCACAATTTCAAATCGTTTCCGACCTCCACCTCGAAACCCATCCATCATATGATGGTTTCAAGTTGAGAAAGACAGCCGAATATCTGGCCCTCCTTGGAGACATCGGCCACGTTGGAGACGACCGCTTTCTCTCCTTTATCGAAAAGCAAGTCCAAAGGTACTGGGCTGTCTTCTTTCTCCTTGGTAATCACGAGCCTTACCATCTTGACTTCCCGGCCGCAAAGTCCAGAATGCGCGCCTTCGCAGACAAAATGGAGGCAAAGCGGAGAACTTCAACCATCGGCCGATTCATCTTCCTTGACCAGACACGATATGACATGCCAGGCTATCGACTCACGATCCTAGGTTGCACGCTTTTTAGCCACATTACCAAAGAGCAAGCAGCACCAGTAGCTTCTCGCTTCGTCGACTTCAAGGATATAGTCGACTGGACCGTTGAACAACATAATCTCGCTCATCAGTCTGATCTAGAATGGCTGAACGCCGAGGTAGCAAAAATCGCTCGAGAGCAGCCGACTAGGAATATCGCCATTTTTACACATCATAGTCCTTGTTCTGCCAAGGAGGCCACGAGACCCAAGCATCGGAATAGCGAGGTCTCCTCGGGCTTTGTGACGAATCTTGAGAGGGAGGAGTGTTGGACGAATCCGAGGGTGAAGATGTGGGCTTTCGGGCACACACATTTCAATTGTGATTTTGAAGATAAACTGGATGGGGAGACGGGCACAGAGACGAGCACAGAGACGAGCACGGGAACAAGAACGAAGAGAGTTGTAGCGAATCAAAAGGGGTACTACTTATTACCGGTGCATGATTTTAATGTGGGGAAGGTGTTTGAGGTTGGAGAGTAACATAGGGCCGTGTCTGACCGTCTCACTCAAACTGCACGCACGACGCACGCCAGTTCCGTATCATACTCAACCGTTCAAAACCGTCACCGCATGACCGTAGGCCGCAGCGCAATTTATTTACACTGCTAAGAGGTGACCCGCCATGACGATAGTGCTGTCTTCGATTGGCTCGTTGTCTGTCATGGCCTATTTTCAGCTCCCAACGCACCACGTTCTACCCAGTGATCGTTGCATAGATCGGCACGTTACTCAGGCCGTTCAACACAAATCGGCCACCCTGTCGCTGTCGTCGCCGTATCGCAACATTTTCGCTACTGGCCACATATCCCCTCTCCGCTCTGTTCGCTCGTCCGTGATGGTGTAGTCTAAGGAAAACTTGGCTCCAAAGCACGCAACCTACGGCGCGATCAGGCGTCGGAGCCAGTTGTCGGCGTGATGCATTTCTACCGTTCGTCTCTTGTGAGCTGTTTCACGCTTCGGGGATGCTGAGATCCACAGTTCCCTTGGGCGGCGCTGGCGAGCTCGATGGACTGGCCAAGTACGACACCAATGCCGCCAAGCTGGTGATGAGGTAAGACGAGGCAGGGAAGGAAGTTCCGTCGAACAGTCAAGGATTGATGGACTATACCAGAAGTGAAACTAAGCAATGAGGGTCGCTGCACACAGAGATGGACATTGCTCCGGGATGTGCTGAGGCTGGTGTGGCGGCAGTGAGGCGAGGGGGTAAAGGAGCACCGCGCTGTTGAAGACGCATATTGCAGATGTGCTTGTGGATAAGGGGAGGCGGGCTGAGGCGAACGTGCTCTATGCCGGTGCAACGGAGACGTATGAGGCCTTTTATAGAGTCGAGCATCCGCAGACGCGGGGCGTATTCGTTGGGCGATGTCAAGGATGTGGGTCTTGTCAAGGGAGGTGTTGCGTCAAAGCTGAATGAGTTGATCGCAGCAACTGAAAGGTCGATAGGAGAAGTCGTGGTGGAAGTGGAATGGGTTTCGGGTTGCTGGTATTAAGCTGCCACCTTCCGAGAAGCTGAGAGGCGGCGTCTCATCGTACGTGGAAGAAGTGCATGTTCAGAATGAGAAGAAGCGAGATGTTGCAATCGTTGATGTTGGCGCACGTAACGCCTTCGACGCCTTGCCTGGGATAGCGGTGTTTTAGTGGTCTTGACCGTCTGCAGCTTCGTTTCCATTAACATTTTCTGTTGTATTATGGAGTTCATTGATTAATTAGGGTTCATTTACTGCAGTCCATGTACTTTACATAAGCGGGCTGGAAATTTGGAGCTGGAGACGGCTTCATTCTTGGGTGGTCGATTATCCTCCTATGGTCACGTGGAGCAAAAGTTTAAAGTAGTGGCGACGGGTCCCCCGATGCCGCAGCCGTGAGCATCATACCGACTTATTAACGCTCTCTCTTCATCTGCTTTACAATCCGAGTTCATTCACAGTGAAGGACTCGAGATGTGTCTTAATTGCAAACTTCTCTTCTAGCCGTAATTTCTTTCATTTTGTGTCTTGTCGAGCCTATTCCATCTCTTACGGCCAGCCATGGCCTTCCAGGCTCCCCTCGGCCACCTCGTACGTTGAGCCACTCACTTTGTTTGCGCACCAAGTCTGTTACTAATAGCGAATATCGCAGAGCGTCGCTTCTGTCGGATCTGATCTTTGGCCATCGTTATCTACTATATTATCCTCTCCACGAAAAGCTTTGCGCCACGCTCGCCGTCGTGATGCGCAGTTGCCACGAAAAACGGACCCACAGAACCTCCTCTCAGCAAAAGTACAAGAGCGGCCTTCTTCGAGCAGTCACCGCGTAGTCCTACCCGAGTGCTTGGATTCCGTTTCTATGGCCGCCCTCCACTTAGGCTCTGCGAGGCCTGCAACGGGCAATCCATTATCAGCGTGGGTTCCCTTAGCAAGGAGAAACATCTGGTCTCCACCCAACATACCCCGAATACCTGCTCCAGCCTCACCGACCCAGCAACGTACTTTTCACTCTTCGCACTCGCCATTCGCTCGTGCCTTTTTCGGACCAGCCGGACGTGGATCGAATTTCAACAGTTCTCAACACAGAAAGTTCACGACAACCTTCCAGCCAGCCAACCAAAATCAGCTCGCGCATACCGAGCGCACAGCCAACAACAATCCTACAAGTGCGACGGCGCAGGCTGCTTTCTATTCTGCCCTACTTCGTGCAAACATGCCCAAGATCATCATTGAACGATATCAAACAGGCCGCTATGCCTCAAACGCCGCGGCCGATGCCATATACCTCAAGGCTCTACAAATGACTGGCTCTGTCCCGGCGCCGGGCAATAATGGCAGCGGGAATGTCGGACAACCCGGGGCCGTTAGTCAAGATACGCTACAGGCAGTTGGACAGGCTGTGGCTGCACAGTCATACGGCGGGCAGGTGGGCTCTGTCACAGGCAAAAATACCACCGGTACTGGTGCTAAGGATGCTCCACTCTACGTTGTTGTGGAAGAGTCGATGGGCGCCATGATCTTTCGATGGGCCAAGATGCTAATATACGCTGGGTTGATTGGGTACTTCCTGCTCGTCGTCCTGACGATGGTGGTCGAGCTTACCGGAAGCCTTCGCACGCGTGTGGGGCAAAATAATGAGGTTCAACCTCAACACCAGACTGTGAGGTTCAGTGACGTTCACGGTTGTGACGAAGCAAAAGAAGAACTCCAAGAGCTTGTTGAATTCCTACTTAACCCGGAGCGGTTTTCCACTCTCGGCGGAAAGATTCCCAAAGGCATTCTTTTGGTTGGACCTCCCGGTACCGGAAAGACACTTCTTGCGCGCGCTGTTGCAGGCGAAGCTGGTTGTCCCGTCTTTTACATGTCGGGATCCGAATTTGACGAGCTTTATGTCGGAGTCGGCGCTAAGCGTGTGCGAGATCTGTTTGCGCAGGCTCGAAATAAAGCTCCGAGCATCATATTCATCGACGAACTTGATGCTGTTGGCGGCAAGAGGAACGCCCGCGACCCAGCGTACGCCAAGCAAACCCTCAACCAACTGTTGACGGAACTCGATGGCTTCAGTCCCAGTACTGGTGTGATCTTGATTGCGGCAACGAACTATCCGGAATCTCTGGACAAGGCTTTGACCCGGCCAGGTCGATTCGACCGTCAAGTCGTCGTCAATCTCCCAGATGTCAGAGGCAGAATTGAGATCCTCAAACACCATATGCGCAATGTTGCTGTCGCGCCAGACGTCGACGCTACTCTGCTCGCTCGGGCCACAAGCGGCTTCTCTGGAGCAGACCTTGAGAACCTCGTCAACCAAGCTGCAGTACATGCGGCACGGCTCAGGCACAAGAAGGTTGGTCCACTGGATTTCGAATTCGCCAAGGACAAGATCATGATGGGCGCTGAGACAAAGTCTCGAGTTATTCGCGAGAAAGACAAGGTCATGACCGCATATCACGAAGCTGGCCACGCCTTGGTTAACCTTTTTACACCTGCATCAACTCAACTGTACAAGATGACCATCATACCTCGAGGCAGAGCGCTAGGCGTAACACACTTCCTTCCCGAGATGGACGAAGTCAGCCGAGGGTACGACCAATTCCTTGCACAGATTGATGTTGCGATGGGAGGACGAGCTGCTGAAGAATCCGTGTATGGGCCGAACAAAGTGTCCAGTGGTATTGCCCAGGACATCTCAGATGCGTCTCGAACAGCCTACCATCTAGTCACTCAATGTGGCTACTCTGAGAAGCTCGGGAATGTTGATCTTGCCAGCGACTACAATAGCTTATCCAGTGAGACCAAGCAGGAAATCGAAAGAGAAGTCCGAGACATTGTTGAAGGTGGGCGGCGGCGAGCAGACAAAATCATAAAGGAGAAGAGGGCAGAACTGGAGTTGCTCAAGGACGCACTGTTGGAGTACGAGACACTCGACAAAGAAGAGATCATGAAGCTACTCAGAGGGGAGAAGCTAAAGCGACTGGAAGTCGAGTTACAAGAAAAGGACGAAAAGAAAGACGATAAGGGAGGGCCACGCGGCAGCAGCCCACAACCGAAGCCGATCAAGGAGACCGGTGGAAAAGGTGGTGTAGGTATCAAACTTCCGGACGTACTGCTTCCACCCGGAACAGGCACCAGGAATGACACTGAAGGTGCACGGGTTTCGGACACGTGAGCATGCGCACTGAAGAAGCTTACCACACGGAGTCTTTCGGTCTTGCATGGCTGCTCTGAAGATGGCCAGGATCAGGCCTTTGGGGATGTCTTGTGGCATTAAGTCTACCTGCCTTTCCTATGTTACAGTCAGCGCTGTTTCTATTAGCAAGCGATGCACAGTCTATATACTCAAGAAAATCTCTACCTCTCCTATTATCTCGGTGCTGGTGTTGTAGAATTATGGAGCATGGGTCCGGGGCTCGGGCGTGGCGCTGCAGATCGTTTTGTCCCAGCACTTTGGGCACGTCATCCTTGCCAAGCTCCCGTACCTGGCAACTTCTAAATCAATTCGATGCGCAGTCCGCACGAGCAATCGGTGTACGCAAACAGCCCAGCGTTTTACGTAGGCCTACCCTCTTCTCATGCTTTGAAGCTTCCTGTCATATCTCGTAGAGAACTCAAAAGAGCCGCTAGACCCTTCCGCCATCTCTGCCGCTTTGTCCTCAGCACTAAATATTTCCGTTGTTCTCTTTTCTGGCCTTTCCTTTTTCCCATTGAGCCTTCACCCTCTCTTTCCACGCAACCTACGATGACTACCCGACTGCGGAAATGGCTTATCTCTTCTCCACCTGCTGAATGGGTCCTACATCAGATCCGAGAATTGCTCATTGGAGCACTGCGGCAGGGTCCAATCCCACGGCATGTCGCATTCGTAATGGACGGAAACAGACGGTATGCACGGAGCCACAGGATAGAGACAGTGGAAGGTCATAATCTCGGCTTTGAGGCTCTAGCAAGGGTAGGTTTTGAGGCTGAATGGGCAGTCAATCACGAAGCTGACACTTCTGTTCATCTAGATCCTCGAAGTGTGCTACAAATCCGGCGTGACCCATGTCACCATCTACGCCTTTAGCATTGAGAACTTCAAACGCTCAAAATATGAGGTCGACGCCCTGATGGATATGGCAAGAATCAAGCTCACGCAATTATCACAACACGGCGACCTCCTCGACCGCTATGGCGCCAGCATTCGGATACTTGGTCAACGAGAACTCGTCAAGCCAGACGTGCTGGAAGCAGTAGATAGAGCTGTGAAAATGACGGCGCACAACGACAAAGCAGTCCTAAACATCTGCTTCCCATACACAAGCCGAGAGGAGATCACAACAGCAATAAGAAACACAGTTGAAGAATGGAGCAGGCCAGTGGAACAAGTGCCTCCGGAAAAAGGCCGCCCCAGTCCCTTCAGGGAAGACAGGATAGCCCACACAATCCGCTCACAGCATCTCTCCGACTACAACAAAAGCACCTCCACACCACTCCCAACCTATCTCCAACCGCCAGGCCTCCAATCACCAACGTCGAGCACGACCTCCCTCGCCTCCTCTCTCTCCAACGGCGAATCATACTCAACCATCTCCTCCTCCACGACCCTCCACCAAGAAACGACCGAACCTTCCTCGCCTAAAGCGTTGACTTCCACATATAACTCAACCTCATCACCAGGGCCCACGACCCCTCCTCTCCAGTCTTTCACATCACCCACCAAATCCCCTGCTTCCCAATCAACCTACCCCTCCCCCGAACTCATAACCCCCGCTACTATAACATCCCACACCTTCACCGGCAAGTACGCCAACCCGCCCCTGGACCTCCTCATCCGTACCTCGGGCGTAGAGCGCCTCTCCGACTTCATGCTCTGGCAGTGCCACGAAACGACGCAAATCGTCTTCCTGTCTGTCCTGTGGCCCGAGTTCGACCTCTGGTCCTTCCTTCCCGTTCTCTGGGAGTGGCAGTGGCGGGTGCAGAAGGAGGAGAAGAAATTGAAGAGTCGTCAGGCTGAGGGTGTCGGGGACGACGAGTCGATTGACAAGAAGCGTCTGAGGGGAAGGAGTAGGGGCACGAGTGGGACTTTCAGGCCAAGGAGAGAAAAAGAGGTGAGTTTATGATACATGGTGGAAGAGAGCGTAGATATAGCAATATAAGCCTTCCAGCAGGGACGTTGAAGACCGTGGCCTTCGACATAATCCCCCGAAACTCACATTGTTTAATGGAGGAGGACATGGGACGCTGTTTTCACCGCCTGATGTACAGAGGAAGGGCGTGGAGTGAGGACATATTCAACTGGTTGTGTTTTTGGACACTCGCGGCGTCAGCCTGACAGCGATAGACTTCTAGACATAATGATACTCTGGTTATTTTGCAATCTACTTCTCGACCAAGACATGTTAAGAGGCCGCCAAACCCTACATTCACTAGCATCAACGCTTCAAAGGGCCAAGATATCAACTCTGAGCCTCTTCCTCTGAGATTGCGGTCGGATAGACCATCTTCCGTTTACTGGATCTGGGTCCTCCGATTCCACCTCATGCGGGCTCCTTCTTGGTCATTCCCTCCAGTTTCCCTACTAATAACGGCAGAGACCTCCTTATCCACTCTCCGAAGATGAAGACTGCGAGTGGTATTCTTTAGAACCAGGTCTCCCTTCATCCAATGATGAGCATGCAAGGCAGGTGGCATCATTCTCCGACAAAGAGCGCCGAGTGAAAGGTGTGTTCATGCTCCATCCATTCGGGGCCAAGTAAGACGGTCACTGGGAGTCTAAGACATTATTACGTGGCTCTTCATCCATTGGTAAGTGTAGAGTAGCTCGAGAATTCATTCATAGAAGGGATGTGGACTGTGCAAAGTACCAATGCTACGTTGCTCGGAGATGGTCTCGAGTCGCATTATAGGCTAATTACTGTGAGAGGTTGGTAGGGTCTCTTGTGGTTGGATTATTTGACTGGGTGGGAGGTCGACTAGTTAATGCAGGTTTTCATAAGATAGCGATCGGGGCAGACCCGGCGGGCTCTTATGAAAATCCAGGGAGACGGGATCTCCCCGTCATGTTTTGGCTCCTCATCAGAGAGGGCAAGGGGGTGCACCGTAGATTGAGCTGTGCTTGCTGGGAAATGTATTATCTAAATAGAGATTGAGACGTGACAAACGAGACGGATGAGCGGGGCGGATAAGCGGGGCGGATTGTCTTGTTTGGTTGGAGTTTTGGAGAGCCCGAATTCGTCCGATCGTGGAGAACCGCAGCTGTTGTAGCCATGAGGACACCTATGAGTGGGGGGATATAACGTGAATGATGAGGCAATTGAGGAGGTATGAAGGTGGAGGGAAAGCCTGTTTCCGAGCTGCAGCGATGAGACGTGGCCGGATGCCACGGGAGGCGTCCACCGAAAATACCTGACCTGTCATACCGACCTTCATGAAGAAGGGGGGTATGAACTCATCCATTAAGGATTCATATCCCTCCTTTGCCAGAATACTGGGATATCTAGCATCTCTTCAACTTTGGTCTGTCTTGACGCGGAAATGGTGCACTATTTCCTGACTGGTCACAAGTTAAAATGTGCTACAACTGATTCCATTTTCCTGGGCGAGCCTCAGTTTCATTTGGTACGGATAATGCTACACCACTTCTATTCCAATAAGTTGACCCAGAAAAAAATGGATAGGTTGACATTTCCCTTTACCCGTTGTGCTGTATGTAGGTCCTTAAGTAACGCAAGATGAGATCATTGGTCCTCGAAGTCCGAGCGTGCATCGAGTCTATGCCAAAAATAGTCTTAACTCACTCCACAACTGCCCCAGCTCCCCCATGACAAAACCTAGCGAGCTCCCCACTGGTGAGTGTACTCTGGTGATCGCGAGAAGACGTCGGCTTCTGACAAGGTCGCAAGATAGCCCATAAATCTGAAATATTCCTTAACCAAGGGCAGAACTCTTCGCCAGCGCAGCAATAACTTGTCTGAGTTTTCAAGTTGGTCGTGCCTAAATGCCTTCCGGCGTATTTGCCCGCATTCTCTCACTGATCCCAGGCCTGATTTGTTAGTCCATGGCTTGGCTGGCACGGTAAGTCCTTGGCGCTGGGTAACCGAGTCAGGCAGGTCTCAGTGAGAGGCTTCCTGCCATGTTCAATAAGAATGTCAATTGCACACAATATCCTATCATCCTCACTACAGTGACACGGCCGTACCGCTATATTGATCCTTCGATAATTGTCAACATGACCGTGCAGCATTTTTGTCTTGTTTTTAGTTGAGCGGACTTTCCTACATCGCCTAGACCTGGGAATCTACAATTGTGCAAAAAGGGCTTGATGAACTAAACGCACCTAGGTAAGGTGGGGACGGCTCTCGGTAGGCTTGCCAGCCACCCACGCTCGTTTTCAACAGAACTTTAGTGACCTCTTAGCCCTCCAGCCAACCACGCCATTCGTCAGCCAGCCCGCATGTCTCTGACCTCACTGCCCAAAGCCCCGGGTTCCGACCGTGCATGTCGCACTCGCCTACTCTAAATGCTGAGGCTGACCTTGGGTCGCCATCTTGCAGCTTGGATATCTGAAACATTTTCCTCTTTCATAAACCCCTTCACCTTCCCTCCACACACTCGTTGACCACAAGTTAATTGCTGTCCCACACACTCGTTGCTCCTCCCCGACCTCCCGCCCAACCACCAGAGGCACAACCACCCAACGATGATCTTCCCACAACGCATCCTCGTACTTGGCACTCTACTCCTCACAGCTCTCGCTTCTCCAACCCTACAACCCACCGACACGGCCGTAGACTTGGACCTATTCCACAGATTAGTCGACAACGTTGATGAGAGCTCCATCCATTCCATCCTTCATAAATTGGCTCCCAAATTCAAGCATGGCATCTTCAGCAAGGACCGGAGCGCAATTGAGCAGGTTCATTCAGAAAACCCACCACTAGCAACTAGCCTTCTGTCTCTTGCGAGACGCCAAGTCAGCAATGCAACTACAGCCGCGTCGAGTAGCCTTTCCTCAGCGGCAAGCAGTCTATCATCAGTAGCGAGTAGCCTTTCATCCGCCGCAGCCAGCGCCACAGGCTCCAGTGCCTCAGCATCAGTGAGCAGCCAAGAAGCTTCACTTACAAGCGCCCAAGCATCTCTTAGCAGTGCGTTGGCGGCGTCATCAGCCCTCACAGCGTCCACCGTTCCGCCTCCCACAAGCCTAGCCCTTGCGCCCACGACTCCCAAGGGTGCCACTGCTATCGCCACCAAAACCGGAGTGGTTGTGTATAGCAGCCCTGGTGGTGGGCTCGTGACCGTCGCCTCATCCATCGCCTTTATCACCTACCAACGTTCCAGTCAGGAAATTCTCAGCACCTTCACCCTACCGAATGGACAGCTCACCACAGCCACATCAGTTACAGTCGTCAACGCTCCCATCACCGGCTCAGTCGAGACTGCCCCTGGCACAGCCGGAGCCGCTCAAACCACTGGCGGAGGTGCGGGTCTACAATCAGGTGCCGCCTGCACAAGCCGAGGCCACCTGAAGGAAATTGCGCTGATGCTTGGTGGAGCGGCTGTTGTCGCTATGGCTTTGTAAAGAGGTGGCACCAAACACACAGTTGACATGAATGACCGAACGACTCTACGTTTTCCCCTTGGCAGATGGTCTGCAGCATAGCTACGGCGTCGGCCATTTTACGATACACAACAAGCTTGATGGCTAAGAAAGGCATGGTAATTTGTTTTATGGCCCATACGGGAAATCTCTGCATAAAATTGTTTGCAGATTGTTGAATACGTAAATACCCAAATGTGAAATGAAAAGAGTCTACATTTACCTACTATCTTCTTTTGTGCCGGTTTCCGAGACATTGGGCTGGTCTATACGTGTTTGCCATCCGGTAAGGAGATCCTATCAACCCCACCTCTTGTGACATCACCCTGTTCCTCCTCTTTCCCTCTGTCCAGTACCACAAACTTGACATGAAATCGTGCAAGCGGCACCCCTTCGCACGTATTTGAGTTCTGAGTCGGGTGAACGAATGTTTGTAGATACGAGCTACTATCACCCCCTCAAACCAAAGTTCTGAGTCCTGTCCATATAAAATGGGGTTGAGGGTGGCGTAATATGTCTCACGAGAATATCTCCATAGCTCAAAATTTGATAGCGAGTTCTTTGCTGGACGGTATTCCTCCATCTTTGGTAATCGATTTGATTTCGCCTTCAGCGGGGCCAGCCAGAAAGTTAGTCTTTCAGTGGGCAATAGGGCTCGTTGTTGATGATAGCGGTGGAATTCGAGGCATCGAAATTATATTCAGGGTATAGCTGTCACACTCGTCATGTGAGAAGGGGTAGGCCTTTGGATTTTGGAGATGTTCCGCTATAGGGTTGTGTCGGGTGCACGTCGTTTATTTGGTGCGGATTGGCTCTTCGCCGTGTGCGGAGGGGGGGTGCGCTGGTTTGGTAGTGCGGATCGGATGATCCAAGACGGTAATTGTCTGAGAGTGAGGACTGGGGATTCGTTGCCCGTGGAGAGTCGATGATATATCATTCGTTAGGGTTGGAAGCGCTCGGAAGCTCGGTGGTCCTCAGGGAATACTTGGATTGGAGATATTGCCATGCATCTTTTCAAGCCTTCCATTTCGCCTTTTTGCATCTTCTATTACCACAGCATCACCAGAATTCTGCTCTTCACTTTGGCACGCTCATATCAATCCTCCTACCAATCCCCAGCTTCAGATCCGCTGTGATCACCCTCCCGAAAGCCCATCCCAGATACGCACCAGTGAGTACTGTAACAGGCCAAGCCTGCCAGTCTCGATCCCAGTCTAGGGCCATTGGCACTGCACCTATCCAGCCACCCACCATACAGCCTACGAATTCACCCCAAACGCCCGCTTCGTCGAATGGCAACCATGCGGCCATGACGTCGCGCCAGGCGAAGCCAGAGACGCCGTGTGTGTAGAATAGTGGAAGGATGGCGAGTAGTGACACGTGGACGCTGAGGAGAAGTGTGTGTGGGATCAATGATTGGGGGTAGAGAGGGGCGCCTAGCACGAGGGCTACAAGGGTGAGTGGTAGGGGAGGTAGGACGATCGTGAGGATAAGCGAGAGGACCATGGGCTGTAGTTGATCAGTTAGAGCTTCTCATGGGTGGGTATAATGTAATCCAGTTCCAGATTTGCCTACCATGACTTTACTCCTCCAGGACGCTGCGCCAAGTGGAAACGCAGTTGACAGAGTTCCTGGCCCTGCCTTGCCTGCCTTTCGTCTTATGCCGCCAGTACTCGACCCAGGACCAGTCTTTCCGGACTTCCCACTTGCGGTCCCAGGTATGATAGCGCTGCCACCCGAGCCCCATGTTCCAGCAGATGGGAGACAGACGACGCAGAATGCACATTGGGCAATTGCAATGGGAGCCAAGTCGCGGATCATAGTATTGAGCGGGTCAGCGACAAGAGAGCTGAATCGGAGAAGATAGTATGCAAGGACGAGAGGAGCGTGAGCATGACTGTAAATGCGAGCATCGGACGTTGAAAGGAGTGGAATTGTACGAGTCTTCGGAGTGAGTAGACGTGATGATGTAGGTGCAGATGTAGCTGGAGGCGCGAGCTTCGTTGACAATAGGGACATCTTGCTTGACTGGAAGGAAGTTAGCCGTTTTAGACTGTCTTACTCATCTACATTGCGTTTTAGAACCGTTGACAACTTCAGACTTAACTTCTGGGGATGGCCAATCTCCAAAATCAGATCCTTGGCAAGCCATGACCTACCATCCTCAAAAGGGCAACACTCTGTCTCGTCCTGGACTAGTTGGCCATGCAGGAATCACTTTCATCCGTCTTTATGGGTACTGCAGAAAGCAGAACATTCACTTTCCACAAGCTCTCCACGATAACCAAATTGACCACGCAGACAATGCATCATATCTAGACCTCGAAAGCTCATCATTGTGGCCACGCGGAGCTCACGAGCACCGTAGATGACGGAGTGGAAGCCAGGGAGGGTGGAACTCTTTCGGATGTGCACGAAGCTCAGCCAGACTACTGCAGAAGTCACGGAGGGAATCTTGAACCTTGTGCTTACGATCACAGCCTTAAGATCATCTATCGTAACCATGCTACCGCTGTCCTCGAGCCTCTAACTGTATTCCACTATTGGAAGCAGCCATTGTTTTCCATGCCAAAAGCAAGAAAGTCTAGATGAACACCTAAACTTGTTACAAGCCATTCAGAACAATGCACTGAATAAGAAGTAGTCCAACCTTTTTCCACTAATCACCTACTTTCAGACCGGTATCGCGTGCCAGATCACAGCTTTTCACAGCCTCTCACAGCCTCTCACAACCTCTCTGAAGGCTTCCTTAGTGCGCAGCCGTAGTCCCCAGCATTTGGTGTTCTTACAATCGTGTGTATATGGAACTTGGCAGGTTCCTTGTTGGACAAAAAGACGCCCGAGTGGTGGTCGAATTCGAAAATGATGACTGGACTCTGTACTCGATAATAGAATGGGTCGTCGGTACCGTATGCCCCAATCCAGCAGAAGAAGGTCTCGCTGAAATGGCTCTTTATCTGCTGCTTTCGGATTTCTCGCGCAGTGTCTGGCAGGTACAGCAGGAAATTCTCGGCGATGTCTAACACGAGCTGTTGCTGGTCCCCATTGAGCTCGGCGATGCAGACTCCCTCTTCCGGTACGATGCGATTGTCGCGGAACGCGCCACAAACATGACGTTGATCATCTTGGTTCCACCGGTCTTCTATTAGATTCCCCGTTTGCAGCATGCCAGGATCGCGCAGTAACTTGAATATTTGCGCTTTGGCTTTGGCGGTGTCATTTAGACTTTGCATCAGCTTGAGACCCAATACGCCCTCAGCGTGGAGGATTTCTGTGCCTGCAAACTCGCCAGTATCGATGAGATTCGGTTCTGCGCCGGTGAACGTAGGTGAGATGACGATCTGAGCTCCCTTCAAGAAGACATTGAGACATAAATGATGACCGTACAGCGACCAGCCCCATGGCTCAACCGTCGATGGATTACCGAAGACAAGGAAGTTGTACGAGTACTTATTCATGACCTTGGGCACATTGCATATCTCGCCCAGGAAATGGTTGATCCGCATTGCCCCTAACGCCTTCTCGTAGCCTTGGCGAGAGAACGTGGCTTCGATGACAGCCAGAATAGACCTCGCGATCGATTCTGATACCTCTTCCAGTCGAAGCCCCAAGGGTCTTAGCAGCATCTCCGGATTAGACCATGCGCGCCATTCCCTCGCATTGATCGGATATAGAAGCTTCGATTTTTGCTCGTGAGTGAGCTGATCAAGCACCTTCGTCATGGCCTCAACAATTAGGAGAATGGGGACGCCCTCATCTTGGGTTTGAAACAGATTGGGTCTAACGGTGCCTTTGCGCGCAGAGTGAGCTTTCGACTAGAGAAATTGATTCAATTGATTACTGACCATTAGTTGTAACTCCCACATATGGCTCTTCGTACAATTGCTGCCAAGCCCTGGTCAATTCATAGAGCCATGGCGGTTGCTTTTTCGTGGTGAAGGTTTCCGCATATGAGTACGCATCTTGGTCTCTTGCTACGGTGAATCTCGGTGAGCTCAGATCTGGCAGGTGCTGGCGAAATGCGGCTGAAGCTTTCTGGAATGTTTTTGGTGAACTCATGGCGAGGAATGATCAGCACGATATTATCGGAAAGTAACGCTTGGTGTGTCCTGTTGATCCAAAAGGACCCCGTAACTTATTCAACGCCATCATTTTCAGCAGGTTAGCAATATCTGCAGTTGATATATTGTCAACAATGATCCTAGCTTGTCACATCCTCTCTACCTCCGAGCAGCAGGGGTAAAAGCCGGGCCCACAAAGCCAAGATCCCCACAATGTCCCCGCTCTGATCATCCACCGGGTGAAATGCCATTTCTGCTCCGTTGCGGCGAGGTTTGCCGTTCGCTTCTCTGCTTGGGGGACGGAAACCATGTCAAAGTATTTTTCCAGGCCCTACAGCAGTGTTCGTTTGCACAGCCGACTTCGGAGATCGACTGAATGCAGAGATTTCCGGTCGGATCTTCACTCTTCGCTGCTGAAGTTTGTGGGATACCTGTACATAAGTGGTACGATGATGACTCTTCAAATCAGCACCCTGCAGCTCATTCTACCAAGATTGCATTAGGAACTGGGGTAGACCATTTTCACAATGGCTGGCCCAACACCTAAAGGACCATTCAAGCTTGTCACTGTCAATACCGCTCCAGAACGAGCTTTCAGACTCATTGGTCGCTTAACAGAGGAATTGAAAGAGAGATATACAATTGTGCATGCAGCGAACTGCGAAAGTATGTTAAGGAATTCTTCCCAATCACAACAAGTCATTGACGCTTTGAATAGCCATCGAGGAAGTCCTTCCTAAAGTTGAAGAGATCCAGCCAGAGTTACTGGTAGGTGACAACCCGGTAGTTTGAAGGAATGCTTTACCAGCTAGGGGTATTAGCAGGTTCATGGGCTACCTTGAGCAACCTCTCAACCCTGCTGACAGAAGCCGTGGGCAACAGTTTTGCGCGTCCATGTGGACTTCGGAGCAAGCTACACAAATTCAAGCAATTGCCCAGAAAGCAAGACCGGGAATTAAGACGTACGCAATCCCACACGGTCTACAGGTCGAAAAGGGTCCAGATGCGATTGTTGAACACCTAGTGGAAAATGTACCAGAATTGCTGGAGCAATGAGTGTTGAGAATTTTTGATACTCCTTCCTATTCACGACTACTCTACGAGAAGTTAGATTGAGATCTCTACATCATCTTCAGAGCAATATCCAGTGCCATGTCCCATGCCCCCAAGATTTTGCTTACCGCCCTGAGACGCGCTGATCAACAGATGAGTTATGTGCTAAGGCCTAAGTATTGTTCAGAATGCCCAGATTGCACGAGGTTAATCCTCTTTAGCTGCTACTTAGACTTTTGTTCAATAAAGATCAGTGCACTCCCAGCTTGCTGCCTCGTTAACATCTCCTTTGCCACTGTATTTCGCCTGCTGGGGGTACATGCACAATGGCCTTTGCCTAGCCACAGTATCATGGAATGTCTCATTCTCATACTTCGTCCCTATAATGTGAGCGGGCGCGGTCCCATTTTCAACCCATGCCACCATAGCGAGCAGAACGTCATGCTGGGCGTCAGAGAAACCGGGCACGCTGTGGACGTTGTCTCCTAGCAGACTGGCTTGGTTTGCGCCAGCAAAATACCATGGCGCGTTCATGTTAGGTGGGGTGCCGACACAATGTCTGATGGGCATGTTAGTGATAAGCCTAGTGTTGGTGTGATGATTGGGGGAATGCTTACTGCATGCCTGGTACCAAGAAGAAGCGGTAGAAGTCATCTAGAGCAATTCCTTTTGGCTTCAAAGTTCTTAGCACGTGATTGTAGAAGTAGACACTGCTGCCAGTTGCGATGGAGCCATCGGAGAATCCATGGTAATGTAGAAGTTTGCCGCCCTTCTTGTAGAATGGCGACAGGTCGAAGTCGTTTGCCGTAGCATTGCCGGGGTTTATCCTGTCAGAGAGTGCTATTATGCTTGGGTTGAAGTCCTGCCATCTCCAGTCGGGCCCCAGCCCAAGCATGTACTTGACGTAGTCAGTGCCGAGTGAACTCGGTTCATCTGCGCCAACAAGCATATCCCATTGTGCTTCGCTCCCAAGCTCAAAATGCGGAAAGATGAAAGTCTGGTTCCCTTCAACCCAGTCTTTATAAAGATGGTATAATGTGTCAATCTGCGGGCTTGTGAGGCAGCCGCTAGCAGTTGCGTTTGTGACATTTGAACCACAGAGAAGAGCTTCTGGTCGGAAGTCGCAGCGAGTGGGATCCGAAATTATATTGTCCATTAGACCATCCTGGGGATCGCATTGCTTCAAAACCGCGTCGCCTATGATTGGAAACAACGATGACGGAATATGATATGGCGCTGTCGTGGGAAGGTTGTAAAGTCCAACCTTCATGTTCCATAATTGCAAATGGGTAGTCCACCACGCTGGTGCCCCGGCTACGATGCCGTCGAAGTCATCGGGGAACATCTCGGCCTCTTTGAGGCCCTGTCTTCCTCCAGTCGAACAGCCGCTGTAGTAGCTATACGCAAGATCTTTTCCATAATAGGAACGTGTCAGTTCTTTGCCAAGGACGATAGAACCGTGTAGGGCACGGTAACCCCAATTTGTGACTTTTTCTGGAGCGTTGTACGCCCAGCTCCCGTCAAGTGGCGTGCTATTATGACCCAACGACGAAGACAAAGCTGCAAACCCATAACCTGTGCCAACTCCCTATATTTAGAGTTAGAAGCAGCAGAGAGCAGGAAGGCTTGGGACTATTTGTTCCCGCCTAGACCGACTTACCATGTCAGCCCAATTGATGCCTCCGGCGAAACCAGCATTACCAACTGCCCTTTTCTTCAGTTAGCTGCGCCGGCCAGCATGCATTAAGCTACTTACAAGAATCGGCCATTCCAAGACTTGGGCAGAAAGAGTCCAAAATTGTAAGGTGCATTTGAGTCCGCGACCTCGACTTCGAGGGCGCAGAGAGCATGAAGGCCGGCAGGTGACTGCGGAAAGGCAATGTCCCCAGGTGGAACGTGAAAGGTAGAGTTCTCTGGTAGCAAGGAGGCAAAGACAACACTGGCGTTGGAGCCTAAGATCCCTTTGAAGGCCGATGGCGTGCAATTGAGAGCATTGGCCATACCGAGCCCCGTTGCGTAGTAAAACAAGGTATTCAGCCTCATCGTCGCGGAGATCCTCCGGCGAGTGAGACTCGAAATGAGGAGAGGACGCAAGAAGATACACCAAGATAACCTCGAGACCTTCAATGACAGAGTTGAGTCAGAGCTGGCTTAGGACGGGGTTTGAATTGAAGACGTCCAAACCCTTTCGCACTTTGCGATGCGCATTTCTTTAGTCTCAAGGTAGAAGCGTGAAAGCTCCGCAAAGCGGACGCTGGCATCCGGCGTTTGATTCTCCATCGCGGAGATTCCTGTGGACAGGAAGCTCTTCGGCAATAGACTTGCTGAGCATTGCGGGGCGGACAGTAAACACTCAAATGGGGCACAGGAAACGAGCACTGGTGACGAGTTCCGATAAGGAATGTGTTGAGAGCAACGAGAAACGACCAGACTTAGAGGAGTCGAGTGCAATATCCTAGGTTTGGGCAGACGTGTTACTGGGATGAGTAGAAACAGGCATGATTCAATACTCCACATCGCCCTCCCCTGTAGCATGCATACTGCGCCAGTCCCCACGTTTGCAATTGCGGGGCGGAAGAGTTCCGGACCAAGTTCTGCTCTCAGCGGCACGAAAATTTTGACCTGCGTCCGTCCGAAGTTTTAGCCCTCCGGCACAACTGACCGTGGGGTCTTTGTGGGGATCAAGTTGCAACATCAAGCCTGGGTCTGGGAACTCACCCGCCGTTGCCAACAGTTCCCAGATTGACCATGCGGAACCTCGACTCCAATACCCATTGTAGCCGGTCCGATACACGGCAAGTCGTCGGCGGCAAAATATTCAAATACATAGCAGCGCGTCGCGTCCTTCGTCGCGCAGCGCTCTAGGGAGAGGGCTAGTTGAAGATTTCTAGGATTACAAGCTCTAGAAGCTCAGATTGCTCACGACGCTGACTGCTTTGGTCTCTACTGATCTACTTGAAATCACCAGCAATGCCTGGAACCACGCAAGGGCTGAAAGTATGCGTCATCGGTGCAGGTCTGATCTGTTCTTGCCTGGTGTGCACACTGTTACTGATCAGCGTGTTTAGGAATGGGTGGGTTGACCTGCGCCCTGGCACTGGCCAAAGCGGGGTTCGAGAACATTGAGGTGTACGAATATGCCTCCAACCTGGGCTTCGTTGGTGCAGGCATTCAACTGGCCCCCAATATGGCCCGCATCCTGGATAGACTTGGCGTATGGCGTGATATTGAGAAGGAAGCTGTCGTCCTGAACGAGACAAGCATTAAGCGTCCGTGGATTTTTTACCTGTGCTTTGGATGAAGACTAACCTTTGCAGAGGGGGCGGATGACCATGAATTAGGCCACGTAAATTTGAGATACATCAAAGCGACGTACGGCTACTCGCACATGGTCGGCCACAGATCATCGTTGGCCAACGCTCTTTACGAAGGTTGCAAGCGCGAGAAAGCCATCCGATTTTTCTTTTCTACCAACGCAGAGAAAGTCAGCACGTACTCACCTAAGCCTTCCTTCACAGCGACACCAAGGAATGGCGATGCTCCGTACAAAGTTGAGGCAGACATACTCCTGGCCGCTGATGGCGTCAAAAGCAACACTCGGGTCGAGATCCTCAAAGAGCTAGGGGTGACTGCCGCCGTGAAAGACACTGGGCAAGCGGCATACCGTATCATGTTACGCCGAGACCAGATGGAGAATGATCCGGAGCTACTTGAGCTCATCAACGGCGACAAGGTCACCCGCTGGATTGGCGAGAGGCGACATATTATTGCCTATCCTGTCTCCAGCAAGACGATTTATAATCTCTCCACTACCCAGCCCGACGTCAACTTTGCAGCGGCGCCCTCGGCGACCTATACCACAAAAGGCTCCAAAACTGCGATGCTCTCTGTATACGCTGACTTTTGCCCCATGGTACGACGTATGCTAGAGCTTGTACCCGAAGGCGAAGTGTGCGAATGGAAACTGCGAGTGCACGCTCCTTTGCCCACATGGGTCCACGGCTCTGTGGCTCTTGTAGGTGATGCTTGTCATCCCACACTTCCACACCTAGCACAAGGTGCTGCGCAAGCCATCGAAGATGCGGCTGTTCTTGGAGTGGTACTCTCACGCATACCTGACCAGTCTCCTGAATCTATCAATAAGGCGCTCCGAGTGTACGAAAAGGTAAGGAAAGAACGCGCAGAGACACTGGTCGACCTGGCGGCTGCTTCAGGGAAGGCTATGCATCTTGGGGAGGGTCAGGCAAAGGAAGAACGTGACAGGGCATTTGCAGCGCTGAAGTCGGGAAAGGGTCCGGTACCTGACAAATGGGCTGATGCCGATGTTCAGAGGCTGATTTACGGGTTTGATTGTGTGAAGGTTGCCGAGGATATTTTCCAGGAAACGTTCGAAAAGATGTAACTAGCGAGGTTCCTATTGCCTTATTGCCCTAGTTAGCATGCACTTAATTCACCAAATATGAAGAAAAGGGTTTGAAGGCTATTTACTAGTTCGTGATATTGATAATTGAGACCATGGGATGGGGACTTCACTGAATTTTGTAGGACTTTGTCCATCAATTGAGTATGCAGAACTGCAGCTTAACCGCAAAAAGTCTTCCACTACAACCCAACCCCGTACGCCTGGCCGCTTTAACCGCATAAGTCTCTGAACCTATGAAAGGTGGCAGAAAACGGCGGTCTTTGGGGGACTGTTTTCGGCGCCCTCCCCCTCCATCCCCCTCCACAGAGCTTAAAACCGCAACCACGGTGGGAATGAACGTCTTGTGACCTCCGAATGAAAGTAGCTGTCGTATTTGTAATGACAAGACTGAGGATAATTACTTCGCCGAAGAGTAGCTGCGAAAAGAGGCTGCTTAGCATTGTACCGGACGTTGGGGGGAAAAGGGGGGAGACAGAGCTCGTACAGCCAAAATTGGTCCCTCCTCCGACATCCTATGGTCAATTGCAGGAAATGGTCAAGAAAGCAAATATATGCAAGCAAATTTTGGGGAAACCGGGAACAACAGGGTATCATTGATCATTCGACATCAAAGCTAGTGCCACACCCACAACTGCTCTTCGCTCTTGGATTACCCACGATCTTGAATTGGCTGCCAATTAATTCCGTCTAATCGAAGATCATTATTGCCCGAGTGCCGACGGAAGTGTGCACAATTACTCACCTGAAAATCAACAGTACTGCCTCTTAACAGCTCTAACGAAGCTGAGTCCATTACTACCTCGGCCTTCCTTGTCCCTGCCTCGTCTTCCGCCGCAAATATGGTGTCTTCTTCAGGGTCAACTTTGGAAGGTCCTTCGAGCGACATCAGGTATTGGAAGCCATGGCAACCTCCAGAGGTAACCGTAACGCGAAGGTGGCTGGGTTGTGGAGACTTGAAAGGCGCTGAGGAATCTGCCGGCGAGGAGGATGTTTCGGTTATTTGTTGCAGTCTCTATTCGGTAATGACATTAGTGAGGTGTCGCATACATGACAATCTCCATCTAAACGCGACTACTTTTCTCGAAGTATATAAAAGCGATCTTAACACACCTTTGCAGCTCTCGGGGATATTTCAATTGTCATATCTTTTCCGTCCTCATCGACTCGTGGGTTCTGAGTAACAACTGTATCGTAGGAGCGATGGGTTGTAGAGAAAGTTTGTCTGTGGGTATGCACACTGCCAGAGGACGCCAATATTGGTCGCGATACTGCTGCGTGATGGCTGCGACTCGTTTTAGTGCTTCGAATTGGGTACCCCGAGAGTGATATGCACTGTTCGATTTGTGGATCTTGAGTGACACTCTTCCGGCACTGGAGAAGGGAGGCGGAGGGCGTCAGACGAGCTGGGGACCTCGCAAGCCGGCCTGCGCATCTCGCGAGCGGTTGTGACATGGCGGAATGCTTTATGCGAGGTGTTTAGGGAGTATCTCAAGTGGTTAAAGATACTGCTAAATGGTGCACCTGAAATGATTACATAGAATAGTTGCTTTGATAGTGACGCAACGCAGGAGTTGGAGAAAAAAAGCACGTCCCAAAAACCCCACGGGCGTGCTGTTTTAAGCCTCCCCCTCGTTTCCCCCCTATACCCCCCGAAAACATCTTCTGTGTATGCGCCTAGGTGTGGATCTTGTAACAGCCACGTTTCCAGCCTTTCTTTGGGTTTGATGATTAATTCTTAGTTTGGCTATCACGAATACCACAGCCGGGTTCGTGCGAAGCTCACAAGAATGTCCGGCCCGCCGAGTCCGCCTTCACCTTCAGGCACCTCCCAGCGCCGGGCTGTTCTCAGACACCCACCGTCGTCCATATGGTCCGCTAACCACTTCCATCAATCTCAACTTGGCCTGACCGCCGTTATACCGCTGCCTAATAAAGAAGCACCCATGTTTTGCCCTCGAGAAGATCGAAACCCTGTGGGAGGATCGACGTGGGTCTTCGCCACCCACCTCCCCCTCCCTCCCCGGCAGCCCTTTCAATCTTGTATATATCCCGAGATACGAGGAAAATTCGGTCGGCCATACCTTTCTCAATACTCTGTCGCGATAGCTAAGGTCTGATTTAGAAGGCATACTTGTCCCTCTTCGCTCCCGATTTTACAACCTGGTATAAATCAATGTCTATCCAACTATTTTTTCCTACAACCTCCATGGGCCGTATGCGCCATAATATTCTTGGGACTAGGCCCCCTATACCTCTCCGTCCACGTGAATATTACGTAGAATGGGAGAATGCTTTCAACGAAGGGAAACGCAGTGACGTGAGCCCCATAGCGCTCGGGCAGCCATTCCAAGACTTTTTGCCATCGCGTCATTCTTAGTCATGATCCAATTGACCCAGCGAGGGCAAAGATCAGGATTAAGAAACGATCCGATAGCACAGTCAGCTTTGGAGGTGTACGGATGTGTAGTGATTCTCAGAACTGTTCCGTCTTCGCTCCAGGCCTGTCGAAGTGCGTCCATGAAGCGTAGAACTTCAACTGGCATTTTACCCTTCAGACCAGTGGACCAGGTGAATAGGGGCTTGTGATAGCTGCCTAGTGTCTCCCCTCTTCCTTCCCAACTTGATATCGCGGCTCTCACTCAGACAGGCTGCCTTCACTGACATCCCCTTCCTCAACCTCGGTGGCTCATATGCCAAGCACGACGCTGGACCGCGAGAAGAGGGACGAGGCGGATGCCAGCCGTACCGTCGTTCCGCGGGAACTGCACAGACTCACGGACTGCAGACTGACAAGATATCTTGCGAAATGGTGATCCTATTGGTGCACTTCGAGGTAGAAACTACAGCTGCGGAGATGAGGTATTTTTGGTCACTGGGCATGTCGCGGCAGGTTGCGACGCAAAGCCTCCGTACGCAGATCAGGTACTGGTAGTGCTTAATGAGTACGCAAACAACACAGAAAGCATGCCTCGTGTTTACCCCTAAAGTATTCGTGCAACAAATCTTTCCTCATGTCCCAGTGGACAGGGAACAATTTTCGCCAAGACCGGGTCTCGTCATGCATTGCTATCATCTCAATGCTCTGCCCTTCCATTGAAGAAAGATCGTCGGGACGATGCTGACACCAATCATGAGCGCGCTCGCCACACCAGCACTTCCTGCTAACCCGACGTGGTTAAACAGGGGAGGAAACCTGCGAGGTTGTCAGAGATTTATCCAAGCCTAGAAGCGTCTCGACGAGTCACTGTTGAAAAGAAAGTCCGTACGTACCAGAATGGACCAATAAACCCCCACATTTGACGGACAAAGGTAATGAAGACACCAACACTTGCTGCTTCCTCCCGATAACAATCGACAGCGTATGTGATCAAAACAGTCGTAACAATCTGATTGCCGGCTCCAGCGATACCGGCGCCTATGATTGGCGTCACATTCCAGTGAAGCGCTGGGGCGTTCTGGATCTGAACCAAAAAGACAACGACGCCGACAATGGTGAGCAGGTAGCCAACATAACTCAGCCAAAGTCGAAACTCCGGAGGTGGGCGGGCATCAATTTTGCGCGAACGCCTGTTCATCCAGAAATCTGATAGAGCACCACCTATCTGTTCGCCAATAACCGAGCCAATGATGGTGCCGAGAAACTGCAGGCCAAGTTGCTGCGTGTTGAAGTGAAACTTCTCTCCAAACAATTGGGGAATTTCGACCGTGATCATAACGCTGCCGAAGATGAAAATCATGGAATATGCGACGGCAGGAATGACAACACAAGCGCTTTTCACGAAGAAAAGAGGTTGAACAAACTCCGACAGCTTGAGTGGAGTCGGGTCAATGCGCTTAAAGTTGAGGTACTCTTGCTTAAAATCGGAGCCACGGTGCTCAACGCCTTTGCGAATGTAGCGAGTCTCAGGTCCAAGGAACGCATACAGAATAACCTGGACTCCGTTTATCTGTAAAAGACACTGTTAGCTAACGTGACCCAGCTGGAGCAGATATTTGCGCCTTACAATGGCCAGAATCCAGAAGATCCATCGATAGTTCACGTGGTATGCCACAAAGCCGAAAATGAAAGGCGATACCGGAACACCAAGGGTGACCATCAATGTCCAAACACCCATGTATCGGGCTCGATCTTTCCTGAAGAAGGTCTCTGCGACGACGGCACTACCAATGGCAGCAGCGGGGCTAATGAAGAAGGCGACAATCGCCCTACAAACGGCCATTGAAGCGTAGGAGGGGCTTTTGGCGCAACCGATGTTGCCGACTGCGCTGAAAATGAGTGAGAGAAGGAAAACAGGTCGGCGTCCGTAACGGTTCGCCACGGGTCTCCAAAACAAGGGCGCGCCTCCGAGGATGGCAATTTGGAGGGATGTGAGATATGTGGCTCGTTGAAGGCTTACGCCGAGATCCGCAGCAATTGCGATGAATGCCGATTGAATGGACGCGGCTGTAAAGGTGGCCATACAGGCGTGTATGGCGACAAGAATAAGATTCGTGACTTTCTGTTTCCCGGATGCAATGTATTAGCAGGGGAGTTCGAGGGAGCTTGAGGGAATAAGTACACTACCTTCCAATTAGGCCAGTTGTATGGGTCCGCATCGCCATGCCCTGGGACGGGATCCAATTCCAGTGTGCCGTGTCGACGGAGAAGATAGCTGCGGTGCTCTGTGGAGAGCATAGCCACTTCTTCCCGTTCGATATAGGTGGCGTGAGTCTTTGTCTGTCCCAGCCTCTCGACAGACTCACTTTCACTCTTCATGGTTGACGTGCCATCGCTGGGCTCATGAGCAGGCACCTGGTCGCTTGTTTGCGTACCTGACATTTTTGGGATGAGACGTAATGTTGAACAATCCTCTTAGTAAGTGGCTAGGATGGGGACAATGGTGTATCGAAGATCCTTTCAGGTGAAACGTCGACAGGACTGTGGAAACTATGCGGCACGATGGTATGAGTGTATTAACCAGTCCAGCAAAGGCTGGAGAAAGCTTAGTCTATCATTGTTTTATACACAAAGTAATGCCAGTAACTTTTGTCCCTGGTGCCAAGACAGCCTGCCACATAACTCGCCCAGACTCCCACGCCCACTGCCCCACATTGCTGGGATTAAAGCGGCTGTGGAGAGCTATGGGAAGTTGGGGCAGCGCCAATCCCTCTTCTGCGCGGGGCCAGCAGCGTTGTAGGTACGATCTACACGGGCAAACTCCGCCAACTGAATCTAGGCTCTCTTTCTCCCTCAACCCGGCAGGGCCCGCTTTCGGCAATGCCTTTTTGCTAACCGTTTATGTCCCCTCGAAAATCCTCCCCGCGCAGTTCTACGCTTCTGTGTGTTGATCAAGCCCACAACCACTGTGACGGACGTTGTGCCTGCTAGAGCGCAACATGAACTGCAGATTCTGTCAGAAGGCGTTTTCCAAGGGAGAGCATCTCAGGGTATCCGACCTGCGGACCAACTTTCTCTACCTCAACTGCTGACACGGTGCACAGAGACACGAGCGGAGCCGTGAGAGCCCAAAGAGTCCCGCCCGCGCTTTTACTCCCGGGCTCTTGATTTTCGTAAGCTAACCATTTCGTGGTGTTAAGATACTGGCTCGAGGCCTTATGTATGCAAAGACTGCAAACGGTCATTTAGCCGTCAGGATTCTCTGATGCGCCATGAACGATTACATACGCGCACAGAAACCACCATTTATACATCTCCTCCGCCCAATGTTACTGGTGTCATCACGCCTGAAAGCTTCCAGAACTTTGCGGTCAACAACAATAGCGATGCTGCCTTGGCATGTGCTCCGTTGCAAGACCCGGCCCCGCCCAAGCGGCAACCTGCAGCAACCACTAGCTTACAGCAGGTGACACCGACGGCGGAGCTAGATTTCGAGCTTATCTGGCCCGACTCAGAAGATTTGTTCCAGACTATCATGTCATCCGATGCAGTGAATCACTGGCAGGTACCTCTAGGGACATTACCATTTCCTGCCGAGAGTTATGCTGCCAGTAATAGTTCATTCGGAAGCCCTAGCTCCTTTGATGACCGGGTGCCGTCAATCGGTACCATACCCTCCGGGGGGAATCATCAAGCCGTGCAAAACGTAAGCAAGATGATCACAAGCTTGGTAAGCATGTCCATTACCGCCAAATTGTTGGCTTGCTTACACTGTCAACAGTCTTCCAGTGTGACAGCCGCGGCCGAGTCCACCAGCATCACGTCAGTCTTTTTGGATGAGTGCTTGCACATGTTCTTTGTACGCTTCATACCTACCTTTCCGGTCCTCCATCGAGCAACGTTTGTCTTCCGGGACTGCACGCACCCGCTGCTGCTCAATGCTATCGCTATTGGCTCTCTGTATCTGGGCCCTTCAGATGCAGTCACAAAGGTGAGTTTCTTACCATAATCTGACGTGTTGGATTCACCATGCTAAGCTTGTGCACTGAAGGGAGAGGTTCTATGGCGTCTCGCACATACAGCCCTCACCACATCGGTAAGGATATACTCCTCTGTTCCTCACCAGGGTTGCAGCTGAATAGTGTTTCACAGTGGCAGACGCTGATTGCGCATCAAGGCCCGTATGACACCTGCAAAGGCGTTCAATTAGTCGTTACGGCTCTTCTGGGCCAGGTATATGGCGTTCTCTCAAGGGTATGTCGTACTAATCAATATTGTGGAACAATTTCTTACCAACCACTCATAGAACGGGGCCATCCGTGCCACAAGTCAAGCATTCCACACGTTAGGCTTCTTCTGGGCGAGACATTGCGGAATGGTAGACAGTAAGCCATTTTCAATGAGCGACTTGCCACCTTCGAATGCTTCGCAGGCCGAAAAGGAGCATAAATGGAGACTTTGGGTATCCGGAGAGATTCAGCAGCGGGCAATGCTTGCTCACTACATGTTGGACGGCTTAATTGCACAAATGTCAGGGGAGCCTACTTCAGTACGCCATGCTTCCAACCAGATGCGCCTTCTCTGCAATGAATCTGCTTTTGACGCTGCCACTGCCGACGACTGGCTAAGTCAGATCCGCGCACAGAAGGTCGATCAACCTTCATTTCGCAGTGTCTTTCGTCTACTCTTCTCACCCACCGACGATTTCAGTCGACTAAGCCAATCATTTTCGCTGTTTTCGCTCAGGGTGCTTCTGGAAGGGCTGCAATCCTTCATCTCGGATTGCGACGAAGACACAGAAGCCTCGGTGGGTGTGCCCACCAAAATCGAAATACTCAGGGCACTGGCTCGGCTTTACGAATGCATTACACAGACTGTCTATCTTCCCCCGGCAGACAGGCTAGAGATATGCCTTCGCTGGCATGCTGTCTGCCTTGATGCCATCATCAGTTCATCCCTGCTCTGTAGTTACGTGTGTTCTCGCTGCAACATCGATCAGAAGATATGGGCGAACAGCAAGGGGCCCAAACAAGTCTTTGATCTGGTTCGGTGGGCTAACACCCTCGACGGCCGGAGGGCGTTATTGCATGCTGTTGCAATCCAGGACATTGTCGAACAATTGCCCAGGGGTCGGGCACACGCTATCCACATGCCAAGCTCCCTCTTCGCCGCAACCACCGTTTACAGTGTCTTCTCGCTGGCCGGTCTGATTTCGGTCAGTCTTCCCAGCACTGTCGATTGGAAAGATGTCTTATGTACCACAAACGATCCTTGCGTTGATCTTGTGGAGCTCTCTGGTATGGTGGTCAGCTCTAATACTACGCGATATATCCGGGATCCTCGCACCCCTGGCCTTGGCGCCTTGACGACAAGAAATTTGTTGTATGAGTTTAACTCGATTCAAAAGTTATTTGGCTGTCTGTCCACACAATGGGGAGTCGCACATGATATGGGCAAAGTGGTCGACCAGTGGGCCACTCTTTGTCGCTGAAACACTGGCATCTATGGCAAGGGAACGGCAAACGAATGTTTGACTTGGGATAGCTGAGCTCTCTCGGGGTTTCTGGAGAACCACTTTGTCTAGGCCCAGTGCTCTCAACAGGGCGTACATTACGTACAGGCCAGGGGAGGTGAACTTGGCATAACGGCCTGTGCAGCTTGCGCTGACCCTGTATGGTTGCACTTACACCCAGAATAGGTACACAGTATACCGAGGAACAAGGACCGCGGCATCCCTACCAATGCCAAGGAAGCCTAGAAGCCCACCAGCACAGGCCCGACCAAGCCAGGTCTATGCCCCTGGGCCTAGGTTGCACGGCCCATTGAGACCATTGTCTAGGCCGGAGCACAGGCCAACCCTACACCTGCCTTACCCATAGGTATCGATTCCAGGCAACAAGCTTTGCCCGTGGCCTTGAGACCGTATGGCACGTACAGCTTGGCCATATGGAAACGCAGGTCAAAAGCAATTTACCGATCCAAATATTGGCTTCACTGCTAGTATTGTTCACTGGAGGTCGTCTAGCAGCACAGAAGAGATGCCACCTCCGAGACGAAATTGGTCTCCAAGACAAAAAGAACAGTTGCGCACCCGACTATTGCGGGCAGGTCTTTGAATTCTACCTCGTTATGAGGGCGTCATCGGAGGACTGGCATGAGAGTTGGTGGAAATTGTTCAACACACGGCAGAGCTTGGAATCGTTACTGGCGAACTCATGGGACTTGGAGGATAAGGGATCTCAGTCTCAAACTGCCGCACAGCTACCTCGACTTGAAGCTATTCAAATAGTACATTCGCTATGGAACAGCTGGAAAGTCTATTTTATCCATACACCTAGACGTTAGGGATGCTCTTGCAATAGGCAATTAATTCCACTGTGTGCCCTGATGTCCGCTGAGATTTCATTGATCATTCCTCATTTTCGAATTTGTTAATCAGAGTTCCTATGTGTGGTAAGATCTCCACCGCAAATTCATCTCCCGCCCTCACCGTTACGGGCGGTTTACGACTTACACCTACACCGGCAGGTGTGCCTGTCAAAATGATTGTACCAGCTTGTAGAGTTGTACTTTGCGACAGGAAGCTGATGAGCTTAGGGATGCTAAAAATGAGATCGCTTCGGTACACATTAGCAAGAAGGTCGACGACTGGGAAAGTTGATGTCTTGGACTTACTCTGTACCACAATCTTGTAGCACTTCTCCATTCCGGAGGCCACGTAGCCGCAAGACGCCAGGATTGGGTATCAAGATCGGCGAGACAAGCGTCGGACCTGCCGCAGAGTCAGTTTTGGGACCCTTTTAGCGCAAATGATATGCCTACCAATCGGACATGCGCCGTCAAAGCCTTTTGAGAAGCTCCACTGAGTCTGAGCGAATTGGCTTGACCGGCTTGAAACATCATTGGCCGCCGTGTAACCAAGCACGTATTCCATAGCATCTGCTTCAGAGACGTTCTTCGCCTCCTTCCCAAGCACGACAACAAGCTCGGCTTCATAGTCGCCGCAATCGTCCAGCTGCGTAATCTTTGGTAGGACAGTTGGCTGTGGCCATGGTGATGCTAACGACGTGTTTGGTTTCCTTAGAATGACTGTAAGCATTATCCACTTGTGGTGACCAGAAGCAAAGTTTGGCTTACAGAAAGACTGTCGGGATTGTCGGCAACGACATTCCTACTTCTGCGGCATGCTGCTTGTACTGGGAAGGTTCAGTTAGGCAACTGCATGGCCAGTGACTTGTCAGCAGCTTGAATACTGACATTGAGTCCAATACATCTTATGGATCCAACTTCACTGACTGCCAATGGGGATAAAATCCGGTCAATGACAGCAGTTTGTCCTGTCTCCCGACCAGGAGCGAGCACCGACGCGCCACTGAAGACTTTGACCGGTACATCTTCGCCTCTGAAAACGGCGACACCAACATCAATGCTGTCGTCTTCAGGCTGCCCAATGAGCGTTTTTGACGGATCTGATCGAGGAACAAAGCGGACAAGTCCTGGTGTAGCGGTCAGTCTTTGCCGCAAACTTAGATCATTAGACTCGAATGAACCAACTTTTGAATGCGTGCGATTCCATGACGCGGCCGAGCATTGACAGTGCTCTAGATATCGTATTTGTGATGGTGAACTCGTTGCTTCACGTACATCTGCAATTTGTTGTCGTAGTACTTCCGTTCCAGCATCCTGACATCGGCCTAGGAGGCGGCCTTAACTACCCTTTGATTCAGTCGATATCGGCATATGGACTAGTTAGGCCCGAGGACAACCTCATCCCCTTCATTTTGAGGACAAAAAAGCAGGGTTGCTATGTACCGGAGAGGCAAATTTCAAGTCGGCAAAAATGGGGGCCGGTCAGTGTGGGGCGTGGGGACCTTAACATTGTGGCAGACCCACCTTCCCGGGTCTCCATCTAAAGTCTCGGCAAAAGCCATACCCGCTTGTTTGGGCGTGACGACTTTACAATAGTGGGAGAATGCAAAGGTTCAAAGGAGCTGCTCGGGGGCAAAGGAGTAAGGCTCGTTACTCTCTACCAAACTTGGAAATGTTCTGACCGATGGTTCAACATTGCCGTCGACCTGCAAGAGTCGAAGTGTTGACTACCCAACTGGCCCGATGCCAATTCACCTGCTTAGTTGTGGTTGCCCTATCGGCGGGATGCAAGGTGTTGCAAGTACGATCTGTGACTATACATAAGCTATACGGGTGAGCACATGTGGGTTGGTCGATCTTTTGTTCCATAACAACTTCCGCTACTTAATCTCCATTCACAACATCATCTGAACATCCCTATCAAGGCTCCATCTTCTGACAATCTACAAAAGGCAACCTCAAACTCCATTGTATCACTTTCGGCGCACCGCCGGGTTTACCCCCTCCCACGCTCACCGCTACTGTCTCGCAAGGCTCAAACACAACCTCCCTTGCATTCGTGAACCACGGAGATCCCGTCACACGCTCGGACACAACCTACACAAAGAAACTTCTTGAGATCTACGCCTGATTCCCAACCCTCAAATTCCCGTAGTGTTTGTACCTGCCACTATTTTTAACCCTAGGATGACTGTGCTCCTCCATGATGAAACCAAAGATGCGGATGGAATGGCGGTCACCGAATGTTAAGGAGATTACTTTTAGTGACATACTATCGACATCGTGTTGGAACCAGAAGTCAACCAGCACTTACTCACTCCGAGAGGCGCTATCATACCGTCTCCCCGACAGCGGCTGAAGGCTTACACAGCATGTTTGGGGGGTGGGGTTGGGGGAGTGTGGAAAGAGTAGCAAGAGCACGAATAAAGCGAAGGAACCAATAACTTCGGGCATATCATGTTCTAGCTGGGCATCGGCTAGCTACTCTATCACATTTTATCTCATGTCACCAATCACCGTCATATCTAGCGGGTCAAAGAAACGCATGCATTCAAAGATTCATAATGTTCAAACCAAACTGTTCTGAGCACGTCCCAAAATATCACTGTCGCGTATATGTACAATCCGATTCCGCTTGGCTCGCCACATCCAAATCATTCGTACATCAATTCTCCAACCAGGTCCAAATGGCCCTCATTCATAGCAATTTCCCCCTCTTCGCGCACCTCAACAAAAGACAAGCCTGGTATCATTTGGTCTGAACACAAAACAACGGACCCCCCCCGCAAACACAAGGCCCAGGATCATCTCAAAAGCGTGCATCAAACTCGTCAAAGTCGAAGTCCTCGCCTAAGTTGGGTATCGCAATTCCTTTGAACGACTTCTCGTTATTCATGCTCTCGTATCCTGTTGAACCGTTGTTACTACCGCTCGCACTGAAAACCAAATCCTCACCGCTAGTGAGACTTTCCTCAGAAAAGCTCAGAACGCTTTGCGGCACCGGACCCCTTGTCGTCAGATCAATGGCGCCCGTATGCCAGACCTCCTGCGCCCAGTCATGCCCTGTGATGACTGCCGGTTCGGTGTGGAAGCGTTGCAGGCCGTTTTCACTGGGCGAACCACCGCCATACACGCCATTGTAGATGCTCGAATGTCCACTGTCAATGTTGGTGAGTAGCCTTTCCCATGCACACTCATTCAGTTGAGCCTTTCCAGGCATAGGATTGAGAAAGGCAGTGTCGTCCTCTTCGCCAATAGGCAAATAATCAAGATTGAGGTTTGAGGGGATCTCTATTGAACGCGGCTTCGGAGGCGTATACAACGGCATGACTGGCGCCGATCGAGTTGAGGCTAGGCTAAGGGTGCTGTTCGTTCGCTCGTATGGGCTCAGTGCCTGTGCTGGCCCAATGTGAGGGACAGTTGCTCTCCTTGGGGGATCTTCGACCTTCACTCTGCTATTGTTGAAAGAAGAGAAGCGAGAAGCAATAGCCTGCAACTGCTTGCGAGGAGACTTATGCTTGGCTTCCGGCGCGGGCATAGTTTCGAGTAAGTGAGCCGCTTGACTGTCTATCTGCGTCTGTTTCGGGGCTTGTGCGCCGTTTCGTGGCCCAAGATTGACAAACGACCCTGCGACAGCCTGGAATTCCTTCCCAGCGCTCACGGAATCTTGGGTTAGCATGGCAATTAGCAGCGTCAAAGTCTTCTGGTTGTCTTTGACAAGCTTGCTATCTTCAGGCAGTTCCAGGCATTGCCAAAGCAAAGAAAACCCGGCGGTCAGCAACAGCTCCGACTTATTGAAAGGGAAAGTGTAGTTCATTCTCCGTTCGTCGAGAAGATCTAGTATCTGGACGATGTGCTTGGCGGAGTCGGCTGTAGCCAAGGTTGATGTCGAAGCAGCAGTCCCAGACCCATGGCAGACGAGTGGACGGTGGATGAGACTTCGGGTGAAGAAGTAGGCGAGCGACTAAAAATCTGGTCAGTCGTAGGCTCGGATTTCGGGGAACCATGGACTTGGGCACTTACCAGTAAAGGTGATCTGCAACTAATGATTCCCGTAGATGGTTTGTCATTCAAAAATTCCAGCCGCAGGTGGCACGGAAGGTTTTGTGACCACTGATCAAGCTCATCGGAAAGCGTGCGAAGCTTTTTCAACGACAATTGATAGGTCATCGACGCAGGGTACAGCTCTTCGAGTGTCTTGGCAAGAATTCTTGAGCCCTTGAAGAGTGCCAGTGCGCTCGATATCTTGGTAAGCTCTCCTGGTAGAGTTGGTGAAAGGCCTTGGTGTGTGATATTCTCGTCATCCACATCCTTCGGGTAATCTGTGCTGACATCTGCATCACGTAGGAGCATTGGGGCTCCTGAAGCCGCCGAGGCAAATCTACCACTATTAGCTCATGAAAATTGGACAAAAAGCAAATAGACAGCTTACTTGTCCAGAACGTATTGCGACCAAAAAGCCTTTTTCCTTGTCTCCGAATCGAGGGCAGTCACTCCGTGAACTTTCTGGTTTTGATGAAGGCCAAGCTGGTGGCATATGCTAACTCCGATCGCTCTATGGCGAACCAGATGTGAGTAATCAGCCCTGAGCAGATAGTAAAGCTGCGCGAGCACGTGACACTGGAGAGTAGCAACAGAGGCTGTCGAAGATGTAGAGTGAAGGGCTTTACGCCATTGAGGCTCGTAAGATGTAGTTCCTTGCTTGATGCGTGACTGTCAAAGATGTAAGCAAGGGGGGAGGAAAGGAATTGTGGTTTGGGCAATACTTACCACTGAAGATAGCGCGGCGATCTCAAAGATCAAAAACAGCTGAGCAACCGCTTGCTTATTACTGTGCCAGTGTCCAGCTTCAGGGTCTGAGAGGTAGTCCTCGTAGATCCTCAGGAAGCTTGGTCGATGGAGAACAGGGAGCAGTGGAGCCCATTCCTAAGTTGCACATTAATACGTGCTTGGGCAAGGAAAAGCGATAAAAGTACCTGGAAGAATATATTGATGTATTGGTCAGAGAGAAGTCTGGGCGGTATCTTTGAGGCACCCTTCGAGGATGCTGACGAAGGGGAAGTTGCCAGCGGGGGTTGCAAGAATTTACAAGGAGAAATATCGGGGCACGGTTTGCCCGACTCTTGAACTTTGTGCTCGAATGACTCTGGTGCTGGGATCAGCAAAGTCTCTCCAATACGCGTCCAGAAGGGGGAAGCTACAGACCGATAAATGCTGCTGTCGAGCTCTGATTTGGCGAAGAGACGGATGGCCCAACGGGAGCCGGCGTCTCGATCTGCAGGAATTCCTGACTTGCGGACCTTAGGTCCGATTTAAGGTGGTCAGATGCCGCGGGAGACAGAGATTCGGAGCATTTGCGCGAGTGAGGCGAGAAAGAGTGTATCCGCGACAACATATCGATCTTTTCGTCCTTCTCGTCTAACAGGTCCTTCAATTCTCTGACTTCGGCTTCCAGTCCTCGAACGCGATCCTCCAGCGACTCTGTGTAGCCCCTTGGAAAGGCTCTCCGGCTCAGTTTGTCACTCGTCTTGCATTCAAAGCCAACGTTCGAACACTGTGTGCAACACGGCCGGATGCCGTCGCATCTTGTACGAAGTTAGCATCGCATAATTGAAAGGTCGCAGCCCATGCCGAGATGTTCTCTCACCTAATTTTCTTACTCCTGCATCTGTCACACGCCTGAGCGATCCGACTCTGTGCATTACTCCCAACTCGAATAACCTTCATAGGCAGGATTCCAGGCATATTGGTGGTTGTCGATCGACCATCAAGCTTCGGACTAGCGGAAGTCGCGGCTTACCACGTTTGGTAGATACGCGTAAGTTTTGATGGGCTATCTTGTCGCTTTTACAATCGAGGTGAATGAAAAAAAAGCAGATTTGTGAAACAATATGGGAAGAACAAACGTTGAGAAGGGAGTATGGGTCCACTGGGTATGCCGATCGACCAGAAGAAATAATTCATTCATAACTGCCTACACAATAGTAAGTTGGGCGATCGCCGCTAGTTATGAAGCAGGGGGGGTGCCGTCTGAGCGAGGGCCCAGATCGAGTGTACTCCAAGAATGTAATAGCAGGCGGTTGTGGTTGGCTGGCAGTTGATGTCGGAGCAGAATAATCCATGGCCTTGTCTTCGGACAACGGAGCCCCCGCCAACAACTTTGCGGGGTATCCTGGAGCTTCCGCAACTTGAGGGTTATCTAATCTACCAACCAGAGCCCTGTTCCTCGCTTCACTATGCCCGAATTGTTGCCGCAGCTTTCAAACTCCGAGTTTCTCCCGCTCGCTGCTCTTCCAAGGTCATCATAATGTCACACCACCTTGTCCAGTGGGAATTTGGAATGACAAGCTCCACTTGCCACTATTCGCCAAAAATGGCTCTTCTCCCCCCCCATCGTGAACCCCACAATCATGCCACATACGCAATTCATGGCGAACACGACACAGCGTCATTAAAGCGTCATTGCCACCGATTCACGCGGCCTGCTCCAAATACACAGGGCGGCATACGAACCCGTCTCGGGCGTAAATCTTGTAGGTGTCATCTCAAATGCACTTCGACGGAAGCGGGCACTTGGTAGACCAGCGTCACAGCCGCTGGACCATTGCTCCCTGTCTGCCCATTTCCATGCGGTCGCATTCTCCGCATCCCTCCGAACGCAGGGAAAGAAATAATCCACTTTTCAATTCTTTCTCGCTCTGGGAAAGGCCTGCGAGAGAGCACGATTATAACTCGGGCTTGCCAAAACAGGCTTAAGAAAAGTCTTCCTTTGTCGCACCAGCCGTTGGTTCATACTGGTCTGTGTCATCCACCGATCCTCCGAGATATTCCTTCACTGTTTCCAAATTCGCCAGCATCGTTATCTAGCCTAAGCGTTGGTCATGATACCACTTATAGCTGAGAATGGGATAGGACATACCTCGGCTTGCATACTCTGGTAAGCATCAGCGAGAAACTCAACCTCTAATGCTCTCAGCTTTTTTATCGTCTCCCATGTTGTTGGTCTAACCCCAGGTAGACGGACGCCTTCCGAGAACTGTTCTTCGGTCTCTTCAAGTTCCGATGCCTGTCGTTCTATCCGCCTCTGCAGTATCACAACCGCTCTCAATTGGAAGATGTCTCGCATAGAGTCGCTCGTAAGCGTCTCCTCCAGCCTTTCCGTCTCAAGCTCCACCTTCTTCCACAACATTTTTAGCTCTTTCCCACCATCATTAGCTTGCAGAATCCGAAAACCAAGCCCGTCTTCTTCATTCACACAGGACCACCATACATATTTGCTCTCCCAACCGATTTCACCGTTCTCTTTCGTGTATAGTCGCACTCCGGGAGCATCCTTGCAAACAGCCTTCTTCGCCAGGCGTAATGGGTCATCGGTTGGGATGTCCAGATCCAGAAAGAGTTGCCTGGCGTTGGCCACACCGCTTTCTACAAATCCGTACGAAAATATCATCTCGCTAACCCCTTTCTCGTCGCCATATGTAATGGTAATCTCTTCGCCTTGTTTCAGACGTTTGCCCTGGCGAAGCTGTAACACTGCATTTTTGCGCTCGGTGGTTTCGTAGACAGCCACCGTTTTAGTGCCAGACGCATGGTTTGCCATGTCCACACATGGTACCATTGCATCTCCAGTGCCCGGGAGCTCAAGTGCTCGGGATCTAAACATAGCGTCCACCCGCTTCCAGTCGTCGATCGTGAGATGGCCAGTCTTTTCGTCCCACCAGTGCTTCTTACACCAGTGTATTTCCTCCGTGGAGGTTCGCAGCAAGTCAAATTCATTCTCGAGACTTCTCAGTTTCTGCTCAACGGCGTCTGCCAAAGAAGTTCCCTGTAGCAGCTCTCGTTCTTCCTCCGAGTAGAATGTGGGCAATGAGAAATTTTCAGGCAGGAATGCAACGTAGTCGGTAAGTGGATTCGCAGCGCCAACGTTGTCTCCGTGGAGGTCAGGACTTGAATGTGTGATTTGCAGAAGGAGGAATATCAATAAGGCGCCCCTTGTACTCTGGTGCATGTTAGCTTGTACACTGCGCAGGCAAACACTCTGATGCCGTACATTTTACCTACCCGACCAAATTCTCCAACCGCTTCTAACACGTCACGAAGATGGCCATCTGACTTTGCATAGCCATGAACTAGGTCCGCAGATAGCACCAGTTCGTGCGGTACGGAGAGCAGGATAGTTTCAAAATCGTGGCTCGCTTCGAAATCCCGTGCGGCGAAGAGGCCTGCGCCTTCGTGTTGACCGTCAGGATTGGTGATGCGCTCGACATGTGTGCCGTTGAACTTCACATCGTTAAGTGTGGCCCAGGCTCGAAGTTGCTCTATAGGAAGGTAGTGGCGCCTCATAATTTCATCGAGCAACCCTTCAATATATTGGGCTTTATCCGGGGGGTTTGGAAATCCGGTAGTTGTTAACCGGTGACTTGAGAGAAATTCCATTGCGGAAAACGGCCACTCTAATCGATAACCTTAACTGAATAATTCCGAGTTTAGTACCTATTTTCAGGTACTGATGTCACTAATCTGAAAAGGCATCTGACGCCATGCAGTGCTGGGATACTCTTGAACCAAAAATGAATTTTAAGACCGCGCAACTTCGAATCAAGTTTCGGACGGAAGGCTACCCCCCGGTCTGTCCCAGATATCAAGCAGAATAGAGTCTGACTTGAGTCCTGTCAATCCAATTTCTATATCCATTCCAAAAAGATTTGTCTGAAAATGTCACGCTTCACTGTTCCCTCCCCTCTGTATACGCTCCAAACTCCTCCATCCATCCTCGTACCGCGTTCCAGCACGAACCGCAGTGCAACGGGTTGGCGATCGCTCCAAAAATGATCACGTCATCAGCAGAACAGACGCAAACGACGTTCAAGCCGAAGCCACATAATCGGCCATGAAGGAAAAGAAAGAGGGCAAGGAAGGATCTCAAAGTATTAGTCAGAAAGATGAAGGGAAGTTCAACAAGAAGGTGAAAGAGAACCATCCAGAAGTACCGACACCAGTCATTGAGTGCGTGCCATACTCTCAAGGTCAACCACCACGTGCCGAAGATCTGCTAATTCGTGACGGCAGTATGAATGACGAGCGAGAAAGGGGGCACAAATAAGAACCTCGTCGACCGTAGGAGGCACTAGCTGCATCGATGGGCGCTGGGGGGTAAAAATGGGCGGGGAGTTTGCTTCAAGGTCAGTGTTATCTGCCAACTTTGAAGGACAATATCTGTGGTTTTGGTGTCAGGATTGCAAGATCGAAATTATGCGGCGGAAACATACTTACATCATTTTTCCCCGGAGCCACAATTTGGTCTTCAGCGACTCGTGTCCCGCCTGCACCCTCCACATAAGCAATAGGGGCATCTCCCATCACTTTCCTTGCAACATCTGCCACTGTGCTGTTCCTGGTCGACTTATTAGTGAAATGCGTCGGTCCACTGGAAAAGGACAACCTACTTCTTAACCAGGACGCAGTCCCGAAAGACAGCGTTCGACCCTGCCGTGCCTGACCCAAACGTGTGAATGTTGCGAACGGGAAATACAGGAACTAGTCCAAGTAACTCTGCAGCTCTCGATAGGACTTGCACAACCCCAGTCGACCCAAATCTGTAGAGTACCATGTCTCTTAAATTCTCAACCCTCGTCTTCAATTTTGCATCCATCTCTTTCAAACCCCCTCCATCCGGATCACCGGCCTCAATCAAATCTTCCCTCGTATCCAAATATTCCGCACCCTCAGTATACTTGATATACCCCTGCTTCGCCAACCTCCTCAAAAACACCTCACTTATCGCCGAACACAATACCACGCTCTTCGGATCTTGCATCTTTGCAATCTTCGCAATATTCCTATCGGCATCCGCGTGGTCGATCTTATTCAGTGCCAGCACGGTGGGGAACTTTTCATCCGTAAATGCATTCACGACCTTTTCAATCGTCTCATCGCTCCATTGCTCCAGTGGCTCCTTGAGCTGCAGCCTATCCAGACACCGTGCGACAACCTGCGCCGTGCTACCATAGCCTGAAAACTGTCCCTGCAAAGTCTCCACGGGTGAAGCCTTAACCGCAACATGTCTCCTCTTAATACTTCCCCACTTCTCTATCAGGTTACCTTGGATCCATTGCACGATCTCCGACCGCAACCACACGATATCGACACTAGGGTCATAGCCCCGCGTAGCCTTGCCCTCTGCATCCGTCGTACCAGAGACATCGACAACATGTATTAATGCGTCCGCGTGGCGGAGGTCGTCGAGGAATTTGTTGCCGAGGCCCTTGCCTTCATGGGCGCCGGGGACGAGGCCGGCGACATCGAGGAGCTCGATAGGGACGGAGCGCCGGCCAGAGACGCAGGAACCGTAGTTCGGTTTGCAGCGGTCGGAGAGATTGAGACGGGCGCAGGCACAGGTAATTTGGAGGTAGCCGATGGCACGTTGTGGGTCGATGGTTGTGAAACTAGAATGGCAGATGTTCAGGATTTGGGCCTTAAGTATTGGAACAGGTTGTCGCAGAGAAAGTGGCTTACGGGAAATTTCCTGCGCACAAATCAGCGCCGCTTCTTCATGGTCGAGGTAACCGTGGTCGCGGCCGTGGACTGACCGACTTTAGAACTTGCATCAGTCAAGCTGTCGTGAAAGTGAGATTCCGTGCAATACTTGGAGATCACAGATTATACCTGTTGAGAGTGGTCGACTTGCCGGATGACGGCTTGCCCACCAGTCCTATGAGAGGATCACGAGGCATTGCAAGGAGTAGTCAAGTAATTCCTGCGCAGAAGATGTGGATTGCGAGACGAGTGCCAGCGTGGGGCTGGAAAAAGTTGTCCGTACGAAGTCGAGACTAGGAGGAGCAGTTCCGCGGAACGCTGTTCGTGCCACCAATACTTCGCAATGAACTTATTCTGAACCACAAATTTTGGAGTTCTTTCATCATTTACACCTTTCGCAACCTACGAGCAACATTGAACGCCGGCAGCCTAACTGGAGCTAGCTACTTCTATGATTTGCAGTTGACTTTGATAGAAGTTCTGCCACGTCCATGTGCAGGCCGTCCCACCCAAAATTGCCAAGGGGATGCCCAAGTACGCCGCCTTTCCTCGAATTAGAATCAATACTCATATCCTCCTTGGTGCTTAAGCTCTCACGTCTGCCTTCGCAGAGATTCCCTGATCGCTTTAGTTAAGGGGCTCTGATCTCTAATTTCTGCCTCTTTAATCATTCGCTCCACGTCTTCAAGTCCGCCTGCACTTTTTCCGACCACACCGCACGAAGAGCTAGTTAAACATCACAATTTACTTTCTCACTCGAACTCGAAGCAAGGCGAAGCTATGAAAGTGGAATCATCTATAGTCCCTATTCGCCTAAAGACGTAAGTGCACAAGTGAGATGACAGGTAACCATCCAAACTCAGATCAATAAAACAATTCTTGCCAAATCATGAGTTAAAAGCCTGCCGACGAACCTAAAGGCATACTGACGCTAAGCTCATCAACAATAGATGAAGCCGCAGTAGACCTTTGAAGGGCTGGAGAAATTTTCGAGAATTTGAGCCATCAGTACCCGCCAGACGTGGTGTGCAAGGAGACAGGCGAAACATCACATGACGCAACAACTTGAATTGACGGAGGATCCCCGTTGAGGACGTCGCCGACGACGAGGACCACTGGGGTGCGGTTTCTGACGTCGGTCCTGCGTTGATAGCTGCCTCTGACCCGAAGAGTGGTGGCCTCGACGCTGAGCGGAGGCGGGCATCGGCTTTCGGTGCGGTGACGGCGGAACCTCTGAGCTGCGATCACGAGGTACAAGCGCCAGCTGTTTGAAGGTATCACCCAGACCGGAGTCGGGCGTTTGTGTATCTTCTGAAATGGCATCCTCATCTCTACCGTGCCAAGAACGACTTCCTTGCGTATCGAAACCATTTCCGAAATCGGTGCCACCTGCCCCCCGAGGCGGGTAGTAATCATCCATATTCACATGCTCTTCTATACTGTCCTGAACTCGCTCATTCATTCCAATCCTAGAAGGGTCTGCAACCATTCCCGGAGACGAATAACCTGAGTCCGAGCGGTCAGGGTTATTGCTTGCCACTAGCAGGCTCATGCCAGGAGCAAGCACATCTAACGATCGTTGGATCGTCCCCATCTCATGAAAGTACTTGAAAACGACAACACCACTCCGATACTCTCTTAAGGCAGAGCCACGGGGGCTCGAGATTCTGTCAACAGTCGAAAACATGTCGATTGACTTAAGCTCCTGAAGTCTGTTACACGTGTGTCGTGACGATCGTTCGCAAGGGCTAAAGAGGTGCGGCGATGGGCTGTGCCAGAAGTATTCGCTGGTCAACCGTCGCAGGCCGGTCTGCTCTCCCAGATGTTCTGAAAGGTAAGATAGGCAGGGTAAGGACGCGGCCAGGATGTTGAAACCTTCGGGAACGGTTCGCCAAGTGGTGAGAGCACAAGGACTGGAGGGCGGATAGCGGGCCCAATTATTGGCGCTTGGTAGAATCAAATCAGAGAGTCCCTCGCAGAAGAACACTAGGCTAACTTCGTCCAAAAGTGGCGCCCAACCCGTCCCGAAGGCATCCATGTTGTGTCTTTTCATTCGCAGGGTATCTTTCATGCGCGCAATATCCGCAAAATCATACCCAACGAGCTGAGTCCTGAACAATCCTTTAGTTTTATGCTTTTCTCTCCTTGCAATGTCCATCGCGGCCCAGACATCATTGATGTAGTCTTTGATAGTGAATCGTTTTTCTTCTTCCGTCAGCGTTTCGTTCTCCGCTGGGGTTTTGACGGGATTTCGATAACATTGAGATATTAGAGAAAATGCTGCTTGGCCCCCATCTGCTCGCGCACTACACGGTGGTATATGAATACCAAGGCCCCGCTGGAAAAAGGCCCTAGCGCGTGCAAGGTGCAACAGGACGCTGACGAAAGACACCATCCAGGCGCGCCGTTCTGACACCGAATAAAGTACCACGGGGGTGTTAATCATGGACCCCAGTTTACTCGCAAAGTCAGACATATAAATGTTTTTGCGATTCGACGAAACCTTGAAGGTTTGTGTCCACGTCAGAGTGAGCATCCTCGGAATAGAGATGGTGCCACTGAAGGAAATGCCGTCTCTGCTGATGTCCTTCTTGACCTCTGCGGCTCGGACCCACATAATCTGGGAGAAGTCGCATCTATCCGTCCCTAATAGGACCTCCGGATCAGCCCATAAGCCAAGGAAATGACGAGGAATTGCGCGCAAAGAGTCCAAGTCGTCTACCACCAATCGCTGGCCGTTGAGCTTTCGGGGCTGACTTGAGGTTTGATCACAAGGTTCACAAGGTTCAAAGTGCCATTGGACACAGCCATCGACAAGTAGGACGGGAAAGACCATGGACCGCTGACCAAAGAGAACGATTCCGCCTTCTTGGGTGACTTCGTACTCAAGTCCACAGAGATAGCACATAAGATCGAAAGACAACTCAAGACCTTTCATAACAGCGGGTCGACGTGAGGTTGGAAAATCTACCGCAGTAGCAGTCCGGGGCACAAGAGGGAACCAACAGGAACCAGTCATGTCAATCTCAATAATTGGCTCTAACAGGTCGTTTTCGAGGAGGTAAACACTCCCTGGACGTCGTGAAATCCTCGTCATACGTATTCCTGAGACCACCGGGCCGTCCTGACCATTCTGCAAGACAGCTAGCAGCCACGCAAGAGCTTGGACCATTTCAGCCTGATTTGACGTGATTGGGGATAGAGTGACAGAGAGTTCAGGAGTGATTGTATTGGTGATGTTCACTACAACTTTTTCAATCGGCCGCGGGCTCGGAATCAATGCCGTCGACGAAGGTGGATCGGGGGACGTCGTTGAAACAATTCTAACGTCCCCTTTTCCGTCCAATGCTTTTAATCGAATGCTATCACGACTCGCCGTGCAGATGCTGGCAAACATGGCCTTAATCTGTGACATAGACCTTGGCCACGTCTTCGAAACGTATTCCCCACAAGTCGTGGCCCACAAATCACCGTTATCGGGCTCCCCAGTCAGCACCACATAATCCCAGAGAGAATTCTCGTGCTCCATCTCTGGGCTTAGAAGTTCGGCAATGTCACCTCTCACTAGCAACTCGCATTCGACTGATCGACTCCCTCACGCCCTCTGCTCGTCTAGTGCATCCCGCATGAAGCGGTCAGTGAAGCCCCACCCACCAGGCCGCAGATCACGGCTGTGGCCAGCGTGAGACACGGATCCACGAGGTGGAGGCTCCGGCCGTAGATCGCGGCTGTAGCTAGCGTGAGAAATGGATCCACGAGGTGGAAGACCCGGTCCGTCGAGTAATTCGTCGAGATAAAGAATAGGTGGCTTGTCTAGTCTATCATATTCCTGACTGCTCGGCCTGCTCTTGTATTCTTCATGGGCCTCGCTCCCGTATGCAACGTCGATGTATTGAATATCGGGTCCACGCCCATCTCGATCTGGGGGGTCAGGGACAACCTGAGGGATTTTGGGTTCCCGCCTCTGCACTCGAGGCTGTGTTGCGCGAGCATCAGATATTGAAGAGAAGGAAACTTCGTAGGAGGGATGAACACGGGTATTGTTATCCGCACGATTCGTTTGCTCATCCCCGGTTCCCGATACATGTGGTCTGTGAGGCGGCACATCCATTGCCCTCACCTCATGATCGTGATGCCCCTACGCGTTAGCGTTCTCAATGCCACAGGAATACCTCTCTATTCAATGTTGTCTCCTTGGGAGATAGATGACTTGGTTTATAGCACAGATGATGGGAGAGAGTGTAATGCCCTATGTGCCTAGGTCATCGCGGCCATCAGCCTGATTCAACTGTTTCACCAGGCTGGCGACTCGACCAGCCAATCAGCTCAGCGCCCGCAAGTGCGAATTTGACTACCTGTTGACAGCCCTACCTGGGGCGGTATCCTGCTTAGGGCTTGGGTGTGGAAGAGGGGCGTCATGTGTAGAGTAAATGGCAATGCTGGTTGGAAGGTATCTTCATGAATTGACCCATAAGTAAGTCCCTGGAGAGGTCCTCATGTTGCGCTCACATAGGTATGGGTGCTTGGCGTGATCCCGTTCAGCCTATGGGAGCGCGGTCCTTTTTGACCGCTTTTCATTCTGCAACGTCCTAGCACCCATTTGTCATGCCCCTGGTTAGGCCCGAGGAGGAAAGGTTTAACCCGACCCCGTAAGTAGGGCCCGCCAAGCGCGCCCAGAGCGTAGGCTTGGCGCACCACTCAAAGGCTGCCGTAGAAGACAGAAACTCTTTTTTGGTGGCGTTCAGTTTTCCCATCAGCGCAGAGCATGCATCTAGTTGTCATTATTGGATTGTAGAACCATCTTGCCTTGGAGGCGGGTTACCGCCTCAATATTTCTATCGCATTTCGCTCATATCAGCCAATTTGCAAACTCAGTTACATTATCTGTGTTGCGAAGAGAAGCAGTGCGAAAACTCTCCCGTCACCTTTCCTCTCCTATCGCCTTTTCCTTTCCTGCCACCTTTCCTTTCCTATCACCATTCCTTTCCTGCCACCTTTCCTTTCCTGCCGCCTTTCCTCTCCCGCCACCTCTGCTCGGCAAAGCCTTTAAATTGTAAAGGCCAAAGGTCGCAGGAGAGCAGAGGTAGTGAGAGGGCAAAGTGACAGGAGAGGAATAGCGACAAGGGGAGTCTCGAGAAGGCCACCAAAAATAGAGGGAGGTCATTTTGGGCTTCGAGCGAGGAGCGCGTGAACTGCGAGGCAGCCCCACCCATCGACTCACCTCGGACTCACCTCCGCTCACCTTGGACTCACCCGCGCTCAGAGTTGATGCTGGTAAAAGCGGCGTCGGAAGCGGTGAGTGCGAGGTGAGCTTGATGTAGATTTCTGTCCTTTTTTGCGCCATGTTTGCGTCATCCCATCAACCACCTCATCCGTCCATGTCTCGCTTTGCTTCAGCATATGCCACCCCTTGCACTCGGAAATCCAACGCTCCACTTGGAGATATCGCCATCGGCGCGATAGGCCCAGACATAGGATCGTCCACTTAAGCAGGTCACCATAGCCAAGCTCATGCATTAGCTTGGCTTTGATCACCATGCACTCTAATGTGAAAAGCGAACCGAGACCCGGGCTGGCGAGGAAGGTACATACTTACTATCGAAGACCTAGATACTCCTTCGTTGCCCGAGCCCATGTAAGATTCATCAAAGCCATAACAAGAGATGCAATAAGCGGAGGTAGGTCCTTAGAGAATGTGATGTGAATTTGATCTGCAGGCGGCGGCTCCGCCAGTCTAATACAAGGTTGAGAAGCATATTCTGTGATTCGAACAGGAGGGTTGAGCATGCATCGCATGTTAATTCCTCTTCATTCACGATTCAGATCAAAGAGTATCCGGAAAGATATCATTTAGCCGGTTTGTCTTCCGAGCAGCACCAGCAGCACCAGCAGCACCGGCAGCAAGAGGAGCAGTCGCGGCATCACCGACCGCTCATGCAACGACAACTACTGCTCCCAACAGTACCAGCAGGAATAACAGCCACGATAACAACCACGGCAGCGCGGCCTCGCCCACGCTATAACCGTGGCACCTCGTCGGCACTGTCCCACACAAACTGGTCCGAAGCCACAACAAGGACGGCACAAGGGTCAATGAACATGAGGCAAGATACTCCCATTGCCCAGTATGACCGTCGTTCGTTAGATAGTCGTGAGCGCACGAACGACGAGGTATTGGATACGAAATGTGGCAGTCTGGAGAGACCGGATTGTAGTTTCGTAGAGAACCGTCAACCGCAACATCGGTCCTGTACTCACCAGTTGACGCCCAGAACCTTCAAGAACCCCTCTTTTCCCCCCTCCGCCATGATGCCTTTTACAACCTCAGCAATGGTCTCCACTTCCCTTGTTTCCGTCCCATACTCGGACATCTAGATATAGGGGTAGTTCAAAATTTAGGAAGTTTATATATCCTGCTGGCTTTAAATAGGTGGGTTTAACAGGTGGCGAGATGCAGTCATGTAGCCAAGTTTCACGTAACGGGATCGGTTGAAGTACACCAGGAACGGTTTCACGCACCGGGCGAATCAGAAGCGAGCACCAACAGTTGAGTGAGGTCACCCGTGACATCAAGTTCAAAACATGGTTTCTGGAGCTTTCTCAACTAGCCACAAGACACCTTTCTACCCCTTCCCAAGTTACCTGTCATAACAGCTAGAACAGGACCAAACGCCAACTCGCACAGCTACGACTCCTACAAACCTTCAGCCACCGCTAAAAATCACAATGTCTGAAGAAACATTCCACGTCACCCAGGAAGACCTCCGCAAGATGGAATCCAAAGAGTCCAAACTCCACGGCGGGACCACACCCAAAGACTCCGACACTTCAGCCTTGAAGGCAAGCGACAGCCCCGCTTTTTTTCTTCCTGACCTGTAGCTGACCTTGTAATACAGTCTATCATTGCCGAAAGGCAAGAACCCAAAAATGAAAGGATCGAGCGCGTCAAAGCCACCCTGCCGCTGCCAGACGACCCACCAGGATCAGCGGACTTGGAGTCCGCGGACGCGCGGACGGTTAATGTCGGCTCAGGCAGAATCAGCGACGACATCTCTAGGAACAAGGGGAGTAGCAGTGGGTTGAGAGAGCCTGCCACGGCGGATTCGAGCGTCAGGATCGACGGTGAGACGTGGAAGACGAATACTGCGCCTTGAATAATTGGAAAGCAAATTTGAGCATAGCATGTTTGGGGAGCATATGGTAGCCAAGGCTCATACTAAGTGGTAGAGGCACACCAAAAGTTTGTCGGTGCAGTTAGCAGTCCCCAATGAGATAAGAATAGGCCCTTCATGTTCTGTTCCTTCCCGCTTACTTCTTGATTTTGTTTTCCTTCTCTTTTCATTGACGTATCGAACACCTGAGATGGGAAGCGACACATCATTAAACTCCGACCAACGCAACCATCGCGCCGCATGGGTATCGTCTACACTGGACTGATGATCGTCAGCAGTCGGGAGCCACTTGCTAGAAGTGAAACAGTTGGAGCTAAGTCTTCTGTGATTCTTCTCCTTTAACCATACAGCATGTTCCGTTGGCTTGCCCGTCATCTGCAACGGGGACATCAAGATCTCTTCTAGCTAACCGAAGGAGGATAAATATACTTTCGATCAAGAAGATCGATGTGAATCTTTCAAGAACCCTCGGTATCGATCTCTTATGATTTGCTTGTAGAGTCCAGGATATGGCTCGTCGAAAAGTGGGTGCTGATCGAGGCAGGGTGCACACCTAGAGATCTGCTTGTTGTCGGTGATGTATCATTTTAGATCCGTAAAATCTCGCTCCAAGTCCATTTTCAATCCGCTTTTGGTAGAAGGCCTCTTAAGCTCAAATCGTAGACAACGTCCTCAACTTTCTTGACCTGTACATGATCAGTTATAATGTTGCAGAGTTGCCGCTGTGACACCTGCGAGTGTCAACTCACATTGTACTTGATGGTATCACTCCGCCTGCGGAGAGCATCGTTCTTCAAATTAAGCAGTTGAAACCCGGCATGTATGTCTTTGATGAACTTGCTAATCTGGAGTGGTCGAGCGCAGTCGCCAAGCGTAACAGAATTCGGGGCTAAACGAGCCAGCTCTTCGATTGTATTCGTCAGGGCTAGGAGGTAGTCTTCGATTGTGAGATGGAAGGCATCACGGTCTTTGAGGTTGACGAGTACTAGACAGACAATCAGCGTTCGTACAGGTCCGCAGGGATTTGCTGTCGCTTACCTTTCAAGACGCTACCAACTTGTTCTATGGTGATCAGCTCCTTGGTCTCGAGCCAAGTGCGGATTTGTAGACTGGTGATGAGGTTCTGGATATCTCTTTGCCAAATGCCATTGTATTTGTAGAAAGGGTGCTTAGATGCCGCATCGGCAAGCTGTTGGACGGTCGAGACTTGTTGTTCGATGGCAGCTGCGGACGGCTTGAGAACTGCTTCTTCTACTGCGGCCCTAGTCAGCCAACTTCTGTAAGTCTATCAAACAGATGTCTCACGTTGAGGCGTCGGGGTGTTGTGAATGCGTGACAGAATGGACTGCGTGATACGTCCTGTCGGCTAGTAAGCTTCCTGTCAGCTTGTAGTTGGTAGAATCATGGCTTGCCTTGCTTCTCAAGCGTTTGGACAATCTCTTTTAGCTCCTGGAACACGAGTCAACTTCGCGTTTAGGGCGATGGGTGACCTGGGTTGCCGCACATCTCTGACTTTGCTCTCTTGATCGATTTTTTCCTGCAGATCCCTGAAGATGTCAGGATCGACATGAGGTGACGATTGTGGCTCAGCCATAGTGGTGTCCATCACACGTTGAAGGCTGACGAAAAGAGATAAGAGACGCGAAATGCTTTACTGTGGCATCAAGCGACATAAAACACTTGATTGCGAAATCGCTATGCTTTACATCTTCTACTTGCCCCCCTGACTGCATCATGGAAGCTTTGGGACTACGAGTGATTTACCAGCGTTGTTGCAAGCTCTATGCATAGCTTGCGGGCGTAACCATGACGTTCAAAGCTACTATTCCTTCTCCAAGGGCTTGATAAGAATCAAGACAATGATGAAAGGGGTTTTGCATCACAGGGCAGCAGTGTAAGGCCCCGGACACGGTGCCAGAAACCCATTGCGCAAGCACAGAGGGGTTTGACCAGCTAGATCCAAAAATGAGGATAATCAATGTTTTGTTCCTTAGAACAATTTCAGAGATTAAACTGAAAAGAACAGATACTACACTTGATCTAAGCCAAAAGGCCTGATGGACGAAAGGTTAGCAATCGTGATACCGAATGTGTGGGTGCAGTTCGAGACTTACAAAGAGAGCTAAAGAAAAGAAAAATAGGTGGGTGGAAGGGCGAAGAATATATACTCCGCAACTCTGCGCTAGCGGACGCTAAAAATGTTTGAGCTGTTTGCATTCTTCGCACGAATTTTTGTGCGGAAGCAATTTGCCCTAATTTGACGGTGGTGAGCAACAGCTTCCAACAAGATCACCTCAAACCCAGGCGCAGGATATCAACCTCTTTGCGACCTCTTTGCGACCTACATCGCTCATTCAAAATGGCACCAGTCCAAGTATGTACATGACCGCTTTGCTGTTCACCTCCCGCCTTGTGCGGCGATGGCTTGATGAACAGTAGGCTAAGAATATCGTGATGCGCAGAAAGCACAAAAAGGCAAGCCTGCTAAGGTGACCAAGAAGGTATGTATTGGGGTGCTTTGCAATGCCCATTTCGCCTTCCCACGAGATTGCTTGCTTGAGCCATGATCTCCAATCTCTCTGGTTGCTAACATGGCTATCCTTGTAGTACATCATCAACTGCACCCAACCTGTCAGCGACAAGATCTTTGATCTGTCCGCGTTCGAAAAGTTCCTCCACGATAAGATCAAGGTCGAAGGCCGCGTCGGGAACCTAGGCGACTCCATCAACATCTCTCAAGTTGGTGATGGCAAGATAGAGGTGGTGACCCATATTCCATTCTCTGGTAGATACTTGAAGTACTTGTGAGTTTGCCATCGACGTTCTGCACGCACATGAGCGAGTCGAGCTGACGTATTGCAGGACCAAGAAGTTCCTGAAGAAGCAGCAGCTCCGGGATTGGCTACGGGTGGTGTCCACCAGCAAAGGCGTTTACGAACTGAGATTCTTCAACGTGGTCAACGATGAGGGCGATGACGATGACGAGTAAGGCTGGATAGGGCAGCGAAGATCGAAGACACGGTTATAAGAGAATACGCGTGGATAGGGCATTGAGAAGCCCACAGGGTCGTGGTGCACACGCAGCCGAAACCGCAATCCACAACAGTTGTGCAATCTCCGAGAGATCGTGGTACAAATACGGCAATTGATTAAATGATCATACATCTTCTATGTGGCCACCTCTGACCTTTGGAAGAGGTGTATCTGATACCTCGTGTTCTCTAGCTCAAGGCGGTACTTCAATGTCGGGTTAATCCTGAACCATCTTGAGTCATCAGTCAAGTGCTCTGTCCATTTGCGATCTTCTGTGGTCCCGGCGATCTCTAGCAGTGTATGCTTGAGTAACCATTGCATAGGGTACTTCTTTTGGGCCCCGCTAATAGTGACTTCGGAGTAACTGCCAGGACTATCAACTACGAGTAGCCACGAACCTGGTTCCATTGCATCCGTGAGTCCCAAGAGTAGTGCGGTAGTCTTCGCAATCGAGGTGGTGAAGAGCTCGTTGAGCGTGAACATGATTGTGACTAGGCAGGCTCCAGCCAGCATGACTTGCAGAGCGCTCGGATCCTCGGCACTGGCGTACTCCAGCACATCACGCTTGTCAAATTGCAACTGTAGCTGACCTGCCTCGAGCAAGGGCGTGCTCTTTGCGGCTTTCGAAGATGCGCTGGCGTATGGAGACACTGGGGGGCGCTGTTCGGTGGAGACTTGCAGCTGGTGGAGGACAGAAGACCAGTCAGCAACGTCAACAGCATGAAAGTCCAAGCCTGCTAAGGAAATGTGTCGTATTGTGGCTGCAAGAGCGACTAATTCAGCTCCAGCACCTCCGCCCAGGCAGACCACCTTCGGCAACTTGGCTGACCCTGGTGGATACTGGTACGCCAGGCAGCGGGGATCTAGACCTGAGAAAATCTCTGCGTAAGCAAGAGCCCGAGCTGCACTCCATCGAAGTGCGTAAGCGATAAGCCTATCTTCCGTGCCAAAGGCGCTTAGGAAGTCCCGGTTGAACAAATGTCCTTTGACTTGTTGAATGGTTGTGAATAGGTCCACGTCTGCGGCCAATTGGAGTGCATTAGCAAAAACGTCGAGGACGGCTTGCTGCAACTCTACTGGAAGATGGGGCACGGCTGCTGGAGCCGCTGGGGCCGCGTGGATCTGCGGCTCACTTGATGCCTTATGGTTCCTTTTTGTCTGGGTTTGCTGCTTCTTTTTGGAACTCATGATATTCGGGTCACTTCGTACAACCTGGCTGCCTGCCCTTGCATTTGTTGGCTTCAGTTTTGCTTCAAGCAAGACGCACAGAGCGCAGATCCGAGATAACACGGCAGAACCGTGCTTGTGCTCTGAAAAGGCGCCACGCTGGTCACCGATGTGGTAGAATGCACAAGGGTCAGAGCCTCGGCAACCTGAACGGCAATAGACATTCGGTTTGAGTCAGATGCTGATCGCCGTTGGAATTTCTCCGCAAATCCCAATCAAGCACTTATGCACCTCACTCGATCGGTGCCTGGTGAGGAACGGCTAAAAGCCTGTGAGATTGACGAAAGTCAATTCGTGCATGTGAAAGAAGCCCGTGTTGGGTCGTATCGAAAATTTTTTCTTATGCTATAGCGTCCGTTCAGGTCGTGAATCTAGCGGAAGCGCCCTCGTGTTCACTTGCAGCTCGCATAAATGTTCAGCTGGATGTGGAAGCCCCATCGCAAAAGGTCTGGACTTTGTCAAATCGTGCTCCATCAGCCACGCCACCACTTGGCCGTAAAGAGGGTGGTTCGAGCCTAACTATTTTGCTTAGCCCGATGACACACGGGCCTAAAACGCCCTAGCATTTGTGTGTGCGTGGAGACTTTGACGTACAGCGATAGGAATTCCAAAAAAGACATGTGAAGAAGATCCAGAGATAGAATCTGACTCTGCTAGGTTGATGTTGTAGATCTTGTTGGATAAGATCACGACCTTGCAGCACTGTGGTCTTCGCTTTCTATCCTCAGCCCGCAACCCGGACGCATCCTGCAGACGACCAGATCCGGTTCGGCCCAGGGCCACATGCAAGGTACAAGGGGCTTGGGCCCCCTTGCACCCACTCAGCGGTGTAGATGCCACATCTCGACTTTTTGTCAGGCTCGTATCATGTTGCCTCAAATCGCCCGCGGCACATGTTAGAGACATCTACTACGCATGAAGAGGAAGAAAGGAAAAGGCGCGAGTTGGTTGCTCAAGGAGAGAACGCCACGATGTAAATTCTAGGAGCGTTGATGTGTCACGGTTCAAGGAGCAGGCCTCAGAGGCATCTCCAACATCCGAAACGGCTGCCAAGACACTTTCTTCCACGGTCACGCTGTCAGACATCGTAAAAGGCGGGTCACTGGAGATAACAAGATGGTGTATGACGATTATTTGGAAACAAGGCAATCCGTAGCAAAGGGAAATTTACACCCTGGTCGGGTGGTTTCCTGGCCAAAGGCTACCTAGCTAGTGGGCCGGCTAGTACCGTATGGGCTCAATCTCGAAGGTGGAGCCAAAACCTCGCAAGCCCTCCCTCTTCTCCCATACACTTTCGTCGCCGTCCCTCCCTCTCGCAAACCAACGTTCATCCACATCTGTCATCTACACTTTGGCTCACTCTGAGCAGAGAATTGGTGGTCTCTGTTCAGAGCGTTGCCGTCCGTTCCTTACAACTTTGTTGGTGCTCCCTGCTTTCCCAGAGAAGCCCTTTCCCACTCTAATTTCCCGCTTGGACAGTCAGGTACGTTGATCAGAAGCTCCAATCTCCAGTCCCCCAACTGTGCAACTGGCGGTCGGCTCATTTCAAGAGGCTGGCTGACTCTGTTTCCTCAGCGTTTTACCGGATTTCGATGCCTGAAGCGCACCCTTTCTAGCATAATGAAACATACTTCCTTTGGGCTCACCTGTATTTACAATTAAGCGATCATTTCCTCTCGACGGATCAAAGATAGACCTGTCTTTGCATGATACTCCAGCTGACAAGCGAGGCTGTTTGATGTGCGGGTCGTCAGGGTGCTGGAAACCCTTTGCCCAATTGAGCCGTACGCTGGTCGAAAAGATACCAAACAGATTCGCAATCGCGCCGACCAAAATCGGTCATTGCTTGAAATGGCTTCTACATCGATGTCTATGGCGCTGCCTGTTGCGCAACCCAGTCACCTAGATTCACACTTTAACTCTACTCCTTTCGTACCACCAGCGAGTGGATCTCCTCACAGACGGAAAACCTCTCGCAATCCCAAGCTCCCTCCTCTGCCAACATTCACATTCAATCCCGGTGTCACTTCCGAAGAGGGCCCTGAACAAGATCGAGCTCCAAGCCCAACACATCCGATACTCGAAGAAATGGCTGCTCGACAAGAGCCGAAGAGGTCTTCAAGACCACCGCCCCTGCCCGCCTTTTCATTCAACCCAGGAGCGGCAATGGAAGCAGAGCCTTCACGATCACCAAGTCCTACACATCCAATACTCGAGGAGATGGCTCAAAACCGATCCCGGCGATCTTCAAGACCAGCCAATTTGACGGAGTTCAACATTTGTCCGCGATCCAGCGATCTCCCGCCATCACCCAGTCCGACAAAATCAAACTTTGGAGATGCAAATTTAGGGGCAAGGAACGCTGGTCATAGACGGCGCGGCAGTGAATTTGTTGGTGGTGGCAGTGATGGCTCTCACCTCATATCTCCAACAATGGTGAGCACAAGTCCAGGCAAATCGGACCATGTCAGACCACCAGGGCCGCCTATTTCTGGCTCTGGACCGGGTAGACATCGACACCGACGATCAGAAGCTGTGTCGATCTCTGGGATCGACGCATCAGAGCTCATCAAAGCGAACGCCGTGGCCAAACACCGCGCCGGCTCGGCCCCTTCGACACCGTCCGACCCAGCCCAATTACCTTTTTTCCCACCAGACAACAATCCAAGAGTGACGGAGCCAGTTTCAGGACCAAGTAACAGAACCGTTACTTCCTCTCCACGGCTTCGGCGTGAAAGCGCACCCGGAGTTCGTCCACGTGTTGGCTTTTCTGATACAGTTGATGTCATTCCTCGACCATTGTCCATGATCTCGTCAGAGACTGAGGGTAGTAGTTCCACGATACGCGGCACTCATTCACTCACTGGCAGTATCAATTCATTCGCAGCTGCAAGTCCGCCTGCACACTCTGCACCAGTTTTCGTCGCCAGCAATGAGAATGGTAGCCCACGGCGACGACCTAGCACCGCCGATGCCGCCACTCTTGTTCCATCGAGTCTCGCCCAGAGCAATACTTCTACAGGCGAAGATCTTCTCACAAGAAGACCAGTATCAGCATCAGCGTCTCCAAGTATGTCCACAAGCTCAGCAAGCCCGACAGGCAAGAGGAAACATTTTTGGTTCAATCATTCCAATGACAGTTCGCCAAAGACAACTCCTGCTGTTGAAACGGCGGACCCAATTTCAGCACTGCCAGCTTTTGCACCGGCTAGCCCGTCAACCATGGTTCGGCCAAAGACCTCTCCAGAGCGGTCAGCAAGCATCAAGAAAAGAAAGGTCCGTACCTGGACCGGTCATCTATTCTCACGCAAAAGCCGGCATCCTTTGACGAAAGCGAAAGGAAGACGTAATCCAACGCCACCTTTGACTCGTCGAGTGTCTGATCAAATGAACGAGATATTTGATGCAGACAACACGATTGTCCTTCGAAATTCGCCACCGCCTGATCAGCAAGAGACGATAGAGAAGCCCGCGGCGACCTGTGTGGTAGCGCCGAGCCCAAACCCCGGTTATGGATATGAACCAGATGAGCGTGTGACAAGTCCCATCCTGGACCTCGATGCGGCCTTAGGACCATTCGGCAGCGAGGAAAAGTTAGCCAATGAAGAGAACACGCCAAGAGGCGGATCTTCAAGGATCTCGCGATTGCATAGTAGTGAACGTCGCACTGCTACGGACGCGTTCGGCAGCTTTCATCGTAGAGCTGAGAGCGCCCCGCAAATGGCCCCAGTCAACAGGAACGCCTTTGGCGTGCATCGTCTGGGCAGCAGTACCAGCATTGCTGACGATGTTTTTGACGAGGAAGAAGAGGATAACTTCTTGGCCAAGGAGAAAGTGCCTATTAGAGCAACGACTATCACATCAGAGACGTTGTCGTCGGACCAACCTGCTGAGGCAGATAATGCACAGTCGCCCCAGCTTGAGCAGCAGCCAGTCCAGCGGAAAGACCCCAGAGTTGAGGAGATAGTTGAAAACAACGGTCTAGGTATAGCTATGGGTCGCGATGTTGCCGACCGCATAGCTATTGTCGATACCGATGAAGACCTAGAATCACGACGACCCGCCAGATCCTCAAATTCAACAATCACGGCCCCTGTCATTTCGGAAGCTGATCTACCGAAGCGTCCAACATCATCACCTATGGAATTCCTCTACGGTGCACCGCAGACATCCTACGCGTCCTCAACAGAAGGTCGCACGACTGCTAGCTCTGCAATCTCGTCTCCGGATGCGGAGCACATCTCTTTCAGTAGCCAACCTCGCTTGAATCGCTATGCAGGTGACCAGAATCTTGACGTCGTGCTCCGGGGTTCAAACGATGACCTACCTTCCTTGACCGACAGCGTTTCGACCGGTGTCATGCCTCGATTCTCCAGCAGTGCTGGGACTCGTTCCTCAACAGAGCAACGAGCAGTGTCATTTTCTGGTCCAACCCAGGCAAAATCTACTCAAACTTGGAAGCGAGCCAGTTTGGCAAGTCTTAATCGGCTCATTCCTGGTTCAGCGAACGGCAGCAAGCTGAGGTTTGAGGAAACTGCTACACCAGCCGAAGTGGAGAAGGCAGCGAAAAAGAGCAACCGTATGAGTAGGCTGATGCACTTTTGGCGCTCGAAGGAGAAGGGTGAGAAGTAGAATGAGGGTTCCGACAAATTACGACTTTACGGCATCATTGATTTTCATGGCATAACGGGCAGTTGTCCCATACAAACGCAATAGCAGCACCACAACCTCGGGCGGAATTGTATGGCGCGCAGTTTTGGTCACTCACTCAGCGTTTCGTTTTCTTCGAGTGGACACATTTCATTGTCTTATGGCGGCTTACGCAACCACATTCAGCTCCAGCTTTCCGCTGATGACGTACCATTTTTCGAGCTCAGATGTTTATCAACAATAGCATATGCATATGATGTTCGGCACACAGTCATTTCCGTCAACTACTAGCTGGAATGGCTTGGGAAGGAGCGGCAAATAACACTGATTAAATAGAGAAATACCCAGATCCCGTCGAGGGCTCAATTGACATTCACTTCTTACGATTATGGTGTAATTTCGGCGCGTAGTTTGCCTCTAATCAAGCGTGACGTCCTTTGGAAGAGCTTCAAGTAAAATGAGTACAGTACAAATTCAGAGCAGCAACGAAAACGGAAGTACAAGCCACACAGCAAGAGAACGGGTGTGGTATGCCTGAAGCGTACTTGGGGTTTTGATTTGAGTCCGATGGAACCTGTCCAACTGCTACTAACCCCTTTCCTCGTCTGGCCCTCGCAAATTTATAGGAGACGATCGATATGCCAAGGCTGTGTGTACACAGTGCTACAAAAGACTCTCAAAAAAAAGGATTGTTAAGTTGAGTTGGTCGAGGTCATCTTAGCCAGCGCTTGAATCCTCCGCATTCTCCTTTGATGCATTCCATCACCGATGGATGCAGACGCTGGTCTCGGAGAGCTTCACGGATGATTGAAACCCACGACCCTGCTGCTAGCTTCTTCTGATCGCCTTCTGCATACAGATTCCAGGACCTGACACAATGATGCCACCGTGCTCAGTGCACGTAATTGCAGATGTGTTAGGGAGGTCAATGTAGTCGATCACATTCGAGAAACCACATCCCATCGTCAGTAGCCATTGCCGGGCATTGTGGATTTTCCTTGGGTTGTTGGGACATGCTGTGGAGATGCCGACAAGGGAGACGTACGAAAAGGGATGTTAAATGACTTCGGAGCTTGACCGGTCTTCGCGGCCTTGACGCTGCTTTGATCTTCTAGAGCTCTCGAAACCCAATCTGTGAAACTGTTTCAGGAATAATGGCATCGGCCGCACAAGCATCTGCTCGGTCAACAGTTGCCATTGCTGACGCGACGTGAGAGCTTGGCAAGCATATTACAAACACTCTGCTTCAGCCAGATATACTGCCGACCTTCTCGGGGCTTGTCTTGCTGTCGAGGCAGAAGCCGGAAGGTAATCGACTGCTAGAAGATTGGCCCGGGAAAGGCGGCAAGGTCGTGGTCTACGACGAAGCACAACTGCGTGATAGTTTGAAGGGCGTAGACGTCCTCATCAATGCGCAAGTGCTTCACTCGTGCCAGCAAGACCCCGGACAGTTTTCAAGATGACATAACTCGCTGCATCCAACGTCGAGGCTCTCGCAGCATCGGGCCATCGGATCTAAAGGGCATGCTTTCAAGGAGCCTCTTCTCCGAGCGCTCCCAGAAACTGACATCCGCTTGTATGTCCCATCTGAATTTGGGGTAGACCACACGATCCACGACTTTCCTCATCCGGAGTGGGACGCAAAGAAGTGTCATTTTGTTATTGCTCAGGAAGTCCTGCCCAGATCTACCAAGATCATTCGAATTTCCATCGACCTGTTTCTGGAGGATAGCATCGGCTGGTGGTTTGGTTTCGACACCAAGAAGGGCGTCTACGGGGCCGTTGGATCAGCTGAGAAGAAGGCGAGCTTCACGATGTGGGCAAGGTGCTAGCTGAGATGTCAGTGGAGGAGCTCGAGCAGGTCCTTGATCAACTCCACATCTCTAGAGCGAGTGCCTCGATGTCGGAGGTGGTGAAGCTGATGGTGGATGCCCAAAACATGCCGAGGAGCGAAATCTCAGTGAAGACGATCGATGCAGCGGAGTACAGGCGCAAAACCATGGAGTCTGGGGCAAGGGATCCTGCCGACTACCTGAGGTTTCTAATTGGTAATGGAAGTATCGATCACCGTTCGAAAGCAGAAGGTAGCATAGGGGACGATAATGAACTGGCGAATCTTGGTGGAACTAGATGGAAGTGGAAGCCTATGGCGGACTACGCCGCACAAAACCTATAACAGACCTTGGATCAATTGAATTCCTTTCAGCATTCGGGATAAGCCAGGAGCGTAACTAAAAGAGTTGAAGGACTCTGAGAAGCATTCGCTGGAGTGCACGCTCATTTCTTACCTTGTGTCGTTCATAATGTTGTTCTAGGATAGCCGGGCGGCGATATTTTCACCGCTCAACTTCTATTCTTTTCGTCTTCTCCCTTCACTGCCTGTCGCGGCTGCCTACATGTTTGACGTCACAACTTTCATTCACTCTCTAAAGTCGTCCGCATCACCGGTTTCCCATTTAACTCCTCACCTGCAACCGATCATCTGACCACCTATCTTTCTTGAGCCTATTCTGCTTGAGCCCCTACCAGATCGACACCTACCAGCCCGGTTCATCCAAACAACCTACCACCAGCTAGCATGGGTCGCTGGGGCCAGCGGCTTTTTGAAGGCGACATGGACCTAGACATCGCATATGCAATCTCCAAAGAGGCTGGCGCCGAGCTATTTCGTTACGAGATCGACGAGATCGATTCCAACGACTCTGATATGCCCGCTCCCCCACGTTTTAGTCATGATCATCCCAAAAGCTTAGGCCTCGAGGCAACTCGTGCACTCCTCAACGACGGACGTCTGGTACGCATGTTCGAAAAATACAAGACCAACGAAGAGCTCTTCCCCTCCAAGGAGTACTACCTTGCCATTCTCGGGGCGTTAGCCATGGGTGTCGGAGCCACCATCACCCACGAGCACATGGAGTTGTTGCAAAACGTTCGCAAGGAAATTCCTGTCAACAAAGGCTACACCCTCCCTATCTTCGACTTGGGCTTCCGGGCCGACGGCGCAGCCCAATTCCAAGACGCGCTAAATGGGTACAAGAACGACGGTACGCCGTGGGACTTTTTCACTCTAGGCCAGACGGAGAGCTTGTTGCGGCTTGCGGATGAGAACGCCCGGTAAGTGAGCCCACATGACTCTTTCCACTTCAACTTTCCACCCTAACAACAAACACGACAGGAATCTAAAAGCGTGCAAGACATGCGGGAAATTGAAAGCCGAACTGTCTAAAGAGGAGAAGAAGCTCAAGGCCTGCGGTAAATGCAAGAGGGTTGCTTATTGTTGCAAAGAGTGCCAGAAGAAGGACTGGAAGGGCCACAAGAAGAACTGCGGACCTGCTGATGCACCCAACAACACGACAAATCCATATGCTCCTATCTGCCTGAACCAGTAGCGGTCTATGCAAGCGCGATGGAGCTGAGGCACCACATTTTCAGAACGGAGGGTGCATGGGGCGCGGAAGAGCATCTCTTGTGGAGAAAAGCATTGTCTGCTGCTAGAAGGCCAGCTTAGGCTACGGCATATGCTTCTAGTGAGATTAGAGGATAGACGGGGGTTCAACAGAAACCGTCGAGGCAGACTAGTCAACGGAGAAATCAACTTGCTCATCTATGCTTCATTGGTCTACGGCAGATCATCGGCCTTCAAAGCTCATTAACATCTCGATCAGCGTCGCAAAACGTAGTTACGTAGCGCCGAGGCTTTGCCAATTTCCGTGGCTGATTTCTAGCGGCATGGTTTGTCTAAGCTCAAGCAATCTGTTTGATGCAGGCATTAAGTGGCTAGGCGATAAGAACTCTTCAATCATGCTAAACCCCAGCTAGGAGGACACCCATGGCACTCCAGAATGTAGCGCGGTTTGCATATTGCGCTTAAGCCCAAAGGATTACCATGTACATTACCCGTTGCTCTGATAGATAGTCCAGAGAAATTGCTTCATTACACTAAAGAGGGGGTCCAGAAGTCCTCCACATTAAGTTTTTCGAACTCCATTCACAAAATCACAACCAACAACCCCATTACCACCACAGCCACGTATCCCATCGCACTCATGCCGAATGCCGAGGCAGCTCCAGTGAATGGCGCGATCTGAGGTCCAGTCGCTGTCGGGTCAACGTGCTGCCACGATGCCGAGGAGGCGGTGGCGGTAGCTGCAGCAAGGGTTGAGCTCCATGCTGTAGGATCATAGGCCACGGACAGAGTGGGCGAGGTGGTCCATGTCCTCGGCGCGCTTGTTGCTATGGAACTGCCCACCCACGACCAGTAGACGCTGCTTGATGCCGGGTCGTACGTCCACGACGTCTTGGTGTATGTGGAACCCAAGGTGGAGCTTGTCCAAACAGTTGGGGTCGAAGGGTCAGTCCAGGATGCCCAGGTAGTGTTCGTCTCCGACGCCGGATCAGTCGACGTTGCTGAACCCCAGCTGTAGGTAGTGCCGCCCGCAGAGATTATGCCGGCATTGTTGCCGTCGCCGCCCATTGGTGGTGCGGCGAGGGATGATTGGGCCCATCCGGTTGTTAAGGGGAATGAAGAAGTTGATGATGTGCCGCTGTATGTGACTGGGTCTGTGCTCCAAGCTGACCAAGCTCCGTCGGTTGCGATACCACCGGACCAGGTTCCGGCCGTTGTGGTGGCGCTGCCTGTTGAAGTCGAGTAATTGCCGGTGGGTGTTGTATAGCTGCCTGTTGGTGATGTATAACTGCCGGTGGGTGTTGTGTAACTGTCTGTCGGTGTTGCATCACTGCCTGTTGGTGTTGTATAACTGCCGGTGGGTGTTGTGTAACTGTCTGTCGGTGTTGCATCACTGCCTGTTGGTGTTGTATAGCTGCCGGTGGGTGTTGTGTAACTGCCTGTCGGTGTTGTATAGCTGCCGGTGGGTGTTGTGTAACTGCCTGTCGGTGTTGCATCACTGCCTGTTGGTGTTGTATAGTTGCCGGTGGGTGTTGTATAGCTGCCAGTGGGTGTTGAATAGTTGCCCGTTAGGGTTGGGAAGGTATAGGACGAAGTATTGTTGGCTGCCTTGGCGCTGCACGAGGCGTAAACCGAGTTGGCAGAAGTGTACGACTTCATCCAACTGGTGTAGGAGCACCAGTCCGGCGGTGGCATGCCAGTCCAGGCCGGGAGCTCTGATTGGATTGACGGTGGCAAGTTGGTAAGGTAAGCTGGAGGAGCAGGGCCCTCTGTCCAGGCAGGGCAAGATCCGGATGTCGTTGAATATGGTGTTGTCGTCGGGGTTGATGTTGTAGTGTAATTCGTAGTTGGGGGAGCCAGCTGGTAGACCTTGACGGAGTTGATGTCCCAGTACCTATTCCATCAAGTTAGTCATAACAAGACATTGCCGTCAGCAAAAGGCTACTCACATGTCCGCAAAAGCGCTTGGGTTATCGCCAACGTAAGCAGCACAACTCGAAACGCCAGTCTCAGCTGCGCAGCTATTATTCCAAGTATTGCCGGCCCAGTCACCACAGAACGTAACATCAAAGACGATTTGCTGGTTGATGAAGTTCGCGTCGATATTGCAGTCTCCCTGGAAATTTGAGGTAGGTAGGCCCCAAGCATCTGGAGTAGGCGTCCCAGCCTCAATATCTGAAGGAATAGAACCACGTTGGAAGAACCAGATCTTGATGTAGTCGGAAGTCCACTGCATCGCGTATACGCCTCCATTGTTGGCGTTGAAGCCGAGACCGTAGCTGTTGGAATCCGTGCTGGAGACACCACATCCTGCGCCATTGGCGCCGGTGTTGACGTCGTATGTGCAATTGGCAGCCTGGAAGTTTCCTGTTTCGGTGCGAGAATCGCCTGCAATTGAGCACTCACCGGCAGTGTGCAATGAAGAGAGCTCCGTTGTTTGATCGTTTGCGCCTTCAAGGATGTCTATCTCCCCATGATATGGCCAGGTGCCGTCACCAAGAGTCCAGAAAGCGGGCCAAGTGCCACAGACTCCTCCCGGCATGTGTGAAATGTCTGCAATGAAGAGACCATGGTTGTATTTCTTTGTACTGGTGATCCTAACACTGGGCCTTCCGACTCCGTTGATCAACCAGTATGGCTGGGTAGAGTTATATGTATTCGTCGAATCTACCCCGATGATAACCGAACCATCATCGCCAGACTTGATTAAGCCATCGGCTTTGGCAGTAGCTTCGTCGACGTAGCTGTAAGTGGTTAATTTGAGTCTCCAAGAACGAGGGATTTCATTCATACGTCACGAAACCATGGCTTTTGTCAGCGTCCTATGTCAATGTTAGCCTCCGCACTCGCCTTTGCCCTGTAGACTAGGTATGGCTGGCATACAGTATAGAAATCGAAGCCATCGAAGAAACTGTCACCGGCGTATGTAGTATCCAGTGCGTAGATATCAGAAGTATAGGCATTGGTAGGAGCAGTAAGCAAAGACAGGACAGAAACGAATGTGGCGCTCGACCTCAGAAAGAGTGATGAGGACGGCATCTTGTAAAGAATGACTACAATGAGAAAGAGCGATTGACGAAGCGACGACGGCAAACAGATTGACGAAAGGGAAAGCACGCACGGTCAGATTTATGTATGTCTGCCAAGTGCCGCCCACATTTCTGCGGTGGCGGCATCATACCTGTGCATTCTGTGCCTGGCATCTCGTATTTTTGGACGCGTCTCACTGTCGATAGTCCCTGAGGTGGACCGTGGTCCGCACAGCATGAACCGCCCAGAGCACTTCAATGAGCCTAGCGTCCTGTGCAGTCGAGGGTTAGCGGGTGGCGCAAAAGTATAGGCCGAAAGATCAGCGGGCGTTCGTCTAGGCACGTTGGAAAAAGAACCGGAAGCTCATTCAGGGTGGACTTCTGTAACCGAGTGTGGGGATCAAGGCCGAGCCGAGGGGGGTGTTGTTGCAAACCAGGCTAGTCATCTAATTTCCACCAAAAGACCAAAATATAGGAGAGTCGCGCTTTGTTTGGGCCAGACAATAGCTTGACCCTATCCTCATCCAGATATAGCAGCGCAGCCGCGACCATCGAGTAAGAGCGACGCAGTGGAGACACGTGCCTTAGGGGTCTTCCAGCCCAAAAACCACAGCGCAAAATCAGGGATACGCACGAAGTTAGTTTCGAGCGAAATGAAACGTGCCTCTATGGAAATGCAGGTGATATTTGTATGCGAAACCTTCCACATATTTTGCGGGCAGTGCGCGAAATTGTAAGCCAAAAAATCCAGATATCAAAAGGGGAAAAAGGGCCGTCCTTGCATGTTACGTAATGTATGTCTTTGGTACAATAGGAAGGCGAATTCAGCTGTTCCTCGGAATTTATCTGGTTTCAAGACCGCATCGCCTGACTAAATACTGGTCGCACTCAGGAGCATTGGGAAATTTGGAAATGGATTTTCACATGAAAATCACAGCGAGTGTGCTCAAAGCTTTTAGCATGTGGAATCTACTTCACGTCTCGCTATGCGAAGCATTACGCTCATGCAAGGGAAGGCTAACATATCTCGTGTCGTCATCAAGAATCCCAACAGTCGACTGCGGCTTGTCTTCTTCCTGGTTTTCAGGCCCCCCCAGGATGATGTAGATGTATTCCACGAAAATCGGAGCCCAGATCAAGACTGCAAGGATCTGGCCGTAACCCCAGCTATCTTCCTCATTCACGGTAGTCACTTCGGCCTCAGCAGCGACTTTAAGCTCTTTATTGCGGAGCGTCCGGATAAATTCGATATCGTAGAACGAATCAAATATTCCATAAGCACCAAGAATGACAGCCAGGATTCGACGGCGTAGGGTGAATGTCAGAAAGAAAAATCGTTTGAAATAGCTTGGTGCTAGGAGAAGTTAGTGACACATTTGAGGGGCTGCAAAGACTTTGACCACGTACATAGGATTTGGCTGCTCGACCGCCGGCCTTTATATTCGAATCTCTTCAACGCCTCATTAAACCCTTTTGCCCAGCGGGGGAAAAGAGATGGTATCAGATGACTGGCGAAAAAGATGACCACAAGGCCTGACCATACCGCCTTAAGGATGAAACGATTGTCAAATGGCGAATTGAGATCTGGGGTCCAGACAAGGCATAGCGGTGAATCGGAATGGATAGTACCTGTGCGACGAAACATGAATTGGATGATCAAGGTCATCAGCGCGGCTATAGCAACCAGGGCATATCTCAGCACACGTCTCTCGAAAGTCGATCGCGTGTAGATCAACATCAAAATCACCACTGGTGCATTGACTGCAAGCAACGTTGCTGTCTGGCCAATCTTGTCTTCATAGAGGAGAGGCTTGGCACGGTAGTTAAACCACACCCCGGCGAACGATACCGAGAGAGAGAACCACACTGCAGCGTCGAGGAAGACGGTTGAGGCACCCAAGTATGCGGTATTATGGCGTTCCCAAAAGCGAGACAGTCTGGGGAAGGAGTGGCGAGGTGGAAGGCTTAAACGCCATGCACGCGTGGCACCCACGAAGAGGTCAAGGAGTGCCATGCTGCAGGTACCGATCAACAGTATTGCTTCGATGTAGTACGCAACAATAATCTGTCGTGGGGAGGTCAGCCTAAGCACTCGCCGGGTTGGGATTCAGGTGTAACCCACGCCAATACCGGAAAGGTCCGGATTGCCTTGACTCGAAGCTTGGCATATGTGGAATAAGCATGTATCTTGAGTCGTCCAACCTTGGATCCATGGATATGGAATGCCCGGATCGGACAGATATTGGGAGTCTAGGCTGAGATCACAGCAGTAAAGGACCATGCAGTCTTCGATCATGTCGTTGAGGTCATACCCGCCGTATGAGCTGGCTGAAATGTCCTGCAAGCGCAGCGTTCGGTTGCTAACGCAGCCTCCGTATAATGCAATGTCGGAGGTATACCAACTCGTATTTTTGGAGTAGACGTCCGGGTCCCAGAAGAAGTCGAAAGCGTCCGTCGTGTTTGCCCATACTGCAATCTGCTCGTCTGGCAAGAGGTCGTTACTTAAGCCATGCTTAGTTTTCAAAGCATCCCGCCAAAACTCGATCCACGCCGGAGGCGGCCCGTTGTTCCACCAGTCTTGAAAGTCACTATTGGGTCCACTATTCCATGGATTGGAACTGTTGTACTCTGCCGAGTCGAGCGGATTAGTGCGGGTAGCGTAGAAAAACTCATTATAGACATTCAGAGCCAGATTAGTGCTGCTGCAAGTCTGCCAAAAATCGAGCTGGGAGACGTTCAGCCCAAGTAAAGGTGCCGTCAGTTTAGGAAGAGCCATGGAAAATTAGGACACTGAACAAGCTGCTATGGCACTTTAAAACAGGTGTGAGTTCGGCGAAGTCTGAGCGTGCAAATAAAGACGCGAAACGTTGCGACGTCGCTCCATCTTTTAGCACTGCACATCTGCAGCCTCGCGGAGGCCACCATGATTACCTCAGTGGCGGAGGGGGGAGGCTGCCACAATATGGTTCGTCAATTGCATCTCTAGCTTACCGCTACTGTGAGTCACCGTTCTTGGAGGTGGGGGCGGGGTTTCAACATTGGTGACCTCGATAAGGATGCCTGTCTTTTTGCATTTGTCCCTCCAAAGAAGCTTCCACGTGTGCAAAATTGGGGGCAGAAGATGACGATAGTAGTCCTTAAGAGGCTCCAAGCTGGGTTCTGATCGTCCATAAGCGCTAAGTGAGTGTGGCAAAGTTTGTATGTGCATAACTATTCTTACTACGCACTGAGCAAGTTCGAACATCTCTCGTCGTAAACTTGCCACACTGGTGTCGGGCTCTACGCGGACTTCACTAGGGGGAACTGACTATGGAAGGTCGCGAGTGGCAGCTTCAGCACATTGTCAGCGAGCGACAGACGCCTTCGGGGGCTGGGAGTATGAAGTCAGCGTTCAGGACATGCTGTTAGTGCCGAGGGCGGCGGTTAACACGAAGTTTGTGCGGAGGTCGCCCCACAAAGAGAAGCCGCGGAGGCTCAGGACACGCCGCCAGAGCCCGACGAGAAAGCCAGATTGGTTGAAATTACTTTGGGTTAGGGAGGGAGGGGGACCTGGATATCGACGAAGATGCGCTGAAGGCGATGTGCAAGTGTTTTGGACCCGTTGAAGGAGTTAAGGTGCTAGCGGACACCGCTGACGATGATGAACCAGTTTTCCAAGTCCGTGCCGACCTAATTTTGGGGGCCTTATTTTGCGGGCGCTTAAGTTGGGGCTTTGGGGCTTTTTTAAGCTTCGGCCGCTCCCTCTGGCGGTCCCCCAGGTCGCTGCCTACAAAACCGTTGCCATCGATGAACTCACCATTGCACGGCCCTCTCCATTTCTCTGTTACGGCTCAAGTTGACTTGACGGCATGCTACAATGCCGCTCTTACGACTGCTCGTCGCTAGCGTCAATTTTACCCACGCAGAGACCGCATGAATAGCTGCAAACGAGTTTATCGCCAAAAGATCTTCAGTTTGGATCTTCGTTAGGACACAGAGGGGGGAGATTCTTATACTGGTTCAACGCGCAATGGGTGATGCCCGTGAAAAAGATTTGCACAACGAGGATCGCGTCGTCCGAAAGGGATAAGGACTCTGTGGCCGCCGTCATGATCGGGTAGGGAGACGGCATCAATGCTTGCTGTGGGGGTTTAGGTCAAGGACTGCGGTACTGTAGCCTCCGGGAGCGATGATACCTGCGCGTCCCCTTGACAAAATCTCTAAACAGCCAGCAAAGAGTATTTCAATATGGCCGTGAACGTCTTTGCAACTTCCTAATATCCCCAGAGCTTGATTGAGAGAAAGATGGCTCAGTGTTCCGTTCCATAATCAGTGTACGCGATGCGGCTGAGTCAAGCCTACATAAAACCTCCCGGCACGAATGAGTCCACAATCTCAGTCCTCCCACCCTTCTCAACCCCCGACCCCACAGACCTCAGCCCCCCTAATCCTACACTTACCCGTAGTCCACGACCTCAATCTTCACATACGCCACCGACCGTCGCCTTTCATCCATCACTATTCCAAGCGGCCTGCGGCACACCCTGCCTGCAACCTCGAACCAGCTCGTCCATCTTCATAAACTTTTCCGATAAGATAGCCGCCCTGAAGCTGCCATGCATTCGGCGCTGAATTGTTCTCTGCTGGTCCATTCATCCTTTGGCTTATTCACGCAGGAAAAGCAGGTTGTGTGTAGGAACAAGGAGTAGGATTCGTGATAAGAGCCCATTAATGATGCGATGCTGTACGGGCAGGGGCCATCATGCTTGATGAAGAGCATGATTGTGCAGGAAGTGCAAATTAAACCACTCCTGAGAACGATCTCCTAGGAACAGTGCCGGCCCTGGAAGATAGCCAGATTTTGCAGATGCTGAGAAGCTATTTTTACAGTGCCCAAAAATTCCGCTCCCGTGATTACATCTGCGCCCCTTCGGAGTTAGGAATCAGGATTGACTTCATTAGAAGTTATTCATATAAATGTCCGACAACCGGTCGGGTCATTCCCAGCTTTTCACCGCCCCTTCGCCCCGATTCTGAGGACTCCAACACCGCCAATTGTACCTTTTCATTACTTTCACCATTGATGATGCCGACCCGTACAACTCTATTCAACGTCCCCATGCACCGAATACCACCCCCACAATTCTTTATGCCCCCTCCTCTCGGGGAGGAATTGTATGCCAATGCCAGCGCTTCCGGGATTGAGCCCCAGGACTTTGATGCCTGTCCCGTCCGCAGTATGAGAATAGTATGTGTCATCGCCAGGCCCATATGGATGGCAAGACATGCGATGGCAAATTTGCCGCCAGTACCGCTGCCTTTCAATGTCCAAACCCAACCCTGGCGATATTGGTAATAGCGAGAGATCGTAGTCGGTGTCACAGAAGGGTCTGGTCGCTTGTAAATCTTGCCACCACTCATAATCTGGCTGACCCAACTGTTTGGGCCGGTAGTATTGTCGTTAATAAACTGCTCCAGTGTCGGATCAACTAAGAAATGACTGCCTTGGGCCACACCTTGGAGATTCCAACCGATACGCGAAAGTGCATCGACAAAATGAATACACATGATGTACCTAGACAAAGTTGTTTGATTCGGGTCAGACGAGCAAAAGACAGCACGAAGCCAGGAAGAAGAGGAAGAGGGAAATTGAAACATACTCGAGAAGACGTCTGGCCTGTGAGTCTGTAGCAACCCATTGAGGATTCCTCAACAATGTAGTATTGAGGAGAGATTCAAAAGTGGACATCTGGTACCCATTTGCCCCAAGACTTAGCAAAGGACTGGTGGCGTCAAGCCAAACCTGGTTCGCTTGGATCGTCGAGGTGTAGAGACTTTTCCTTGAAAAAAAGTTGTTAGGTCTGTCATCTGCCATTGGTACGATGTAGTCTTCGCCAATATGTGGGTAAAAGGGCTTGATGAGCGCAGATGGCGCCGTCCAAACCCATCCCTGAGCCCAGCGACTATCGACAGTGCAGCCTCGACCAACTGTATGCGATGAGTTCCGAGAAACGAATACTAGTCCTGCCGATGTTGCAGTAAACTCTGAAGGAAGCACGATCCACCTTGCGCGCGCTTGTTGCGTAGGGCTGAAACTCATGAGCGACTCGTCTGTGATGCTAAAGTTCAATAGAGGTCCCCAGGCCGGCTGCACATCGAGAGAAGCTGTATAATTCCACCAGGGCTTATCCGGATCCAGAAGTGGAAATTGTAGTTCGAGAGACCTTTGGGTTGTGATGTCTTGAACCGGTCCACATACCGCTCTAACCACAGGAACTGAACCGTTGGCAAATGTTGAGATGGTTCCCATATATTTATACTTGGACGGTACTCCCTCGGCCAAATTTGAAGCAATGTTCCACTTCTGTGTGTTGTCCAGGGCTAACCATGCTGTTGCAGCGTGCGAGACAAAAGCCCAGATTTCAGTTCCAGTCAGACCTGAGGTGTCCAGTGGCTCTCCAATCGACATGGCTCTCTCAACCTCTCTATCGCTGATGTAATTATCCCATGTACCTTTAGGGCCTGACGTGTGGGCGGCCACATGACCGAGGAGCGGTAGATAGCCTCCGTTCACACACCACACTTTTTCTGGAGAGGTATTCTGCAAGCAGTCGTCTCCACCGGTATGATTATAAGTCAAGGATGTTGGCCACAACTGATCGGCTGTGCCTCTAAGGTAGAATTCGGTTCCTCCTGCGTTCCACCACGTCAGTGAGGGGACAAATAGCACTGCCGAGGCCGGTCCCACGATGGACGCGAGAATACTCGATGCAAAAATAAGGAGCAGGAGCCAAATTTGATTCCGAAGCTGGCGGAAAGGGCGGAATGCGCTGAAGAAGTCCGTAGACCAGAGGAAACTAATCGACGAAAAGCTAAATCCACATCCAACAACACCGAGGCTCAGGCCATTTTCAGACAAAATATGTCGCTGGACTGATTCGAAAACTATAGTTCCGAGGCTCGCGACAATTGTTAGTTCCTGGACCCAAAGGTAAGTTTCGCCATGTTCAACCTATAGGTCATGCTATAATATTCCCTCGAAGTGAGCAACGTACATGAGATTTAGCGCCAATTTGGAGGCCGAATTGTGTCCAGCCGTTGAAATCTTCCCCAAGCAAATGCTCTTTCGCATTATACCATATCAAAGTAAGGCTAGCAATCGTTGGTAAGAGATGAACGCTGGCTTGGGTCAATGCTAGCCAGGGATCTTTGCTCGCAACACACTTCTTTGGTTCTTCCGAGACTAGGGGCCGTCTTAATTTCCGCGCGACGGAAGATACGATCTTGAGACCGATTGCTCGCAAGAGAGACTCGATCTTGCTATCCACTGTCACCGATCTGCTTTTTGTTCGCTCATGGCTCTTCCTCATCCTTGGCTGTCTTTGTGGTATCGAAAGTCACAGCGTTGCCTTTTGCCTTGGACCTGAAAAGCTTGTTTTGGATCGGTCCTCCCGCAATTGCTGGGACTATGAGTGTTGCTGGAATCTGCAGAGGCAGTAAATCCGTGTTCTAGCAATGGATCATCGCAGTATCCCTTGTTCAGAATCAACAGATTGACCCAAGCTATCCTGTGAGAGCGATGGCGGTGGAATTTGTGGCAGTTGCATCGATAATGATGGTGCAGGTAGCGCTGGCGAGGCTGAAGAAAGAGAGGCCGAGGTTGAACATGTCGCAAACGCCTGTATTCGAAGGTTTTAGTAGATCTTAATACACCTTGCCGAAACGTGAGTAAGAAGACCAGGGATAGAAAATTCCATGCTCGATTATTTAAGGTGAAGCGGTAGGAGGAGGCGGACAAGGCGTATGTTTGGCAAAAAGCCCATACTCTACTTGGTTAGCTATGAGCAGGCATGACTGCGCCTCAAACCTGTGCAATGAAAGTGTCAGCCAGAATAGTCAACTCCAGCCACTGTTTTTAGTGACACTACTGTGCCACGCTCGCCACACCCGGATCGCCGTCACCGTCACCTCCTCGTCGTCGTCGCCATCAACACATCACAGCTGAGATGCGCAGGACACGCCGTGATTGATAGAAAGATCATGTTAGAAGGGGAGGAAGGCAATAACATTCGGTTGTCGTATTCATGATCACACTTGATGGAATGTGTTTACCATCCTGGTCGACCACGACTGGATGCTCCCGCGCCCAGCACCCTCTTGAACTTCTCTATGGAAGGAAGCCGAAGAGCTGTGTCAGCCCAGAATAGGCAACTCCAGCCACTGTTTTAGCCACACTGCTGCGCCACACTCAAATCTTCGTCATTGTGGCCGCAATTGTCGCCCTCGTTGTCATCGCCATCAACACATCACATCATCCTTCACATATTCGACTCATTCAGTCTGATAAGCTGGAGGTGCAAGTGATGGAGACGAGTTTGAGGGTGCTGGGCGCGAAGCATCCTCCTTCCACTGAATCGGCAGAGTGTGGAGACGGTCAGGTACACAGAGCCGTAATATGAGCTCTGACGTCAATCGCTCATTCTTAAACGCCTTGTCGTGGTGTACCAGAGCGAGGATGTACGTGATGATGCAGTAGGCCAGCTAGTAGTCCTGATTATGGCCGTCGCCGACTAATTCATTGTGTAACGAGGTTTGGAGGAGCGGGACTATGGTCCACGAGAGAGGATGATAACTGGAGAAAGGGGCAACGCGCCACAGAAATGATAATTGGAGAGGTGGACAGATGTGAGACTGTGGACAAACGTGAGACTGTGGACAGGCGTGAGACTACGGACTCGGTAAAGCGCTTTGGCTTGGAGTTGAGAGGATGCTGCGGAGAGTCATCTTCGACAGAGAGAGGGCGTACGCGGCCCTTAAATAGGATCCTGGAAGCTGCCAAAACATGAAGAGAGCCCGTTTGGGCTCTCAGTAAGCAAAATGAGAGGGACCTGTTTTTGGGAATGGGTGGAGGCGACAAAATATTGAGGGGTGATGTGCACGCTAAAGCCAGGCACCTGCAGACTTGGCGGCCGGGTGCCGGAGAGCGTTAAGGACGGCGGGAGAGACAGATAGGCAGTTACTTAAGATGCGAAAGTCGATACTTTCAGACTATGCAAACCATGCACCAAAAGAGCGTCGTCACACATTGTATGCTGTACTCTCTCATTTAGTCTCCTCATGTGCCCCGAGCTTGCTACCCCTTCCAACAGCTGTTACATCGATCCTGGAACTGTCCGGCGGCGTATGCGGGAAAGGGAACTCATCAAGAGCAATTTAGCCCTTGATCTCCACTGCATGGCCACAACGCTTGGAACGATCAGCGCATGGATTCAAAGATGTGCAAAGCCAGCCCACACTACTACCTCCCCTGGGACTCATCGTTCCTATCAGCGCTACTCAAGACTTCCCGACATCTCACTATCTAAATTTCGCGGTATTTCGAGAGCAATGTCACATGGCTACGTAGCTTGAAGCAAAATAAATTGAACCGCCCAAGCTGCACATAAGAGAAGCGCTAGGTAAGATTACAGTACCGTCAAAGCTGGGTGGCTAGCAATCCCAAGCGGTCGTTCACTGGAAATATGGAGAAGCATGGTTTTCGGTCTCAGGCCGCCTTGGACCATCCAGGGTGAAGCTCTGTGGTGGAAGTTGTCATAGCAAGTCTGTCTTAATGCGAACATCCGTTTCTTTGACAAAGAGAACATGAGGACCCAAGGCTGGGAATGTCACCGAAGAGCTGGGTACAAGCCCGCACCGCGTGACAAACATCCTGGAGAGTGTACCATAAAGGATGAAGGTGTGGTCTCTTGAGGTCTCCGACAGCTCCTCAACCGTCGGATATTGAGTTCTCCATAGAGGAGATTGGCCTTGGGCGACAAGTTCGGGCTACAAGGAAAGCCGCTGATGCTGCGAGAAAACAGGACTTAGTTGGCTAATCTTAGAACATCGGGACGTTCTCACAATCGCCACCGTTTATAAGGTGGGGGATCTGGAATATACATGTCTATGAGATACGCACATGAGATGCATGCCCGTGATAGTCATTCAAAAGCGTCGTTTTCATAGCCAAAATGCAAGTTTTGAGATGTCGGCTCCGATCGGCATTGGAGTGAAAATCTCGGCTGGCAGGGATGCCAGTCTCAACCGCCGCATTGATCGGATAGCGACCAGATGCGAGTACGTCGATGTGGCCATCGTGTTGTTTGCCCCATTCGTACAATTCTGCGATCGGATTGTCTCGGTTTCCAAGAGCTACAGGCCAGTACGCAGAGGCAACTGCACAACGCGCCGTCTGCCCGCACCACATGACATGGTTTGACTTTCGTAAGCGTCGTGAGGCCGGTGGCTCCTGGATGATGAGTAGCGCATTAATACGAAGCTGTGGCCTAGAGCTACTTGGTATGTATAAAGGCCACTGCCCATTGCAAATGTTTTCGTGACCATCACTTGTCAGCACAAAGCAAAGATCACTTAATCCGTGCTTTGTCAACGATATAACTGAATCCCCACACTCCGCTTATTAGCTCAATCCTCATAGCATCTTCAACGGTCTAAATGGACGCCACAGCCCAGCTCTTTCCATCTCTGGAGAACATAGCAGCTGGCCTGGCAGGCTTTGCTCTCGCCAGTCTGTTCTCCTTTGCTCGGAAGCCCCAAGTCATCAAGCAGGACACTCCACCAACCTACTCTTCCGCTCCCGGTACCAATGGCTCCTACACCACCCCCGACACTACATCCATCCATTACCCAGGCATGGGCCACGACTCCCACGTTCTAGCGCGTGCTTTAAGCCAGAAGCAGCAACAAGCTCTCAGCCTCCCCGCCAGAGCAGACCCAGCCGAGCAGCAGATGCGCCGGCCTCTGGAAAGCTTTCGTCCACAGTTTGCGGAATTTAGTAGCCTCGAGTGGCGTGCCCACCTGAATGGGCCGAACTACCCCCAAGCTTCGGAAATGATCGGTCGAACCACAACCATTGCGTTTGTGGCCGAGAGTCAGTCGCAGGGTCTGGATTCGGCAAAGTCCTCGGAAATGATGCCTTTATGGAGCCAGAGCAGAGAGGACTCTTCCAAAGTCCCAATGAGAGAAGATGAAGGCAACCACATGAGATTGATTGATAACGCAACTGAAGAATGTGCCGATGGCCCGCGGAACCAGCGAAGCCGCAAATGCCGCCGCAGAGGCGACGAGAGTCGCAGGAGCTGGTACAAAGGCTGAGAGGATGACGGCACTCTTATGAGGCGGAGTTGGTCTGGACCTGGAGAGGATCACGATGAGCGCTAGGGTTGGGCACGGCATCCTGAGGAGTGATACAACTGAGGTTTGATGTGAACCTTGACGATAGAAGTCGACATCACGAAGCAGAGAAGGGCAAAAGACGTCTGTCTGATAATGTATCATAACGGCTAGCAAGAAAAAATCTACATCTAACGAATTCGACTCTTAAACCCTTCGTATCCGAATAAATTCATCTCTTGACGCTTTCAATCCTTCTTTGAATCGTGATTCATCTTTGCCAATTTGCTTCAAGTCTAACTTAGTTGTTGCTAGAAGCAGGCCTCTGTCGACAGCAGTGGCTTTTCGTGCGCATTGTACCTCTCTAAGCAATATGCTTGCGGAATGGTAGTGGCGACGTAGCTGTGCCTTGCCCTGAAGCTTGAGAATATATGGCGAGGCTGTGAGCCTATGATGGGAGGCCTTCTGATGGGTCACATTGCTGCGTAGCAACGGCCCTAGTCCTGGGCTGTGTTAGAAGCTCTTCGAGCGTAGTTGAATTCGTTCAAGTTCCTCGGCCAGCTTTGCGGCGGACACTATGCCGGAGCACCTAATCGTCGCGGCCATCTGGTCCGTGGGCTGTGAACACAAAATAATTCTTGTCGAAGAAAACGACGAAGCAGTCGGTACAGGAAGGCAAGTCGTGCTCCGTACCAGTTCGAATTCGTGGTCGTTAAAGGGGACGGCTTATATGGCGAGTGAGGAATCTAAATGCCTATGACCGTGTTCAGGTGGCCACTTCCAGATTCCGGACTATCTCTTTAGCCGTCCAGTAGCTATGCACCTTGTCTCGCATCTCGAGGCAAGCATCCTCAAAACTTTCTGCAAAGGCAATTCTTTTCTCGACAGTTTCGAAGTCAATCGTCAAAAAGTTGATCCCTTTCAACAATTCTAGGTTGCGGTCTGCCTCGGAATGTTCGGGGTATCCCAAAGCAGCCAGATTCCATTTGTCATCTTGTCCCTTATTATCAAGCACTTTGACGTGGACACCATTCTTTCGTTTAATCACAATTCTTACACACTGCTTTTTAGGCTGGCTGCAGTGGCAGTTCTCCGGGCTGAGTCGCGTTTCTTGGTCGATAGGGATGGAAATAAAGCGGAGTGATTCCCTCCTGTTGACCCGATTCATCGCAAAGAGCACAAGCTGTGACGGGACAGGATTCCGGAGAAGTGCCCTTCCGCCAGACTGTTGGATGCTCGATGATGGATTGGTAGAAGCGACATACGACTTCGCCCACTCGCCTCGACCGACAGAAGACCCAGACATCGCCGAGGTTCGCCATGAAGGTGCGCTAGCAGTGTCAGATGTTGACGACAGCTTCTCGAATGTCTCTGGAGGACGGTAAATCCAGACTTGCGCACGAGCTTTGCTCCCAATCGACTTCAGTTTGCCGAATGAGGACTCCTTCACCCTCACATCCGTGATACCTGACATATCATCAACGACTCCAAAATTGGTGATAGCCTCTTGCATTCGATGAACATCACCAAGACAGGTGAACGTCAATGCCTGCGTTCTCTGGTCGGAAGCGGTCGCTCTCCAGCTAACACTTGGCAGAGCGTTCGGCCGGTTAGGGAAGGCGTAGAGCGGCAACAGCGTGACTTGTTTGGTATCAATTTCATGGCCTTCTCTTTCTTTCTCGGTCGCACTGGTGACAACTCGCACAATTCGAATGCGGTGTTCGTTCAGTCGGAAAACGACGAGGTCTTGTTCTCTGCTCCGCGAAATCTTAGGTAAAGAAGCTTCGAAGACTTTGACTTCGAGCCCGCTTGGTTGTGCGAGGGTAGGGAAGTCATCGATCTCTCCAAGTTCGACCCAAATGCTGAAATTTGCCGGTGGCTCTCGTAGAATATCTTCCGATGCAGGCACTCGAAGTGAATTCTCTTCTGCAGTGAAGCGCCTGGTCTCTTTGAGAACATTTCCCTCCAATTCGCGCACATAAGCCTTCCAAAGTATATCTTGACAGAGGTTCCTGAAGTTTGGATGAAGCTTGATTTGGTGCAATATCCAAACACATTTCATCAAGTTCAAATACTCCGCAGGATCTGGTTTCATCAAAAGCGGCGGGTTTTCGCGAAATTTTCGGGTGCTTTTCTCGAAATGGTATGCTACCGCATCAATGCAGCTGATCAGGGGCAAGGGATTGGTGGAGTTCGACTGAGAAGCAATCGCCTGAAACCTTTCGACAAGATAGTCTGGGACGTCTGGGAGAGCTGGTGATTGGCTTTCGAGGGAATCTGTCGCCACTCGCACGTCTGATAGTATGATGGCCTTAAGCTCGTCAAGTCTCCCAACAAGATCTCCATGTACTTCTAGTATGATTCGTGTGAGGTCCGCATACATCTTGCTACAGCAACATTAGTTCGTAACTCTTCTTGACCTCAATCTTGTCGAGGGCTCACATCTCTAATGGTCCCAACACAAAAGCGACCTGAGGGAAAGAATCAGTTGTTATGAGCATGCAGTGTGAGAGTTGGGTCTGACCTTGGTGCAATGGAACGAAATGCAATTGTGGAGGTATCGAACCTGCTCTTGCAGGCTTAGAGTCCACTGTACATTCTGAATGAAGCCAAATTGGTCTCGTTCTAGCTGGGGATTTCGGACAATCAGGGTGTGGCATTGGTCTAACGTGTCCCTAAAATCGCCGACGATTGTCTTCAAAGAGCTCAAGTCCCAGTTCCGCGTTTGTATTTCTGGCCCTTGACTCTTCGCTTTCTCAACTACCTCCACAACCTTGTTGAGGTGTTCATTGAAAAGACGGACATCCTTTCCAAAATTCGCGTATTCTTGCGCTGGAGAAAGTTATTGATGAATCTTGTAGCTTGTGAGCATGACATACTCGCGCTCCGATATTTGCTGAACCCAAAATCGTAGACGGTCCAGGCGATCCTGGCCGCGGCCGTAATTTCACTCAGAAATGCCGCCATGTTGTTCAACTGAGAAAATGCGAACGTAAGAGACGAAAAAAAGAAGAGTGTGGGAGGACATGGAGGGGCAGAGCATGGATCCGGCTACCCCTGGCGAGGACGAGTTAATGACGTGCGGTAGCCCAAATCAGAAGAGCAAAAGGGTTCCAGAACAAGGGCGACTCATACCTCGTCCGAAAAAATTGCGGCTCCGTTTAGAGCGATTACTCAAGATTGATAGTCCCCTGCCTTTTTATTGGCAGCCAAGAGTCCTTTGCGTCATGCGATCCGTTCCCAACGCACTAATGCACGTGGCGACGCAGGGTGATGACCCTTTCAGGATTAGTGTGAACGCCCACGAGGGTGTTGAATCGCCAGCCTCGTCTCCCCTAACCAGGTAGGGGGCTCGAGTTGTCGCGATATTTTGGGAGCATGCGAACTATGCGAAAGACGACGCCGCGCGGCATGTCTTAGCCTCAGGCAGAGGCAGATGGTGGTGGCGAAGCCACAGTGCGGCGTCGATTATGCTTGCCTAAAGGCGTGTACCCTCGCTTTGATATCCGCTGGAAATCTTTAAGAACTGGCTTCCATGATTTGGAGTCATCTTACCAGCAAACTCGCACCCCTAGCTCGCCCAAGTGCATCCCACAAGTCAGACGACTCTCTCGTGAGCCCGGACTTCGTCATCATCTTAGCGACGCCAGAAGCCCATTTGCAAAGATGAATAGGAACCGCCCCGGTTTCGACAACAGAGAAATGGAACCGCTGAATGTCGACGATGGTGCTGTAGTAAACCCACGTTTCACTGAAGAGGAGCGAGCCAGGATAGCGAGAGCGAGACAACAGTCGAATGTGGTTGTTATCACACGACCGAAAGCGTTGGGATATTTTTCGATCGCCTTCATCATTGTCAACAGAATGGTTGGTGAGTACATCGTCACGAACTAGTCGCACTGCAAGACACTCACTAGCCCTTCGCGTAGGAACCGGGATTTTCCGCACACCGACGACAGTCATGCAAGGCACTGATAGTGTCGGATATACCCTTGTCTTTTGGGTAATTGGAGCCATTGTTTCCATGGCTGGCGTGTTGGTTTACACGGAGTTTGGCCTCACAGTTCCGAGGCTCAAAATCGAGGGCCAAGAAGTCAAGGAGTCTGTTCCAAGAAATGGTGGAGAGAAGAACTACGTACGCACGTATGCAAGTAGTTGAAGTTGACATCGGAAGCTAATCGTCATAGCTCGAGTACATGTGCAAGTGGCCTCGCTACCTTGCGACCTGCGTGTACGGTATTCCCTTTATCTGTCTTGGGAATGTGTCCGGAAATTGCATACTCTTCGCCGAATCGATCATTGAAGCGTGTGGAAAGGTGCCAACCAATGGTGCAACCAGGGCTCTCGCCATAGGTGTTGCCACATTTGCTTGCCTGGTGCATGCCGTGTGGAGAAGGGGCGGCATTTACCTCAATAACGCCTTCGGATTTGTCAAGATCGCTATGCTGATTATGCTTTTCGTTGTGGGAATCGCCTCTGCTGCCGGTGCGTTTAAAGGTAACCAGTTTGAGAAGCCGGCGGAAGTTGCAAAGGAGAATTTCGACGTGCACAACGCGTTCTCGGGAGCATCAACTGAGTCGTATGGTTACGCGGAGGCCTTTTTGGCGATTCTCTTCGCGTTCGGGGGCTTCAATCAGGCCAACTATGTTAGTGCAATCGCCCTCTTCACCCGCAAAGCGACCAGAGCTAAGATTGACAGGTGTTGGGAGATATCGATGATCCTCGTAGAAAGTTCAAGCCCACTGCTATTTTTACAGTGGGCTTTGTTAGTGTGATGTACATCTTGATCAATATTGCATACGTGAGTATCCGAAGTCGGCAACCTTCCAATAAGGAGATCCGCTAATGAAGCACAGATGCTGGTCGTTCCAAAGCATCTCCAATACCAGAAGGGAGGAGACACCGTTGTCTCCCACTACTTCCAGGGCATATTTGGGAAAAAATCCGCCAATCAAGTGCTTGATGCCATCATCGCCTTCTCGAGCTTAGGCAATATCATTGTCCAGACCTTCACAGCAGCAAGAGTCAAGCAGGAGATTGCAAAGGAGGGCATCCTTCCATTCTCCAAATTCTTCGCCAAAAATACTTCTTTTCGTCGGAGTCGAAATATGGCCCCGGATGTACCGGAAACATCTGAGGACACCCCTGTGGGAGCACTTCTGTTGCACTGGATGTCTGCCTTGATGTTGATCCTAGGCTCGATTCCGCTGGTGCCGAACGATGCCTACAAGACCTTTGTGAAGCTGTACTCTTTCACAATTGACGCTTTGTTTGGCTTTTGCGTGGGCCTTAGCCTGTTGGTCTTGCGATTGAACAAATCCTCGAGGTGGTCTAGCAAGTCGGATGTGAACCCAATCGTCAGCATCTCTGCAGCGTTGGTCTTCACAATCGCCAATTTGTTTCCACTGGTGGCCATCTGGATTCCAGATCCAGGCACCTCCTTCATCACACCAAGTGTCAGTTGGTTTGTCACGGGAACAGTTGGCATGGGCTTGATCCTCCTCGGGCTCTTTTATTGGTTCGTTCTGTATTATGTGTTGCCCTGGATTTGGGGCATGAGATTAGAGGTGGAAAAGGAAGAGGTGTTAGACGACGGGTACGGCTACTGGGTCATGTGGCATGAGATTGTTAGGTTTAATTGGGTGATCCTGTAATGATTAATGATGAGGGATGAAGTCGACCAGACGAACATCCATCCAGATGAGCGTTGAAATTGCTCGTGAACCTGTTCTCTGAATACGTACCGGGAGTGCCGAACAGACCAGGAAACTACGCCGAGCGATTGCTTGGCATCCGTCCCCAAGCTCGAGATCTCAGAATCTAAAATTTTAGATCGCGAGAGCTTGGGATTGGAAGGCTCGTCCGGGAGCCTGAAGCTTACATTCTCAGTTGTTTGCTGCGCTGAGCAGCTAACTGACAAGATGGTGAACCTGGGGAAGCGCATGCGCAGGTTAAAACCAGTATGACCAATTTCCCTTACTCCAAATTGACCCCGAAATCAGCTAACATCTACGGTTTAGCAAGTATGAACTGCTCTAAGCATCGACTTAACTGCCTATCTAATAGTTTGCCTCGCAGCTCCTCTCTGTCCGATCTGGCCCAGGCGCCGCCGTCCTTCCCACTCCACCTCCCTCCTCACCTCAACCCCAATTAACACACATCCACCTCCGATTCCCCTACGGCCCCTTCGACACGGCCGTCCACGGCGCCCGCCTTTTCTGGCGCGCACACCTCCGCCGCCTAAAATACCACAACCCAGCCCTCCCTATCAGCGTGGAGCACGGCCCGGGCCACCTGGGAAGTCCGATGGATATCAGGTTAACATTTGAAGGGACGGATGTGGATGCGCTGAAGGCGATTGCGAAGAAGAGTGAGAGCCCAGGGGCATGGGCGGAGAAGAAGAGGGGCCTAGGACAGATGAGGGAGTTAACGAAAGAGGGGTGGTTGACGGAGCAAGAGAAGGAAGAGTTGGCGCGGAAGCAGAGTCCGAATTGGAGGGAGGCGCCGCGGGAGGGGATGAAGAAGGAACTGACAGACGATGAGATCTCGGAAATGGAGGCAGAGAAGCGGGATGGGGAGACGTTAGCGGAGAGGCCGGCGAAGAGAACGGCGGATGATGATGCCGTGGTGCTTAAGGAGCCGCGGCCGGGGGTGGATGTGATGGACGGCAGCAGCCCCCTAGCACCGATATATACGAGGAGTGTTACGTTGGGGGTAAAAAATCGGACCGCCAGCCAGATATGGAACTGGTTCAAGATGCGGACGAATTGTACGGACGTGCCGCGGTCAGCGGAAGATGAGACCGAGTATAGGAAACTGGCGGGCATGCTTAGTCGGTCGGCTATGGATCGGGGGAGAGTGAAAAAGGGCGTTGATGAGCGGAAAGCCAACGATGAGATGTTGCGGAGAGCGAGGGGCGAGGTGGAGAAATTGAGAGCAGAGGCGTGAGAGTGGAGCGTTCACGAACGGTGTATATTACACTTGGGCAATGCATATGGCAAGCATCTACATGGGAAGGAGTTCTAGGCAAGGCAGGCCAGCCGTGTAAAAGGCAACAGGTCGTGGCAATGAGTTCAGACAGGCATTGCAGAAACTGATACAGGTTGTGTGCAAAATACGCTTTACACCTCACAACAAGGCCTAGCTACCTATATTCCACATTCTTTGCTTAAGATTGACGAGGTATGCCACGAGTAGAATTAAGGGAAACCATCGCAAGAAACTTAGCCTGTGATGCACGCCTAGGCCGCCGTAACAGAGTATAGTGCACTACTTTCTGCAGCTGCGCACCCTATTTCCTCAACATGTGCAACGCGTATAGTGACTTTGAGCCTTCTCACGAAGATATCTTGTGCTAGGAGGCAAATAGAGGCGCACCGTAGGCCCTCCTAAGGGTGTTGTGGAGGGATCGAGGAACGATCACATTTGCATTGTTGCATCGAGTTAACCTTCAGCTCGTTGTTTCCGCTTCCGCCTCTCATCTCGCGTTCTCACATATTCTCTGCACGCAGGCCTAGAACTCTCCATGGACCACGTATCTCGCCCCCGAAATCCATGTTACCCTCCAATCGAAGTACCTTATGTCGTCACTCAGGAGCACACATACGACGGACTCGGATTCTCAGGGTTCCCACAACGCAAGCATTTCGACGCTGAAAGACTAAAAAAAGCCGAGTATCACTCAGATCAGTGGAATAACGCTCTATCCTTCTTGCAGGCATGGGGGTTCTTTGGAATGCTCATAGAACTCCTAGGGACGTCGGGAGTGAAAGTGCAGACGAGAGACTTCATCCGCGAGCGCAGTGAGGGACAATTCGTTACCACTGAGCTTCTGCCGTACTATCTACGGCTATGGGCTTCGTGTCAATGCGCCTTGGGTGTTAGGGAGAAAGAGGAAAGCTTGCAACGTGTTGATATTTGCCTCGTCGAGATACACCGATGTCTTGGTGGGATTGCGGAGTCCTGGTGTAGCCTAGAGTGTGATCGTGAGCCGGATGCATTCACAGCTGAACTAGAGCAGAATGGTACTCGCATTCCATTGGCTGCCCGGAAAATCTTGCTTTCCATAATGATCTTGGGAGAATCTATATCCTACGCCCGGTATTTCTGCTACGGATATGGGACTGCTAGGCCTTTCTGCTGGAAAACCTGCTGGTTCCTTTATGAGTTGATGGATGATGCCGGGTGGTGCCCGTATGAGATAGCCAGGCTCGACGATATTTTCATCCATTCAAACACATGTTTGTATTACCTCGGTCTGGTTGATCGGACTCAGAGTGAGAGAGATCATAGGTCATGCACTTGGAAACGCTGTTTGATGGATGAAGTGGACAAGAATACCTATAGACCCAAGCATGTACAGGAGCCATGTGCTTGCATCGATGCAGTTGAAGACAGTGTGATTCGACAGGTTAGAAGCGTAATTTCTGAAGGAAATATTCCGGTTATTACGGTTGCTGAACGAGCCGACCGATCCGCTGCCTGCGAAGTCAGGACACATTGCTCAGAACGAGGAATACGTTATGTCGCCATATCTCACGTCTGGCTGGATGGGTTGGGGAATAATGATAGGAATTCTTTGCCACTATGTCAACTGCTAAGACTACAACGGCTCGTGAACAACTTGTACTCGCCCGATGACTGGCCCATTCCATTCTGGATCGATACGATCAGTGTTCCACTAGAGCCAGAGGAAAGGAAGTTGGCAATCATCGACTTGGACCGGACGTACAAAGAAGCAGAAAAAGTTCTCGTGCTTGATAGTACTCTTCTAGAGGTCGGTGACGATTTGGGGAGCACCGAAATATTAATGCGCATAGCATGCTCGAACTGGGCGCGACGGCTTTGGACATTTCCTGAGGGAATCCTCAGCAGAAGTTTACACTTCCAATGCAAAAATCGAGCGATAACACATGCCGATCTTAGAGCACGAAGGCAGACTGAATGGATGGACCATATCAAGCATCTGTGCGCCTTGCACTATGGACGCCGAGATCACTCTCTTTCTACTGATTTGAAAAGCGAATTGGAGCGGCTTCTCCGCGGCGCATCTGAGGTGGAAGACTCTATTTTCTTTGAAGTTGACCTTAAAGTCAAGAAACTCAGCGACGAGCTCCAAGGAGTAGCAGAAGATAGCGCACGGCTAGACATAGTGAGCGATAACATCAGGTGGCGAACGACAAGCAAACCTGAGGATGAGTTCATTTGCCTTGCAAACCTCTTAGGACGTCATATTGGAAGTGTCATATCCTGGTCATACGAAGACCAAATGAAGTGGCTTTTCTCCTCGTTACAGAGTGTATCTTCCTCAATCATATTTCATCACAGGCCGAGGGTACAATCGGCTGGTTATCGGTGGATTCCAAAATCTCTCCTCAATTGCGGCATTAACGCGCAGATTCGTGGATCGACGCAAATCGCACACCCTTGTTCAGATGGCCTGAAGGTCAGATATCCTGGCCTTTTCCTCTTTCCTGCTTCTGATTTCTACGAATCAGAGCCGAATTCGACTATCTTCGTGGCAGGAAACGACCAATCCCGAATGTATTACATACACATGATTGGGGAGACACAATTAGGTAGGACGAGCTACCGAGGGCTTGAGCTGGCCATGATATTTGAGAACTTTGATGACGATCGTTCTATGGACTATGTACCGATGGCACGGGCCCTTTTAGTGGTAATCACGAAAAGGCAAGAGGGAGTTCTCTTTGTACGTGTCGAGCAGCCCCTCCTTTTTGGTCGCACAAAGAGAGGGCTTATTCCAGCCCAAAGCTGTCAAGTTATGGCGCAAGCTGTGCAACCAGACCAGACGTGGTGCGTTGGTTAAGGCCGCTGGGAAGTGTCAGACGCTCGGGTGCAGGGCTGGCAGCTTTGATCGAGAGTGGGAGAATGTCACCAAAGGAAAGAAGAACCTGGGTGGGACCGTGGTTGCGAGCGCCAACAGGAACAAGGCCGAGGGTGACGAGGAAGATGAAGAGATGGCCATGCTGGAGAGCATCCCCTTTGCCTGCTTCATTTGCAAGGAGGCATACAAATCGCCCGTCATCACACGATGTGGCCACTACCTTTGCGAGTCCTGTGCCCTTAAGAGATACACGAGAGATCCGACATGCACGGCGTGTGGAGCGAGCTCCAACGGAGTCTTCAATTCTGCGTCAAAATTGAAAAAGTTGCTGGAACGGAAGAGGAAACGCGCAGCCAAGAAACGCTGAGCGACCATAGAAGCCAGAGAGGAAGTCGGCGACGAGGATGAGTGATGTTTTCAAGATACCGAATAGTCCGCAGAAGCTCTTTAAGATACAGAACAACGAAGCGAAGGGAACATCAGTAGTAGGCCATTGCTGCTGGAAAGCAGGACTGTCATACCATTCTTGGGTTATCGCAATTCAGGATTCCTCGCTATCGAAGACAACCACGATGCCATTTGAAAGCCAATTTCTCTCTCAGTCGACCTCATGAAACCAGTCCCCTTTAGGCTCTTGCATCTGCAGCCGGTTGTGGGATCCTCAAACTCCCCCGCGACCTGAAGAAAACCTACAATAACTGCGTACCCGTGATTGTGGGAAGGCGGCAGAAAACGGCGGCCTTTGACGCTGTTTTCGGCGTCGTTCCCACACCCCGTTCAGGGCGTCTCTCCCGTCGCCCTTAACGCTCTCGCGGCGTCACCAGGCCGCCCAAAGCCTACGGGGCAGCTGCCTTTAGCGCGCGCGCATCACCCTCGATATTTTATAGAGCGCCACTCAGTCCCAAAACAGTACCCTCTCATTTTGCTCACCGAGAGCACAAAACGGGCTCTTTTTGCATTTAGTAGCTTCTAGGATCCTATTTAAGGGCTGTGTGCGCCCTCTCTCTGTCGAAGATAACTCTCCGTAGTATCTCTAAACTCCAAAGCAAAAACGCTTTACCGCGTTCGCAGTCTCACGTCTGTCCATCTCTTTAACCATCATTGCTGCGGCGCGCTATCCCATCCCGTTCCTCTATTATGAAGCTGCCAACGAAGATAAGGACTCTTCTGGCAGCGATTAGTCTGGTAGTAATGGAGCATACTGCCAGTTGTCATTAATAGACTGTGAACCATTCATAGCGCATGCTATACGCATGCGAATACCGTGTTTAGATCCCAGGGACTGTCTACCCCTGGTGTGCTCTCACACTGCACAAGTACGACTTACACGTGAAGCGACACCGCTCTACGACCTTACCGCTGTATATTCGTCGTTCCACAAAGCCCTCTGCCAATCGTCGTCGTCGTCGTCCTCTTCAGAATGCCTCGACGTGATCGATTCACGGATCCTGACCGACTCCGAGGAATTAGTCATTGAGGGAGAGGCATGGTCTGTATCGTGAATAGGCCGCAGACTTCAGCTGGTCAGGGAATGGCTCAGGGGTTCAGCTGGTAGATACCAGCTGAATGACACGGTACGAGCGGGATACTCGGCCGATAGTATTTCCCTTGTAACTATAATTATCTACTCGTCTCATAGGCTTGCATAATGCAAACGCCTATGCAAAATGGTCCGATAGTCTCCTACATATTCCCATCTACTTCCACGCGTTGATCACTTGACCCACAGTCCCCAGTCCCCCAGCAGCAGCATCCGTGACCACCAAATTCTCGACGATCGGCTTGATACTATTCCACACTCCATTCGCCACCACAACAAACTGCCACTTGCCATCTGCTCCCGGCAATAGACCAACCCTCGCGTCTTTCAGCAGAGCTTCCGTAGTCTCGCTGCCATGTACAGGTGCCGTTTCTGCACGTTGAATGCCTTTTTGCAGCAATAGATCTTCTGACTCTTCTGTTGGTGGAGGAGGCGGTGCTTGGCCCTTGGCAATATCGATGCGTTTCTGTAGTGCCTTTACGACGTTTTGCTGAGTCAAATTAGGTTGTTGGAAGTGCGCGGCGACAAGACCTTGAACGGACAGTTGAGCTTTGACAATTTCAGTTTCCGCCGGGTGGGTGAAACAATATGCGCCAAAAGCGAGGATGATGATTGCAAGGACGTAGATAGCTTTGGTGGCGATGAGCAAGTACAACGGAATGATGGGAATACGGGCCACATTGATGGTCGAATTGCGAGCTTGTTCGTACTCGTTGAGGATTGGACCCATAGCGCCAATGGAGTATGCGAGGAGTATTTTGGAGAAGCCTTCCGCGAAAGACGTGGCGATGGCGCCAGAGTTGCTGCCTAAGCCGGCGAGATTCGCCACTGAGGTAAGTGCATTCTGCACGTATGTACTTATCGGAGCCATGGTAAATGGTGCGCTCAAGAGGGCGCTCGTGTCATTAGAGGCAAGGCTGTGGTTGAATGTGTTGATTGTGCCGTTGATCCAGGTATAGCTGACTTCGTGTACGGTAGTGGAGCAATTCAGCAACCAGATGCCACCTACGGAGGAGCCTTCATCGTAGTAGATCCCGGTGTCGCCTGCGAAATTCACGTCCGAAGAGAGGTCATAAGACGGGTAGCCGACGGCCCAGACTCCGTAGTATAGCGGGTTAGTGGGATAGATCTCAGGAAGCGTCCAGTTGGGATCGATCCCAGGATCGATGCCGTGACCCCATTCCACTCCGCCAACTTGCGTAAGTTGAGGATTTCCCGAGAACGCAAGCCCGAGGTTTACAAAACTTGTGCTCGAGGTGAAATCAGTCGCCGATGTGTTTAGCCGATTGTCATATAAGTTGCCACTGAAGCCAGATGTGCAATTGAACCGGCTACCAGCTTCACCCTGGGCGGCGTCGAAATTAAAATAACAGCGTTGCGTCATAGGCACGCAGTGTGAATTGATAGCAATGGTCTTGGCTTGGTAATCAACTTCGGCATTCTGTGCTGGATCTCCAAGATAATAGTAAAGCTTCCCTGTTGTATCGGTGTAATTCTTGACTTCTTCCGTCTGGGACAAGCCGAGTGAGATCTTGGTCGCATCGTTTACACCTGATATGATTATGTTTCCGTGGCAAGTGGGAACCGCCATGATATCGCAGGGCCACCAAGCATTTTGATCGTAATAGCAAGCGTTCTGTGTGCCGTTGTCCCTTGGTCCGTTAGGACAGACACTTGCTGAGATGCCTCTACCATAGCTGAGCGATGGCTCGCGGCTAGGGTATAATTGGGTGACGGTAACTGTCTTTGTTGCAATACCGAACCACGAGTCAATAATCGGGATCAGAATGCTGTAATATGCTTAGACATTTTTAGGTTGACAACGTTGGAGACTTACGCAAGGAATGTAATGATGCAGAGTGCCGCAAACGCGGCTGGCAAAGGTGATATCAGCTTCTCCTTCTTCCCATATCTGTATAACAATGTATCTTTCAGCGGACCAAAGCCGCTTCCTCCGAGCACACTGATAAGGATAGTAAGCTGTTCTGGAGTCGGCAAGTCTGATCCATCGCCATGTTTTGATTTCAACACGATGTGACGAGCAGCGTAGAAAGCCACCAAGGCCATAATGGAACTGGATAGGTAAGGAACAACACGGCCAGTCCACGACGCAATGGTGGTGATAGTAGAGGCATTGTATTGTACGAAGTACGCCTTGTCACCTCCTTGTTGCCGAATCAGATTGATCCATGTTATTGCATTCGTATGAGGACCCGTTGCGGCTGTCTGCAGCTCAGGCAATCCCGGTGACAAGACCAGTCGATGTCGGAAAATGTAGTACAACAGGACAGTCGTGATTATGAGGATGGGTATGCAGGGTAGGGCAACACCACAGACAATTGTCCATGTGGCTCGGGTGATATTGTGTGCAGGCTCGAGATGCAGTTCCTCAACTGCTAATGGGTCGTCTGGCAAAGGCTCAGTGGTAGCCGTGACGCCTCGGCTCTTTTCATAAGAGTTTTCAAGCTTCGACGCCATGATCACGTCAAGATTGGAGACACAGAAAGATCACTTGGCCAGGCCAAACGGTAAAGTCTCCACTGACATTGGCAAGAATGAACAAAACGGACCCGACGAGAAGATATCATCCCAAGAGGCATATGTTTATGGCGGGAAGCGGCATCTCCAGTAACGCACCCTTTCAGAGCAAGCCAGCATTCGAAGACGAGACTCCAGCTGCGCCACTGTCCTATAGTCCGCTTGAGATGGAGTGAACTTCTGCCAGACCATAAAAGTTCGATCCTCATTGGGCTAGAGAGATCCGCTTCCGGCATGATGTGGAACCACTCGGTCCTACCGTTTATGCACTTGTTCAACAAAATTTGATGGTAAGACATTATCCCACGCGCGGCCGGAGTCGGCAACCATTTAGTGAGCAATAATTCTTGGCACAAATCTCCACCAAAACAAGCCTCAATTACCGGCTCCTCTAACCACCCTCCTTCACATCCTCCAACTCTGGTTAATTCGAGTCACTTCCCTACTTCCGCCTCCTTCAAGCGTCCTCCGCGCTCCGTATGTGATGTTAAGGGTCTACGAACGAAGGCTACCGGTTCGAGGACATAGCATCGAAAGCAGTCATGCTAAAGGAGATCAGGAGATGATGTCACCAGATGGCCGGGGTGTGAGATATCCTTTGGCATCGACGTACCGAGAGCAGAAACACTGCTTGTTATCCTATTGCACCCAGGTGTAACGAGCGACTTAAGTACACAACGCCTGTCCAGGCAGTAGCAGGCAAATAACACGCCAGAAACAGGTAACCATGCACTTACTGAGATCACAGTAGGCGTCAGTAGGCCCCAGTAGGCCCCCGTAAGCGACTGCGAGTAGCAACCGAAACGCGGCCTATTCGCAACAAGAACTAAGGGTAATGTATTGCCTTGAGGGAATCTGCTCCAACATGCTTGTCGGTTTGCCAGTTCCTGAACTTGTACTGCCGCTCACTACCGGAGAAGTCTTGTTTGGGGCGTTCGTGAGTGACGCTGTATTGAAAGTCGTCAAAACCCTGAGATTTAAGGTCCTGGTCAACGTCACGTACATTGGTGTCCCGGAGGAAAGGACCTGTTACTGCGTTTGAACTCCGAGGAACTTCCAGCAGAAGACATAATTTCCTGACAAGATCAATGCCATATTTCTTCATCATACCGCTGGAGAGCTCTACCTCAAAGTTAGTTAGTGTCGTGAAACCCGTCAGGAAGCCGGGACCTACCTCGTGCGATCTTTGCGGTGAGGGCGGTGACGATTTTGACATTGCCTAAAGCGGAAGATACGCTAGTTTACCTGTAACTTAAAGGGGGAGCATGGCTCGTGATTGCAACTGATGGACGACCCCGCCCTTCAGCTTCGATCTCTTGTGGCTAGGGCTATACGATCAATCGACATTGCCACGTTGTAGCAAAACTAGATTTTATGACATATGGAACGATAATTGATGATGGTGAAGCTTGGTACTAATATATCGACGGGCGCCACCCGTAAATTACCTCTCCTCCAGGAGGCCCTTCCTTCCCGCTGAATCATTGAGCAATGAAATCAAAGCATTACCAATTCACAAGTCTATCAGGCTATTGCTCTGCTGTGGCGGGCCTGGTCTGGCTCCAAATGGGTTGTTATTCTGCTGACCAAAGCCGCTGCCGAAGCCCCCGACTGGACCAGTCTGAGCCGGGACTTGTTGGCCAAACCCGCCTTGCACCGGTCCAGCTCCTGTAAATTGCTGCTGGAAGAAAGGATTGTTTCCAGTCTGGGCTGCTCGTAGCCTATCAAGGCCTCCTCCTGCTGAATTGACGAATGTGCCAGGGGCTGTGTGTTGAGCTGGAATTCGAAGATCGCCAACATTTCCAAAGGTGTCCTGTCCTTCACCAGAAGCAAGTAGCGCATTAAGCCTGGCGTGCTGTGGATTTTGAGGCTTCTGCTGTTGTTGCTGCTGCTGCTGCACAGGAGCCTGGTAATTTGTGATAGGATTCGGTTGGCTTGGCTTGCTGAACTGAGTTACGGTGTGCTGTTCGTACAACGTATTCAGAGTAGGAATGTTGGTCTTTGATGGGGTAGGTTGCTGCTGTCCGAAGCCCTGAGCGAATGGATTGTTCGAGCCTGTAGGCATCGGCTTGAGCGCGTCGGCTTGCTGCTGCTGTGGGTTTGAAGTCCACGGGTTGTGGGTGCCGGCTTGCGGGAACGACTGTTGAGGAGACTGTTGTCCGAAGAGATCATTTGATTGCGCTTGCCCGTAAGGATTGTTGTTGAAAGCCGTCTGCTGTGGCTGGATTGTATTTTGCTGGGGTAAGAAGCTCGGTTGTTGCTGTTGTGACTGCTGGAATTGGTCGAAGCCAGTAGGTTGAACTCCAAATCCATTTGTATAGCCATTTTGCAGTCCTGTTTGTTGCGGTTGCGGGGCGTATTGGTTGTTCAGATACCCTGTGGTCTGCGGCTGTTGTGTGAGCGGATTACCAAACCAATCCACAGCAGGCTGCTGCTGGTAGCCTTGATTCCACCCAGTAGCCTGGGGTTGAGCAGGAGTAGGAGTATCGTCGAACAACGAGGCAGCATTCTGGTCCTCGAGTTCTCGTCTTCTTAGCTCTTCCTCCTCCTTGCTGAGTCGGATTGCCTTTGCCAGATCATCGTCATCATCTACAGCTGCAGCATTTTTCGCCCTGCGCTTCGCATCCTCTTCAGCCTCGTATTTACTTGCTTCGATCGCCAGTTTGTATTCTGCATCTTCCTCGTTTGGTCGCTGTGGTCTCGGGGCGCGCTCTCGCGGCCGTGTAGGACTTGGGCCCGCTATTGCCTGAGGTCCAAATTCATCTATCCCAGTAACGCGAGTCTTCCACAATTTGCGGTCCGAGCGCTCGCTGCGTAGACGGTCCTCGTCGAGAATCAGAGAGGTGAGTTCCTTTGCAGATACACGGACTGTAGCTCATTAGCTGTCTCATGCTTCAATTTCTCGAAGCTAGCATACCGTTCTGGCCCACATCTCTGCCTTCCTCATCGACGTATTGGAACTCCCGTAACGTTTTGATAATGTAGATGTTTTTCCGTGCCCAGGTCACCACGAGCTCTGATCCTTCATGCAAACAATAGTCTAGAACTTTTAGGGATTTGAGGACGTGGCGCCAGTTCTTGCCCTTGTCATTCAACCTCTTGTCCAGCATGTCCATGATCTCGTAAAAGTCACTCGGGCTGGAAGGTAGATGGATCAGCATTTTGACAGTGTATTTTACTAGTGATTGCTCACTTGTTGAACGTGAGAGCAGCTATGTCGCTCATGTCTGTCCCGGTCGGTCCCCATGGGTCGTTGCTGGTAGCTGTGTCTCGTCGTCAGCTGCCAAGCTCCATATACTGTAGCCTGTTCCAGGACCAACCATTTCGAACTTTGACCTGCACGTTCGAGTATCCTTTTGTGACATTCTTAACACTCCTTACCACTTTCGACATGGCTGTCGCGACTGGCGGCTGTGGACCCGGGTTCGATTTCGTGTAATCTTCCTGCGACTGCTTTCGCTACCAGCGAGGAGTATGCCTGGCAAAACACCCTTCCAGTGACTCAAGTCGCGCTCAGCTGTGGTGTAGAAGGGAGGTTGAGTCGAATGTGTAGATCCGATCGTGGCTCGAGTTGGTTGCGCTTGTTGCTTCGTCAGCGTTGGCGGAATGCTGAAAATGTAAACGTCGGGTGTATACGTGGCGGTACTTATGTCTGTGTCGATGTCTATGCGACAAATAACTCGAAGGTCGCAAAATGTTTTGAGGCAGCTTTGGTTCACTCGTCAGAAGCTCTGAAACGAACAAGTACGCGGCAACGTCGGTTCGAGTGACAACGTCACTGGCCTAAGAATCTGAGGCTATTTTGCCGCTTGTGCTTACGAAATTGCGACGCCCGTCTTGGCACTTGATGGCCTGCATTCCGCTCTCGGATGTCTGGCTTGTTCGGACTAAGACATTCCCTGATCTAGCTATCAAACACTAAGAGCATAAGACGGTGTTTTATCTTGGAGTATCGGTTCAAAGACAAAACAGTACTCGTCGCTCTGGGCTTCACAGCTGCGAAAATATTCCAAGCGGGCCTCAACAGTCGATATACCTCATCTAGATACAGAAACTGGGCTCCTGCTTGCCTCGACTCGCATCACTGATCCTGTAGACCAAGGACGATTGAATTTTCACTCCTGGTTGGCATCGGATATAGTTCACTCTCATTTCCTGATATACTGCTGTACTGGAGTCAAACTCGGGACATTCTTCAAGAGAGATCTCCGTCCTCGGGTGAATCCTCGGCCATGCATTCAAGGACGTTGACTTACTTGGCAGGAATTCGACATTGTTTCAAAACGTACCACCAGCGGTAGTGGAGATCGAGTTCTTCTTATCTAGGCTCAACAGAATTCGATACTTGGGAACTCCTTCACATGAAACCGTTATCTCTAGAACCTCAGAAGCACAATCTCTGTACGATTTCTCTCGATGAATCTCGGTGATAGGCAAAGGAAGCATAGCTTCTAAGATGTATACGCAAGTAGGTAACGAGAATTGCCGAAAATGTGATGACCTGAGCCACTAAAGCCCCGAAAAGGGGCTTTTGACCTCTTAAGAAGCGGTTGGATGCCCGGAAAGCTCAAGCCATATCCGCCTGATGGTATCCCTTTCTTGCTTTTAGTTCTCATCTCAAGCCCTGTTTCTCTCTCGCAGCACACCTGTTCCTTCTCGTAGACAGGAGCCATAAACCCGATGGAATTCTCGTGATTTCTGTCGATCGTCGTCAATTTTACCTAGTCTTGCATCTCCAAACGTGATATTCATTCTTCGAGACTTCCAATTCTTCAATTTCTTCACCATTAGGTTTTGTTAGTTCCTCAATCTCTCTAAGGAGGGTGAACCAGCGTCAAGGGATTATCGTCTATCCCAAGCGCCTCCTGTAGCCAGGCGTCTCGCGTACAGTCCAACGGCCAATCTTTTAGAGTTCAGAGAAGTATCTGATCCTGACGGCGCTTAATCCTTCTTTGGAAGATCTTGACGCGCTTGGAAAAGGCGACTAGTCTCCCTCTTGACGATAACGGCTGTGACGATATCACCAAGATCAGTTTAGGTTTGAATCACTCAGACCACTCAACATTGTTTTAGGCCCATTCCGCTGTCGCCGATAGATGGATTACAACTTCTACTCACTCTTTTCAATCCATATCATCCTCTTCGGAGAGGTCACCTGCCGATACCCCTGAAGGCCCTACGAAGTCGTTCGCAATGGTTACATCTGGCTGAATAAGGGTAGCTTAGAAGAACGTCCTTAACCGGCCACCACTACTCCGCAAAGATCGGCAAAAACCCACTTCTCGTCTTCACGAGCGTACTTTTAATGCGCCACAGGCAGGCACCGGTAGCGTTAAGTCTACCTCAGCTACCACAGAGTCCGAGGAGGCTAGGCCTCCTAGAAGTAGTGGCGCAAAGATTTGGCGGAAATTTCAGAAACTCCAGCAACGGGACTTTGTGGCGGTGTAGCATAAAGCGATTGTGACGGCGGCGGTAAGGCTCCCATTGTGTTCGTGCCGGTTGACTGAGGCTGATACGGCATTGGACAGACGGAGAGAGTAGGGGAGCCGAACTACCGACAGGAGGTCAGGCGCCAACCGTCGCCGAGAGCCTTGACGTACCTAGAGTACCTAGTTCCAGTCGCCATAGACGTGAGGTCGTGAGGGCGAAGAATACTACTTTAGTCGGAGCATGTGATTAGTAACAGAGTCGTATTCCATGTATGGGAAATTGCCAGCGAACATGCCGGCCGAGTAGTGGAGGATAGAGCAAGGACACGGCAGTCGGAACAACCTGGCCAGGCGGGTGCAATGGTAGACGAATTCTTGGATCAACAGGTGGAGGAGATGTACATGCATAAACCTGTGCAGAATCAACCCTATTCAAACTAGGCCTGGGCCTTGCGAGAGAGAAGGCGCAAGCTGTAATGCAACCGTCACGGTGGACGATGGCAGAAATTGAGGGTCTACTAAAAGACGAAGGCGGCGAGACTTTAATTGCGGCAAGTATTTTCATCCTAATCTAGCTTCATAGCATTGCCAAAGCAGCAGGCTTAATAGACAAGAGCGAGCGCAGGCGGCGAGATCGCTATAAACGACATCCTCAACCCATAAGGTTAGGTCTTTGGCAGTGGGACGTCAAGTGGGACTTTTGGGGGTAAGGGGCGATTGAAGAGCAGCTAACACCGGTTGTGGAGGAGTCAATCGTAGAATATCTAAAGTGTGCAAGACAGATGTTGGTGAATGTGGTGGCCAGCAGGAGTTAGGGGCGACTGGACACTCTTTCCATTTCAGTCGGAATGGCTTGGTTGACCTTCATCTCGTCGAACACCACATCGCTGTTGAGTGGGATCGTGATTTCAGTGGGGATCTACATTAAGTCCTCGACGTCGCTGTGCGAAGACCTCCGGGCTGAACTTTGACTCTGGCTTCGGACACGCGTCGCCTTGTTGCTCTCAAACATCTTTGGACGAATCTAGGCCTTGGTCACTTTTTAGTACACCCACAGTACAGAAGTGGCGCCAAGCCACACCGGACGATTGTCCCGTTGGTTAAGCATCTTCGGGCCTCTTTCGGCCAGCCTTCCGCTTACGGCCGACCTTCAGCAAGTCGTGCTTGGGTTTCTGCTCGCACAACTTCGCCACCTGTGCCCAAGCCGCACAGTTTGCCAGTCGCAATGGCTTGCTCCTTGCCTTGTCAGTGGTCAAAAATCGAATTCAACCAGGTGCCTTAATTCTCGGTCTTGGGGATATGCATCCCACAGCTGCAGGTTCTAGATGGCGCTGCCACTGCGACCATTCAGGTCGATGGAGTGCTGCAATCAGTCCCCATCTTCCACCTAGCCAATATTGTGGCAGCCGATTTCGAAAACTGTGGTATAATATGCCTCAAGGCTGTCAGCTGCATTTCCTTGTCTTCCCCTACGCCTATCTACGAGGGCCATCTCAACTTGCGATTAGAGGCTATTACGAATACTGTTAATGATTCAAACCCGTCGAAATGTCGAATGGCAGCGAGCAAAGTCAATTCAGCAGAATCTGCGGTTACTGCAGGCAAGGTACAACGTGACATATGAGATTTCGGATAGCAGATTACTAAATCGAACCAACAGGCCTTTCCGCAAGAGACGTCTTCTCAGAGTGCACCTATTGCCGGCTACCTTTTTGCGACTCCTGTAAAATTGAGCATGAACCGGGTCACGAACGGGCCTTGACCCAGATCTCAATCGCCGAAAACGGAAGCTCAGCGAGTGCGTCCGTCGAAGACTGCGCAAGGTGCTCAAAGCCGGCGCTTTATCGATACTCTTGCTACGAGTGTCTCTACTCCCTGTGTCGGGGCTGCTGGTTCGATAAAAGCGTCAACATGCATGTGCATACTCGATTTCACCTGGTGGAACCCGAGACTCGCATCCGATTAGCAAATGGCGGAACGTGGAGCGAGCCTTGTTGCACGAAAGCCTCCTTTCTCCATTGTAATACTTGTTCGTCCCGTAAGTGCACCAAGTGAATCTTACGCTCTCCATCTCACAATTTCACCGAAGCCTTCCGGTTCGGCCAAGAGGTCTCCATGTGCAAGACTTGCTTCCTACGATTCAATGAACGGATTCTCCAATGCCATGATTGTCTTATCTTTTCGGGTACATTACATCCTTGGGACCACGAGTTCTGGCGATGGTCACTAGATGTGACAAAGCGTGGAATGACGCAGGGCATACACTGTAAGGTCTGTGGCCACGGTAAGCAATTTCGAAAGACCAAAGTGGTTATTATCAGTAAATAACCATGCCATCCTCTGTAGCATTCCCCTCGGCGGAAGGCCTCACGACACATCCGCATTCGGCATATCTCGAGTGTTACGACTTGAACGGGCTTGAAGAGATCATTACTAGATCTTACCGGCAATGTTTGGGAAAGCAGCGCCGCAGAGACACACTCGCGTCAACTGCTGATGGCCAATGCTCATTGTGTAGACAGAGTAAGTTTTGCCTGCTTCAACAGTCCTGCGGGATTCTCGAGTCTGAAAGATATGATAGAAGTACCTTCGGGCTCTCTTCAATCCTGCCGTCAATGTGCTGGGAGAACAGTACTCTGCCAGCATTGCTTCCAATATGCCAGACGACTTCATCAACATGCTTTTCCTGAGCCAATATCAAAACCTCCAACACCTTTGAACACCATGAACACCATTACGCCGGATACCGCAATGCTGCCGCCTCCACCACCTAGATCTTCATTAGGCTCGCTCTCATCAAACAACTATTTTCCGCCACCTCCCACCCCTCGCCCTTGTTCACCAAATCCGTCTTCGTTATCAACATCAAGTCCGAATCTAGGCGCAGCCTACTGCCCCGGCCCAGGGAATCCCTACTTCTCTCTAACTGCTCCCACAACTCTGCAGCTGCCACGGCGTCAACCCGTGCAGTCAAATTATCCTCCACAATCACCATACTCTCCAAACAATCCTTCGCTCACGCACGTCGTCAGCGCACCACAGGTCATGGTATCGCCACCACAGAAGCAAGCTCAAGATCCTCACAATAGGCGATCTGCCGGATCTAGCCTCAAGACGCTTTACGCAAAGACGCAAAAGAACAAATATACCCGCTTCGCCACAAAACTGGCAATTGGCACCCTCACCGCGAGTATACTTGGGGCAGATCTCAGCGACCTGGCGGACGGCTTCGACGGTATGGATATCGGCGACAGCGCGGACGTTGGCGCTGATGACGTTGGTGGGTATGATGGATCCGGTGGTGATGGATTCGATGGGACCACGGATGGTGATGGCGGAGCTGGATATGGAGACAATGATGCTGCTCCAGCTGCCGATCAGCTGCAGCCCGATACTGGTGCAGGTGCAGGAGCAAGCGCCGCCGGTCTACCGTCTAATCCCGCGGACACGACTGCTTGGATGCAACAACAAACATGGCAGAATGTCACACTGCCTCAACTGGCAGGAGGGCCATGCCCCGCGCTACTTACGGTCGAATGAGTCTGGCACCAGAGCGGATTGAAGAGGTGCACACATTCCCATTTTTTAGCTCATGGTTCTTATGTCTTTACAATTTGCCGTCTTAAAGCAGTACTCTTTGTAAAATGACGTTCTTGACCTATTTCGGATTGATTGTCGTATCGAATTGCATATTAAAGGCTCAACAATAGCCTTGCATCCTTCATGAACAGCCTTGGTCTTTGAAGCCGCTAAATCAAAAAGGCACCGGTCTGTAGTGTTTGTGGTACCTTTTAAGGGGGAAAGCAAAAGACAAATGTCATCAAGTTTTGAAATCAGTGTATTCTTTGGAACTTGGAGTGAGAGTAAGCTTTTGAAATGGTGAATTACTTTATAGATCCAATTGATCTCTATATCGATGGTGTACAAAGTTGCATCGACCCCGACGGTCTATTGCAAAAGATTCGGTGTCTCGTTCTCGCAAAAAGCGAGTGTATTTGTCGGCTCAAGTCATTTCCCCGCCCAAATGATTATTTGTAGGGCCAGCCTCAAGGAGCCAAGAAACCTTTCACTGCCACGGTACTGGAGTCGCCCTCGTTGCTGATGGCACGTTCGTTACACCCGGAACAGGAAATGGAGGATGTAAAAGACAAAAAGGATGATGCTGAGGCTGCCCTGGTTGGCGGGAGCGTTGGTGATGGCGCTGTTGAATGCAGGATTGGTGATGACGGCGCCGCTTGAGGTTGCAGAGCCGGGCATCGTGGTCCAATAGGTCGATACGGGGGTGGCGGAGGTGGTGGTCCAGGTTCTGCCACCGGAGGTGATTGTCGTGAGGTAGGTGGAAGAGCTCACGGATGCTCTGGTGATGTACCAGGTACTCGCTGAAGTCGGTTTAGAGCCAAGGGAGACCTATTGAGAAGCATGAGGTGTTAGTGGGATTGTTTCGTGATGCCGTTATGAATTGAGGTGTGCGAACGTACTGCTTTGCAAGTTGCTGGGACTGAGGCTTTGCAAGTTCCGAACGCTGTCGCGCTTGGGGCGGCATAGGCTTTTGACGTGGTCTTGGTCGAACTCGCGACAACGGCTGGCTTGGTCGTCGTGCCGCTCGCGACTGAGGCGGCGGCGGGGGTCTTTGATGGGCTTGTGGAAGAACTTGAGGTGGCTGATGAGTTGCTCGAGATCAAGTTGGCTGAGATCGTTGAGTTTGACATGATTGCCCCCGCGTCAGAAAGTATGATATAGGAGAGATATGCAGGGGATTTTTTCCCACAGTAACGAGACAAAGATATTTGAATCGGTTTGAATGAATGGCTTCGAGAACGAGAGACGCGATCAAACGAGTGGCTGCACGAAAATGAAGAAAGAGACGCGGCGAAAACAACAGAGAATATGACTCGGGTGGATGAGGTCTCGTGCTTGAACTATCTCGGCTTACCATTCTCAACGAAGTTAATCGCCAAGAAGCCCTTCTAGCGTCCTGCACGATGGCACCCTTTTACAGGGTTGAAGATAGATTGGCCACCGAGGGGGATGGGCCTGGATCTAGGGCCAAGTGGTTTAGCTGCTTGGTTGCAAAGCATCATGATTGTTGCATGGCATGAGCCGTGGAGATCAAATCAAGCCATTCGAGTAAACTCAGGGCGCATCATGCAGCCACAGATATTGTCAAACGACCTGTCAGATGCATGTCACATGTGGAAGCCTCGTGGGGGGGAGTCCTGCATAAGCGCAGTGTTGATTTCTGTTTCGTGCTTTTTTGTTCCCCCTTTTAATGGTGTCGCGCGGGCCGCGCCGAGATGTCTCTCAAAATTTGAGCCTTTGATCCATCATGCCAGGCCGTTGGCAAGGTTTCAGGCGTAGCCACAAACTCTCCCCTAGCAGACCCAGGGGCTCAATTTCTGCACCCCAGCTCGCCGAAATGATGAGAAGTAGAACTGCTGCCTCTGACTGGTCTGGCGACGCGGCTACCCCAATTTTGGTCAAAGCTGCCAAGAGCAGGACGGCGACCATACTCATTCAAAATGAGCACCGGAAATGGGCCATTGGTTCGGGAAGCCGGCCATGGAATGTCGCCGCTCGCTTAGTGCCTTGACTATGTTTGAGATTTGCTTGGGTCTCGATAGCCGTTGGGCAACAGCGCCATCTACTGAGTAAAGGAGGCCGAGGTACCTTTCCACCCCTGCTTTGGGAGCCTGTGCTCCAGAAACATCTGAATGCGGCTCGCGTCTATCTCGGCCCACACTGCGGGCTACATGGTCGCTTCAACGAAATACTCTGGAGGCCTATGGGCTCCGTAAACCAAGACTTAATTGCTCGCGACAAATGTATGCTAGACGTTTCCCGAATGATGGAGAAAGTCTCGGCCTCATCCCAGACTACCATCCTCCTTGCCTGCTAATCCTCATTTTCAGCTCTTCAAGTAGTTATGTGTGTCCCTGGACGCAGTTGATATGTTCGAATCGCTTCCAATGCGCACCGTGCGTGGAAATACCTCGTTCTGGAACGTTATTCTGTGTCCGAGCCATGAACATAATAAATTCTTCGGGAGCCTTGACTTACTAGCTTTTATTCACCGTGCCTGTTTCGTGACTCCACCAACACCAGTCTGAAGGTGGTCCTACGGCGAGGCACCTAACGAATGTGTCACTCCCTCTTAATCAGGCAAATTTGCGAACATGTCCAACAGTGGCGGGCCAACGCCTTCCTCAAGTTTGGGAGTAGTCTCAGAAGCCCGAAAGCGAGAGTTCGAGACGAAGCAGAAGCTCTTCGACCAGAGAAAGCGGAAGAGGGACAAGCAGCGGAAACTCGAGGATCAAGCCCACGAGTTGGCATGGGAAGCCGAGTCCTTAAATTTTCAGGAAGAAGAGCTTTTGCAGCTCCGGCAGATTCGTACACGAAGAGCACAAAGGCTTAGCGAGAATGCAGATGCTTTGGCGGATATGGAGCCGAAGTTGAATGCAGAGCGAGAAAAGCTGGCCAATATGGAAAAGATATTCGACGCGCAGAAGAAGAGGCTGGAGTGTGAGAGGCAAGAATTCATCGCTGAGGAAGAAGCGGTTGGGTCTCTTGAGCGAGAGATTGAGTCTACACGGAAGAAACTGGCGGCCGATAAAGAGCAACTAGCTCTTGCACAACAGTGTTTCGAGGAGAATGATGATCTGCTTGGTGGTGATGACAGCACGCTGGAGATCGGTAATTCTAAGAGGCGAAAAGACTACAATTGCCTAGGACCTAACGCAGAAGGCCTTGAGGAAGACGTCGACCGCTTTCCCGCGACCCCGCCCTCAAGCAGCTTCCGACCTGTTCGTTCTGATGCCTGCGGAGGTACAAACGCTGGCGGCGTTGAATCTGCACACCAGGGGCATGAATTTTTCCTAGGATCGCCAGAAGGAAAGGCCAGAGGGGACATGCTAAAGGAGATCAGAAGCAAGCAACTAGAAGGACAGAACAGTCCTCGCCAACCCATCCAAAGCCAAAATGAAAACGACATCGTATCTGCCGAGGCAGTCGAAGCTCATCGGCTTGCACTCCTGGCCAAAGCAACGAAACGCAAATTAATTCTCAGTGATGCAAGTTGACTCTTCACCTTCTGATCACCTGGATATGCTAATCTATTGTAAGGATGATAATCGTCGAGTTAACAAAGCTTCCGGTATTCCAGCAGACCCTCGCACCGCCGTTCCTAACCGACTGAGGACTACCCGCATCAGGAAGTTTGATGGTCTTCCCTTGCTTCGAGAGATTGGCCAGTATATTGGCAACCCAGATTGGTTCAAGAATGAGCGGAACTTGGCATGTCTTCTTGCATACATGTCTGGGGACATTTGCGAACCTTGCAACAACTGTCAGACAGCTGCCAGAACGGACAACCAGTCTGGATGCGAGTATCTCCAAAATCGATAAGCAGCCATAATGCTGACAGTAGCAGCCACCTTCTTGACGTGTATCACCTCCCCTCACCTCACCTACGGCGAATGTTGCCACTGCCACTTCCGCAGTTCCCATAGCCCGTCGTGCTCTCACAGAAATAGGGCGCTAGCCCGCTCAAACTCCGCTTCACCAACCAAAACATCAGGAGGAGTCGCTTCAGGATCTCAGGACATACCCGCGCAGGTGAAGAACGAAAAGGCTGGCTTCATCAGTGACTCTCCAGCAGGAAGGAGGGCGAAGATGGATGCAAGATCGCGGGTTCGACAAATGTCAGCTTTCCCTCCAGACTACGGGGACGACGAAAACGAAGTCGAATGGTCACAGACGATGTTCTAGCAAGGCACTAGCGATGTAAGCATGTTTCCGATTCAGTGTTGCGCTACTACAATATCGGCATTCCGGTCAGAGCCTGTTTTCTACAAACTTTGGCGGGAGCCATGTAAGCTCTTGGCTCGTTCTGCTCTGGGTTGAGTAGCGAAAGTCCGCACCTTCAATGCTTCGTTAACGCCCCTGGGCAATAGTAACTCTACAGTTCGCCGCCTTTGCCTTGCGTTTTCCGGAGCTTTTGTCTGTTGACTTAATGATACGCATTCGTCATGAACACACACATACACACATATACGCATAGTATTAATGGCAAAGCCGTTCACGATCTGATAGCTAAAGACAAGGTTAGACTGCCCAGCTCCATGGCTAAGTGGCACAAATTGGCAGTACCGTATTTAGTATTCACAGACAAGAAACATTTGAGACACGACTCCCTCACATTTCTTTACCGGCGTCTGCTGAGTGTCCTTTCGTGGAGAAAGACTCGATGTGCACTTTTTTCATCCCGCTAATCCTCTAGGACCGTTACAAAATGGCACTCCATATCAAGCAGTCATCTTTTTCTAGCGATGCATTGTACAGTTGGTCACTGCCTCGTTTTTATGACTATCTAGCATGATATGTCTCAGCCCTGCATGATGCCAGTCCGCAAAATAGAATCCTAATCCGTCCGATATACAAGACACCTCGTCCACTACGTTTCACAAGCTGGGCTTGTTGCGCGCAGCAGGTATACATAGAATTGGTTACGGAAGTGCTGCTTGTTCTCTATCGTACTCAGATGTAACGAGCGACTTGAGTATGCAATGCAATCCTAGGTAGCAATAGGCTCCTCCAAGCAGTACTAGGCCCCTCCAGGGAACACAGCTGTACTATACGAGCGTGCGAATTGCCACAGATCGCGGCTTATTCACCTGTTGTGTCTTTCACTAATGTGTCTGTTGGAAATCGTGTTGACGTATTGTCAGCGTGCACCTTTGCTGTCGCTTCGCAAAAATTGGGGAAATAGATCATGAAGTTCTCGTAGATGGCTGATCTGGTATTCTGACGCCTTTTGTGGTGGCCGAGGGACCCCTGGTTCCACGTAGTGCACAGCGTGCCAGCCTCTTGCCTGCGCATGCTTGCAATTCATATACGAATCATCTGCTCGGTATCAGCTCTGCACGTCAAAGATAGGTGGAGTACAAAACGGCGACAACGCACCAACAAAGTAACAATGATCTACACTGGGAGCGTTTGCCTCTCGTTCAGCCTTCTCATACATTTCAGCTCGTGGCTTAGGTACCAGCGTCTTCGCCGTATAATCACAGTAAGTCAGGCCTTCGAAGCAGTCCTCTAGGATTATGGATTAGCAACTGGGTCAGTTCGTATAAGTAAGTGTCCAACTCACCAACGCCTAGCAGCTTGACAACTCGTTTACCGTGCGTTATGTGAGCATTGGTGAAAAGCCACAGCTTTACCTTGGCCTTGTCAAAGGCTTGAAGCAATGCGCGTAAGTCTGGATCTGGCGAGAGAATGTTGTCCAATGGCAATGCGTCATCGACTTCACGGTTGAATACAAGAGGGTCAATCTTGTGGAATCTGGCTAGGCCTTCAATGGCTAGGCCGTAGTCCTTGTAGTATTGCTGGTGCAGCATCAAAGCATCTTCGGCTGTAACAGACAAGTGCTTGATGAAGAATGCCTAGACTTGTGAGACTCATGCGGCTGGTGAAGGGGTGGAGAAAATGCACACATTAATCAATCTCTGCATATGGTCATGTACCATCCTGCTCCGCGGGTAGAGACAATTATCTACATCAAAAAAGAAAACAGGTCGATCGTCTACAGCAGCCCCCATGATTCCCGTGTTTCAAGAACGACTGGAGAAATATCTCAGAGACGAAAGGGAAAAGCAAGTCACAGTAATTCGAAAAGAGGGTGGGGGAAGGAAGGTGTTTCCTCCACTGGTTTCGTACTCATCATGACTTTCAAGGTGCACGTACGTGATATCGAAGCTATTTTCATTGCCAAGCAAGTGGTTCCCTAGCGCCGCGCCTCCTAATTTCAAGCCCAGCTGGCTCCCATTATTCTCTCCCCTTGCCAACTTCTCGTGTGATTCCATTTCAATCTTTCTACCATCTCATCATTTACTGCCGCTTGTCAACTAGTATGTCTTTATGACAGCAATGGTAAGGTAAACAGGACCTGGCGTCAGAAGCGACTTTTTGTCGTGGTGGCCATGGCCGCTGTAGCTGCGGCCAACGCTCCTGTTTCCGCTCCTGCCGCACCTGTCTCGCATCGAGTCAACGAGTATCTCGAGTATGAGAAGATTCTCAAGCTGCGTGATTCAGTCTTCGCAGGCAGCCACCCCAGATTGACAGTGCCTACCAATGTCATCAGGAAAGTGTCTCCCCGCGTTGCGCAGGCCCCTACTCAACATCCGCCCAGCGTGCCTCCCAGCGCGGTGACGCCCAGTGCCAAACTGCCTGGGCTGCAGTTGAATAATCCCACAGACTCAAATGCGCCAAATGTACCCTTACCCAATGGAATCCCTCCCGCCCTACGATCAGAACCTCCAGCTGCTTCAGCATCTGGGATTGATCCCATTTTCTTGACCAAGGCAGATGTTGTTTTGAGTGCGGAGATAAAATTACGTCGCCAAAGACTTGAGCGTAAGCTCCGAGACCAGCTGGAAAAGAAGAGGAACGACGCGAGACACAAAACTCCACTCCAAGAAGCTAAGCCAGACTTTGATGTCTCTGATGTTCTGGAGAAGGCTTTGGAGATTGCTAAACCTGTCACGTTTGAAGATCAGCGAGGTGATAACGACAACGTCTCTGCAAGCGATTCGTTCGATGAGAACTCATTCTATTCGAGTAAAGCCCCAGACTCTACGCCGAGGGACAGGGCTCCATCACCCTTTTCGAAGCATCAAGCGCAACCGATGAATGTGGATGATCTTGATGCTGATGAGGACATAGATCAACGTCCCGATGAAATGCGCCAGCTGAATTTGGACGACTCTCCTTACAAGATTAACCCACGCCCACCGCTCCATGGAATCTCTTATAGTCACCCTTCCCATCACCCAGATGACAGCAGACTTCCCGTGCCCAATGAAGTCCCTGACCTGACCGCCATGCCTCTAGATGAAGACGAAGATGAGGGTGAATACTCTCCACCAGAGCCAATTGAGCAATACCCACCCAGAGCCACTGGCTACTCATCCGCCAAGCGTCCATTTGAAGAGCAGAACAGGCGCATAAATGGTCGATCTTCGGGCCAATATCAAGGCGGAAGAAGATATGACTCGCCGCCGGAGTCTGACATGAGGATTGTAAGAAACCACATTACTTCTCCAGTTGCCCCTCAGCCGTCGCGCGTTTCTCCTCTTGCTGTTTCTAAAGCACCTCCTACCTCGCAGAACCGACGCCCTCAACAAGCTCACAACCAGCAACGACGGATGGGAGAGCACGAATCTTTGCGTACCAGCCCCGACGTCCCAGCCCCATCGATACAGCCGAATAAGAGAAGAAAGTTGAATGGCAAGAAAGCACAGCGAAAGCGAGGGGCTGTCTCGCCTGATGTGACCATCAAAGATGAGCCTGTCTCACCGCCACCTTTCCATGAAGCCCAACCCTTGGGCGCCACAAAAACTCGCCCTGCGAAAGAAAGACCGGTTTACATTGACCTAGATCCTCCAAGAGAAGTACGCTACGTAGCTGCACCCGAAGCACGATCCGAAACTTTACATCGACAAGTCGTGTACGATATGGAGCCTCCGATGCCACGTAGCGAACCTCGACCGTATTCAAGATCCGGACCACGGGCACTCCCCAGGGACGATGAGGACTTGAGAAGAGTCGCCAGTCTACAGCATCTGCGAGCCGTCCCACCTCGCGAGGAAGCTGACATGATATTCCAGACGCCGACCAGAGCGTCTCGAGCACCATCTCGTGCCCCGGTAGAGGCTGGGATTCGTCCAGGACCGCTCAGAACATATCAAGAACCAGTGTATGCATACGAACAACCTGTTATCGACGAAGACAGGGTACACACCTCTCCGGTATATCGCGAAATCGACATCGATAGGCGATATGAACCACAGCCACAGCAAGTGCCATCTCATCACCGCCGCATTGTGGTCGATCAGAACGGAGACCAATTCTATGAGATTGTGCAACCATCAAAGAGTTCGGTCGTACCTCAGCCTACAAGACCGATTGAGGTGGAACCCTACAATGAAGCGGTTTCCGTACGCAACAGAAGTGTGAGAGCCGTGTCTGTAATTAGGGATCCATACCAAGAGGAGCGATACGTTCAAGAAATGCCGCCTCCACAGATCTCCTACCGTCGTGTGACCGAAGCTTCTCGAAAGCCTGTGATAGAGTCGAGACAGATGCTGGAGAGTCAACTCGATTCACGACAGATTCAGCGAAGCGCAAGTGTCCAACTCGTCGATTACGCTCCTCGACAATCAGCGTATCGAGACGCTCACCTTGCTCCCAGAGAGACATTGCGGATGTCGAGTGTGAGGCCTACGATGACCAGGTATGAAGAAGCGCCTGAAATGGTCCAGCGTGTACAAGGTGTTCGTCCTGAGGGCCGTGAAATGAGTGTTTATGTGGATGACAGACCCCAAGTCAGAACAGAATACGTGCCAGTCGAGAGGACCACACACGGACTCAGGAGAGTCGTGCAGGACAGTCGCTACTACGAGATCGACGATGGCGGCAGGATGATTTTGGATGGAGCAGCCGATGGGAGGCAATATGTTGCGCGATATTAATCTCGGGACAAGGTGTCGTAGTGGAGAATCTTCAAAGTTAGCGAAGCCTTGTATGAGTACACAGCACTACTGTAGACAAGGGTTATTATGACGGTCACGGATCGTGATCAGCATCCAAGCAGCGCTTAATAGTGTATTCATTCCAGTGTCCTTGAAACTCTCTCTCTCTCTCTCCCTCTCTCCCCACAAATGTGTAAATGTAGAATTTGCACAAAAAGTCAAAAGCAACTGACGGGCCTGTTTTCGCACCCACCTGATTCGTTCCATCTGCACGCGGATAGGGTATGAACGAGTGGACGTGTGGGAACCGGCTTCCTTAGGTCGCTAGCGGGGGGTGCCTCGTGCCCCCCAGCATCTTTTAGCCTTGTCCAAGCTCGAGTCGCATTTTGAGTTTAGTAGCCCGTCGATCCCTTAATCCAGCGTCTCCCCGGGGCCTTCCTCTGCTACCTTAGGATGCCCACACTTTGAACATACGGTTTATCTCATATCTCAGCTCTCAACTCTTCTCGTGGCGGTGGAGTCTGGGGAGAGTGTTGGAAAGATGCACAAAATCACTAGCTTCACAGGCCAAGCTCGCCATGGGTTCAGTGAGAGAATGCCCGCTGCCTTTGGAATGTCGAGGCCTCACCAAGATACACAGCCGCAGAGGCGTCCTACAGGTCCTCCCACAACCTCTGCCGATTCAACCGCGAACCTGTCATTCAACGTGCCTTTCTCGTCGAATCTTGCTGGGCCCGAAGTCGGTGATATCCTCCACAGCAGCCCAGGCGCTTTCCAACGCTGGACTATGCCCAATGGCACGCCGGACGGCACTCCAATACACAAGCTGCCGGTGCATTCAAACAATGTCGATAATCTGAGAAGACTTTGCAGGCAGATCAGTGAGCTGACAGGAGGCCGATTGGAGGCTCTGGTGACCTCTTCTGAGCCAAAGGCCGCCCAGACTCTTCAAAGACGCCCTCAGGGCTTGGTCACAAATGTCTGTATATCAGGAGATGGCGAACTAGTGCACAAGATGCGAATGAAGATTCTAAACGAAACACCCATCCTCCTTGTAAGTATCATCCTTCAATCAAAATTTACTCTCATTAACCGGTCTCGTTGCAGCGATCTTCAACTGTTGACATTGATCCGAACCTGATTACCGACGCAGACAGCAACGGCATTAGATCCAGCGTTCTGAACCACATCGATCTGATAGCAAATTACACAGGCACAGATATATTCCTTCTCAAACCACGAGCGGCTGATCCCGAGGCTGCCGGCGCTTCCTACGGTGGTGTGGTGGAAAATGGACTTGATCAGCGGTATCGTGCCAGCATCTTTGGCGATATGGAAAGTGTGGAACACGCAAAGACAAGGATCCTGATGATGATTGACCAAATTGTGGGTTTCAAACCCAGATGTCTGGACTGTTGACTGACTTTTTTGGATACAGCTGAAGCATAAGATCGACGTCATGAAGCTTGAGCTGACGATGCATACTCTCGTCTGTGGCCGAATAAAGAAAAACATCAAACTCATTGAGTCTGCAACCAAGACCGCCATTTATTTCCCACCTGCCTTCCCCAAAGTATTCGGATATGTTCCTCCTGGAGCCACCCGCCGAAGCGAAGATGAGATATTTATCACGGGAGAGACACAAGAGCGTATCATGCAGGCAAAGCAGAAGGTGCGAGAATTGAGCATGAGCGTCAAGATCTACGTCAAGGAAGTCGGCGTATCATCCAGCAAGATTGACCATATCTTACTTGACCGACTGGACAAGGTTCGGAAAGTGATGGAGACAAACGGGACGTATGTTCTCTTTCCACAACTGGGAAGCCAGCGAGGCGCAGTGAGAGTGCAAGGGACAGAAGTCCTACATGTTGAACGCACTATCAAAGAGATAATGGCTCTGGTAAGAACCCATGACTGAGCAAATTTTTGGGACTGTAACACTGACCTAAAGTTGCACAGGCTGGCCAATTCTATAGTGCTACTTGGTGGGTCATCATGCCAGACCCTTCACAAGGGCCAATTCTACGTGCTCCTTCAGCGGCCGATATCCGGGTCATGCTCTCGGATATCTGCACAAACTCCGGCGCGGATTTGAGCTTCGAAAAGTCTACGTTCTCCATCAATGGCTCGGATGATGCAGTGAAGGCTGCGATGATGGTGATCTATCAGATACCATTCGTCAAACGAACTCCATATCAGATGCGGGTCAAGATTGAGCTTGCAAACGAGCACAAAGAATTTGTTAGTGGGAAAAAGAACGGCAAGATCAACAAAATAATGGGACAGAGTAAGTTTCTTCTTCAAAGGTCTATCCAGTCTGGTGTTGCTTATCAATTCTCCAGGCAATGTGCAAATTATCTTTGATGGCTTCAACGAGTATAACTTCTACATTGACGTCTGCGGCACTCAGTACGAGGCCACCAAGAATGGCTTGGACCTTGTTGAGCAAGAAATGCCAGCTTCAATCTCATTCCACGTCCCGGATCAGTACCACAAGCGCATCATTGGCATTGGTGGTCAGCATATCCAGCGCATCATGAAGAAGTATTCAGTCTTCGTCAAGTTCTCAAACGCGATGGATCGTGGCGGCATAGGCAAGGAGGACGACGATATCAAGGTTGACAATGTCATATGTCGTACGCCGGCACGTAATGCCCAAAGTCTTGATCTTGTCAAGCAAGAAATAATGGACATGGTGGAGAAAGTTGTAAGCGAAGCCGACTCCCCAGCCGATTCTAGCATGTCCTTATCAGATAATTCCTAGGATGCCGAGTTTGTCTCCGAAACCGTTGTCATCAACAGACTCTACCACCGGGAGCTCATTGCTCGGATGCCCGAGATTGAAGAGCTAGAAAAGAAATGGAATTGCAAGATCGACTTTCCAAGCACGGAACAAGCCAGTGATGTCGTCACCATTTCCGGTCCAGAGTATCAAGTGCCACAGGCGCTTGATGCATTTCTCGGAATGGTGCCTGAAAGCCATGAAATTGCTTTCGAACATTGCGATGACCTTAGAAACTTCTTCAACTCGCCTGAATTCGATATAGAGCTTCGCCAGAAGCTCAAGGACCAGTATGAGGTCGACGCTCATGTTAATGGCATACCAAGTACCTTTCCGAAATCCGCTTCTGCTTCGGTCGAGAGGCTTGTTTCTCCTACCGAAGGACGTCTGGCCCTCACCTACACGCGCAACAACGCTGGCGGCCTCAAAGACGCCATCGACTTTCTCATCTCGCGCCTTGTAGCTCACGGACTTGATGCCACCACCGTCAAGGGCGCTATTGCTCGTCCCAAGTCTGACTCGTTTGAAGAGTCGCTACCCTTCTTCGACTCCAAGCTGTTGCAAAGCGCCCCGTCTTTACATTCTACTGACTCACCTACCCGCTCCACGTTCGGCGACGGCGACAATGTCTCGTTGAGCGACCGGGCCTCTTTCTTCGATCGCCTCCGGAAACCCGGAAGCGTCTCTTCTTTCTCTTCTTTCATCGGGCGGAAAAATCAAAACAATTCCCCCGGATCCTTCTTCAAACATGCCTCCTCTAACGCCAGCAAAGCGTCGCTCATCTCCATGGAGAGTCGCGAAAGCGGCTATCGCAACCCCTGGAATGATAGCGGTGTCAACTTGCCTGAAGAGGACAGCTCTGTAGGTGGCTGGCCACCCCGTTTTGAAACCAAATTTCCTTTTGGCGCTACCCCCGGCGACACTACGCCCAAGCACGATACCCGAGCAAGCTTTGATTCTGGGCGGCCATCAACGTCCAATTCTCTTTCTGGTCTTTCTGGATACCCGGCACCGATTGGGCCACCCCTCGCAGCGTTGAAGCAAAAATGATACCAAATGATTTTCATCACATACTGTGCAACTGTTGATTGATCAGCGATATACCCATTGAGCGGAGAAAAAATGGAAAGATGGACCATGAACTGTTATGTCTGTTTGCGTTTTTCCGAAAGTTCGTCATGATACCGTGGGGCGAGGAAGGAGTTTCACATATTGGTTGTGCGTTAGCCATGACACATTCGACGCATCTGTTGATGACTGCACAATGATACCAGTACTAGTATGTACGGCAACCTCAGTCTATCTTGCGTTGAGCTTGAATTTTCACGTTGAGGGAGGACGGCACAGAAGCTATGTATGCGCTTACGACATATACCCAGGATTAGACGAATTCAAATTTCTTTCCATCTGTATGTGTAGACTTTCGTGAGCATTGACAGTTGAGATCATTTCATTTTCTAGCTTTCTACACCGAGAAATCATGAAACATGGTACCTCAGGTCTTTTGGGTTGCGGTCCACCTTGACGGCTCTTCTCGTCCCATTATTTCGATCTCGTGCTGAAGATTTAGCTACTCCTCAGCTTAAATCTTTCGTACGCCGCAGGCATACGCCCTTTGTCATGCTTCATTGGCCCAACATACCCTCTACGAGGGCTGAGTCGAATGGCAGTCCACGGAATCCTAGACGAGGTCCCAACCTGGCATGTTCTCTGATGAACTGCTAACCAGGGGGGAGAACAGCCTCAAGTCTCACGCAGAATGGCCGACGCCTCTTCGATGGATGAATCAATTACTGCCATGTCCGTGGGAGTACCATAAGGATCTCTTTGAAACCTGCATCCTTGTGCACATTTCCTTCCAGCGGCATCGACCTACCCTTCCCCTTTAGAATTCCCGTCCCCATTCTATGTACATCCGAATTGCTACCTTTCCTGGTGCTTAGGTCAGAGTAGACACTGGATAACACTTTCGACCGTGAATTATTCAAAACCGCCTCTTCGCGCCACTTTTTCTCCCCCTCTACAATTCCCACCCTAGCTCTAGTCCGTGCTTCTTTCCATCCTGCTTACCGAAGCTAGATAAGTCTATGATTCTGGTTGGGGCGGAGAAGGGGAGAAGTGTTGTGGTTTGTAGGGGGATCCTAGGTGGAGGATGTTTTTCGTTCACTGGCAGGCATCTTACGAGGGCTTCCGAAGATGTTTGTCATGTCTCTAGTGGATGAATATGGTTATGTCAGAAACTAGGGAGAGCACGAGTACGCTGTAAGAATGGAGTGTGTAAAGACGCTGGACATGCTCAGTGCGAATATGGGCATAGGAATGCCGTGTTTCTTGCACTCCCTGGTAAGTTCCGAGATATGGAAAATATTGTCCCTTTACTCTGGTGTTTATTCAAGAATCAACTTTACTGAACGGGTCATATCTAGGCCACTTCTCAAAAGCTGACATGGTGAGGCGGTGGACAAATCCAGCAGCATACTCTCACCAGGGTTATCGTAGGTGAAACTGGAGGATTGTATCCACTAGCTCGCCGCCGCTAAGTTATGTAAATGCAGGATGCGCACCTAGGTTCTCGACGGAGAGACCTATTGACCAAAGCCCGTTAGCAAAGTTGAGCAATGCAAACATGAGACGTATAGTGGAAGAGACTCTTTCGAAATCGACATCCAAGGGAGATATCGCGCTCATCGACACCGCGGCTTGTTAGGTTCGTGCGCGGGCTTGCGTGGAAACTGCGAATGTAGGAAAAGTTTCGTCATAAGAGCGATAAGGGGTTGCTATGAAAGAGATAGGACCGACCTAGACGCGGAATAGGTGAATTCGGAGGACCTAATGTGAACGAAGCTGTATGCGACCTATAAGTATCTACTTTTGTCAGCTGGTTGTTCTGCAAGCTTTGGGCGACAAATGGCGGGTGGGAAGGTTCGATCAGACAGAAAATACTGGCAAGTAGCAGACTACCGGGGAGGTAATCCGAAGGTATCTTCATGGTCGACTCAGTAAGAATGAAGAAGTTGTAAGGTTGTCATCTTGAAAAGGGCACTTGGGTACGGGATTTAGAATGCCGTTAAAATGTACTCACCAGAAATTGTTGTTAGCCGGTCGACTATCAGCATATTAGTATGTTACGAGGCTGTTAAGCGATGGAGCTGATCGTTATCTATCCCCTTTGCATAGGCATGGAGAGTGTGATCTTGCTGCCCTGCAGCAGGCAGTGGTGCAGGTGAGAGTTAGGGAAAGAAAACAGCCCCATCGAACGAAAATTCGAAATTATTTGGCCCGGTGGAGAAACCGCACCGGGACGCTAGTCCGGCATCTCTCTAGCTAACTTTTGTTTGCAAAAGTCGGTTCTGGGCCTCGAGAAGTGTATGAGGGTTTTGCGACAGGCTTTCTGCAACGCAGGCCGCAATAGCGGCCCCCGATTTACGCTGGGATCCCGATGAGCATCGCAGCCCCATTTGACTCTGTCTCGACCTCCATCCACGATCGAACGAGTTGGATTACACTGTGTTAAGTCCCATCTCGCAAGAGGCGGAGCTTTTGGATACCCTCTCGAGATGCGAAGAAGTGGTTGGTGACCTTCTCCACCGTGCCTGTCGCGCCCTCTCCTCCCCTGCCACCTTCTCTGGTCCCCTGGCCACCGCCGGTACCCATCCCGATTACCTCATCTCGACCTCTCGATTCACAAAATCTAATCAGAGCTCAAAAACGGTCGCGCCACCATAGTCGTCGCGGAGCTCTCCTCGCCTTGTCGCCGATAGTGCTACCGGAATTTGTCTACAAGATTTTCCACTATCTGTCGTTCACCGCAACTGTCTGGTTGTCGCGGCACACGCCTTACCATTCAAAACATACAACCTCGTCCGGCATCCGCGTTCTCTTTCTTGGAATTTGCATGCCGACCATTTTATCGTTGTCGGGCCCAGAAAGGGCACCTTGCTGGAATTTCGCAGGCCGGGAATGCACATCTAGTTGAGCGACTGGTACATGCGCGGAAAAGAGCATCGCAGGAGTGACAATCGGGAATTGCTTGGAATAATTAGGCTTGGACACCAGATTCCGTGCTAGAATTGGATCAATAGCACCTTTCGACGATAACGATGATGATGGCTCAGCCGTTTCCAGCCCAAGTGGCCATGCAACCCGGCCATCCAGGCATGCAACATGGACATCCGATACCCGGTGCGCAGCATCCGGGAGCACACATGGGTGGCCATCCAGGAGCTGGCATGATGCAAGGCATGCATCCAGGCGTATCCGGACCTCAAGTCACAGGGCCGATGGTAACTGGTATGCCACCAGGTCCGGGCACACCTGCGCCGGGCGGACCTATGCAACAAGCCCATGCGATGGCCCATTTAGGGCCCGCCCAACAGCCAATGTTTCAGCAGCATAATCCGCAGATGAACTTTGGAATGCACCCGCAAGCGGCACAGCACCAGACTCTAATGGCAAGACAACGGCAGCAGATGATACAAGCACAACAAGCTCAGCATGGTATTCCCGTGTCAATGTCTAATACACAAGGTATTAATCAAGCTCAATTGAATCAAATGAGGGCGACTGCTCAAGCCAGTGGGATGAATATCCCTATGCAGCAGCAGATTCAGATGATGCAACAGCACCATCAGCAGCAGCAGCAACAGCAACAACAACAGCAGCAGCAGCAGCAACAGCAACAACAGCAACAACAACAACAGCAGCAGCAACAGCAACAGCAGCAACAACAGCAGCAACAGCAGCAGCAACAGCAGCAGCAGCAACAACAACAACAGCAGCAGCAGCAGCAACAGCAGCAACAGCAACCACACAATATCCAAGCCCAGCAACAGCAACAACAGCAGCAAATGATGGCACATCAACAAGCCGCCGCGATGCAAGCTCAGGCTCAACAACAGAGACAGGCTGCGCAGCAAATGCAACTGTCGCATTCTCAAGAACCAAATACTCAGCCGCCGCAGTCCCAATCCACGCCAGCTCCACAACCTCCACCGCAGATACAGCCACCGCCCAATCTGCAGCAACAGCCGCAGCAACCCATGCCAGGACAACAACAACAACAAGGCCAGAATGCCAACAACCAGCAGCAACAGCAGCAACAGCAACAGCAGCAACAAGGACAAGCCATGCAACAACAAAGAGAGAACCAGATGGCACAACAGGAGGCGATGAACCAGCAAAAGGCTGTGGCCATGAACATGCAAAGGAACATTCAAGATCTTCAAAAACCAATAGCTGGGCTCTCGATACTCCGTTTGGTGCAATACCAGGATCATCTTGGCAACCCTGAGAGGCCCGACGAACTTGATTACTGGGAAGGCTTTGTCGCGAAGTTCTTCTCCCCGGAAGGCGTTCTCCGACAGCAGCTCTGGAACAGCAAAAACAGAGGGGATAAAACGTGGAGGATAGAGTATCCATCGTTGCCCCGCTTCTATCTGGCCCACTTTTTAGGAGGAATCGAACAGATTTGGATGAGTGTTCTAGGTGCTAACGAGAAGGCTCTTTTGCACGCCGGTCACCACACTGTTTGGAGTAGTTCGGCAAGTACCAAATATGCCTACAAGAACGGCACTGCGGTGATCACATTTGGGCAAGTGAAGGTAAACTTCGATTCGGAGAATCGCATCGAACTACTCGATATCACTACAACCAGCTGGAAGGAATATATACCGCGGGACATGCTAGGATCGCCTAGATCACCGCCTGATCAGAAGGAAAGCCCCAAACTTAACAAGAACCTCAAACGACAACAAAAGCCGGCCCCCGCTCCGCCGTCTCAGCCCTATCCCGAATCGAGAGTGGCGGATTATGGAGTCCCCAAGCCCCTTATACAGTATCTAGAGGTTGGTTGTTATCCGTTCGCTTCTCTACTTCGAACGAGCTAATTTGCGTTCTAGATGGCAGAAGTGTTCTCTGCAATGACGCCGTTAATCCAGTATTCCCAAAGCCATCCCACAATAACACCTCGGGAGGCTCTAGAACAAATGGTCAGGGAAAACGCCATGCGAGCAACGCAAATGAATGCTCAGATGGCTATGGCCCAAGGAAATCTTAATGCTGCCATGCAGATGCCCGGACAACGTACACCTGGCCTCAATGGGCCCAACCAATTCGCATCTCCTGCGCTCGCACATCTGGGTCTGCCAGCGGGGCAAGGATCACCGCACCTTGGCGGCCCTGTGCATACGCCAAGTCCAGCCCAGAATCACCTTGCCGGTCCAGTCGCGATGGTCCACCAGCAAAGCCAGCAAGGGTCGAATCTAAGCGGAAGCCAGGTGACAAGTGCCAACACCAGCCCGAACGTGACGAACAAGAGAAGGAGAGCTAGCGTAAAGGTTGAAGATGATGGTGGTGGGCCAGAGGTAAACGGCGCCGGAGCCAACAAGGTGAAGCCGAGCCCGAAAGTCGGCCCCAAGAGGCAGAAAGGGACTGCGTAAAGAGATGGATCTTACGGTTGCAACGGTACTCGAGGAAGACTTTAATGGCGTCATGGACATTGCATCCTGGGGTAGCGAGGAGTTTTGTCGCAATTGCATTACTTATACCAGAGGATTCGGGTGTCGACTGCGAGACGGGTCCTTGAAAATGGAGTCTGTGAAACGGACTACAGGCGCTGGGTGCGATCCCAGAGAAGGGTGGAATCTGTATCATATATCTCCATATTTGCCTCTGTTGGACGGTCGTTCTTACCAACCAATATTATACATTCTTCTTTCCACGATCATCATTCACATGCCACCTTGTGCTTAAGGAATCTCTATTTCACCGTCACAGTCGATCTACATGCACCACGTCGTCACCCCTAAACGCAAGACGCTGTCACGCAAGTGCAGACTAGGGCGTTGCAGATTCGCTAAGCCCCCCTCAAACGAATAAGCCAGTTCCGGCCATATAGACCCCACAGAGCAGTAGCCGAACAAACTAAGAAACGTAAGACGGCGAGCGAGATGCAAAAGACTCTACGAAATTGAAAGTTGAACAGAACTGGAGAAGCCAACTTTCTGGCAACAGGGAGGAGGTGTGGGTTCGGCACTGGTTGCCTTCGGCTGCTCGGCTTGCGTAATTCTGTGAGCACGAGACAGCGCGATGAATGCGTTCATTGAGGTGGATGTTGATGGGGCCATTTTTTTAGCACAACAAAAGAGAGGCGGTTTGGGTGTGACTGGCAGACGGAGATGGGATGTTCTGAGACTGGCCAGGCCTGGGCAGCCTCGTATGGTTGATTTGAGGACCAGGAGAGCGGGTAATGAGCGCTCGACAGGGGACGGTGGGGAGTCGTTTGATGTGAAGGAGAGAAGAGGGACAAGGAGCACTAAAAGCGGATGGAGATGCTTTGCTGTTGGGGCGTGAATGGCTGCTCAGTTGCTTGGTTTGAGAAGAGATGTTGGTAGATCCACTCCTCGGGGGGAGCCTCAGCTCCAGTCATGTCCAAGGCAGAGCTGCGAGTCTCATGCATGAACAATTGGTGCAGTCTACTTCGCCCGAGCTTCGATTGCCGGGGGTCAGGTTGAGGGAGGAGAGTTGCCAGTGGCTGAATGTAGCACAGCATGATGTGATTGCTGATACAAGCTGATTCGCCGATTTCCTGCAATACGAATGACAAGATGAAACTCCTACACGCCGTGCTTCTGCTGGAATGCTCGCAAAGGAACGTTCACAGGCAGGTCGCTTAATCCTTCTCCTCGTCTAGCCTTTTAACCTCCTTCACCCACTTCTCATAGTACGGCCTCATTTCGTCCTCGCACTTCCTCTCCTTCGTGGTCTCGCATCCGGGAAACCTAACCAGGAAGTCGCCTTCCTGCCACATGCCATCATTCCCGGCCGTTCTGTCCGCATTCCCATTCCCGACGCGGACGTTGTAGCTATTCATCACCCTTTGTGGCACCAGCACCAACTTTGCTAGAATCGTCGGATGCCACTGCACGATGTGCTCGAACGCATGGCACTCTGCTTTCTGGAAATTGTAACTCCGGTACAGCGGGTCGAACCAGGTGTCGAGGAAGAACTTGGCCCAGTCGTTGCTGTCTTTGCTGCCGCCGGCATTGCGCAGCAGGAAGCTGCCGTGTGAGAGCTGTTCGCCATCCTGGGTGAGGATGAGGGCGGCCTTCGCGGCGGTGAGGTGGGAGAAGGTGTGGATTACGCTGTCGGGAGGGACCACGGGGACGTCTTTGAGCATGAGGGATTCGAGGCGGCCGACGATGTGAGAGTGGATGGAGAGGGAGGGTGTGGTGATGAGGGAGTGGGGGGACAGGGAGAAGAACCAGGTGGTGTGCGGGTGGAGGGATAGGGCGTGGCGGAGGGCGGGGACGAGTGACCAGGAGGAGTGAGAGGGATGGTAGAGGTGGGCATAGGTGGTTGTGTTGGTGAAGAAATTTACGTAGCCTGGAGAGGAGGGACGGTGTTAGTGTTTGGGGGCTGAGACTGGTTGGGGGGAGGGTTACCGTGTCGTGAAGCGTAGTCTTCGCGGTTTGTCTTGATCTTTTTGATATAGTCGGGGCTCATGTGCTCTTCGTCCAGGACTGTGACGATAACGACTGGTGGTGTCCCCGGTGGAATACTTTCAATCTCTTCCTCGCTCGCGTGACGTGATGAGAATACATAGTGAAAGATGAGGTAGATTGTCAGGATTCCGAAAACGACATAACTGCCTAGTTGGTACACTTTCCGCCGTCGATCTGACGAGTTTCTTGCGGCTGCTGCACGGGCGTACGGTGGAGGATGAGAAGTCTTGCGCGGAGGAAGGGCGAAATGCATCGCGATGGAATCGAGACAGATGCCGGTGCGGGGGCTTGTTTTTGACTATTGGGCAGTCCGTTGAGGCATCACTTGGTGGAGGAGGTGATCGTGGGCGAAACTTGCGACAACGCCCCAGCGCTCAATGTGGCTTGCAAGTGGCCCTGTCGATCTTTTCGGGGCCCGGGGGGACCAAGGCTGAGTGCTACGTCATTTACGGAAAATGTAACTTGGTGGATATCAGGCTTATTATGGTTTCATTGCTTATAATACGTCGTGTGTCGCTATGAAGCTTGATGAACGCCAGCTTCGGCTTCCGATCATGTGCCTGACCAAAGCTCTCCTGAGCCATAATAGGATTGGCCCAATGTACCTGCATCGCGAAGCGTACAGCTGTTGCCCGCCGGCCCATATTCAGGACGAGCCGCTTCTCGATTTCGACGGTCTACCATATTCCTGGAAGCATAGTGTACCTCTTCTTCTTGTACTTGTCACCAAACTCTCTGCGATATCTGTTCTCCTTTTTCTTCGCCCAAGGCATCATCTGGCCAACGGAGACGACCAAAAACAGCAAAACGCTGTAGCTGAATCCGCTGACGAGGTAAACGCCAATCCATGACATGGTTTCTGCCAGGTAGTTCGGACAAGTGACGAGGCCAAAGCCAAATCCAGACGGAATGCCTCGCTCCGTTCCGCCCGAACTGCGCAGGCTGCTTAGGACGAGATGGGCATAGGCATTCCAAAGCTCGCCTACTCCGTAGAGCACCAATCCCGCAGACAAGATGATCGTGTTTGCGGGTTTTGCTGTGGGCGATAAAGGTGAATAAATCCACGCAGCAATGTTGAGCCCAGCCAGGATCCAATAGTGAAAGCTATTTTTGAAGATATTCCGCGCAGGCATTGTGGATGCCGAAAAGCGATGAACAAACATCGTCTCAAGCTCACGCTTCAGGAAGTGTAGAAAGATCAGGATGCATGACAGCGTCTGCAGCTGCGAAGCTTGACTTGGTGCTGAAGGGTAGATGTAAGGGCGGATGGCGTAGGCAAGAGGGTGAATCACAAGCGGCCCAATATACTCGACGATGAAGACTGTACGCCATGATATCTGAGGACCTAGGTCTTTGACAAAGATCGTGCTCTGGTCTCGCAGCCCAGTGGAGTGTATAGAGATGTCTTTCGAGCTCTGGATGGGATTTCCATCACTTCCTTTCGTGATTCGGAGTCGGTGAATCGAAAAGTTGGACTGTTGCGCGAGTTTGGTGTATAGTTCGGAGGTAGGCGCACTTGCAGACGTACTGAGTTCTTCGGGAAGTTTAGGAATTGGTTTGCCTACATCAAGAGAGTTAGAAAGCAGCTTGCGTTGCTTTGAGGCGAGTGTACGTACCCCTTGGGCGGACCTGTAAAGTGATATTTTTCGACATCTTCTTCCCCACTGAGGTTCAAATAGCATGCGACCGCACAACCACTTGATATGTCCCAACAAAGCGCTAGAAGTGATATGCACTATTTCCCTGGTCTCAACTTTGCAATTATTTCGCCGTTAGGTTGTGTTGCACCACAACGGATTGAACGCAGCCCAATGATATGCTACCCGCAGTCGTCAAACTTAGTTTCATCTAGGCCTATCCGGTACGCGAGCATTTGACCCGCCACTCAATCCTCGATCCTATTGTCTAGCACCGATGTACCTCGCGACTGGTTGTATGGACTTGCGGGATCTACCCAAGTCACCCCTGGCTTTGACAACGAGTCAATGGGCTACTTAGGTGACTAGTTCTTACATGCAGAAGAGAGCGGTGAGGCCATTGGGCGCTTGGATGATCCACAATCTGAAGTGCGGAATGTATCTAACCGCTCCGTGCACTATTTTGCCAAAGAGTGTTCTCGCCCGGCACGACGAGCATGGTGGCGCACAACGAGGCTTGCTGAGTTGGCTAAAAGCTGCTCAACATGTGAATGCCCCAGTTACTACTAATATTACTGGGCCTCCTTGTCAGGTTCGCGTAGCTACCAGGTTTCTTAGACTTCACATTTCTCAACATGGCCACTATAGCAATCCCTACAAGGGAGGACGTTATCAATGCGTTCTCTGAACTTAGTGCCCTCCTGCATGCCGCCCTGAGGCCGTTACCAGCAGAGACGGGAGATCACACTTATCTACAAGAAAAGCCTAATCAGAACCTCGTCGACCTGCTCAAGGCGGTGAACCTCAAGAACGCTGATACGGTCAAGGATGTCATTGCTCATCTTGGGGGACGCCCTACCGACGACAAAACGTACATTATGGAAGGAGTGATTCGTCTTGCTTCCCAGCTCCCACTGGCTTCTCCTGCCGGTAAATGCGTTACCAATTCATTTCTGACGCAACTGTGGAACGATCTCCAGCATCCGCCATTGTCCTACATGGGGGACAACTTCATGTATCGGAAAGCTGATGGATCCAATAACAATATCATGTGGCCGCATATGTGCGTATCCCATTTAATCCGTGATGACGGTTGGAGTTGCGGGCTATGGCCAAAAACGTGTTGAGAAACCCGGGACACATGAACCTCCTCTATATTCCTTTCTAGTACATCTGTCTCATTTCTTTGCCAGTTTCTTCGAGAATCTGACTGCACGTCGCTAATTTTACGGGCTCTGGCCCTTCCAGTGGGGCGGCTGGTGCACCGTATGCCCGGAGTGTCAAGCCGGAGCTGTTGCAGCCAATTGCCCTCCCTGATCCCCGCGTCGTGTTCGACAGTCTTCTAGTTCGAAGGGACTTCAAGGAGCATCCAAACAAGATATCCAGTGTCCTGTTCTATCTAGCATCCATCATCATTCACGATATCTTTCGAACAAACCGTACCGACTTCAACATTTCCGACACGTCTTCCTACTTGGACCTCGCCCCGTTGTATGGGAGCAACCAGAAAGAACAGGATCTCATGAGAACCTTCAAAGATGGCAAGATCAAGCCCGACTGCTTTTCTGAGAAGCGTATCCTTGGCTTCCCGCCAGGTGTTGGTGTACTTCTCATTTTCTTCAATCGTTTTCACGGTAGGTCGTCCCGACCCATATATTCGGGGATAGCATCCTAGTCTGAACATAGTTCCCCGGAAGTTCGCTTACATTGAGAAGTATTGCTAACTTTGGCTTTATGTAGTGAGTCTGTCCCTTCTTTACCCCGAACCAAGTACACCCCAGAAACCTAGGCTTGAGCCTTTTTGGAAATAACGTGCCTGAATTTTCGACATCGTCTCAAAATTCTTCTGACTTGATCCCTTTTTTCGTTTTTTCCAATGTCATTCCCGAAATGTAGCCTGAAATAAAAGCGCTGATTACGCCATTACGCAGAATTATGTGGTGGAGCAACTCGCTCTCATTGACGAGAATGGCCGCTTTTCGAGCATTCGGCGTCCGCTTGGCAAATGCACGCCTGAGGAAATTGAAACAAGATATGACAATGCCTTGTTCCAAACCGGTCGGCTCATTACTGGCGGGCTCTACATACAAATCATTCTCAAAGACTACGTCCGAACAATTCTCAATCTCAATCGGACGGACAGCAAATGGGATCTTGATCCTCGCTCAGCAGACGGCAAAGCCCTCTTCGGCGAGGGAGCCGGCGAAGCTGTGGGAAATCAAGTCTCAGCCGAATTCAATTTGGTCTACCGGTGGCATTCATGCATTTCCAGAAAAGATGAGGAGTGGACGAACAGTCTGTACCAACAGATGTTTCCGGGCGCTCAGTCACACGACCTTGCGGATATTGTCGACAGGCTTTCCGATTTTGGTAAAAGTGTGCCCGAGGATCCTTGTGAACGACGGTTCGCGAACCTGACTCGCACAGAAAGCGGGTCATACGAGGATGGAGATCTTGCTTCCATATTTGCCGCCAGTGTAGAGGATGTAGCCGGAGCATTTGGTGCTAATCAGGTTCCTAAGGTTCTTCGCGATGTGGAGATACTCGGTATCATGCAAGCCCGCTCTTGGAAGCTTGCTAGCCTGAACGAATTCAGGAAGTTCTTCAAACTCGTCCCGCATAAGACATTTGAGGATATCAACCCAGATCCATATGTTGCTGAACAGCTTATGCGACTTTACGACCATCCTGATTTCGTCGAGCTGTATCCTGGTTTGGTTGTGGAAGATGCCAAACATCCAGTGACGCCGGGCAGTGGCCTCTGTCCAGGCTACACGATATCGAGAGCAGTCCTTTCTGATGCGGTGGCCCTTGTTCGTGGTGATCGGTTTTACACTGTGGACTATACACCGAAGAATCTCACGAACTGGGGCTTCACCGAAGCCGATTCGGATCTGACTGTTGACAACGGCCACGTCTTCTACAAGCTAGTTCTCCGCGCTCTTCCCAGGCATTTCCGCCAGGACTCGGTCTACGCCCATTATCCAATGGTCGTTCCTGAGGAAAACCGAAAAATCCTGGGTGATCTGAACACAGCACAGTACTATAGCTTCGATAAACCCTGCGCGGCTCCGGAAATGAGTGTAATCAAGTCTTATGTTGCGTGCAAGGCAATTCTTCGAAACCAGACGGACTACAAGGTCACCTGGGGAATGGATGCGATCGACTTTCTAGTGCAGCTGGGTACTGAGAACTACGGACAGAACTTCATGTTGAGTGGGGACGGCCTCCAGAATGCGATGTCTCGGAAGTTAATGGGGCCCGCATTGTACCCGGGCGCGAAATCACTTCAGGCTCAAACACGTCGAAGTCTAGACGGGGTGCCTTCGTACCCCAGCTGTCCGTCGTCAGGACGATGGATCCAGGAAGTCAAGTCGTTCTATGAAGACATCACCTTACAGCTATTACACCAAAACTCTTATCAAGTTGCCGGTGTGAACCAGGTCGATATTGTAAGGGACGTCAGCAATTTCGCACAGGTCCATTTCGCCTCAAGCGTCTTTTCTCTCCCACTCAAGACCAACCAGAACCCGCATGGAATCTACAGCGGTAAGTCACGCTTATAGCGTCCATCTAACCATAATATTCCGAAGCATCATCACTAACTATACTACGTGCTTAGAGTCGGAGCTATACTCTATTCTGGCTCTCGCATTTACGTGCATTTTCTACGATGGTGATCCTACCAAGTCCTTCCCACTGCGTCAAGCTGCTCGGAACCTGTCCCAACAACTTGGCAAACTAATCGAGTTCAATGTCGAATGCGTCAACACCGCTGGATTTGTCGCAACCATTGTCGATAGGCTCCACAAACATGATGCGCTAACAGATTACGGCGTCCACCTGATGCGCACGTTACTCGCAAACGAAGGAATGACAGTGAAAGAGATTGTTTACACGCACATGCTGCCCACAGCCGCCGGTATGGTAGCTAATCAGGCCCAACTCTTTTCACAATGTCTGGATTATTATCTATCAGACCAGGGGAAACAGCACCTACCAGAAATCCACAGGCTCGCAAATCTGAATACCGCAGAAGCGGATGACATCTTGAAGCACTAGTGAGTACCAGAACTGCGTCGCTCCTTTCCCGAATCTCGAGTCTTCAACTCCCCGGTGCTTGAAGCTGGCCTGGAAAACACACGTGGATTCTAAATGCATTCTTGACTTATTCTAGTAGCTGACCACGCTCTTTAGTTTCCTCGAGGGCGGGCGGCTCACCTCAACAGTCGGTCTATATCGAGAAGTGGTCAGATCGGGCGTGATCGACGATAATGGTACGACGGTCTCCCTGAAGGCCGGCCAGCGTATATTTTGCAACCTTATGTCCGCGTCAACGGATCCTGCAATCTTCCCTGAGCCTGAAAAGGTGGACCTGAGCCGTGATGTGGACTCTTATGTTCACTACGGAGTTGGCCCACACGAATGCCTTGGGAAGGGGTTGAGCTTGACAGGACTGACCATGATGCTGAAGACGGTTGGCCGACTCAAGAACCTACGGCGCGCTCCGGGTCCTCAGGGCGAAATCAAAAAGATTGTGGGACCATATGGTGTGAAACTGTATATGACAGAGGACCAGAGGTCATATTTCCCATTCCCGACCACGATGAAGATCAACTGGGACGGAGAACTGCCGCCGTTGAGAAAGTAGATGACTGGCGTGCTCCTGAACAGCCGATGATGATGATGATGATGACTAGCAGAGCTGAGAGTAAAGAGAGCAGATAGTAGTAATGACGAACATGATTTCTCGAATAAGAAGAAACGTACACCAGGCGACCCAAAGTGCCTCCTCAGCATCAAAGTAGAGAGAACGGAAATCAGTTATTTGCCAAGAAAAGTGACGCCAACGCGCCGACTGCCGTGATTTAACTGAAGTTATGGTTCAGCACCGGGGTTAAGTCCAGGTAGAATTTCAAGAAACTCATCCTCACCAACATCAACCTCTTCTAAAGCCTTTGACGTTCGTCATCTTGTTGCCTCACCCTAGCCATAGCTCAGACCTCTCCAGGGAACCGACCTGCACCGGCATACCCTGGAAATTGTCAAACTGGCCCGTGAAACTCTACGCATCCGATTGCAAGGCTTCCATCACAGTTGATGTGACTACTTATCCTCAAAGGCCCCTCTCTCCCAAACTGATCGGCAAGCTCGTTGTTCTCATTTCTACGCTGACGGCTAGGGATCCATCGTATAACCCTCTCGACTTCAAAATCAGAAACTTCCATTACTACATCTCCTCCCCTGCCCAACCGCCCCTGCACTCAGCGACCCCGAGCCTGGAGCTAGCACAGCAGATCCATGGTCACAGAAAAGCTCCAGTGGTTGAGTCGTGATGGGGAAGATTAAGAAGGTGGCTACATCTAAACATGATGCTTCAGTGGTAAGGTCTTTTGCAGATGCAATACCGGTCATTCTCAACTGACAAGGTGATGACCTATAGTCGCCAGCATTCTCAGAGTTCATCCAGAAAGCCTCAACCGCTCCGCTATCACAACTTCGTTCACATTTAGATTCACTTCCCCGAAGATGGCCCTTCCCGCGTGGCGACCTGTACCACTGGATAGGTCCGTTGAACCGCTTCGACGAGATTCTGGAGAGTTTCAGTTCCCGATATGGGCTCAATGCCGGTCCGCAAACCAGGCCATTCAGCATCTCGGTCTTGCTTGAGGGCAGTGAGGGCACAGATGAGGACACGCTGCGGAAACTTGGTTTTGGTCCAGAAGGAGACAGGGAACTTGTGGAATCGATACTGGACTTCTCCCGATTACTCTTAGAAAAGTGTGGCAACCGGAGTCTCTACAACAGCAGTGATCGACTCAATGGGCTGCTGAATACATCCTCCTTGTCGCTATTGCATGCCACGTTGCGTGTGGCACTATGTCTGGCACAGAGATACCGTGAGCGTCTTCGGTCTGGCCATTTTCAACATCCACCTCTCACAGCTCACTACAATTTCGACATGGACCGGATAGAAAAGCTCGCTCAACATATTCCCAAACCGCTTCCTGATTCGAAGAAGTTCCTGCCCACGTCGCCCGTGAAGACCGCAAAAGGCAAAGAGAAGGCTACACGCCTGACACGACGCAGAACTTCAAGTACCCTCGATCCAAATGATTTTCGATCGCTCTGTGGTGAACACTCGGATGGGAGCAAAGCAGATAAGAGGGATGGAAACCTGGAATCTGACCGCGAAGAGTGGGAAGCATGGGCTTCAGTGACTGTCATCTTCTCAACCTCAGATAACAAAAAACCCGATGTAGACGTCATTACTGAGCCTTCAAATCAGCAGGGCCAGAACGGACTTTCATCGCCTACACCAATACGAAGACTGTCTAGCACAGGACGTTCTAGACTGAGTCGGCTTTCGACGTCCGAGGATATGGATGGACAATCAGAGCCACCCACCACTCAAGGACAACGTGATCGACAACCAGCTGATCGTTTCTCCCCTCCAATATCTGCTATCCTCAACTCCCCTCTTGAAGTTGTCCTAGCGTCCGGCATGGCCTCTGTACCACCTCCTCTGCACTACGAGCTTCTGCACAAGCTTCGGACGGCATACGGGCTCATACATTCAAACACAACTCGTAGACAACTTCTGGCAATTCGTCTGCTCGCTATTGCAAACATTGCATGTGTACTTCCTGACAGCCAATTTCAACAGAAACTGTTCGGCCAGGATCGCGAGTCCGGCCAACGCCAGCAACTGGTTCGGCAATTAGTGAGCTTGCTATATGCGGGCTCTGACAGCGACAATCGAGTGCCTCTTTTTGTGCAAAGCCATGCATTGGAAGCGCTGGGCGCGCTCACGAAGCAGAAGTCGATGATATCTGACATAGTGGCCGGCTTGAGTGTCACAGCTAACCATGGGACGTTGCTGTTTCTCGTTCAGAGAGGCCTAGAAGATCTTGCAAATGATCACAATGAGACAGACGATGCTGTCGGTGATGAATGGCGAGATGGCTTGTTTTCGCTCCTGAAGCTCACTCTGGACGCCAGCCCTCACACAACACGGAACAGTGACGCATTTGCATCCCCAGCGTTGATGACAGCCTACACGGAACTCCTCCAGACTCATACCGAGAAAGCCCAGAGGCTTTACATCAAAGTTTTGGAGTTCCTCGAATCTTTCACTCATCATGTCAAAGATGGTCTCGCCACTCTGCTGAATAACAAGACTTTTGATGCAATCACAGACCTGCTGAACTACCTTGTTTCGTCTGCGCTAAAGCTCGTTCAAGATGGGCATGGTTTCCCGTCCGCCTACCGTACTCCGTCGATTGATTACCAGATACCGTATCTACATCAGCAAAGCATCCGTGCCATTCTCACATTTATCAATGGCGTCAATGGACACCAGGGTGGACCTGCAGACCGGGTCTTGCGCGGTCTTATTGACTCGCATAAACTTCTCGATGCCTTCCGCCTCGTTGTGGAGAATGCTTCTACGTTTGGTGCACATACCTGGAGCGAAGTTGTGAAGGCAATGAACGCATTTCTGCACAACGAGCCAACCAGCTACACTGTCATCGCAGAGGCTGGACTCAGCAGGAGCTTCTTGGAGTCGATCACTCTGAAAAACGCAAAAATTCCTAGCGCACCGGATGGAATCGCGTCTGACCAGAGCCGTCCAGTAACTACTACAGCGACTGGGCTCTCAAGCACCGACTCAGAGCGAACGAATGACCACGAACAAGGCCTCTCTACTTCTACCCCTGAAATCGTCACCTCCGATGTTGACCATTCTCCGGTTGGCATTCTGCCTGCTGTTGAGGCAATATCCAATGCTTCTCAAGCCTTTGGCGCTGTCTGTCTTACAGCTGCGGGCTTCGAACTTTTCAAAAGCTCAGGAGCTCTCGAAACCTTTTTTGGCATCTTCGTAAGTGCCCCACATGTCAAAGTCATGAACGATCCCAATCTGCTTGCTATTCTCGGAAGCACGTTTGACGAGCTTGTTCGCCATCATCCTGGAATGCGTTCAGATGTTCTCTCCATGGTACTAGTCACCCTAGCCCGCGTGAGGACGTTATGTCTGTCCATGGCTCGGAACGTGGGCGCAGGGTCGAAGCTCTGGATTAGCGGTGTCGGTAGTGGCCTTGCTGTTGCCGGTGGCAATCAGTCCCTCTTGCATGAAATGCTGCCTCAAGCTGCAGCTGGTTCTCTGTCAGCCATGTCCGCGCACCTTCCTCTTGAGCTGCCGAATGGCAAGACCTTGACAGCCCCCACCTCTCTCGATCGGAGCACCATCTCGGAGACTATGATACCTGAAGAAAAGGATGAGAATGGTCTAACGATTGCAGACCACATGGCTCCAATTGTCGGTTTCCTGATGAGCTTCTTTGAGAACCAGTCGCTCTGTAGCAGTTTCATTGATTCTGGTGGTGCCGAATTTGTACTTGATCTGGCTACAATGCCAAGCTTGCCCTTCGACTTCTTCCGAACCAGCGCTCACATCGGGACATCCCCTGATGTAGCTCAGGTCATCCACATGATGGCGGAAACTAAGCCTCACCTTGTCCTGCCGTCTCTAGTCAATCGTGCTTTGTGGACTTGTGAGCATCTCCAGCCGTTCGGACAAAACCAGCCGAATGACATGTCTTGCTACTTTGGAGCTCTTACCAGACGACCCGGCGAAACTCCAGAGCTTATGGAGACAGAGAACGATGACCAGGTTCGGCAAAACGGAACCAAGCTTGCCAAAGCATTAACCTCTCTTCACTTCCTGACAACCATTCTCACCGAGACGTTCGAGAGTCCTATTTATAGTACTCGGAATCCGCAGCCTTCTATGTTCTCACAAGTCAACCTTGCAGACCTATATGCGCAGCTGTGTACCAAACTAGGCGACATTTCTGCAGCTTGCATCCGAGAAGAGATAGCTCTGCAAAAGAACGCTCCCAAATCGTGGCTGGAGACAACGGAACCAAAAGACTTCGAGACTGGCAGCGAGGATGTTGATCAAATCCAAGGCTTGGGCCGTACTGAAGAGCCGCCCTCTGAACCTGCGGAAGTGCCTTCAGAGAATGCACAGGCCTCCAGCTCACAAACCAATGGAGAACCCCAATCTCGAACGGCAGATGAAGACCAGCGCTTGTCAGTGGACAGAAAAACTCCTGCATTCAAGAATGTGGTGGTTCTGCGATATCTGCTTACACACTTACCGTCCTCAATCAAACAATTCTTCGGCTTACTTGGCCGCGGCCTACATACGAAAAGACGCCCTGAGCAATATCAGAAGCAGAATGCTCTCATGGTAGCAGAAGCGATATCTGAAGGCCTCGTTGCCCAGCTAGATCCCCGATTTCTGAAATTTCCCGAACAATTCCAGACTCGACAGCAGTTTCTAGAGACTAGGTTTGCCTACCTGGGGGTCGTCCTGGTCAACCTATCTCACGTCATCCTCGACATGAGGTCTCCGGCGGATTTCAAACAGTGTGTTACAAGCGTTGTCCTCTCGTTCAGGAACATTGGTGGATTGCAACTGCTTAAGAGTATAGGAAAAGAATTTTTCGACGAGCTCAAATCTTGTGAAGTCTCGGATGAAGTTTTCCCGTCTATCGCAACAGCAAATTCGGGCCTCAAGGTCACTTTAGACATCTTCGAGCATCTCACGTCAGCGAAAAGTGTTGTGGAATCAGTTCAGTCGGCCTGGCTCAAAAACCAAGATCGTACCAAGCCGCCTTACTTTGTACCAGCACAGTTTTTGTTGGAGTTGCGAATGGAAGCTTTACCGTTATCCCGTATGATCTGGGAGAGTGACTACGCGGATCAAGCGTCTGAGGCAGTCATTGAGAAACTCGTCGCCATACTTCGCCATATCCTGAGCGGCGAGCTAGAGGAAGACGCTCACAAAGAAGGCCATGATGTACCGTCAACTTCGACTGAGTCTTCAAGGAAGACTCAGCCTAGTCCAAACTCACGAGATCTCGAAGCGTTGATAGGCCAAGGCCTGGACGAAGGTCTTGTTCGCGAGGCGTTGTATCGTTGCAACAATAACGCAACAAATGCAGAGGAGTACTGTAAAGCCTACAAAAGAGATCCCGCTAGGCCACGGAATCCCATCCCTGAATATGAGATGGATTCCAAAGTCCGACGCGCTCAAAGGACACCTGGAAACAGCGACCAAGCTGAACCTACCTCGTCAGATGAAGTGACGCAAACGCCCTCCAACAACGACGCTCTAGCGAGTAGCGTCCTATCCCATGCAATGAGTATCGACAGCCTCCTTAACGAGAACGGAACCCCAGATTCTGAAGAACAACAAGTTGCAAACGATGACACAGTTGGGCGTAGGAGCACTTCAACACCTAGTGAGCTTCCAAGGTACACCGTTGCGTCTATTGAATCAGAGCGCAAGCTCCTTCGCGACAATCTGACCGAGCAATGTTTGAATATACTCAACAAGCACCACGATGTGACCTTTGAGCTTTCTGAACTCATCTTGAGCGCGACGAGAAAGTCGGATGATGACAGTGCTCTCGAGTTCCGCGATTCCGCCTCCGAGTTGGTTATCAATAGCCTCATCTCCTTACAGACCGACGATGTCTCTCAATTAGAAGGGGAAAAGGTTGCGGCTTATTCCCACCTGACTGCACTGCTCCTCCAGGACAAGGAAATGTATGAGGCTTGCCTCGGTGAACTTCAAGAAACCTTCCATGACCTCCTCGGTTTTGTTAAGATCCCTCAGGCTTCTCCAAACCAAGAATCCTCACCATGGATTGGCCACGTGCTACTGATATTTGAGAAGATGCTGTCTGACGACGCTGAGCCTCGCAAGATTAACTGGCCTCCGCCAACGAGCATTGACGCGCCGTTGGTCGAAGTGTCTTCTCCAGACAAGGGTGAAGTGCTTAGCAACGAGCAGAAGAGGCAGCTTTTCGACGCTGTGCTTACCATTCTGCCTCAGATCGGCAAAGACAAGTCCTTGGCACTGTCAGTTGCACGAGTTCTGGTGATCCTAACCAGAAAACGAGAGATAGCAGTGCTCTTGGGGGAGAAGCGTAACATTCAACGCTTGTTTGTAATGATAAAACAGTTGGCAAATGCCGTGGATGATCGTTTGCAGAGTGCCCTATTACTTATTCTCAGACACATCATTGAAGACGACGACACCTTGAGACAAATCATGAGAAGTGAAATCCTTGCAAACTTCGACAATTCGCGCAGCTCCCGTCAGACGGACACAAATGCCTATGTGCGTCAGATGTACCATCTCGTTCTCAGGTCACCAGAGATTTTCATCGAGGTCACAAATGAAAAGCTTAAACTCCAGCGATACGATCCTAATCGAGGGCCCCAAGCTCTTGTCCTGAAGTCCGAAGACGAAGGCAACGATGAAGTCAGAAGTGTGCCCGGAACTAATGACGCAACTGAACCTCCACAGTCAGCAATGCCTACTACAGAAGGGAACGACGAGTCGGACAAACTGGATGCCAACCAAGACAACAAATCCAGGACGGCAGATATGAAAAAACCCATTGTGGAGCATCCAGACGGCGTCATTCATTTCCTCCTGTCCGAGCTGTTATCCTATAAAGACACCGAGGACAAGGAGACTTCGGACGCTCCTAACGAAACAGCTGGTTCAGATGCACTTGATGTGGACAACAACATGGACTTGGGTAACGGAAACGCGTCGGACGCAGCATCAGACTTTGGCGCAACACCAGCACGCCCATCCAGCTTGCACTCGAAGCAACCTTTCAAAGGTGAAGATCATCCTATATACATCTACCGCTGCTTCCTTCTCCAGTGCCTGACGGAACTTCTGCACTCTTACAATCGGACAAAAGTTGAGTTTATCAATTTCTCCCGCAAGGCAGACCCCCTTGCTATGACTCCCTCGAAGCCTCGCTCCGGCGTTCTGAACTATCTACTCAACGGCTTGATACCTACGGGCTCACTGGAGCCAGATGATTCGTCTGTTTCGTACAGAAAACGAACAATTACCTCTGAATGGGCCATGAAGGTCATCGTCGCATTATGCTCAAAGACGGGAGAATCAGGATTAATCCCTGCGAGTCAGAGATACTCCAGTTATCAACGCGTTGCTGACAATGATGATGAACCTGATCTGTCTTTCGTTCGTCGATTTGTGTTGGAGCATGCTCTACGAGCCTTCAAAGAAGCCAACAACTCGTCGGAGACTCTACAAGTCAAATATGCTCGCATGCTGTGCCTCGCCGATCTATTCCACAAGCTGCTTTCTAAACCTTCTGGACCTGAAGGTGCATCTGGCTCCAACAACAATTCTCACAAAACCTTGAGCAAATTGATGTTTGAGAAAAACTTCATCGCAGCCCTCACAAGCTCACTTGCAGAGATTGACCTCGCTTACCCTGGCTCTAAACGAGTTGTCAAGCATATCTTGAAGCCGCTCAACGAGCTCACAGAAACGGCATATCACTTGAGCGTCACATCTCCAAGTTCAATCACGTCCGCTCTTGGTACCTCAGAGGAAGATGTCATCTCGTCAGCTTCATCTGTTTCGGATGTAGAGGAGGAACGAGAAGAGACTCCGGACCTGTTCAGGAATTCTGCGTTGGCTATGCTAGAGCCTAACAGACAAGAAGATTCAAGCTCAGAATCTGGAGAAGATGATGACGAGATGTACGAAGGCGAGTACGCTGACGACATGGAGTTCGAAGAGGGTATGCCAACTGTTGATCCAAATGACGGTGAGGTGGTCAGTGATGAGGACGTCGAAGATGGGCTACATGGCGCTGGTCCGATGGAAGGCTTGTCAGGCGACGTGCCTATGGACATCGAACTTGTCATGGATGATCCTCACATGGACATCGACACAGATGAGGACGATGATGACGAGGAAGATGAGGAAGACGAAGACGAAGATGAAGAAGACGACGACGACGACGATGAGGATGGTGAGGGCTTTATCGTTGGTGCGGATGATGCCATCATGGAAGGTGAGATCAATGGCGATAATGAGAACGACAGCCTAGATGATGGGGATGATGAAGGAGAGGGCGAATGGCACAGCGAGGATGATGAAGAAAATGGGATAAATGATGCCGATGCAGAAGGAGTGGAAGAGACCCTTGATCGTACAGACGTTATTGCTCCAGTTGATGATGCAGACGAAAGTGGGCATGACCAACTCAATAACCTATTGCAGATTCTAGGCGAAGCTCCTCACGACGCAGGCGACAGAACTAACCGTCCCCCAGGAGGACTCCTCGTCCAAGCCGGCATCGATGATGACATGGCAGGCAATGATGATGGGGACGATGAAGAAGGGGACGACCTCGACGAAAACGAAGAGGAGGACATGACGTATTCTTTCAACGATATGCTCAATAACGACATGCTCAACGACCCCGACACCTCTTGGCCCTGGGATGAGGCACCAGTTTTCCTACGAGGCCACCATCGCCATATCCGTACTGTTGCCGGACAGATGCCTAGCTTCGTGACCAGACAAATCACGAGTCACGGGATGCCCATGATTCCCACAATTGCTCGTTCTCATCGCCATGCAGTCCCCGCCCGAGCGACAGACGATGGCACGAATCCTCTGTTGCAACGCCCGGGCGCACGCCCCACAGCCACCAATGCAATTCCCACGCCAAGTGATTTCGTCCATGGCTTCGCCCCCGGTTTCACAGCCTTATTCGCCCCTGGCTCTGGTCACGGTGGCGTGATCGATGCCATCATGGAAGCTGTAAGCCGAGGCGACGGTCGATTTGACGTGACAAACCACCGGCACGGGCAGTACGACATTCGCATCAATGCCTCACCTCAACAATTCCGAGAATTCTTACGACCTCCGCACCCCTCGTCGTTTCCTCGATCTTCACGGGATGACCCGTACCGCGCCGTATCTTTTATCCCTTCGCTGACTGTGACACGCTGGCAAGAAGAAGCCCGGCTTCTCTTTGGCAATAGTCACGACCAGAAGAGCCTGTACATTATCCCTGCTCTCCTCAGTGTCCTCATTCCTCCTGCCATAGAGGAGGAAAAGGCCCGAATCAGAAAGGCTGAAGAGCGCAAGCGCCAAGAAGAGGAAAGAGCCGAGCGTGAACGCCTGGAACGTCTTGAACGTGAAGAGGCGGAAAAGAAGAAGAAAGAGGAAGAAGCACGCGAGGCAGCGGCAAAGGCTGAAGCCGAAGCCGTCGCTGCTGCTGCTGCTGCTGCTGCCGCTGCCGCGGCACAAGCTCGAGAGGCTTCGCAGTCACAAGAACAGCCACACAATTCTACAGACGACTCAGAACCAATGCAAGACGTTCAGGCAACCGGCCCTGGAGAGGTTACAACAACTCAGTCTGCAGATGCACCTGCTGACGCAGCAAGCGAGGCTGGACCATCCCAGCCGGCTGCACGGGTCTATACTACCATACGTGGTCGTCAGCTCGATATAACAGACCTGGCCATTGACGCCGAGTTTTTGGAGGGCTTGCCCGAAGAGATTAGGGAAGAAGTAATTATGACACAGTATGCTGAACGACGGCATCAGGCAGCTGAGCAAGGCCAACCGTCCAGCGAAATAAGCGCCGAATTTCTAGACGCTCTTCCTGAAGACATCCGTGAAGAGCTATTACAGCAGGACGCCCAAGATCGACGTAGACGCGAGCGCGAGGCGGCTCGCCGCCGAACCGCGGAAGCAGGCGGACCTGCGAGGGCTGAAGACATGGACGCTGATAGCTTCATGGCTACCCTCGATCCTTCCCTCCGCAGAGCGATCTTGGCAGAGCAGACTGATGAGGTTTTGCAGCACCTCGGTCCTCAGTTCGCTAACGAGGCTCGTGCCATGATCAGCCGAGATCTCCATCACTACGGACGGCTGCCAGTAGGTCGAGAAGCTCGTGAAGATCGAGACGCTCAAGAGCCTTCGGCAAAAGAACCTCGGAAACAAGTTGTTCAAATGGTGGACACGGCTGGTGTGGCAACTCTCATGCGATTGATGTTCATGTCCCTACAAGGTTCAGCACGGCAGAATCTTTACCGGGTTTTGCAAAGCATCTGCGGTCATCGTCAGACCAGAACGGAAGTCATTACTTTTCTTCTTTCCATCCTCAAAGATGGTTCTACTGATGTCTCTGCTGTCGAGAGAAGCCTTGCTCATCTTTCGCTCCGCGCAAAAACTTCGGCCACCCAAAAGACGCCTCAGCCGCTGAAGCAAACTCTCCCTCTACCGTCCAACATTGCTGGAAACGATGAAATGACGCCGCTTATGGTTGTGCAGCAGTGCCTTGGCGCTCTCAGTTCTTTAACCCAGTACAACATTCACGTAGCTTCTATCTTTCTGAAAGAGATTGAAACCTCGTCCTCCATCAAATCCAAATCCAGTCGAAAGGGCAAGGCCAAGGAGACACGCGCGAGCAAGTTTGCTTTGAACGATCTGATAAGCTTGCTAGATCGAAAGCTCATTACTGAAAACTCAAATTGCATGGAGTCACTTGCCGCTTTGCTCGCCACCGTCACGCAGCCGCTAACCTGGCTACTGAGGAAGGACAAGGCCATCGAAGGCCCAAAGGCCCAAGCTGCGGAAGCTGACAACTCTGCAGAGGCCGGCACCTCGGAAGCGGAACCCGAATCAGGCACGGTACAGCCAATTCCGAACATCGAGGTCGTTGAGGTTGAACCAGTTTCTCCTGAGGTACCCTCCACTGAGACTGCGACTACAAACGTCGACACATCTTCAGTACCCAACGGTACTGCAGCCCCTTCATCTGCTTCAGAAGCCAACAACGAAGCCACCGCCGCCGCCGCCACCCCGGATTCCAAGGCTGTGGAACTTGCGACTAGGCAGGAAGTGGACAAAGCGAAAAGACTTTTCGACCCACCAGAGGTGCCTGACTACAACCTCCGCCTTGTAGTCGGGATCTTGTCTGCCCAGGAGTGTAATGCCAAGACATTCCGAGACGCAGTCACTACGATCACGAACTTGTCTATAATCCCTGGTGCTCGCGAAGTCTTTGGGAAAGAACTAGTCAGCCAGGCACAAATTCTTTCGCAGTCTATCCTGGCAGACTTGGATGAACTTCTTCCTAATATTCGCGATGGCAAATCTGGTACGGACATCCAAAATGTCGCAATCACCCGGTTCTCGCCAGCAAGCTCAGATCAAGCGAAGCTCCTCCGCGTTTTGACGGCGCTCGACTACATTTTTGATGCTAAGCGACCAGAGAACAAAGGCAAGATTGACACAGAGGGTTCAAATACTTCGGAGATTTTGATTTCGCTCTACGAAAGCCCGACTTTCTTCCCTCTCTGGAGTAAGCTTAGCGCATGCCTCAGTGCCATGCGTGAGAGAGACACCATGGCCAGCGCTGCGACAATTCTCCTTCCCCTCATCGAATCTTTAATGTTGGTGTGCAAAAACACTTCGTTGAAAGATGCGCCAATGGCTAGACACATTCGCGAACAGTCTGCAACGACGCCTACCACAGAAGTGCCCAACAGTCTCGAGACACTGTTTTTCAACTTCACAACCGAGCATCGCAAAATTCTTAACGAGCTTGTTCGCCAGAATTCGAAGTTGATGAGCGGGAGTTTCTCATTACTGGTCAAGAATCCGAAGGTCTTGGAATTCGACAACAAACGATCTTACTTCACTCGACAAGTCCATTCACGACGCGAAGCTCGACATCCGCAGCCGCCATTGCAACTCTCCGTGCGTAGGGATCAAGTCTTCATGGACTCGTTTAGATCGCTCTATTTCAAGTCTCCCGATGAAATGAAGTATGGCAAGCTCAGCATCCGATTCCACGGTGAGGAAGGCGTTGACGCAGGCGGTGTGACTCGTGAATGGTTCCAAGTTCTCGCGCGCGGCATGTTCAATCCCAATTATGCACTATTCACTCCCGTAGCTTCTGACAAGACTACGTTCCATCCCAGCCGCCTCAGCGGAGTGAACCAGGAGCATTTGTTGTTCTTCAAATTCATCGGTCGTATCATCGGCAAGGCTCTTTATGAGAACCGAGTACTTGATTGCCATTTCAGCAGGGCTGTCTACAAGCGTATTTTGGGGAAATCGATCTCAATCAAAGACATGGAGAGCTTGGACTTGGATTACTACAAATCGCTTCTCTGGATCTTGGAAAATGATATCACCGACATCATCACGGAGAATTTTTCGGTAGGTTTGGCGTTCCAATCGCTTATGCATCAACGGCTAACTTTTATGTAGGTGGTATCTGAAGACTTTGGTGAAGCTCGGATCGTCGACCTCATCGAGAACGGACGCAACATTCCTGTTACTGAGGATAACAAGCAGGAGTATGTCCAGCTTGTCGCAGAGTATCGCCTGACAGGTTCGGTCAACGATCAGCTCGAAAATTTCCTCAGAGGTTTCAACGACATCATCCCCGCAGAGCTCATCTCCATTTTCAATGAGCAGGAACTCGAGCTGCTCATTTCCGGCTTGCCCGATATCGATGTTGACGACTGGAAGGCCAACACAGAGTACCACAACTACACACCGAGCAGTCCACAGATCCAATGGTTTTGGCGGTTAGTACTCTCCACTGTGCCCATTGCTTCCAATGATGCTAATCTCCTCTTCTTTTTCAGTGCCATCGCCGGATTCTCGAGCGAGGAACGTGCCAAGCTCCTGCAGTTTGTGACCGGAACGAGCAAAACACCACTCAATGGGTTTGCCGACCTTGAAGGCATGAACGGTATTACCAAGTTCAACATCCACAAAGATTACGGCAATAAGGATCGACTACCCAGCTCGCATACCTGCTTTAACCGTACGCAATGCCCGTCTGCCCTTACTGAAACAAGTACTAACACCGTCATAGAGCTTGACCTACCGGAGTACGACTCTTATGAGGATCTAAAACAGCGCCTTATTGCTGCCATTACCACTGGAAGTGAATATGTATGTATTTACGCTTGATCTTCGCTCCTCAAGCCGTTACTAATAGTCTGTAGTTTGGCTTCGCTTGAGCCGTGCGTGTTAAAATGTGGACCATCGTTCTTCTCTTTCGGCCTTTTATCACGAAATCATGCCCCGCGTACACCTTTAATCCGCATTTCGTGGCGTCGTCTCTCACGCTCCCTTTAGCGACTTTCCCTGTACCAAAAGCGAAGATTTCTTAAGCAATTGAAATGGCTTTGGGCGAGGTGGAGGCTTACTGGTCATGTGGCAGGCAAGAATGGAGGACGTGCAGGTCTTCGTTTCTTAGGTCTTGCTTCATGGGGTTGTATCATAGCTAGCAGGTAGATACGAATACATTCCAAGCCTATCACCATGCATATTGCATTACCAACCCTCCGTCGTCTCCGCCTCGCAGCGCGGGTTGGAGTGGACGCGTTCTCTGCGTAGGCAATGCATATATACCATCGCCAAGGTCCCGTATCTAGAGCGTGTCCACTAGTCTACTGAACATGGAACTAATTTGGTCGTTTGTACACTCCATTGCCCAACTTCTGCGAATAGCGAATACTGCATCGTACTACCAACAACGTTCTTAGGAGCTTTCCCCTGCTTCATCAACCCCCTTGTGGCTGTGCTCGCCAGCGAGAGAGGAGAGATAGAGATAGTCGATCCCATTTGAATTGTATTAGACCATTGTAAGAACCCTGCAATCCCCTTTCCTCGTCTTCTCTCCCTCTCCAAACTCCCCAAAAAGGCCCCCGGTGGGCGCAAATGGCACCACATGGGCCTAACCCCACAGCCAATCATTCCGCTTTCCGCACCTGACGCTTCGGTGCCGGCGGTTCCTGCTCGTTTAGATACCGGAACAGGATTGCGAAAACCAGGAAGAGCGCGCCGACGGTGATGAAGAAGAAGTACTCGTAGGCAAATGCGAGTATGTCTGTGATTAGTTGGGCCATGGTGGTAAAGGAGGTAGGGTCCTGGGAGGTAGGGTCCTGGGAGATAGGAGGTGGTATGTTCAACTGAAAGGTGGGTGGGAGTGAGTGAGAAGAACTTGAGTCAGACGGAGTTAAAAATGTCACTGCCAGATCTAGTATTTTAGTCACCTGTTTTTTTTACGAGGGGCACAAAAATGTGCGCTGGTTACATACGTCTAATAACCCCTTCGGAATGAACATGTTGTTATTCGTACTCCCATACAGCTACGATATCGCGAGCTGTCCACTTTGGGCACCGCAGCTATGTATACAGAGTATCTGCCGAAGCGATTACATTCGAATCCAAGGCCTCCTTTTTCCTTTGAACTCCTGCAATGCGTGCATGCTCGCTATCATCATGCTCGTATGTCATGTTCATTCATCCCATTTCAATACTTCCAAGGCTCATCCGGCGAAGACACGAACATTCAAATCGACACTACTCGTGGCGATGACACATCTGATCTTTCCTCCTCCTCCACTATCTTCCTTCTTCACTATGCCATTAACCAACCCATTGGAGTCACCGTTCGACGTCGGCCCAATGGGAACATCCGGCGCCCACCGTATGCTGTTCACAAAATGCCCATGACTATCTTCGACGATCTTGACACATTTGCACTCTTGCGATAAGTCCCAGCATCGGATAGTCTTGTCATCAGATACTGAAAGCAAATATTTCCCTGAAGGATGGAAGACAAGACCTCGAATCCAGTTGTCATGGCCAACCAGGCTCTTGACCAAAGTACCCCGGTTGTCCCAGATCTTTATGCTTTTGTCCCTACTTCCAGTGGCAAGGAACTCTCCACTACTGCTTGCTGGTGGGGGCTTTCTATAGCCCGCAATGGCGGCGAGGTGGGGATATGTGGCGCTAGGAGCGAATGCGACACATTCAACTACATGCTCATGGCCGAGGAAAGAGGTTTTAGGTTCCCCGGATGCCGCGTCCCAGAGCCGTGGCACTTGGTCATTGCCAGCGCTGAGGAGCCACCGTCCGTCTATTGAGGCCGTGACCGCTCGGACCCAATCTGTGTGGCCTTTGATTGTCTTCAGACAATACCCAGTGGTGACATCCCATACCCGTAAGGTTTTATCTCTGGAAGCGGAGACTAGCATGTTGCCGGACAGCGGACTTCCAGCAGCGCCTGAAGGCACGAAGCGGATCGAGGATATGGAGTGGTCATGGCCTGGTAATGTCCGGATGTTCTTATACTCGTCACTCGGGTCCCACAACTTGATTGTAAGGTCGCTACTGCAGCTAGCCAGTAATGTGCCGCCTCTTGGTCCACCAAAGTCAACATCCAGCACGGGCTTTGTATGGCCCTTCAGAGTCCGCTCCAGCTCGCCCAATTCCCAGTCCCAGATTTTTATCGTGGTATCCTCTGAACTGGAAGCGAGAGAGGAAAATATTGGGTGGAATGCGACTGCTGTTACGGGAAGCCGGTGACCTTGTAGAGTATGTCGGGCAGGGGCTCTTGGTAGCCAAGTTGAGGGATCAACTTTACGATTGGATGAGAGGGGTGTCGCAGTGTCTAATTCGTGCTGAAGCGCCGTGTTTTTCGCCTCCAGATCCATAATCTTCTTTTGTAATCTCACCACGGAAGTCCACTTCTTCTCAAGGAGCGTCTCGTATTTTTTGGCAGCTGCATCGTCGAAGGTATCTCCAAGGTGGGATTCGTTCCGCAAAGCAGCTGCACTGTCCACCATGCCGACTGACAAGAGGTATGAAATCATGGACTTGTGCCTGAGATCCAATCAGCGGAGGCTCTAGCTCTCGCAACTATAGTTCTGGGGGCTCTCACAGTTCATCTGCCTGCCGCGAAGTAAGAAGCTGGCTCATTTTAATGTTCCTGGCAGCAAGCCAGGCTTTGCTTGCTACCGAACCTGCATCAGAAAATGGTTGTACGTAAGGAAAAGCAAGTCAGTGTTCTGAAGCAGCCTCTCGCTGGATTTGGTCCTGCTTCTTCGACCGCTCTTTAAGTAGTTGTGGGGGAAGTTGCTGGCGAAAAGGTTGAACTGGGCTGTTGGGACCTCCCTCGAAAAGACACCGACGAACGCCAATTCATGTAGTAGCCTCGTCAGAGGTATAAAGTACGGTTGCTGAGGCGTTTCATGCGAGATTCTGGCCCGTTCGTCGAAATGTTTCGCCCTCTGGCCTGCGAGCAGGGATCTTCTGACTAGTTAGCAAGGCCCCGGTAACGGCGCAACTTGCTAATCGTCATTTGTTTGGTCGGCCAAAAAGGTATCGTCACTCTTGTACGAGTATTTCTAGCAGTTCTGCCCGTCAACAGTACTTATGAAATGACGTGCAAGGATACATCGCTTGGCCCTGTTTGACATTTTAGTGAGCAGTGTTTGTGAGGTTGAGAGCCGAAGGCGCGACACCGCGTCTGTCGGAACTGCCTCTCAGTAAACACTCTTCAGGTCCACTGTAGGTACGAATCGCAAGACATCAATCCGAGAGCGCTGTTTTCATGACGCTCTTCACTTGTCTTTGCAACTCGCAGACACAGAGCAGCTGATGTTCACAGCCGCCCCGCCCATCTGCAGACTCTCCCCACGAAAGCAGACGCGCAAATATCTGCATCAATCGACTATTCTCTTCCAAGATGGCCGACGCACAGGAAGAGGATTTCTCCCAGCTCCCACTCCCAGACCGGTTCGCGCACAAGAACTGGAAAGTTCGAAAGGAAGGCTATGAAGCGGCGACTAAGGAATTCGAGATCACACCAGTTGAATCCGATCCAGCCTTCAGACCATTCATACAGGACCCGAACTTGTGGAAGGCTGCCGCGGGAGACTCAAATGTGGCAGCTCAGCAGGAAGGCCTTGCAGCTTTATGTGCATTTCTGAAATTTGGTGGGCAGCAAGCAGCGGCAAGGAGCCGAAATTTCACAATACAACCACTATATGAAAAAGGTCTCTCGTCGACGAGACCAGCAGCGAAGGCCCATGCACTGGAAGCGCTGCTCTTGTATATTGAGCTGGACAAATCAGACCCCGTTATCGAAGAGCTCCTACCTGCGCTATCTTACAAACAACCAAAAGTGATTGCGGCAACTCTCTCCGCAATCACTGCTATATATCACAATTTCGGGGTCAAGATTGTGGATTACAAACCGGTGCTTAAGGTTTTGCCCAAAGTCTTTGCACATGCAGACAAGAACGTTCGAGCGGAAGCAACTAATTTAACTGTCGAGCTGTACAGATGGCTGAAGGAAGCCATGAAAGCGGTCTTCTGGAGTGACTTGAAGCCAGTACAGCAGCAAGACCTAGAGAAGCTTTTCGAAAAGGTCAAGGAGGAGCCTGCGCCGAAACAAGAGCGCTTTACACGATCTCAACAAGCTGCTATGGCAGTTCACGCTGACCGCCTACAGCTTGACTCAGGCGAGGCCGAGGCAGCGGAAGTCGAGGAGGAGGATGCCGTGGTTATTGATGCCTTTGACCTGGCAGAACCAATTGATGTTTACTCCAAGGTTCCCGGTGATTTCCTTGAAAATATTGCTTCAACGAAATGGAAGGACCGGAAGGAAGCCCTTGACGCGCTGTTCAGCGTTGTCAACACTCCTCGTATCAAAGATGGACCATTCGACGACATCATTCGAGCTCTGGCCAAGTGCATGAAGGACGCAAACGTCGCAGTCGTGACAACTGCAGCCAATTGTATAGAGAAACTAGCACTGGGATTGCGGTCTGGTTTTGGAAAATACAGATCAGCCTTGATGACGCCCATGATGGAACGTTTCAAAGAGAAGAAGCAATCTGTTGCTGATGCCATTGGTGCTGGCCTAGACGCAATTTTCGGGACCACCTCGCTCAGTGACTGCTTGGAAGAAACTCTGGGGTTCTTGACCAACAAGAATCCACAGGTGAAATATGAAACGGTCAAGTTCTTAATTCGCTGCCTACGAACCACTCGTAATGTCCCTTCCAAATCAGAACAGAAGTCGATCGCTGATGCAGCCACCAAACTCTTAACCGAGTCGACAGAACAAATGAGGTCAGGAGGCGCTGAAATTCTTGGTACGCTTATGAAGATTCTCGGGGAGCGAGCAATGGGTCCTTACTTAGATGGCTTGGATGATATACGGAAGACTAAAATCAAGGAGTATTTCGATACAGCGGAAGTGAAGGCTAGAGAGAGGCCAAAGGCTATAGCGGCTCCCGCCAAAATTGCAGGCACTTCAGCAATTGGGAAAAAGGTGGCTGGAGGAGCTAAGAAAGCCGCCCCAAAGAAGGCAATTGCACCACCAGAAGAGGAGGCTGCTCCCGCGCCTAAGCCGACGGCAAAAGCCCTACCAAAGCCCGCCAAAGCAGCTCCTCCACCTTCCGTTTACAAATTTGCCGGCCTCAAAAAGCCATCCACAACATCCGCCGTATCAAGTCCACAACGTCGTGTCATCTCCCCCCTAAGTGTCGGCCCCGAGGAAGAAGCTACTGCTCCATCTCCAGCTAGATTCGGCGTCGGCCGCGGAGGCCTCGCAGGAAGGCCATTAAGCAAGCCCACTTTCACTGCAGCGCAATCTCCGCCGCGAGCGGTATCCCAGGAAATGAGGGCAGTGGAGCGTGCTGAGCTAGAGGAGCTGCGAGCGGAAAAGGACCGTCTTGCCGCTCTGGCTGATTTGCTGCGGACTACAAATGCGAAGCTCACCGCGGAGATATCGGAACTACAAAACCAGAACGCACAGCTGATCGAGGATCACACGCGTGATGTGCTCCAGATCAAAGCAAAGGAGACGCAGCTTGTCCGAGCACGGGGTGAATGCGATGTTCTACGGAGTGAGATCGAAAGTGTGCGAAAGGAGGGCGAGCGGTACAAGAGAGAGGTCGCCAGGCTCGGTCGTGAAAGCATTGGTCGTGAAAGAGAGAGCATGATGCAGCAGCGCGATGATGTCAGCATTGACGGAGGCATCTTTTCCGATAACTCTTACGGTGCTACGAACGGCAACAACAGGCCTGGATCGAACAATAGTGTCCGTCCCGGCTCAACCATGCTCAGTAGGGCTGGCAGCGGAGCTAGCGCAACGGCGAGACCGACGACGTCTTCAAGGAGTTATATGACGAGCCCAAGCGAAGAAAAAGAGAATACAGATGGAGGACTGTTCAATGGTAGACGGAAGATGAGTCCACCCGTTGCAAATCAAAATTTCTCCAGCGGAAGGACGAGCCCCAGTCGGCCCGGTGTCGGGAGTCGACATCAGACGGGAACAAGTGAGTCGAGTACACTCGTAAACGGGAGGGAAGAGCGTTCGGGTGCAAGCGCCACCGGTGAGCCAGCTGAGAACTGGAAGAGGGCAGCGGAAGTCACGAGTCAGCTGAAGGCGAGGATCGAGCAGATGAAGGTATGTGGATCTCTTTTTGGACTTTACCTTACGGGAAAACAGATTGCTAATGAATGGGACGCAGGCACGTCAAGGACTGTCGAAACCTCATTGATGTGTGCTTTATGGGGATAATGGGGGGGACTTGTTGGAGTTTTGAAGCATAGCATGGCGTTACGGATGACGGTTACAATAGGTTGCTGAGACGGTCTTGCAAGAAGCAAGTTGTGATACCACTTAGGACGTTTCCATAAGGCTGCAAGCGATTGAAATCCCTTTTCGGCACGCAAAGAGATTTGAGGACTAGAGTCGTTTTTCATTCATCGCTGAATTATCTTCTGGATGATCAGCGCTAGACTGCTCTAGCTGGCAGAATCTGCGCTTTCAAGTAATTCACAGCAGAATGTTCACCCATTCAACATGCATTATCCGAAGCATGACAACTTTAGATCTTGATGGCACTCTCGAGAGCCTTCCTCTTCTTCTCCTGTCTCGCAACAGCCTTCTGACCCATAATACCACCACCCCAATGTCTTCGGTGCTCCTCAAACTTGTCGTTGTAGCCCTCCTTGATCGTGCTGACCAGCTTCGACAGCTCGCTCTTGTCCTCGCTTCGCACCTCAGTCAATGCCAGCACGGCAGCGGTTTTCTTGTGAACGACTGTGCCAAGTCTGGCCTTGCCCTTGATGATAGCATATGGGACGCCCATCTTTCGGCAAAGAGCTGGGAGATAGACGACAAGCTCGATCGGGTCGACGTCGTTCGGAATGAGCACGAGCGCAGCCTTCTTATTCTCAACAAGTGCAACGACATGGTTTAGACCGTACTTGACAGCGAATGGCTTCTTGCTGACGTCTTCCTTCTTCTTGCCCTCTTCGACAGCCGTAGCTTCCTTGTGTAGTCGCTCCTTCTTCTCCGCCTTCGATTCTGGTCGGTATTTGTTGAGGAGCTTGAAGACCTGTGCCGCGGTGTTGCGGTCGAGGGTGTTTTGGAACTGGGAGATTGCGGGAGGGACTTTGAGGCGGAGGTTGAGGATCTTCTTTTGGCGTTGGAGGCGGATGTACTCTGGCCACTTCACCATACGCGAGAGATTGCGTTTGGGCTGAATGTCTTGGCCGATACCGAAGTTTCGTGATCGCTTCTCGAGCAGAGGGTTCTGGGGATGTCAGTAGGTCTATAGACCAGGGTGGGGCCTGGATTTAGACAAGGTCACATACCTTTGCCTGCTTCTTGGTAGAGCCAGCCTTCCCTTGCGGGAAGGGCGCGGCGGCAGGTTTCTTTCCTTTCGGAGGCTGTCATTGAGAAAAGAAGATCATCAGCGAATCTTGTTCACCAAGTTGCAAGATCTTCTTTTGACTCTAGAGAGACCACGAGCGTTGTTACGCGCTCATAGCTCAAGCCAGTCATCGTCAATCCTGGTACTCAATCAAGAGCGCAGCCAGTGACGGAAAATACTTCGACATGCAAAGCGCCATTGCCGTGAAGCAGCAGCTTCGCAGTGGTCAAGCAGTAAAGTTTCATTGAAGAGTGATCGAGCTTACCATTGTCGTTGTTGAGGTAGAAATGCCTTTGACGAAGGAAAATATTCACAACTGCTGTAATCCGAGCACTTGATCGAAATTCGAAAAGTTAACATGGTGTGCCAAGGATTTCTAGTTTTCCGCCTTGACAGCCCTAGTTCTTGGCAAAACTGTTTGTGGCGCGCCATAGGGACCACCCTCGCAAATACTCGATTTTACAACTCAGACTTCGACAAATCGACCACCGCACCACCGTTTGTTAGAGTCTCATTGGCGTGTACCTCACTGGCGTGCATCTTACGGGCGTGCATCACGAGGATACACTTCATGGGCATGCACCTCATATGCATTCACCTCATAGGCGTGTGTCTCATGGGCGTGCATCTCGTAAGCATGTGTCTTATGGGCGTGTATCTCACAGGCGTGCATATCGTAGGGATACCCTTCATGGGCATGCGTCTCATAGGCGTGCATCTCACGGCTATATATCTCATGGGCGCATATCTCGTGGGTGTGCACCTCATAGGCGTGTACCTCATGGGCGTATACCTCACGGGTGTGTACCTCACGGGTGTGTACCTCACATGCGTGCATCTCATGGGCCTCATAAACGTGCATCTTACAGGCGTATACCTCATGAGCGTACATCTCATGGACGTGTACCTCATGGGCATGTACCTCACAGGCGTGCATCTCATGGTGTGCACCTCATGGGCGTGTGCCTCATGGGCGTGTGCCTCATGGTGCGTACCTCATGGGCGTGTACCTCATGGTGTGTACTCATGCAGTGCTCCCAACAGGCCGGCCGGCCTGAGGCCTGCAGAGGGTAGACACTTGCCAAATTAGGAAATTGCCTGCCAGTGGGTAGAGATGGGTAGATTTGACTATAGAATACGCTGGTAGCATACATTTTGCCCTCAATCCAGGGCCTCTTGATCAAACCATTATTCCACCACGCTCTCAAGCACTCCAATGCCTCGATTATGTTGTCACCTAGAGAGTTCCTCTCTGGGGCAATGAGCTTCTCCGCACTGCTAAAGGCTCGCTCGCATTCGCAGGAGCCAGTACTTATCGAGGTTGGGGCTATCCAGAGCGCGCAGTTCTGCCCCATATAGCCAAATCTTTGATACCTTCGAACCCTGACGGCGATTCGCGGTTTGGTCGACTGCCAGATACCTAAACCCTCCAATATGGCGTATCTGCTGCTGCTCCGCAGGCTCCTTGCTAGAGACAGGAAGGCCCTCCGGCACTAAATCATGGGCAAGAAGGGTCTCAGTGACCATCGCACTGCTGGGGTCATCGCTGAGGAGGTCCGGATCGATATTCATCGTGTTTGAAGTCATAACTTTTGGCTATGGAAGAGAAGAATCTGTCATGAACGCGCAATTTTGTTATGGGCCGCCTAGCCCCGATCTATACCATCTACGGCCGACTCTACACTACATTTGGCCTAGGTGGGCGCCACACAGGCCGGCCAAATGGCCTGCCTGTTGGGAGCACTGACCTCATGGGCGTGTACCTCATGGTGTGTACCTCATGGGCATGTACCTCACAGGCGTGCATCTCACGGGCGTGTACCTCATAACATTGTTTCGGGGCAGCACCGCTACCGGCGATATCTCTAGTGGCGGTGCAGCCTCGACCGAATTGTCCCTGGGGAGAACTCGGATGGCTGGTTTTTTTAGGTGCTCTTAAGCGCTGTGCTTTTTATAGCAAGTGCTTATGATAGTCACTAGGGTTCTGTGCAGTCACCATGCCTTTGTGCAGTCATCAGTCTTGTGCATTCATAGTACGAGTTTGGCAAGACGATACCAACTAAACGCCCATCCCACGCAGGGGCCAGGAGTTAATTTCAGCAACCGCAGTCATTGATTCGACTTACTACTGATATCAATGCTATGAGCGGAAATGCGGCTGCGACAAACTTCTATTTGGAGTGCGATGTGGAAATTTCAAGTGAGTTGGACGAAGGACCTGCATGAGGATTGTCGTGAGGTTTGCCGTGTCCAGCATCTAGAACGCAGGTCCCCTATTCCATGCGTACTGCGTAGATTGGGAGGTATGTGTGTAGGCCATAAAGTCTGCATCATGGAAGGGTCTGTTGAAGAAGATTCCTTATTGCCAACCTCTTTCTCGGTTTATGTGTCTATGCCTTCTATTGACTCGAAATCGCTCTTTTTCTGCAACGGCTCTCTCACTCTCTTTGAAGCTTTACTGCTCGCTCGTTACTTCTTGACCTCTTCTGTTGTTCCACCAACATCCTCAATACCTCAAAAATTCATTCATACCGCATCTCGATCTGTATATTGCTACTCGTCAGGTCAACGAGTATCCGACCTGGTGCCCGCCATTAGCCTGTAGAAAATCGACCGAATACACCTTTGTTGAGTACTAGTTCTAACCATCATCATCCACCATGTCGAACAAACAAATCATCGCCCTCCCCGCCTACGCCTTCCGCCTCCGCCTCTCCCAAATTATCATCGCCATCGTCATCCTAATCCTTAACGTCATCTCCATTATCATGCTCGGCGGCTACGGCGCCCTCAGCTACGGCATCTTCACCCCCATCGCGACATGCGTCATCGTCGCTTACTGGTACTACGCAAACTACCCCCGCCCACAATACTACAACCGCTGGGCCATCCTCGTCCTCGATTGCTTCGCCGTGGTCTGGTGGCTGTCGATGTGGAGCGTGCTGGCGCAGTGGGCGGCAGCCATGGGACTTATCGATGCGATTGATAATACGTATGGAGTCGACGATTTGGCCAGCGTTAATATCGTACATGCCTTGGCGGCGGTCGCCGCAGTGCTTGGCGCTGCTGAGTTGTGAGTTTCTTCTCCTCCTGTTCTTCTCTTGAGAATACAAATCGACGGAGTTCCTGACTCGTACTGCTACACAGTGTCCTATTCATCGTCTCACTCCTCTTGTTTTCCATCCACCTACATCGTGCACGCCGCAATGAGCGCCAGAACACCCATCAAAACCCATTCACGAATCCTAACTATCAGGTGAACGATGGGTCAATTACGGGGCCCCAGGCTGTCCCATCCGAAAGGAGAGTTTGAAGTGTCTGCCTGAACATAATCTTCTTCGAGAGGGTGGGTTTTAGCGTAGGACTGTCCTGAATGTGTGTGTACTATCAACGCCTGACAAGCTTGCTCTTTATTATTCAGATATCCTTTTTGTACTTGAACGTTCGTTCGATGAAGGTCCCTGGATTGGTGGGACGTGGGCTTCCTTTTCAAGGATGCGACTCCCTACGGCTCGATACGCTCCGAGGATCCTGCGGAGGTTCTTATTTTGGAGTACTTCGAGTTTGCTTTCGGGAGGTTACGACGCCTTGCGGTGCGTACCATACGGAGGCGCCGTAAGTGATCGATAACCGGACTACCGAGGTATATATCAGCCGAGCCATCTTGAAGCTTGCTCCCCACGTTGACACTGAGATACGATCAATTGCGGGGGATTGGGAGGCGTGTTTTTGCGCAATCCTTACGAGGCGGGGACCCCAGTTGAGTTTCGTGTCGACTTGGACCCCTAGTACTCTGACGTTGTCTGTCGCAACCTTCTGTATTTGTCCGATCTTCAGCGTAGCGGCTATATTAAAGGATCTGGGCCTCTTAGCGAAGTGTATCAGCTCGTATTTCTCTGGGGCGAATTGCGCCCCGTGTTTGCTTGCCCATTCTTCGCAGCTCTCGTGGATTTTTTCTAGCGTCCTACAGTTCCTTTCCAGAAATGTTGAGTCTCCATAGATAAGAACATGGATGTCGTCCACGAATCCTATCGCAGATACTCGTAGCGCGATGTTATTGGTCATATCCAGAAGGTCCACGATGAAGAAGAGGAAGAGGAAGAGGATCGGGGAGGGATCCCCGTCTCCGTATCAAATAGCTCCGATTCCCATTCGAATACCTTGATTGTGGTCGTTCTTGTAAGAAACTCGTAACCCAGCGGATAATTATATCTGGGATCTTCCTTTTCCGGAGGTTGTCGAGTAACCGTATATGTGAGACGTTGTCGAATGCGCCTGAGATATCCATACCAGTGTTCCCAAGAATCGAATCGAATCGGATTGGAAGCGCATTCCGAATCGGTCTAACAAATCTTGGTAAACTTTCTAGGGGCCAATCCCCCGGATGGGAGGGTGCCTTCCCGGGCAACCCACCGCCTAAACTTTAGGGGCAAAGCCCCCGGATAGGGTGCCTCTCATAGGCGTTTATCTCACAGGCGTGCATGTCATAGGCGTAAACCTCATAAACATGCATCTCACAGGCGTGCACTTCATGGGCATGCATCTTGTAGGCGGGTACCTTATAGGCGCCACCTGCATCTCATAGGCGTGTACCTCACAGGCGTGCACCTCATGGGCGTGTGCCTCATGGGCGTGCACCTCATACCTTATGGGCGTTACCTCACAGGCATGCATGTCATGGGTGTGTACCTCATAAACGTGCACCTCACAGGCGCGCATCTCACAGGCGTGCATGTCATGGGCGTGCATCTCACAGATGTACTGTGGAGGGGATAAAGGTATGCCAAATGGCGGGTTTTGCGATAGAGAGGGCATGGCAACGATGGGAAGACAGAACCTAGAGACACGTTGGGTAGAAAGGCTTGTTTGTTGTCTATTTGTGTGTGTGCTTGTTATTTCTAATGGATGCTCAGAAGACAGTTCCTGTGTCTATAAGGGGCTAGTGATTAATTGGTCTTATTACAGTACATTTCACAGGCGTGTATCTCATGGGTGTGTACCTTATAAACGTGTATCTCACAGGCGTACACCTCATGGGCGTGCATCTCACGGGCGTGCACCTCATGGCGTGCATCTCATAAGCGTGCACCTCATGGACGTGCATCTTACGGGCGTGTACCTCACGGGCGTGTACCTCACGGGCATACACCTCATAGGCGCGTACCTCATGGGCGTGTACTTCACAGGCGCACATCTCATGGGCGTGTACCTCACAGGCGTGCATCTCATGGGATGTGTACCTCATAAATGTGCATCTCATGGGCGTGTACCTCACAGTTGTGCACCTTATGGGCGTGTACCTCACGGGCGTGCGTCTCGTAGGCGTGTATCTCATGGGCGTGTATCTCATGGGCGTGTATCTCATGGGCGTGCATCTCATGGGCGTGCACCTCATGGCGTGTACTTCATGGGCGTGTACCCATGGGCTTGTACCTCATGGTGTGTACCTCATGGGCGTGTACCTCATGGTGTGTACCTCATGGGCGTGTACCTCATGGTGTGTACCTCATGGGCGTGTACCTCATGGTGTGTACCTCATGGGCGTGTACCTCATGGTGTGTAACTCATGGGCGTGTACCTCATGGTGTGTACCTCATGGGCGTGTACCTCATGGTGTGTACCTCATGGGCGTGTACCTCATGGTGTGTACCTCATGGGCGTGTACCTCATGGTGTGTACCTCATGGTGTGTACCTCATGGTGTGTACCTCATGGGCATGTACCTCACGGGCGTGTATGTCATAACATTGTTTCGGGGCTGCACCGCCACCGGAGATATCGCCGGTTCTTGCCTACAAGGTGTGGCCAGAGCGGGTCGGCGCCCTCCCTGTTAGTCTGCCCGAGTGGCACTGGTAGCGGAGATCGAACATAGAGAAGGAGAGAATGAAAGGGTTCCGGTTGTTATACCAAGCTCGAGCCTCTACAGCGCCGCTCCCGTGGCCGCGTCCCAGAGCCTGACTGTCTCGTCGGACGATGCCGACGCCACCACCTTGCTGTCCGGCGAGAATGCTCCGCTTGGTGTTTGTTCTCCGCTTGGTAATGTTCGCTTATCAAATGAATCTGTATGAATGTATACCTGTTAGTATAAAATATATTGATAGCTAAGCACGCATCTGGTGCATTCACCCAAAAAGAATCTAATCTGCCTTAACGTACCTTGTTGATATGGATCTTGTGATGTCAGCAGACCACTCACGTAGGAATCCATAAGACTCTGATGCTTTTTTGGAAGTGCTTTGTAAGCTTCATTCCAGAGGTTTTCGGCGCCAAGTCCTTCGTAGTTGGATGGTCGGAAGGACTGTTGCGCACTGGTCCAGAATCGGTCGTCGGCTCTGGTTCAATGCTGGGTTGTTCATTCGGGGAATTTTTCGACTTCAAGTCCCCCACTGCCGTAGGAGAGGAATCTGCAGGGCTGTCGTGCAATAGGGTAGGGCCATCACTTGCGCCTGCTATGGGTGGGGAGGGTTCCTCAGTAGGCTCTGTCTTCACGCAAAGAAAGTCAGCATCTCAGCCAGATACAGATATACAATTTCCAGTCACCGTAGCAGTACCCTTGTCTTCCTCTTTGCACATCTTCCTCAAAAAATTTGTCGAAAGCTGATCTTCACTGAGCTCAGAAGGTACTTCCAAAGTTCCTTGGTACAGTCGCATACTGGCTCAGAAACAGGTACGTAATCAGTTGTAAACTTACCCCCTTTGATTGCCTAAATTTAGCATCAAGAAGATGTCATGAAAGAGCCTGCCTCATTTCCATGTCCACCCATTTCCTGTGGCTCAAAGGCTTTTCCCCTCGATAAGTGACGGATGGCTGAGACTGCTAGTCTTCCATCCGCTGCTCCAAGAACTTGGAGTGCGTGCTGCCTGCTCAAAAATAAGTACCAGGCACTAGCAGGCACTATTATTTTCACCAATTGGCCAACTAATCAACCTGCAACATTCAGCTGCATATGCGCGTTTGCCGCCATCTACCTACTTCGCCTTCAGCCTCTTTCTTTCTCTTCTATGATGCCTCGAAGCCAGTTACGTGGGCTCGCCGACCATGTAGCGGCACCTCGAGGAACAGGCTGCATGCTTCCTTTGTCAATACATCAAACAATTCACCGCACCCCACCGTAAACATTCCTGCCCCCAGGATGGAACCTCAGGCTGACTCTCTCTGATCCATCGGATATCTCTCTCACTGTAGCATCCGATTCAATGACCACCTGTTCACTGCTCCTGGCTCTGCTCGATCATGCCTCTCTCCCATCGCGACTACACGGTGGCCTGCATCTGCCCCATGGGGGTGGAGCTGGCACCAGTTGAAGCCATGCTCGACCAAACTCATCCTCGACTTCCCACCCAGCGTGACCACAACAACTACTCGTTAGGAGAAATAGGAGGACACAATATCGTGATTGCAGTCTTGCCTGAAATTGGCAATAATGCTGCTGCGACGGTAGCGATTCAGCTCCTGAATGACTTCCCCTCTGTTCGATTTGGTCTGTTGGTGGGAATTGGGGGTGGCGTGCCCGATGAAGAGGATGGCGGCGACGATATTCGACTAGGCGACGTGGTGGTAAGCAAGTCCACCGATACTTTTGGCGGAGTGGTGCAGTACGACATGGGAAAACATACCGCCGATGGCTTTAAGCGTATGGGGACCTTGAACAAGCCGCCCGCTATCCTGCGATCCACTGTTCAAATGCTGTTAGCGCGGCATGAACGGGAAGGCAGCTGTATTCCCCAATACTTGGCTGACATGGTGGACAAGTTTCCCAGCATGAAGGAGAAATATACACACCCCGGAAAAACGCAGGACCAGTTGTTCAAGTCAGCCTACAATCATGCAGGCGGTCATACTTGCAGTGGGTGTGATGTCGCAAAGATCGTCCAACGGCCCGACCGTGCCTTCTCAAGCCCTTTTATTCACTATGGTACAATTGGCTCAGCCAACCGAGTGTTAAAGGACGGTTCCGAGCGAGACCATTTGAAACGTGACATGAAGATCCTTTGCGTGGAAATGGAGGCGGCTGGCTTGATGGACTCATTCCCCTGCTTGGTCATTCGAGGAATTTGTGATTATGCCGACTCGCATAAGAACAAGAAGTGGCAGCCGTATGCTGCAGCGACAGCGGCCGCGTACATGAAAGAGTTACTGTCCATTATACCGGCCCAAGAAGTGACCAAAATACCCACTGCCTGTTTTCAGCCGCCCAAACTTGACGAGGCGACAATAAAATGCCTCAATGACCTACAAGTCACTGATCCAGCGCATGACATGGAGAGAATCGAGGATTCAAAGGATCCCTTGCTCAAGGACTGCTACGAGTGGATCCTCCAAGATCCAATTCTTCAGGAATGGAGGGATGGTGACACTAACTCACTTCTCTGGATCAATGGAGACCCTGGAAGGGGAAAGACCATGTTGATGATTGCCCTGGTCCGCGAGTTATTAAATAACCGCCCCAGCAAATCAACTGCTGTGACATTCTTCTTCTGTCAAAGCACTGATCCTCGACTCAATAATGCACTCTCTGTTTTACGTGGTTTGATTTGGAAGCTTGCTATGGATAATCCTCAGCTGGCCAAACTATTTTATGAGAAGTATGAATCCGATAAGCATCTGCTCAATGGCCCAAACTCTATACATGCCCTCTTCCTAACTCTGTCAGCGATGTTGGAAGATTGTCCTGGAACTTTTCTTTTTGTTGACGCATTGGACGAATGCGATTCTGGACCGGAGCGGGACCGACTCCTAAATCTCATCACGAAGCACGCTAAATCCTCTTCAAAGGCCAAATGGCTCCTAGCCAGTCGAAATAATCCCGACATCAAGCAGATCTTGAAGCCAGAAAGCCGGTTGCTTAGTTTAGAATTGAATGAGCATCACATCTTCAAAGCGGTTCGTGTTTTCATCGAACAAAAGACTAGCGAGCTTGCGGTGAAGAATGAATACAGCCCAGATCTCACGGAGAAGGTCAAGAAGGAGTTGATCACCAAGGCAGACTCGACTTTTCTATGGGTAGCCTTAGCTTGCAAAAGACTTCTCAAAGTCACTCGACGGAAGACACTCTCCACACTTGAGAATTTGCCCCCTGGGTTGGAAGATCTCTATGCACGGATGATGGAGCAGGTATTGCAAAGTGAGGATGAAGAAGACAGAAATTTTTGTTTTCAGATCCTCCGTTCAGTAAGCCTAGCATTTCGACCTTTATCGACGGTAGAGTTAATCACCATGGCGCAACTTCCCACGGGGCTTCTGAAAAATAACGACCTTTTGGAACTAATCGACCTTTGTGGCTCATTCATCACTGTTCGCGACGAGACTCTTTACTTCGTTCATCAATCGGCGAAAGACTATTTGGTTGCTGCCGGGGCTCAGAAGCTCTTTTCAGCTGGGATTCAGGAAGAGCATGGCCTATTTGTGGGCCGTTCGTTGGGTGCCATGTCAAAGACTCTCAGAAGAGACATGTGCAATCTTAGGCATCCTGGCTCAACAGTACGTATGGCTACGATTGACACTCGCCTGAAAGCTATCAGCTATTTCTGCTCCTTCTGGGTGGATCATCTCGCCAAATATCTGGATGATTCCACCGACAGCCGACGCTACAAAGACTATCTCTCAGATCGAGGGCGCGTTCACGAATTTCTCCGCAAGCACCTCCTTCACTGGTTCGAGGCTCTCAGTCTCATTGGCGAGGTCGATAGAGGAATTACGGGACTGCACAGCTTGGAGCGGATGATTAGAGAGCCACTAACGAAGCTGCCACCCGAAATCACTCTCACCCATAAAAGTTTCGTGCATGATGCAATTCGAGTCTTTCGTCAATGCCGTCCAGCAGTCGAAGCGGCCCCACTTCAGGTTTATTGCTCAGCTTTGGTATTCTCTCCAGAGAATAGCCTTGTTGGAAAGAACTTCAAGCAGGAAGTGCGGCGCTGGATTTCCACTCTCCTAGGAATACCAAAAGACTGGAGTCCCTGCCTGCAGACGCTCGAGGGCCACAGGAACTCGGTCTCCTCCGTCGCATTCTCGCCCGACGGCAAGCAGCTGGCGTCGGCATCACATGACAAGACCGTCAGGCTCTGGGACGCGGTCACGGGAGCGGCGCTGCAGACGCTCGAGGGCCACAGGGGCACGGTCTACTCAGTAGCATTCTCGCCGGACGGC
>Ga0335072_10000122_pt1 | contig 160153 bp, 157 predicted proteins | sample Lox_Sample_21_FD_206725 | JGI IMG/M metagenome (GOLD analysis project Ga0335072, IMG submission 206725) | Soil microbial communities from Loxahatchee National Wildlife Refuge, Florida, United States - Lox_Sample_2.1 | ecosystem: Environmental > Terrestrial > Soil > Wetlands | place: USA...
TCCTCGCCTCGAACACCTCTTCGCTGTCGATCTCCGAGATCGGCGAAGCGACGCTGCGCCCCGACAAGGTCGTCGGCTTCCACTACTTCTACCCGGCCTCGATCATGCCGCTGATCGAGATCGTCGAGGGCGACGAGACCTCGCCCGAGACCGTCGGCGCCGCCGTCACCTTCGCGCAGGCGATCCGCAAGCAGCCGATCACCTGCGCCGAGGTCCCCGGCTTCGTCGTCAACCGCATCCTCAACTCCTCCAGCGCCGAGGTCTGGCGCGAGCAGGAGGAGAAGAAGCTCTCGATCAAGAAGATCGACGAGGGCCTTGGCGCCGCGGGCATCCTGCCGCTCGGCCCCTACACCCTGATCAACCTGCTCGGCCTCGACACGGTGCTGCACGTCGCCGAACACCTGCTGGAGTCCTACGGGGGGGAGCGCTTCTTCGTCCCGAAGGGGATGCAGAAGCTCGTTTCGGAAAAGAAGCTCGGCGCGAAGACCGGCGGCGACGGCTTCTACTCGCCCAGCGGCGAGGCGAACCTCGAGGGCGATAACGACCCCGACATCGAGGAGCTCGTCGAGCTGCTGTCGCTGAAGACCTTCAGCGAGGCCTGCCTGGTGCTGGAGGAGGGCGTCGCCAGCCACCGCGACATCGACTTCGGGATGATGGCCGGCGCCGGCCTGGACCCGCGCCGCGGCCTCCTGCCGCCGTTCATGCGCGCCGACGTCGAGGGCCTCGACACCGTCCTTGAGCGGATGGAGAACGCACAGGAGAAGCACGGCGAGCGCTTCGCGCCGCCGACGATCCTGCGGCGGCTCGTCGCGCAGGGGCGGCTCGGGCAGAAGACCGGCCAGGGTTTCTACGCCTACCCGCAGCCCGACTCCGAGCAGCCCGCCGAGGTGATCAAGCTGGAGACGCGCGCTGACGGCGTCGCGATCGCCTGGCTCGCGAACGGGCAGATGAACTCGATCTCACCGCAGGTCGCCGGCGACCTGAAGAAGGTTTGGGAGCAGGTGAAAGCGGCTGGCGTGCGCGCGCTCGTGATCGCCTCCTCCAACCCGATGCTCTACTCCGCGGGCGCCGACATCAAGGCCTTCACCACGATGGACGCCGCCGCGGGCGAGGAGCTGATCCACGCTACCCACGCCCTCTTCAAAGAACTGGGCGAGGACGGGATCGCCACGATCGCCGCCGTCAACGGGCTGGCCTTCGGCGGCGGCTGCGAGCTCGCGATGGCCTGCGACGTGCGGATCGCCGCGCGCTCCGCGCTGTTCGGCCAGCCCGAGATCAAGCTGGGGATCATCCCCGGCTTCGGTGGCACGCAGCGGCTGCCGCGGCTCGTCGGCTCGAACAAGGCGCTGGAGATGAACCTCGTCGGCGACCCCGTGCCCGCGGAAGAAGCCTTCGAGTTCGGGCTCGTGAACCGCGTCGTCGAGGACCACGAACTGCTCGACACCGCCCTGTCGTGGGCGAAGAAGCTCGCGGGTCAGGCGCCGCTGGCCCTGTCGAAGATCAAGGGCATCTCCGGTGCCGGCGACCTCGACAAGGGGATCGAGGACGAGAAGCGCGGCTTCGCCGAGGTGTTCGCCTCCGCCGACGCCAAGGAGGGCATCGCCGCCTTCCTGGGCAAACGCGCGCCGCGGTTCGAGGGCAAGTGAGGCCCGTGCGTCCGGGGCGGCTTTCGTTTTCGAAGTACCGATAGCAATTGCTATCGCCCCTCGATAAATGGACACCGTCCCCACCGCAACACCGCCCCCGTACGCTGAGCTGACTCGCCTCGCCGAGCTGACCCGCGGGGCGCGCTCGGTCGTGGCGCTCACCGGCGCGGGGATCTCGGTGCCCTCGGGCATCCCCGACTTCCGCACGCCGCGCACGGGGTTGTGGGAGCGCGTGGACCCGATGGAGGTCGCCCACGTCGACGCCTTCCGCTCCGACCCCGTCCGCTTCTGGAGCTTCTACGGCGAGCGCTTCGCGACGCTGGGGGAGAAGCAGCCCAACGGCGCGCACCGCGCGCTCGTCGAGCTGGAACGGCGCGGCGTGCTCGACGGCGTCGTCACGCAGAACATCGACATGCTGCACCGCAAGGCCGGCACGCGCGAGCCGGTCGAGGTGCACGGCAGCATCGCGACCTGCTCGTGCCCGAGCTGCGGCACCGGCGCCGGGCCGGTCGAGCTGGTCGAGGTCCAGCGGCGGCTCGCCGCCGAGGGCGACGGCGTGCCGCGCTGCGACGGTTGCCGCGGCCCGCTGAAGCCCGACGTCGTGCTGTTCGGCGAGCTGCTCGACCCCGTCGCGCTCGAACGCGCCCGCGAGCTGTGCGCGGGGGCCGAGCTGCTGCTCTGCATCGGCTCCTCGCTCGAAGTGCATCCCGTCGCGGGGCTGCCGATGCTCACGCGCGATTCCGGCGGTACGGTGGCGATCGTCACGCAGGGGCCGACGCCGTACGACGATGTCGCCGACGTGCGGCTCGGCGGGGACGTGGTCGAGGAGCTCGAAGGCCTGCTCGCGGCGCTCGGCGAAGGCTGAGCCACCGCCGCGCCGCCGCTCAGCCGGGAAGCTGCGCGATCGTGAGCAGGTACTCCGCACGCACGCGCATGCTGCCGTCCGCGGCTTCGTTCGCGTTCGTGTAGAGCCTGATCAACTCGCCGCGCAGATCGTCCCACTTGCCCTGCGGCTCCAGGGCCGCCTTGGCCATCACGATCGGCCCGAGCACCTGCTCGTTGTAGCCGACCCAGGACTCGACCGACTCGCTCTCGTAGGTGACCATGTGCCGCTCGAAGGCCAGCTCCGCGCCGCTGTCCGCGAACAGCGAGCGAACTTGGTCTTCGACCCCCCACGTCACCGGCGGCTTCAGCTCCGGCGGCGGGGGCGGCATGTACGAGCCGACGGTCTTGAACATCTGCCCGTGCAGCCCCTCAGGCGTCCACGCCGTGAACACGATTCGCGCGCCCGGCTTCGCGACCCTGACCAGCTCCGCCGCCGCGAGCGGCTGGCGCGGCGCGAAGATCACGCCGAAGCACGAGGTCACGCGGTCGAAGGACTGCGCCTCGAACGGCAGCTCCTCCGCGTCGCCCTCGACGAACGCGATGTCGAGCCCCGCCGAGGCGGCGCGGCCGCGCGCGGCCTCCAGCAGCTCTGGCGTGATGTCGAGGCCCGTGACCTGCGCACCCGCGAGCGCGGCCGGGATCGCGACGTTGCCGCTGCCCGTCGCGACGTCCAGCAGCGTCTGCCCCGTGCCCGCGTCCGCACGCTCGACCACCAGCTCGGCGACGCTCTGGATCGTGCGGGCCAGGTCGGGCCAATCCCCTGAGGCCCACATCGTTCGCTGGCCCTGCTTGATCCCGCTCACGTCGATGTCCATCAGTGTCCTCCCCGGGGTTGCGTGTCAGCGTGTCAGTGGAGCTTGACGAGATCCTTCTCCGGCGCGATCCGCCAGCGCGCCGCGAGCCTCGTCAGCTCGTCGTCCAGCGCCCAGCGGTCCGCGGCGGGCGCGCCTTCGTATCCGGCGCTCGCCCCCTTCAGGGCCATGCAGCCGGCGTTGTCCCCGATCGCCGCCAGCTCCGCGACCTCGCGCTCGCTCAGCGGCGAGGGCTCGCGCACGGCCGCCAGCTCCGCCCGCTTGTCCTCGACCGGCCGCGCGCCCGGGCCGCTCTCCTGGATCAGCGTCGGCGCGACGCAATGGACGGGGTCGTGCGCGAGGTTCCAGGCGCAGGCGAGCTGCAACGTGCTCAGCCCGTGGCGCTCGGCGTAGGGACGCATCGCCGCGAGCTTCTCGCGTCCCTGCTCGACCCAGCCCTGCGGGCGGAACTTGCGGTGGTCGTACTCGGCGAAGGCGTGGCCCGGCAGCACGTCGTCGTGGAACAGGCCGCCGTAGTCCACGACGCGCGTGATCAGCTTCACCTCGTGCGCGCTCGCGGCGTCGAGCGCCAGCGTCCCCGGCCACGGCTCCAGCGGGTTGAGGATCACCATCGCCCAGTCGATCAGCTCCGCGAAGCGCTCGAAGCAGTCGATCAGGTCGAGCGTGAAGCCGTTCGCCGGCCCGGGCGCGACGCCGAGCAGGCGCGTGAGCCCTTCGTCGCGCACCTCGCGCATGCCCTCCCAGACCGCGGGGCTGGTGTAGCCGGTGCGGTCGGGGTTGTGCAGCAGCAGCAGGTCGAAGCGCTCGGCGCCGATCCGCTCCAGGCTGCGCTCGGTCGCCATGCGGATGTAGCCCGCGTACTCGCGCTCCTCGCGCAGCCGCGGGTCCGTGAAGCGCGGGAAGCCCTTCGCGCCTTCGCGCTCGCCCGCGTAGAAGTCGTGGCCGATCGCGCCGACGAGGCAGTAGTCCTCGCGCGGGACGCCCGCCAGCGCGCGGCCCAGTAGCTCGTCGGCCTCGCCGGCGCCGTAGGCGTCAGCGGTGATCACCGTGTCGATCCCCGCGCCGGGACGCAGCAGCGCCAGCAGGCGCTCTTCCTCCAGCGGCTCGCCGAAGTGCATGAAGCGCCCGCCGCTCCAGGTGCCGATCGCCGTCGTGGTCGGGTCCATGCTCACCCCAGCCTAAAGCCCGTCGCCGTGCGTGCGCGGAGCGTGGCTTCGAGCCGCCCGAGCGCGTGGCGCAGGGCCTCCTCGTCCAGCTCGCCCGGCGCTTCCCGGCCCGGCGCCTGCTCGCCATCCGCCGCCTCACCCGCGGCCTCCGCGCCGCTCGCCGAGTCGGCGCCCGCCGGTTCGCCGCGCGCGATTCGCGCCTGGCGCTCGACCCCCTCGCGCAGCTTCTGCAGCTCGTCGATGCGGATCGTGAGATCCTCGCGCCGCTCGCCCGGCAGCTCGTGCAGGGCCATCGCATACGCGCCCTGCAGCTCGATCGCGGCGTGCGCGAGCCGGCCCCTGTCGAGGTCGCCCCGCGCCCGCAGCGCCAGCTCCTCGCAGACGAGCGCCGCGCCGCGGCCGCCCAGCAGCACCGCGAGCCGCTCCTGCGGGCGCAGCGCCGCGGCGCGGTCGCCGATCCGTTTGCGCCGCGCGCCTCCCGGGCCGCGCCACGGCAGCTCCACCGCGTGCGTCCAGACGCCGTCGGCGACCTGCTCGCCCTCGCCCCAGCCCGCGCGGATCACGAGCGCCTGCTCGGGGGAGACCTCGTGCACGTGGGGGTCCGCCGCGGCGATGCGGTGGTGGTGCAGGACGCGGTTGAGCGCCGCGATCGCCGCGACGATCTCGCGCTCGCGGTCGAGCTCCGACAGCCACGCCTTCGCCTGCCGCTCCGCCGAGACCGACACCGGGTCGACGATCGTCGCGCGCGCCGTCACGACCCGCGTCGGCTCCGGTTCGGGCTCGACCGCTTTCGCGCGCGAGCCCGCGCGCGTCGCCGCGCTCCAAACCTGCGCGCGCGAGGGGGGTCGCCGCCGGGCGCCGAGCGTGCCGAGCACGACCACGCGGTCGGGCTCGGAGTCGGGGCCGGCGCGCATCAGGTAGCGGCCGTCTTGCGGTCCCAGCTCCCAGGGAAACTCGAACTGTGTGAACAGGAACCAGCGGTCGGACATCCCTGCACCGTATTCTTCCGCGTTGGCGGTGACCGGGTAGCCGCCGCGGGCACGTCGCCCGTCAGACCACGACACACCAGGAGCGCACGGATCGGATGTCAGCAGATGCGAGCAACATTGCGAAGAGCCTGCGCGAGCGGTTGGGCGTGAACACGGAGGAGCGTCTGGGGAAGGCGCTTTCCGACTTGCTGGAAAACCCTCTGATAACAGGAGCGATCGGCAGGGCGTTCGACGCCCGCGAGAAGGCTTCTCAAGCACAGGAGGTCGCAATGGGAGCGCTGAACATCCCGTCGGCTGCCGACATCGAACGGCTGACGCGGAGGCTGCGGGCGGTTTCGCATCGACTTGAGGGCATCGAGGACGGCGTGCAACGCCTCGACCGCGCGCTCTCGCCGGGTGCGGTCGAGTCGCGTCTGTCCGCGATCGAGGAGCAGCTCAGCAAGCTGGCAGGGAAGCTCAAGGCCGACGCGCCGCGCCCCGCCCGGGCGGCCGCTGCGGCGAAAGCGACGCGCAGCAAAGTGAAACCCACAAAAGCGAAAGCGAAACCGAAAGCCAAAGTGACCAAAGCTAAAGCCGCGACCAAAGCAAAAGCGACCGCTACTAAAGCGAAAGCGAAAGCCACCGCCAAAACGAAAGCCGCCGCGAAAAAAACCACGCGCGCGAAAGCGGCGGGTAAAGCGAAAGCGAAAGCGACCGCCGCGAAAACGAAAGCGAAAGCGACGAAAGTCAAAGCGAAAGCGACGAAAGCGAAAGCCAAAGCCGCCGCGAAAACGAAAGCCGCCGGCAGCAAAGCGAAAGCCGCGAGCAAAGCGAAAGCCGGCACCAAAGCGAAAGCCGCGACGAAAGCGAAAGCCGGCGCGAAAGCGAAAACGACCCGCGCCACGAGCAAACCGGCTCGCGCCACGAAAAAACCCGCGCGCGCCAAAGCCAAACCGGCGAAAGCCAAAGCGCGCAAATAGACCCGGCGGCGCGAGCCTCGCGCCGCCGCTTCCGTGCGAGGACTCGCCGCGCCGCTCAGGCGAGCGCGGCGAGCGCCACGGTGCCCAGGCGCTCCGCCGCGGCCGCGAGCTGCTCGGCCGCGATCCGCGTGCGCGCGCCGCGCGCGTCGAACACGTCGGTCACCGCCAGCAGGCACGCGACCGGCGTCGCCTCCGCGGCGCCGAGCGCGAACAGCGCCGCGGCCTCCATCTCGACGGCGATCGCGCCCGCGTGCCCGTCGGCGCGCGGCGTGCCCTCGCGCTCGTAGAAGAGGTCCACGCTGACGACGGCGCCGGCTGTCGCGGCGGGTTCGCTGCGGGCGAGCGCGTCGCTCAGCGCCGCGTCGGCCGCGACCCGCTCGCCGCCGCCGAGCGCGCGCGAGGTGCCGTCGGCGCAGATCGCCTCGCGCGCGAGGACGAGCTCGCCGAGGCCGAGCGAGGGGTCCAGCGCGCCGCAGGTGCCGACGCGAATCGCGCGCCGGGCGCCGAGCGCGATCAGCTCCGCCAGCACGATCGCCGCGGAGGGGCCGCCCATGCCGGTCGCCTGGATCGTCAGCGGCTCGCCGTCGCGCGCCCTGCCGGTGTAGCCCCACAGCCCGCGGTTGTGATTGAACATCAGCGGCTTCTCCAGCAGCGCCTGCGCCAGCGCGAGCGCGCGCCCCGGATCGCCCGGGAGCAGCACGCGCTCGGCCAGCGGCGCCGTCGGGTGCAGATGGATCTCCGGGGAGGGGATCGGCGCGCCGTCGCCGGCCACGTCCTCACCCGGCTTCCCGGTAGCCCGCGTCGCGGGTCTGCTCGCGCTGTCGCTCACCGCGCGCGACTTTAGACTGGGCGGCATGGGAAAGCCGGGAAAGCCCCTCGCCCCGCTCCCGCGTGGCTGACCCCCGAGCAGACGACCCCGCCCCCGACGCGGCCGAGCCGACGCTGGCCCAGGTGGCGGCGCACGCGGGCGTCTCGACCGGGACGGTGACGCGCTGGATCCGCAAGGGCCTCGTGCCGGGCTACGACGGCCACTGGACGCCCGCGGCGGTCGCCTACGTGCGCGTCGTCGCGCGCCTGCGCGCGCGCGGGCACACGCTGGAGCAGATCAAGCGCGCGAGCGACAACGGGCAGCTGGCGGTGGGGCCGCTGGAGAACCTGCTCTCCGGTTCGGAGGGCCGCTACACGGTGCGCGAGGTCGCGCGCGAGACCCGCCTGGAGGCGGCGCTGGTCGAACGCATCCTCGCGGCGATGGGGCTCGCGTCGTCCGGGCGCGAGCTGCTCTCCGAGGAGGACCTCGAAATGATGCGGTACGTCGCCGCGGTGCTCGAGGCGGGGCTGCCTGCCGTCGCGTTCCTCCAGCTCGCTCGCGTCTACGGGCAGGCGATCGCGCAGATCGCCGAAGCGGAGGTGCGGCTGATCCACCTATACGTGCACGAGCCGCTGATGCGGGCGGGGATGCCGAACGTCGAGATCGCCGAGGAGATGGAGGGCCTCGCGCGCGAGCTGATCCCCTTCGCGGCGCCGCTGCTGCGCTACGTGCACGACCGCATGCTGGAGGCATTCGTGGAGCAGGACGTGATCGGGCACATGGAGAACGACCTCGTCGAGAGCGCCTCCGAGGAGGGGCGCGTGCGCGTGGCGATCGTGTTCGCGGACCTCGCCGGCTACGCGCGGCTGACGGTCGAGCGCGGCGACGAGGAGGCGCTCGCGGCGGTCGAGCGGTTCGTGGAGGCCGTCGAGCACACGCTGCCCGCGGACGCGCGCGTGATCAAGACCCTGGGCGACGAGGTGATGGTCGTGGGGCCCGACGCCGGCGGGCTCGTGCGCTGGGCGGTCGCGCTGCGCCAGGCGATCGCCGCGGGCGACCCGCCGCCGCGGATCGGCATGCACTACGGCGAGGCCCTGTATCGCGACGGCGACTACTACGGGCGCGAGATCAACCAGGCGGCGCGCGTCGTCGCGCGCGCGGGCGGCGGCGAGGTGCTGGTGACGCGGCCGGTGGTCGACGTCGCCGCGGGCTTCGACGGCGTCCGCTTCGAGCGCATCGGCGAGGTCGGGCTGAAGGGCTTCTCCGAGCCGACCGAGCTGTTCATCGCCTCCGCGCGCGAGGCGCGCGAGGGGTAGCGCCGTGGGGGGCGCGCGGCTCGGCGAGGTCGAGGCGCTGCGCGCCGAGGTCGGCGCCGGGGGACTGCTCGACGGCGGGCGCCCGCTGGTGGCGATGCTCTCCGGCGGGCGCGACTCCGTCTGCCTGCTCGACGTCGCGGTCGCGCTGCGCGGCGCCGGCGCTGTGCGCGCGCTGCACGTCAACTACCGCCTGCGGGCGGCGGCGGCGGCGGACGAGGACGAGCGCTACTGCGCCGCGCTCTGCGAGCGGCTCGGCGTCGAGCTGTCGGTCGTTCGTGCGGGCGAGCCGCCCACGACCGGCAACCTCCAGGCTTGGGCGCGCGAGCTGCGCTACGAGGCGGCGGCGGGGCTGGCGGCGACGCTCGACGGCCAGGCCCGCGCAGACGGCCGGCCCCGCGCCGACGGCCAGACCGGTGCCGACGGCCAGACCGGTGCCGACGGCGAGACCGGTGCCGACCGCGAGGCCGGCGCCGGTGGCGGGCGCGCGGCGATCGCCACGGGCCACACGGCGAGCGACCAGGTGGAGACGATCCTCTACAGGCTGGCGGCCTCGCCGGGCCGCCGCGCGCTGCTGGGGATGCCCGCCCGCGACGGGCGCCTCGTGCGCCCGCTGCTGGGCTTCACGCGCGAGCAGACGGCGTCCTACTGCCGCGCGCGCGGCCTGGCCTGGCGCGAAGACGAGAGCAACACCGACGAGCGCTTCGCGCGTGTGCGCGCGCGCGAGCGGGCGGTGCCGGCGCTGCGCGAGCTGCACCCCGCGGCGGAGGCGAACGTGCTGCGCACGGCGCGCCTGTTGCGCGAGGAGGCCGAGCTGCTGGAGACGCTCCTCGACGCGGAGCTGCCCGGCGGCGGCGAGGCGGGCGTGCCAATCGAGCGCCTGGCGGCGATGCCGCGGGCGCTGGCGCGGATGGTGGTGGTGCGGCTCGCGGAGGAGGCCGCCGGCGGCCACGTGCCGCAGGCGGGCGAGCGGGTCGCGGAGCTGCTGGAGCTGGGCGCCCGCGGCGGCCGCGCCGAGCTGCACCTGGGCGGGCTGGCGTGCGCGGTGGTGGCGGACGGCGCGCTCACGGTCCGCAGGCTGGCGCCGGACGAAACGTCGATGCGGGTGCGAAACGCGCCGCCGGACGGCGACTAGACTCCACTCGGTGGCGGGTCCGGTGAGTGCTCCAGAGGAGTCGGCGGTCGGCGAGGTGCTGGTCAGCGCGGAGGAAGTGCAGAGCCGCGTGGCCGAGCTCGGCGAGCAGATCTCGCGCGACTACGCGGGCCGCTCGCTGCTGCTGATCGGCGTGCTGAAGGGGGCGGTCTTCTTCCTCAGCGACCTGATGCGCTTCATCGAGGTGCCGGTGGAGGTCGACTTCATGGCGGTGGCCTCCTACGGCTCGGCGACGGACTCCTCGGGCGTGGTGCGCATCCTCAAGGACCTCGACGCCGCGATCGAAGGCCGCGACGTGCTGATCGTGGAGGACATCGTGGACTCGGGGCTGACGCTCCAGTACCTGATGCGCAACCTCGGTTCGCGCAACCCGGCCTCGCTGGAGGTCTGCGCGCTGCTGACGAAGCCCGAGCGGCGCAAGGTCGACCTGCCGACGCGCTACGTCGGCTTCGAGATCCCGAACCGCTTCGTGGTCGGCTACGGCCTGGACTACGACGAGCGCCACCGCAACCTGCCGTTCGTCGCGGCCCTGGAGCGCTAGCCGGCGGCGCGCATGAGGCGGCTACGAGCTGCGGTGGGCTTCTCTGTACGCGAGCGTACAACCAACAGGAGCGCCGTGGCGGCCATGGTAGGCTGAAGCACTGGCGGCCATAGCTAAAGACGGCGCCAGAGCACCCGAAAGAACCTCATGAGCCGTTTCTTCAAGAGCGCCGCATTCCCGATCCTGATCGTCGTGGTGCTGGCGTTCCTGGCCGTGAAACTGGTCAACCCCGGGTCGAGCGCCCACCGCACCCACAGCTACCAGACGCTGGTCTCCAGGGAGCTGCCCCAGGGCGAAGTCTCCGAAGTCAAGTTCAAGAACAAGGGCAAGTCGCTCGAAGTCAAGCTGAAGAACAAGGAAACGTATGAAATCGGCTTCATCGAACAGGCTTCGCCGGAACTGATCAAGCAGCTCGGCAGCGCCGGGGTCAAGTACAACATCGAATCCGAAAAGAGCAGCGTGCTGCTGGGCCTGCTCACGTACCTGCTGCCGGTGATCCTGTTCTTCGGCTTCTGGATCTTCCTGATGAACCAGGTCCAGGGCGGCGGCTCGAAAGTGATGTCGTTCGGCAAGTCGCGGGCGAAGCGCCTCTCGGCGGACTCGCCGAAGATCACCTTCCGCGACGTCGCGGGCGTCGACGAGGCGGTCGAGGAGCTCCACGAGATCAAGGAATTCCTCGAGAACCCCAAGAAGTTCCAGGCGCTGGGAGCGCGCATCCCGACCGGCGTGCTGCTCTACGGGCCGCCCGGCACCGGCAAGACGCTGCTGGCGCGCGCGGTCGCCGGGGAGGCGGGCGTGCCGTTCTTCTCGATCTCGGGCTCCGACTTCGTGGAGATGTTCGTCGGCGTCGGCGCCTCGCGCGTGCGCGACCTGTTCGAGCAGGCCAAGCAGAACAGCCCCTGCATCATCTTCATGGACGAGATCGACGCGGTCGGCCGCCACCGCGGCGCCGGCCTCGGCGGCGGTCACGACGAGCGCGAGCAGACGCTGAACCAGCTGCTGGTCGAGATGGACGGCTTCGAGGCGAAGGACAACATCATCATGATCGCGGCGACGAACCGCCCCGACATCCTCGACCCGGCGCTGCTGCGCCCGGGCCGCTTCGACCGCCAGATCGCCGTCGACCGCCCCGACCGCAAGGGCCGGGCGAAGATCCTCGAGGTGCACACCCGCGGCAAGCCGTTGGCGAAGGTGATCGACATCGACGCGCTGGCGGGACAGACGCCGGGCTTCACGGGCGCGGACCTCTCGAACCTGATCAACGAGGCGGCGCTGCTGTCGGCGCGCACGGGCAAGCGCGAGATCGGCCAGGACGAGCTCGAGGAGGGGATCATGCGCGTGATCGCCGGCCCCGAGAAGAAGACGCGGGTGATGAGCGAGAAAGAGCGCCTGGTCACGGCCTACCACGAGATGGGCCACGCGATCGTGGGGCATTTCCTCGAGCACTCGGACCCCGTGCACAAGATCTCGGTCATATCCCGCGGACAGGCGCTCGGCTACACGATCTCGATGCCGCAGGAGGACCGCTTCCTGACGACGCGCGCGGAGCTGAAAGACACGATGGCGATGACCCTCGGCGGCCGCGCGGCGGAGGAACTGATCTTCGGCGAGATCACGACGGGGGCGTCAAACGACATCGAGAAGGTCACGGCCACCGCAAAGCAGATGGTGATGCGCTTCGGCATGAGCGACAAGCTCGGCCCGCGCGTGTTCGGCCACGACCACGGCCAGCCGTTCCTGGGCCGCGAGTTCTCCTCCGAGCCGGACTACTCCGACGAGATCGCGCGCGAGATCGACGACGAGGTGCGCGGGATCATCGAAGCGGCACACCAGCGCGCCCGCGACATCCTCACCGAGCACCAGCACGACCTCACGAAGATCTCCGAGATCCTCGTCAAGCGCGAGACGATCGAGAAGGAGGAGTTCCTGGCGCTGCTGGCGGGCAAGAGCGAGGAGGAGGTGTTCGGGGTCGAGGAGCCGGCAAAGCCCGAGCTGCCCGCGCCGCCCGCCGCCGAGCGCGGCACGCCGGAGCGCGAAGCGCCGCGCACGATCCCGCGCCCCGGGCTGGCGGGTGGCACGGCGGAGAACCGCGCGCACGACCCGAAGGGCCCTGGACTTCTCTGAGCCCCGGCGCGACGATCGCCCGCTCCCGGCCTTCCGGGTGATGGGGATCGTCAACGTGACGCCGGACTCCTTCTCCGACGGCGGCAGCTTTCTTGCGCCGGAGGCGGCGATCGAGCAGGGCCGCAAGCTCGCGCTGGAGGGCGCAGAGATCCTCGATGTGGGCGGCGAGTCCACGCGCCCGGGCGCGGAGCCGGTCGGCGCGGAGGAGGAGCTGCGCCGCGTCGGCCCGGTGATCGAGCGGCTTGCGGCGAGCGGGTCGGGCACGGCGGCGCCCCCGCAGATCTCGATCGACACCTCGAAGGCGGCGGTGGCGGCGGCGGCGCTGGCGGCGGGGGCGAGCTTCGTCAACGACGTCAGCGCGCTGCGCGCCGACCCCGGGATGGCGGGGGTCGTGGCGGACGCGGGCGCCGACTGCTGCCTGATGCACATGCTGGGCGAGCCGCGCACGATGCAGCGCGACCCGCGCTACGCCGACGTCGTCGGCGAGGTGAAGGCGTTCCTGGAGGAGCGGATGGCCTTCGCGGTGCGCGAGGGCGTGCAGGAGCGGCGCATCCTGCTCGACCCCGGGATCGGCTTCGGCAAGACGGCCCGGCACAACCTGGAGCTGCTGCGGCGCCTGGACGAGATCGCGGCGCTGGGCCGGCCGGTGGTGATCGGGACCTCGCGCAAGAGCTTCCTGGGCCGGATCGCCGGCGAGCCGGCGGCGCAGGCGCCCCCTGCACCCCCGGACCGGCTCGCGGGCACGATCGCCACGAACGTGCTGGCGCTCGCCAACGGCGCGAGCGTGTTCCGGGTGCACGAGGTGGCCCCGGTGCGCGAGGCGCTGACGGTCGCTGCTGCTACTTTGGCGGCAGGATGGACCGCGAGCGGGGCGACGACGACGCAGACGACGAGCTAGAGGACGACGAGCGCGAGGGCGACGGCCAGGAAGAGGCCGCCGAGGCGATCACGGTCGAGATCACCGGCCTGTCGCTGTACACGCACCACGGCGTCAGCGAGGCCGAGCGCGAGGTCGGCCAGCGGCTCGTGCTGGACCTGCGCCTCGACGTCGGCGAAACCGACGCGACGGTGACCGACTCGATCGAGGACACGGTCGACTACGCGGAGGTGTGCCAGCTCGTGGCGCTGATCGCGCAGCAGCGCTCGCACAAGACGCTGGAGCGGCTGTGCAGCACGATCGCGAACCGGCTGCTGGAGGACTACCAGCTCGAAGGCGTGTGGGTGAAGGCGACGAAGCCCGAGCCGCCGATCCCGCTGAGCGTCGACGAGGTCTCGGTCGAGGTGTGGCGCGAGGGCGAAGCGTGAGCCCCGGGCGCGAGGCGTAGAGTTCGGCTCATGTCACGGGCAGAAGGGATCGAAGGGCGATGAGCACGGCCGAGGCGACGAGCACGGCGGCGCGCTTCCGGGCGGCGGTCGAGCGCAAAGACCTCGCGGCCGCGGGCGAGCTGCTCGCCCCGGACGTCGTCTTTCACAGCCCCGTGACGTTTCACCCGTTCCTGGGGCGCGAGACTGTGAGCAGGCTGCTGGGCGAGGTGATCCAGGTGTTCACGGACTTCCGCTACACCGACGAGCTGGCGATGGATGGGGCGCACGCGCTGATCTTCCGCGCCGGCGTCGCGGGGACGGATCGCGAGATCGAGGGCATCGACCTGCTGCGCTTTCAGGACGGTCGCGCCGACGGGCCGATCGTCGACTTCACCGTGATGCTGCGGCCGCTGTCGGCGCTGGTCCCGTTCGCCCAGCAGATGGGCGAACGCGCGCAAGCCGCGGGCTTGCAGACGACGCGCGCCTAGCGGCGGCGCCAGGAACGTCGCGGTGCCGGTGCGAAGCGGACTGCTGGGCCTGGGCTCGAACGTCGGCGACAGGCGCGCCGAGCTGCAGGCTGCGGTAGCGGCGATGCCCGGCGCGGGGATCGTGCCGCTGGCTAGCTCCTCGACCTACGACACGGACCCCGTCGGCGAGGTGCTGGACCAGCCGAGCTTCCTGAACGCCTGCGTGACGGTGGAGACGGAGCTCGAGCCACTGGCGCTGCTGGATGCGGTGAAGGGCCTGGAGCGCGAGCTGGGGCGCCGCTCGGGCGGCCCCCGCCACGGCCCGCGGGCGATCGACCTCGACGTGCTGCTGCTGGGCGGGCTGGAGCTGCGCCACGAGCGGATGACGCTGCCGCACGAGCAGCTGCTGGCCCGCCGCTTCGTGCTGATCCCCGCGCTGGAGCTGGACTTCGAGCTGGCGGTACCGGACGGCCGGCGCCTGTCCGATGCGCTGGCGGCGCTGCCGCTCGACGAGGGCGTGCGCTGGGCGGGACCGCCGCTGGCGCTGCCCTAGCGGACGACGACCTTGCCCTTCATCCCCTTCTTGACGTGGATGGTGCACTCGTAGGAGAAGGTCCCGGCGCGCGTGAACCTGACGGTCAACGAGCCGCTGGAGCCGGTGCGCGAATGGACGTTGGCGAAGGTGACGTTGTGTTCGCTTCGGGGGATATTCCACGACCAGCGGACGCTGTCGCCGCGGTTGATCGTGAGCGTGGCGGGGTGGAAGCTGAAGCCGCTGAGCGAGACGGTGTGCGTCGTGGCGGCGCGAGCGCCGGCATGGGCGCCGGCGAAGGCTCCGGTGGGGATCGCGGCGAGCGCGGCGGTCGCAGCCAGGGCGAGGGCGAGGCACGGTACGCGCCGTACCCGGATGGCGAGGGTGTTCCTGCGGTTCTGGTCCATACCCACCAGACGCCGCTGCGGGCGCGACCTTCCCGGCGAAGGTCAGGAAGCCTCGGTGCGGTGGTCGTCGCCCCAGCTGGCGAGCCGCAGCAGCGTGGCGCCGCTGACGCCGTGGCCGGAGACCACGCACAGGTGCCCGTCGCGTAGCCAGGTGACGACGGGCGCCCCGCGCACGGTGAGCGTCCAGTAGGGGGTGCCGTCGCGGCGCGAGACGACGCCGCCGCCGGGCCGTTCGGGCGTGGGGCCGGAGACGATGGCGTAGCCGATGCGCTGGCCGTGGCCGTTCTCGTAGAAGATCGTCTGCACGGTGCGCCCGGCGACGCGGTCGGTGCGCGAGCCGCTGGCGTGCCAGCCGAAGCGCCCGCCCCAGTAGGGGAAGGAGACGCCTTCGACGGCGGCGGCGAGCTCGTCCTTGTCGCCGGTCCGCTCGGCGGGGGGCGCGAGCGTCGCGGGCTTGACGGTCAGCGCCGCGGCGTCGCGGACACTGAGCGTGGAGCTGGCGCCCTCGAGGCTGAAGGCCAGCACGAGCGCGATCACGGCGGCGGCGAGGGCGCCGCCGGCGGCGAGCCGCGGCAGCAGCCTGCCGGAGCCGGCCCGCCGACCCAGCCCGGCGTTGCCCGGCGCACGCGAGCCGCCGCGCGAGCGCGCGGCGATCATGGCGTCCACCTTGCGGTGCAGCGAGTCGGGCGCGGGCACGTCGACGGAGCGGATCAGCTCGACGAGCTCGGTCTCGTCTGCGGGGCGGCTGCTGGGGTGCGGTTCGTTCATGGCGACTCCCTACCGGGAAGGACTCCGCGGGGCCGGATTCGTTCCCGCGCCTGGGCAGCCGCCGGCTCGCGCGCGGCGGCCGGCCCGGCGCCGCCGGGCGCGGCGCCCTCCTCGCGGCCCCCGTGACCGCGGTCGATCAGGGCGCTGCCGGCCTGCTCGCGGGCGTTGCCGGGCTCCTCCGGAGGCTCGGCGGCGAGCCGCGCTGCGACCTGCTTGCGGGCGCGGAACAGGCGCGTCGTGATCGTGGCCTCGCGCACGCGCAGCGCGCGGGCGGCCTCGCGATAGGAGAGGCCCAGCACGTCGACGGCGACGAGCGCCATGCGGAAGTCCTCGGGCAGCTGGGCGATGGTGGCGTACAGCTCCTGGACCTCGAGCGCCTGCTCGGGGCGCCCGGCGGGGCTGGGGTCGGCGGTGATGACGTCCTCGATGGCGGCGACGGTGACGGGGCGCCGCCCGGCGGTGCGCCTGCTGGTGAGGAAGGTGTTGCGCAGCACGCGCATCAGGTAGTAGAGCTCGTCGTCGCCGTGCAGCATGCGCTGGCGCGAGAGCACGCGGGCGAAGGTCTCCTGCACGAGGTCCTCTGCGTCCTCGCGCGAGCCGCAGAGGCTCCATGCCGCCCGGTAGAGGCGGTCGACGTGCTGGCCGAGTGACTGCGGGTCGAGGATGCGCATCGCGATGGACCGGCTGCGAGGGCCGGATGCGGCATGGACGCACGCTTGACCCCAGTGGCGACTGTAGCGCCGCGTGACGACTGCGTGGCAATTTGCGAAGCGCCGGGAAGGATCGGGGGGCGACGGGGTCAGTCAGTCACATGAGCGGAACGCATCCAGCCCGCACGGGCGACGGAGCGCGCTACGCCCGCACGGGCGCGATCTGCCTGGTAGCCGCGGCGCTCGGCGCGCTGGCGATGGTGCTCCCCGCGGTGGCGGGCTCGGAAACGGCGCCGACGGTGACGGCGGTCAACTCGACGGGCCTCTATGAAGAACAGATCCACTCGTGGTCGCCGTCGCACGTGACGGTGGGCGAAGGCGGGAGCGTGACGCTGACGAACCCGACGACGGTCCCGCACGGCGTGCGCTGGGTCAGCTCGCCTGCGACGCCGGCGTGCACGAGCGGCGTGCCGGTGGGCACGACGCTGAGCGCGTCGGGGACGGAATGGAGCGGAAGCTGCACGTTCGCGCAGCCGGGCACCTACGTCTTCTACTGCACCGTGCACGGCGCGGCGATGAGCGGGACGATCACGGTGGCGAACCCCTCGGAAGTCCCTACGGGCACGAATCCGAGCCCAAGTCCTACGCCGACGCCGGGCTCGCCGGGAACCGGGAGCGGTTCGGGCGCGGGCGCTGGCGGCGGCGAACCGGGCACGGCGGGAACGGGCGCCCCGGGCGCAGGCGGGAAAGCCTCTCCGTTCGCGGCGGGCGCCTTGAAGCTGGCGTCGGCTCAGCGCGGCGACGCGGTGCACGGCTCGCTGGCGCTCTCCAGCGCGGCGGCGGGTGGCCGGCTGGAGGTGGACCTGCTGGCGAACGGGGCAACGCTGCCCGGCGCCTCGGGCGGCCATGCGCGGCGGGTTCGTGTCGGCAGATTCGAGCGCGGCTCGCTGGGCGCGGGGACGGTGCGTTTTGGGGTGGCGCTGAGCGCAAAGGCGCGCGCGGCGCTGAAGCACGCGGGCCGACTGGCGCTGACGGTGCGAATCGAGCTGACGCCGCGGGGCGGGCGGTCGGCGGAGCTGACGCGCGCCGTGGTCCTGCGTCCGCCTGCGCGCTGACTCGGTAGGGCAGTCCTAGACGGCCGCGGGCGCGCCGGGGACCCACTCGGCGGGCAGTACCCCGGCGGGCACCTCGCCGACGCTGGGGGAGAAGTAGCGGGCGAGCGCGGCGGCTGGCCGGCTCTCGATGGCGGGGCGCAGGTCGTGGATCGTGAGCAGCAGCTGGACGGTGCTGCCGATCTGCAGGTCGGCGGCGTTGGGCTGCTCGGCGCCGAGCAGCCCGTCGGCGATCCACGCGTCGATCCGGTCGAGCTGCGCGGGGAGCGCGGCGAGGTCGGCGCGCACGGCGTCGGCGCCGGCCTTGTTCTTGCCGGCCATCAGTTTGGCGACGAGCGGTGCGGCGGGGCGCATCAGCCCGACGGGCAGCGGCAGCTTGGCGTCGCCGGCGTAGCTGAGCATGGCCTCGGGCCGGCGCACGAAGGCGAGGTCGAGGATCCGCCGCGGCACCGCCTGCAGCACCTCGTCGCCCCAGCGCTCGGCCTCCAGCACCTGTGCGTACTCGGGGCTGCCGGCGGGCGGCAGCAGGGAGGGCTCGGGCACGAGCTGGTCGAGCCGGCGCATGATGGTGCGCGAGCCGACGAGCCGCTCTCCGTTCAGTTTCATGCCGGGCACGGTGCCGCCGCCATAGAGCAGCGGGCCGGCGACGATCTGGCTGAGCGGCAGGAGGTCGACCCGCTTGAAGTCGATGGACTTCATCCGCAGCGCGACTTCGACGGCGGCGCACGGGTGCGAGGCGGGGAGGACGTAGAGCTTTGCGGAGTGCTTGGACATCGGCACGCCGAGCATAATGCTTCGCGGATGCTGCTCGTAGTCGACGTGGGGAACACGCAGACGCACTTCGGCCTGTTCCGTGGAGAGGAACTCGTCGAGCACTGGCGCTTCGCGACGGTGCGCCAGTCGACGGCGGACCAGCTGGGGGCGGCGCTGCGCAACCTGCTGGAGCTGCGCGGCTACGGCTTCGGCGACCTGGAGTCCTCGATCGTCTCCTCGACCGTGCCCCAGCTGGAGCCGGAGTGGACGGCGATGGCGAAGCGCTACCTGCGCCACGAGATGCTGGTGGTGGGGCCGGGGACGAAGACGGGGATGGCGATCCGCTACGACAACCCGCGCGAGATCGGGGCGGACCGGCTGGTGAACGCGGTGGCGATCCGCGAGCGCTTCGAGGGGGCGGCGGTGTGCGTGGACTTCGGCACGGCGACGACGTTCGACATCGTCTCCAGCAACGGCGACTACATGGGCGGCTCGCTGATGACGGGGATCGAGATCTCGCTGGAGGCGCTGTCCGAGCGCGGCGCGCGGCTGCCAAAGATCGACCTGGCGCCGCCGAAGAGCGTGATCGGCAAGAACACGATCGACGCGATCCGCGCGGGGGTTGTGTACGGCTACGCGGGAGCGATCGACGCGATCCTGAAGCGGATCTACGACGAGCTGGGGGATAAGCCGCAGCGGATCGCGACCGGCGGGCTGGCCGGGCTGGTGGTGCCCTACAGCGAGGAGATCGAGGAGGTCGACGATCTGCTGACGCTGACCGGGCTGCGGTTGATTCACGGGAAAAACGTCTAGGGGGCGCTGCGGAGCCCGGCGTGTACGATCGGCACGGTCGTGGTCGAGTCGAAAGAGCCGAACGAGCCCGAGAGCGAGGACCTGAGCGCGATCCTTCACGCGACGCTCGCGCTTTCCCAGACGCAGCTCCTGGCCCAGATCGCGGACGAGACGAGCTTGGACGGACGGACGATGGGCTTGCTGGGCTTCAACGGAGCGCTGCTTGCGGCCGACATCGCGGCGAAGGACGTGCTGGGGAGCTGGTGGTGGGCTCCACTCCCGTTCGTTGCGATCACGACGACGATCTGCGCCCGGTCGATGTTCGGCAAGGACACGTTTCTCGGACCGACGGCGCTCACGTTCTACACGAGCTACGGGGGCCAATCCTCGATCCTCGCCCGCAAGACGCTGCTCGCGGATCTCGATGTCGCTTACAAAAGCAATTCGAGCCGGGCCAAGCAGAAGGCCGACGGTCTGAGGTGGGCGCTCCTCGTCCTCGGCTGTGGTCTTGTGCTTGCAGCCTCATTGATTGCGTTCGATCGACCGAGTAAAGTGAGTGGCGATGAGAACTGCACGCACACAGCCCCAACAGCCTGCGCAGCCGCGACCCGTTCCGGCTCCGGCCCCCTCTGGGCTCCCGCAAGCTGGGCCGCGCGGCATCATCGAGTAGACGCCTCCAAGCCCTAGTCAAGTACGAGCGAAGCGCATGCGCTGCGCGGAGCCGGGCATCCCGCTCGCCATAATCGAACGATGAGCCCCGACCGCTTGACGGAACCCTGGACGCTGGGCGAGCTGCGCGTGCCGAATCGCGTGCTGCTGGCGCCGTTGGCGGGCATCGGGAACTGGTTCGTGCGATTGCAGGCGAAGCGGTACGGGGCGGGGATGGCGGTGTCGGAGATGGTCTCGACGCACGCGATCCACTACGGGAACGAGAAGACCTGCACGGAGATGCTGCGGATCGACGCGCGCGAGCGCGAGGGCGGGCCGGTGTCGATCCAGCTGTTCGGCGAAGACCCGGAGCTGATGCGCGAGGCGGCGGGGCACGTCGCGGGCGTGGGGGCGGACGCGATCGACATCAACATGGGCTGCCCGGTGCCGAAGGTGCGCAAGACGGGCGCGGGGGCGGCGCTGCTTGCGAACCCCGACGGCGCCGTGGCGCTGGCGCGCGGGGCGGTGGAGGGCGCGGTGCGGGCGGACGGGACGCGGCTGCCGGTGACGGTGAAGCTGCGTTCGGGGCTGCGCCCCGGGGAGACGAGCGGCTTCGAGCTGGCGCACCGGCTGGTGGCGGAGGCGGGCGTCGCGGCGATCGGCTTTCACCCGCGCTCGGCGGCGGTTCACCACAAAGGTGTTCCCGACTATGCGCTGGCGGCGGAGCTGGTCGGCTCGCTGCCGGCGCCGGTGATCCTCACGGGCGGCATGGACGACGCCCACAGTGTGCGGGAGGCGTTCGAGCGGACGGGGGCGGCGGCGGTGATGCTGGCGCGTGGGGCGCTGGGCAACCCGTGGCTGTTCGCGGAGCTGGTGGGCGATCGCGCGGCGAAGCCCACGAGAACGGAGGTCTGTGAGGAGCTTGGCTGGACGATTCGCTGCGCGGTCGAGCACCTGGGCGAGCCGCGCGCGACGCGCTACCTGCGCAAGTTCTACCCGTGGTACGTGGCGCGCCTGGAACTGGATCCGCGCGAGGCGAAGACGCTGCAATCGGAGCTGCAGCAGGCCGAGACGGTGCAGGCTGCGCAAGCGCTGTTCGAGCGCGGCGGGGCGCCGCTGACGGTGGCGGTCTGAGCCCGTCCGGCGGGGCTTGACGCCCCGCTATACTGCTGCGCTCTCTGGGGGCCGTCTGCCGCGACGATCCCGCCGCCAGGCGGGGTTCGCTCTCCGTCGGCCCATCGTTCAAATCCGTATCGAGGGCCGCATGCCGAAGGACGTAATCCTCACCCCCGAAGGCCTGAAAAAGCTGAAAGACGAGCTCGAGCTGCTCTCGACGGAGAAGCGGCGAGAGGTGGCCGAGCGCATCAAGGAGGCCAGGGAGTTCGGCGACATCTCGGAGAACTCCGAGTACGACGACGCCAAGAACGAGCAGGCGATGCTGGAGGCCCGTATCGCGCAGCTGCAGGAGAAGCTGCGGATGGCCAGCGTGATCGAGACGAAGGACCTCTCGACCGACGTCGTCCAGATCGGCTCGGTCGTCCACGTCAAAGACGAAAAGACCGGCAAGTCGGTGAAGTACACGATCGTCGGCTCCTCCGAGGCCAACCCGGAGGAGCAGAAGCTCTCCAACGAGTCCCCCGTCGGCCGCGCCCTGATCGGCCGCAAGCGCAACGAGACGGTGGCGGTGAAGGTCCCCCGCGGCCCCGCGCGCAAGCTCAAGATCACCAAGATCGACGTAGGCCTCAAGTAGGCTCGCGCAGCCGGCTGGTTGCTGCTCCCGGCTGGGCGATAGCCGTACAGTTAGCCGGCCCGGATGGCCGGCCCGGTAACTGCCGTGGCGGCCTGAACGACTTCAAGTTGTAACTCCAAGAGAAGGCCGGCTCGGCCCAAGAGGCCGGATGCCGGTCACAACGCCGATGACCAGCACCCCGAACGACCCAGAGCCAACCCGCCACGGCCTCCAAGAGCTGATCGCCGAGCGCCGCGCCAAGCGCGAGCGCCTGCGCGAGGCCGACCCCACCGCCTTCCCCCACACGTTCCCGGACGTCGAGCCCGTGGCGAGCGTGCTGGGCGCGTACGAGCACCTGGAGAAGGGCGAGGAAACGGAGGAGCGCCACCGCGTCGCGGGCCGGATCACCGCGCGCCGCGGCTCGGGCAAGGCGGCCTTCCTCGACCTGGTCGACCGCACCGGCAAGATCCAGCTCCACGCCCGCCAGGACGTGCTGGGCGAGCAGCGCTACGCGCTGCTGACCTCGCTCGACCTCGGCGACCTGCTGGGCGTCGACGGCAGCGCGATGCGCAGCCGCCACGGCGAGGTCTCGCTGCGCGTGGAGGACTTCCGCATCCTTGGCAAGGCGCTGCGCCCGCCGCCCGACAAGCACCACGGGCTCAGCGACGTGGAGACGCGCTACCGCCACCGTGAGCTGGACCTGATCTCCAGCGAGGAGAGCCGGCGGCTGTTCATCGACCGCGCGCGGATCGTCTCGGCGGTGCGCGCGGCGCTCGACGGCGACGGCTTCGTCGAGGTGGAGACCCCGGTGCTGCAACCGCTCTACGGCGGCGCGATGGCACGCCCCTTTACGACCCACCACAACGCGCTGGGCCGCGACCTGTACCTGCGGATCGCCACGGAGCTCTACCTGAAGCGGCTGATCGTCGGCGGCCTGGAGCGCGTCTACGAGCTGGGCAAGGACTTCCGCAACGAGGGCGTCTCGCACAAGCACAACCCCGAGTTCACGATGGTCGAGTGGTACGAGGCCTACGCGGGCTACGAGGCGGCGATGGAGCGCACCGAAGCGATCGTGCGCGCCGCCGCGGAGGCGATCGGCTACGAGGGCGAGCTGGACTTCTCGGCGCCCTGGCAGCGCGTGAGCTTCGTGGACGCGATCAGCGAGGCGACGGGCGTCGACCTGCTGGCCTTCTCCACGGCGGAGACGCTCGCGGCGGAGATCGGCGGGCGCGACCTTGGGATCGAGACGAAGGGCAAGGCCTGGGTCCAGCTCGCCGACGACCTGATCGGCAAGTACGTCGAGCCGACGCTGACGCAGCCCGCGTTCGTGGTCGACTACCCGAAGGACCTCTCGCCGCTGTCGCGGGAGCGCCCCGACCGCCCGGAGATCGTCGAGCGCTTCGAGGCGTTCGCGGGCGGGGTCGAGATCGCGAACGGCTTCAGCGAGCTGATCGACCCCGACGAGCAGCGCAAGCGCTTCGAGGCCCAGACCCGGATCGAGACGCAGACGGAGGGCGAGGCGGAGACGATGCCCTACGACGAGGCCTTCGTGCAGGCGCTGGAGCAGGGCATGCCGCCGACGGGCGGGGTCGGGCTCGGCATCGATCGCCTCGTGATGCTGCTCACGGGCCGCGACTCGATCCGCGAGGTCGTGCTGTTCCCGGCGATGCGCGACTGACCTTCTCCGGGAGCAGCGCATGCTGAGGAGCTGTGCGCTGGACGCATGCTTTGTCTTCTGGGCCGGAGGGCGCATGCGCCCTCCGGCCGAGCGGCGCATGCGCCGCTCGGGACGACTCGCACATGTGCGAGTCGCAGGGCCGCACATGTGCGGCCCTGAACCGACCGCGCATGCGCGGTCGGGGGACCGGTACATGTACCGGTCCCTTCAATCAGGACTCAAGGATGTTCGCCCGCCCGACGATTTGACCCTCACGGGGCCAGAGGGCCGGTTGGTAGACTGCCTTCCAGGCCTGAAACCCGTCCAGACAGGCCAAGACCGGACCACAGAGCTCACTTGAGGCACCGTCCTCGCAGGAAGGAAATTCATGTTCGAGCGATTCACAGAACGAGCCAGGCAGGTGGTCGTTCTCGCGCAGGAGGAGGCGCGCACGCTCAAGCACAACTACATCGGCACCGAGCACATCCTGCTCGGCCTGCTGCGCGAGGAGGAGGGCCTGGCGGCCCGGGTCCTCGAGAGCCTGGACATCACCGTCGAGCGGGTGCGCGCGCAGGTCGTGCGGATCGTCGGCTCCGGTGAGGAGGTCACCTCCGGTCAGATCCCCTTCACGCCGCGCGCCAAGAAGGTGCTGGAGCTGGCGCTGCGCGAGGCGCTGAGCCTGGGCCACAACTACATCGGCACCGAGCACATCCTGCTCGGCCTCGTGCGCGAGAACGAGGGCGTCGCGGCGCGCATCCTGCTCGACTTCGACGCCGACTCCGAGAAGATCCGCAACGAGGTCATCCGCATGCTCTCCGGCCCCGGCGGGCGTCGCCAGGGACAGTCCGGCGGCTCGGGCGCCGGCGCCGGCTCGGGCCCCGGCGAGGGCAAGAAGTCCTCGAAGCTGCTCGACCAGTTCGGGCGCAACCTGACGAAGCTCGCCGCCGAAGGCAAGCTCGACCCCTGCGTCGGGCGCGAGACCGAGATCGAGCGGATCATGCAGATCCTCTCGCGCCGCACGAAGAACAACCCCGTGCTCGTGGGCGAGCCCGGCGTCGGCAAGACCGCCGTCGTCGAGGGCCTGGCCCAGCGGATCACCAGCTCCGACGTGCCCGAGCTGCTGCGCAACAAGCAGATCTACACGCTCGACCTCGCGGCGCTCGTCGCCGGGTCGAAGTACCGCGGCGAGTTCGAGGAGCGCCTGAAGAAGGTGATGAAGGAGATCACCCAGCGCGGCGACATCATCCTGTTCATCGACGAGCTTCACAACCTCGTCGGCGCCGGCGCGGCCGAGGGCGCGATCGACGCCGCCTCGATCCTGAAGCCGGCGCTCGCGCGCGGCGAGCTGCAGACGATCGGCGCCACGACGCTCGAGGAGTACCGCAAGTACCTGGAGCGCGACTCCGCCCTGGAGCGCCGCTTCCAGCAGATCCGCGTCGACGAGCCCACCGTCGACCAGACCGTCGAAATCCTCAAGGGCCTGCGCGACCGCTACGAGCAGCACCACAAGGTGCAGATCACCGACGAGGCGCTGCGCGCCGCGGGCGAACTGGCCAGCCGCTACATCTCCGACCGCTTCCTGCCCGACAAGGCGATCGACCTGATCGACGAGGCCGCCTCGCGGATGCGGATCAAGTCGATGACCTCGCCGCCCGCGAACCGCGAGCTCGAGGGCGAGGTCGAGACGACCCGCCGCGAGAAGGAGGCCGCGATCGAGGCGCAGGAGTTCGAGAAGGCCGCCGCGCTGCGCGACACCGAGCGCAAGTTGACGAACAAGAAACGCGAGCTCGAGCAGGAGTGGGAATCCGGCGAGTCCGGCGAGCGCCCCTCGATCGGCGAAGAGGAGATCGCCGACATCGTCTCGATGTGGACCGGCATCCCCGTCTTCAAGCTGACCGAGGCCGAGACCCAGAAGCTGATGCGGATGGAGGACGAACTGCACAAGCGCGTGATCGGCCAGCACCCGGCGATCGAGGTCATCTCGAAGGCGATCCGCCGCTCGCGCGCGGGCCTGAAGGACCCCAAGCGCCCCACCGGCTCGTTCATCTTCCTGGGCCCCTCCGGCGTCGGCAAGACCGAGCTGGCCCGCACGCTGGCGGAGTTCCTGTTCGGCGACGACGACGCGATGATCCGCATCGACATGTCCGAGTACATGGAGAAGCACGCCGTCTCGCGTCTGGTCGGCTCGCCTCCCGGCTACATCGGCTACGACGAGGGCGGCCAGCTCACCGAGGCCGTCCGCCGCAAGCCCTACAGCGTGCTGCTGCTCGACGAGATCGAGAAGGCCCACCCCGACGTCTTCAACATCCTGCTGCAGATCCTCGAGGACGGGCGGCTGACCGACGCGCAGGGACGCACCGTCGACTTCCGCCACGCGATCGTGATCATGACCTCGAACATCGGCGCTTCGGAGATCGCCCGCAACACGCCGCTCGGCTTCGCGGTCACCGAGGACGAGACCGGGATCACCTACGACGACATGAAGGCCCGCATCATGGGCGAGCTGAAGAAGGTGTTCCGGCCCGAGTTCCTGAACCGCATCGACGACGTGATCGTCTTCCACAAGCTGCAGAAGGACGAGATCAAGCAGATCGTCGAGCTGCTGCTGCTGCGGATCCGCGAGTCGATGGCCGAGCGCGAGCTGCAGCTGGAGCTGACCGGCGAGGCGAAGGACCTGCTCGTCGAGAAGGGCTGGGACCCCGCCATGGGCGCCCGCCCGCTGCGCCGTGCGATCCAGCGCTACATCGAGGACCCGCTGGCGGACTTCGTCCTGCGCGAGCAGGTCGTGCCCGGCGCGACGATCGTCGTCAACCCTGCTCCGGAGGATGCCGACGATGCCGGCGAGGTGCGCCTCACGATCGTCAAGCCCAAGAAGCAGAAGACGCCCGTCGGCGTCGGCGCGGAGGGCTCCTCCGAGGAGCTCACAGAGGGCGGCGACGCCCCCGCGGACGGCGACGCCGAGCTGGACGACGCCGGCGGCGAGTAGCCGCTCGCCGCCGCCCGGGGGTCGGGTCGGGGCTTCTCTTTAGGCGCTAGGACTGGGCTCGGCGCAGGAACTCGTCGAACATCGGCACGGTGAACGCCGTATCGCCGTGAGCCGGGCTGTAGAGCATTCCCTTCTTGATCAGGATCGAGCGCCGCGGCGCGACGCTCTCGACCTTTACCCCGAGCTTCGACGCTATGTCGCCCGATCGATGGGGCCCGGCCCCCATCTCGGCCATCGCAACGAGGTAGCCCCTCTCGGCTGGTGTCAGCCTGTCCATCCGGACGCGGAAGAAGTTCTCGTCGAGCTGGCGCTGGACGTCCGGCGCGGCAAGCAGGACGTCGTCCAGCGTGATCGGCGATGCCGGCGCCGCGTTCCACACGTGATAGCCCCACTCCTGAAGGAAGTATGGGTAGCCCTTCGTGTAGCCCAGAAGCGCCTTCAGCGCCGCTTGATCGAAGGTAACGCCGCGCTCTTTGGCCGGCAGCGAGAGCGCCGCGAAGGCATCCACATCGCTCAGCGAGCCGATCTCGGGGAAGTCGAACAGGCGCTCCGCGTAGGACTTTGCATCTCCGGCCAGGCCCGGCAGCTGGGGCAGGCCCGCGCCCACGAGGATTGCCGGTAGCGCCAATTGCGCCGTACGGTGAATCGCGCTGATCAGTCCTCCGAGCTCCTCGGCGCTCAGATACTGCACCTCGTCGATTGCGATCAGGAGCCCGCGCTCGCGGTCCTGCGCAGCTTCTGCTGTGGCGACGAGCAGATCCGTGAGGTCGTCGGCGAGGACTCCTGAGTCGGCGGCGCCAACGACGGCATCGACGTTGAGTGAGATCGAAGTTCCATCCGGAAGGTTGTAGGTGAACGACTTCAGGACGCCCAAAGCGCGCTTTACCGCGCGGGACACCGATCCTTGGTCGAGTTCGAGCAGGATCGTCCGTAGCCGGGCGGCGAGGATCGACTTGAAGTCACCGGTCTCCGGGGCCTCGATGAAGGTCGCCGCGAACTCCGCTTCTTGTCCGAGCTTGTAGAAGCGATTCAGCAGCACCGTCTTGCCTACGCCGCGCAGACCGATCGGCATGATGCTCTTGCCCGGGCGCCCCGATCGCGTCCGCTCCAGTGCGATCTGGTAGCCGGAGAGGAGATCGTCACGCCCGATCAGTGCGGGTGGGGGCGTTCCGGCACCGGGCGAGAAGGGGTTTTCGAAGCCGTCCATCTAGATCGACCTTACCAAGACTTATTGATCTTACTGTCGATCTGAATAAGATCGGTAAGGCGTGAATCGGGCGGGGCGTCCTCGTCGCGCCGTAGGCTCACCCGATGGCCCGCGAAACCGCCTTCACCTGCACCGACTGCGGCCTGCAGTCGGCGAAGTGGCACGGGCGCTGCCCGGGCTGCGAGGCCTGGAACACGCTGGTCGAGGAGCGACTGCCCGCCGCCGCGCCGAAGCGCGGGGTGGGTGGCGGCGCCCGCGGGCGTGAGCGCCGCCCTGCGCTCGCGGCGCGGCCGCTGCGCGAGGTCGGCGCCGCGCCGGTGGAGCGGATGTCGACGGGCATCGGCGAGCTGGACCGCGTGCTGGGCGGCGGGCTTGTCCCCGGCTCGCTCGTGCTGCTCGGCGGCTCGCCGGGGATCGGCAAGTCGACGCTCACGAACATGGCGCTCGGATACGTGCAGGAGAGCGGGCGGCGGACGCTGTACGTCAGCGGCGAGGAGTCCGCCGAGCAGGTCCGGCTCCGCGCCGAGCGGCTCGGCCCGGGCGCGCTGAACGTCCCGATCCTCGCCGAGACGGACCTCGACGTCGTGCTCGACACGATCGCCGCGGAAAACCCCGCGGCGTGCGTGATCGACTCGGTGCAGACGCTGAACTGTGCCGAGCTGGGCGGCGCCCCGGGCTCGGTGGGGCAGGTGCGCGAGGTCGCCGGCAGGATCATGGAGCTGGCGAAGGCCCGCGGCATCGCCGTGCTGCTGGTGGGCCACGTCACGAAGGAGGGCGCGCTCGCGGGGCCGCGGGTGCTCGAGCACCTGGTGGATTGCGTGCTGCAGTTCGAGGGCGAGCGCGAGCGACCCTACCGCGAGCTGCGGGCGCTGAAGAACCGCTTCGGCTCGACGAACGAGGCGGGGCTGTTCGAGATGCGCCAGGGCGGGCTGGTCGAGGTGCTGGACGCCTCCGCGCGCTTCGTCGCCGAGGCCACGCGCGCGCCGGGCAGCGTGCTGCTCGCCGCGATGGAGGGCTCGCGCCCGCTGCTGGTGGAGGTGCAGGCGCTGGTGGCGCCGTCGGAGCTGGAGCAGCCGCGCCGCGTGGTCTCGGGCATCGACCGCAACCGGCTCGCGCTCGTGCTCGCGATCCTGGGGCGGCACGGGCGCGTCAGCACCGCGGGCGCGGACGTGTTCGTGAACGTCGTGGGCGGCGTGCGCGTCGACGAGCCGGGCTGCGACCTCGCGGTGGCGCTGGCGGTCGCGAGCGCGAGCCGCGGCGTTCCGACGACGGTCGGCGGCGACGGCGGCAGCCCGCGGGCGTGCTTCGGCGAGCTGGGGCTGACGGGCGAAGTGCGCTGGGTCGGGCACCCGGAGCGGCGGCTGGAAGAGGCCTCCAAGCACGGCTGCGAGGGCGTGATCGGGCCCTCCGGCAGCGGCGGCGGCGTGCGCGAGGCGGCGACGCTGCGCGAGGCGCTGGCGCTGGCGCTGCCGGCGCGTTCGCGCGGGCCCGTGGAGGTTGCTGCATGAGCTCTCCCGGCGCCCGGTGGGAGACGCTAAGAAAACGCTAAATGCCCTAGAATATGGGCAGTGGTACCGCGATCCGGCGAAGATTTTCATACTGAAGTAAGGCCGGAGCCGGGGTTGATGAAGGCGCTGGAGATGATCGCTCCGGGCACCGCGTTGCGTGAGGGGATCGAGAACATCCTGCACGCTCGCACCGGTGGCCTGATCGTGATCGGCGAGCCTGAAGACCTCAGCTTCCTGAACTCGGGCGGGATCAAGCTCGACATCGAGTACACGCCCGCCTTCCTGTACCAGGTCGCGAAGATGGACGGGGCGATCATCCTCAACGCCAGCGCCACGAAGATCACGATGGCGAACGTGCAGCTGATGCCCGACCCGACGATCCTCTCGCACGAGACCGGCACCAGGCACCGCACGGCGGAGCGCGTCTCCAAGCAGACGGACGCACTCGTGATCGCGGTCTCACAGCGCCGCGAGGTGGTCTCGGTGTACGTCGACGGCGCGAAGTACATCCTCGAGGACATCCCGGTGGTGCTGGCGAAGGCGAACCAGGCGCTGGCGACGCTCGACAAGTACCGCACGCGCCTGGACCAGGTGTCCACGCGGCTGACGGCGCTGGAGTTCGAGGGCGGCGCCACGCTGCACGACGTGCTGACGGTGTTGCAGCGCTCCGAGCTCGTGACGCGGATGGCGGTCGAGATCGAGCGCTACATCGTCGAGCTCGGCAGCGAGGGCCGCCTGATCGAGATGCAGCTGGAGGAGACGACGGTCGGCACCGCCGCGGAGAAGGCGGCGCTCGTGCGCGACTACCTGTTCGACTACTCCGACGAGGCCTTCGCCGCCGGCCTGGAGGAGATCGGCCGGCTCGCGCACCAGGACCTGCTCGACTTCGGTCGCCTCGCCGAGCTGCTGGGCTACGACCGCAAGCTGAACACGCTCGACTATCCGGTCTCGCCGCGCGGCTACCGCGTGCTGGGACGGATTCCCCGCCTGCCGAAGCTCGTCGTCACCCAGATCGTCGCGGAGTTCGGCGGCCTGGACGAGCTGCTCGCCGCCACCGACGCCGAGCTCGAGGCCGTCGAGGGGGTCGGGGAGATCAGGGCGAAGGACATCCGCGAGGGCCTGCGCCGGTTGCAGGAGATCAACCTCGTGGATCGCTACCTGCAGACTTGAAGAGGGCCGCCTTCGCGGCGGCCGAACCAAAGGAGAACACCATTCCGCCACAAGCAACGCAAGACGAAGTCCTGGAAGACGAGATCGAGGTCACGCGCGAAGTCGAGTTCATCGAGTTCGAGCTGGGCGATCACGTCGTCTACCCCCATCACGGCGCCGGCAAGGTGCTGAAGAAGGAGGAGATGGAGATGCTCGGCGAAAAGCGCGAGTACCTCACGATCAAGATCCTCCACAACGACATGACGGTGAGGGTGCCGACGGAGAACGCCGCGATCGCCGGGCTGCGGCGGGTGATCGACGAGGAGACGGTGAAAAAAGTTCTCGACGTGCTCGGAGACGAGGTCTCGGAGATGCCGAAGAACTGGAACCGTCGCTTCAAGCACAACCGCGACAAGATCAAGACCGGCGACATCTACGAGCTCGCCGAGGTCGTTCGCAACCTCTCGCTGCGTGAGAGCCAGAAGGGCCTCTCCACCGGCGAGAAGCAGATGTTCACGCGCACGAAGAAGATCCTCGCCTCCGAGCTGATGTACGCGCTCGACAAGGACGAGGAAGAGGCCGAGAGCTACCTCGACGAGCTGCTCGCGGCTTCGGCTTCGAGCCAGCTGGCCGGAGCGGCGGCCGACTGACGGGCTTTCGCGCACGCTCCAGCGCCCTGTAAGGGGCTCGTCTGGGGCGTGCGCGACAGTCTCCGCGAGATGCCGGCGGGCCGCTGAGAGATGGCGATCGCGCTGGTTGTCGCGGCGGGCAGCGGCACGCGCCTGGGCGCCGACCGCCCGAAGGCGCTGGTCGAGCTGGCGGGGCGGCCGATGCTGCACTGGTCGCTCGACGCGCTCGCGGGGATGCAGGAGGTCCGGCAGGTCGTCGTGGCGCTGCCGGCGGGCGCGGGGCTGCCGGGGGGCCTTGGCGACGGCGTGATCGCCGTCGAGGGGGGCGCCTCGCGTTCCGAGTCGGTGCGCAGCGCGCTGGAGGGCTCCGAACCCGCGGGGCCCGTGCTGGTGCACGACGCGGCCCGCCCGCTGCTGACCGCCGCGCTCGCGCGGCGGGTACTGGCGGCGCTCGAAGATGACCACGGCGCCGACGCGGCGATCGCCGCCGCTCGCGTCACCGACACGATCAAGCGCCTCGGCGGGGACGGCGGCGTCGCCGAGACGCTCGACCGCAGCAGCCTGTGGGCCGTGCAGACGCCGCAGGTGTTTCACCGGGGCGCGCTGGAGCGCGCGCTCGCCGCGCCGGCGGAGGTGCTGGCGCAGGCGACCGACGACGCCTGGCTGATCGAGCGGGGCGGGGGGCGCGTCGTCGTGGCGGAGGTGGGCGAGGAGAACCTGAAGGTGACCACGCCCCGCGACCTGCAGCGGGCGCAGGAGCTGCTTCTGGCCCGGGCAGCCGCGGGCGATCCTGCTTGAATCGCGTCCGCCGCGCCGATGCTGACCGATTACCACCTCCACCTGCGACCCGACGACGCCGACGCGCGGGTCGAGCAGTACCACTCCCAGGAGAACGTCGCCCGCTACCGCGCCGCCGCCCGGGAGCGGGGGATCGCCGAGCTGGGGGTCTCCGAACACATCTACCGCTTCAGCCAGGCGCTGGAGGTCTGGCGCCACCCCTTCTGGGAGACCTTCGCGGTCGACGACATCGACCGCTACTGCGCCTTCGTGCGCGAGCAGACCGATCTGCGCCTGGGGATCGAGGCCGACTTCGTCCCCGGCGGCGAGGACCGTATGGCGGAGCTGCTGGCGGCGCGCGACTTCGACTACGTGATCGGCTCGGTGCACTTCATCCGCGACGGAGCCGTCGACATGGACGACTACAGCGTCTGGGACTCCGGGCGCAGCGTCGAGCAGATCTGGCAGCGCTACTTCGAAACGATCGGCGAGGCCGCCCGCAGCGGCCTGTTCGACGTGCTGGCCCACCCCGACCTCGTGAAGGTCTGGGGCCGCGAGCGCCCGCTCCCGGAGGGGGACCTGCGCCGCTACTACGAGCTGGCGATCGAGGGGATCGCCGAGTCGGGCATCGCCGTGGAGGTCTCGACCGCGGGGCTGCGCAAGCGCGTGCAGGAGCTGTACCCGGCGCCGGCGTTCCTGTTGATGTGCCTCGAAGCCGGAGCCCCCGTGGCGCTGTCCAGCGACGCCCACCGGCCCGAGGACATCGGCGCCGACTACGACCGCGCGCAGGAGCTGCTGCACGAGCTGGGGGTCGAGGAGCTGTCGGTGTTCGACCACCGGCAGCGCCGGCAGGTGGCGATCGGCCCCGGCGAGGGCGAGCTGTGAGCGCGCTGGTCGGGATCGGCTACGACTCGCACCGGCTGGTGGAGGGGCGTGAGCTGGTGATCGGCGGCGTGAAGATCCCGCACGAGCTCGGCCTGGAGGGCCACTCCGACGCCGACGTGCTCGCGCATGCCGTGACCGACGCGCTGCTTGGCGCTGCGGGGCTTGGCGACATCGGCGAGCACTTCCCCGACAGCGACGAGCAATGGTGGCGAGCGGACTCGATCTGCCTGCTCGCAGACGTCGTCGCCATGGTCGAGAAGCGCGGCCTGAAGCCGGTGCACGTGGACTGCACCGTCGTCATGGAGGCGCCCAAGCTGAGCCCTCACAAGGCCCAGATCCGAACGATGCTGGCAGCGACGCTGAGACTCGGAGACGAGCACGTCAACGTCAAGGCCAGCACCGGCGAGGGGATCGGCTTCGTCGGCAGAGGCGAGGGTGTCGCGGCGCTGGCCGTCGCGACGCTCGAACGGGCGGGCGGTGCCCGCTAGGGTTGCCGCGCGATGCGACCGATCCGCATACACGACACGCGCAGCGGCGAGTTGCGGCCGCTGGAGCCATCGCCGCCCGAGCCCGGCGCCGCTCCACACGTCGGCATCTACGCCTGCGGGCCGACGGTCTACGGGCGCATCCACATCGGCAACGCGCGGCCGTTCGTCGTCTTCAGCCTGCTGAAGCGCTTCCTCGAACACGAGGGCGCCGAGGTGACGCTGGTCGTGAACGTCACCGACATCAACGACAAGATCTACGCCGCCGCCGAAGCCGCGGGCCGCCCGAGCGCCGAGCTGGCGGTCGAGATGACCGAGCACTACCGCGCCGACACCGGCTCGCTGGGCCTGGGCCGTCCCGACCTGGAGCCGCTGGCGTCGGAGACGATCGAGGAGATCGTCGGGCACATCGAGGAGCTGGTGCGGCGCGACCACGCCTACGAGGTCGCCGGCGACGTCTACTTCCGCGTGCGCTCCGACGGGGGCTACGGCAGCCTCTCCCACCGCCAGGTGGACGACATGGACCAGGGCGAGGGCGTCGAGGGCGCCGAGCGCAAGCAGGACCCGCTGGACTTCGCGCTCTGGAAGGCGCACAAGCCCGGCGAGGACACGAAGTGGGACTCCCCCTGGGGGGAGGGGCGGCCCGGCTGGCACATCGAGTGCTCGGCGATGGCCGAGAAGTTCCTGAAGCTGCCGATCGACGTCCACGGCGGCGGCTCGGACCTCGTCTTCCCGCACCACGAGAACGAGGCCGCCCAGACCCGCGCCGCCCGCGAGGGGGAGCTGGCCCGGATCTGGATGCACAACGGGATGATCCAGTTCACCGGCGAGAAGATGGCCAAGTCCGTCGGCAACATCGCCCTCCTGCACGAGGTCGTGGAGGAGTACGGGGCCGAGGCCGTGGTGATGTACCTCGTCTCGGGCCACTACCGCCAGCCGCTGGCGTTCTCGGACGCCGCGCTCGGACAGGCGCGGGCGAACGTCGCCCGCATCCGCGAGGCCGGCAGGCGCCTGGACGCGGGGCCGTCCGGCGCGGGGCTCACGCCGCTGCGCGACGCCTTCTTCGACGCGCTCGCCGACGACTTCAACACGCCCAAGGCGCTGGGGCTGCTGAACGAGTGGCTCGCCGCCGCCGGCCCCGGGGCCGGCTCCGAGCACCTGCAGGAGATGCTCGCCGTGCTCGGCCTCGACAGCCTGCTCGCCGCCGACGAGGACGCGCCCGCCGAGGTCGTGGCGCTGGCCGAGCGGCGCGAGCAGGCCCGTGCCGCGCGCGACTTCGAGGCCGCGGACCGGCTGCGCGGGCAGATCGCCGAGCGCGGCTGGGTGGTGCGCGACGGCGACGGCGGCTTCGAGCTGCTGCCGCAGCAGTGATCGTCTACGGCCGCAACGCCGTGCGGGAGGCGCTGCGCGGGCGCCGGGCGAAGGTGGCGCGGGACGCCTGGGCCACCGCCGCCGCGGCGCGCGAGCCGTGGCTGGCGCGGGCGAAGCCGCGGATCGCCTCCGCCGAGGAGATCGAGCAGCGCTGCGGCTCCGGCGGGCACCAGGGCGTCTGCCTGGACGCCGGTCCCTACCCGTACGCCTCCGCGGAGGAGATGCTCGCCCGGGAGCAGCCGCTGATCGTCGCGCTCGACCAGATCCAGGACCCCCAGAACCTGGGCTCGATCTGCCGCACCGCCGAGTGCGTCGGCGCCGCCGGGGTCGTGATCCCCGAGCGCAGGGCCGTCGAGGTCACCCCCGCCGTCTGCAAGGCCTCCGCCGGGGCCGTCGAGCACCTGCGCGTCGCGCGGGTGCGCAACGTCGCGGACTTCCTGCTCGACGCCCGCAAGGCGGGCTGCTGGAACTACGGCGCCAGCGGCGAGGACCCGCGCGCGCGGCCCTATGACGGTCCCGACTACGCGGGCGCCGGGGTCGTGCTGGTGCTCGGCAGCGAGGGCGGCGGCCTGCGCCCGCGCGTCGCGAAGGCCTGCGACGAGCTGATCGCGCTGCCGCTGCTGGGGCGGATCGAGTCGCTGAACGTCAGCGCCGCCGCCGCGGCGATTCTGTACGAGATCTTGCAGTCCAGGCGCGGTGGCCTTGACAACTCTCCATAACTTGTTCTAGGCTCGCGCCAACATAACGCTGAACCTAAGGTTGAAGCAGCCTTAGGAATACATAGCTTTGGCGCCAGGGGAGGAGTGCGCCACTGAGCAAATTTGGGCCTGCCCGCAAGGGGGGCACCAAGAAAGGATCTGCTCGTGGCTCGAATCTCCCATAACCCTAACTCTGAACCCAAGGTTGATGATGGGTATCTGATCGCCCTCGCGAAGACGGGCGATCGCACCGCCTACGACCGCCTCGTGCGCCGCTACCACGGCTTCGTGCGGTTGAAGGCCTCCTCCTACTTCCTCGCCGGCGGCGACGCCGACGACCTGATCCAGGAGGGGCTGGTCGGCCTCTACAAGGCGATCCGCGACTTCCGCACCGACCGCGAGTCGAGCTTCCGCAACTTCGCCGAGCTCTGCATCACGCGCCAGATCATCACCGCGGTGAAGACCGCCACGCGCAACAAGCACACACCGCTGAACCAGTACGTCTCGTTCTCCTCCACGCCCGCCGGCGCCGGCGAGGACGTGCCGACGCTGGACCAGATCCTGCCCGGGCCGACGGTGCACGACCCCGTCAACCAGGTGATCTCCTCCGAGGAGCTGCGCTCGCTCGTGGGCTGCCTCTCAAGCGCGCTGTCGGAGCTCGAGAGCCGCGTGCTCTCGCTGTACCTCGACGGCTACTCCTACGAGCAGGTCGGCGAGCGCCTGGAGTGCGACACGAAGACCGTCGACAACGCGCTCCAGCGCGTGAAGCGCAAGGTCGGCGCGCACCTTCAGTCCCGCGCCGTCGCCGCCTGACCGGCCGGCGGGCCCTCGCCCGCCGGCCTGGCCAAGCCCCCCGCCCCTAGAAGTGCCCTTCGGAGGGCTGGGTGGAGTTGCCGGGAGCCTCAGGCGTCAGCGCCGCCGCGGGCGCCGGCGTCACTTCGACCGCGAACGGAGCGCTGGCGACGCCCTGGTTTTCGGGGTCGCCCGGGACCTTCACGCGCAGCTTGCGCGCGCCGGCCGCGTACAGCGTGTGCGTCAGCGAGTAGGCCGACCCGTGCACCTGCGTCACCTCCACGGTGTGGAAGCCGATGCCGGTGCCGTTCTGCACCTGCAGGTAGACGGGGTGCCCCTCGTGGCCCGGCGTCACCGTGCCCGAGACCGTCAGCGGCGTGCCCGCCTGAACGCTGCCGGCCGAGGCGCTGTCGGTGAGGCCGTAGCGCACGCCCTCGAACAGGCGCGAGGACATTTTGCCGCCGCCCGTCACCTTGTAGAAGGTGCTTTGCAGCGGCGTCTGCACCGGGAAGGCGTATGAGCCGTCGCCGTTGCTCGTCGTCGTCGCCACCGGCGTGAAGTCCCGCTGCAGCCGATTGCGCGAGAGCAGCGTCAACGTCGTCCCGCCCGGCGCGGAGATAGTGCCGCTGATCGTCGTCGGCTGACCATATGAGATCGGGTCCGCCGAGCTTTCGATCTTGAGCGCCGGGTTCTGCATCTGCGAGATCTCGTAGGAGAGCGATTCCGACGCGCCCACGGCGTTCGTCCCGTGCGAGCGCACCACCACGCGGATGTTCGCCTCGCCCGGGACCGCGAAGGTGTGCGTGATCGAGTAGGTCCCGCCCTGCCCGACGCGGCTCCAGCCGATCCGGCGCCATTCTTCGTTGCCGACAGAGCTCTCGCGTTGCAGCGCCACGACGGCGCCCGTGTCTTCGGGGCTGACCGCGCCGCTGAACACCACCCGGTTCGTGAGGCCCTGGCGGCGCAGGTGGGCACGGATGAACGGGCCGCCGCCGGTGAACAGCTGCGAGCCGTCCGCGGGCCCGCCGAGCGTGATCTTCGGCGAGACCTTGACCGCGCGGTGGCCGCTGCGCACCGCGCCGGCGACCGCGTAGAACTGGGTGTTCACGGTCAGCGCCGCCGTCGGGAACTGGTAGTGGCCCGTGGCGTCGGTCGTCGCGCTGCCCACGGCGCCCGCGGGCGGGCCGCCGGCGGGCCGGCTGTAGATCGTCACCGGCTGTTCGGCGACGCTCACGCCCGCCGGGCAGGCGAGCAGGCCGAAGACGACGGTGCTTTCGCCCGCTTCGATGAAGCGGGGCGCGACGTTGACGTCAAGCCGGCAGCCGCCCATGCCCGCCGCCTGGCGCACCGCGTGCCGGCGCGCGTGGTGCCGGGCGGACGCCGCCGCCGGGACCGCCGCCGTGATCGCCGCGGCGAGAACCGCCACGGCGGATATGAGCCTGCTCGAACGCATCAGATACGCCTCCTTGTGCCTCGCCTGTGGACTGCCCACCTAACCCGCCCGCACCGGCGTCGATGCGGTCGCCGCGCGAGATCCGGCAAATCTCGCAATCGGGTTTCGCGCGGCCTGTCAGCGGGTACTCAGACTTGATAGATGTAGACGCAGTTGCTCTAGTGGGAGGGCGGCGGCGGCAACGAAATCCGGGGAACGGGGGAGGATCAGATGACGAGGGGATCGATGGGGGCGTGTGCCGTGCTGCTCCTCTGTGCCGCGGCGCTGCTCGGCGCCGGTGAGGCCGCGGCGGCGGCGCCGCTGAACGCGACCGCGCCGTCGATCGGCGGCAGCGCCGTCGACGGCAAGCACCTGAAAGCCGCTCGCGGAACCTGGGGAGGGGCGAAACCCTTCGCCTACGCCTACCAGTGGAGCCGCTGCGACGCGTCGGGCAACGCCTGCGCCGAACTGCCCACCGCCACGAAACCCTCCTACAAGCTCACCGACCAGGACGTCGGCCGCACGTTGCGCGTCGCCGTGACCGTCACCGACGCCGCCGCCTCCTCGGCCAGCTCCACCAGCGCTCCGAGCGCGGTCGTGCAGCCCGCCGCGCTGTCGAAGCGCAAGCGCCCCTCGATCACCGGCAGCACCAAGGACGGGCAGCTGCTGACGGTCGGGACCGGCACCTGGAAGGGCACGCAGCCGCAGTCCTTCGCCTATCAGTGGCAGGCCTGCACGAAGTCCGGCGCCTGCTCTGACATCGAAGGCGCCACCGGCTCCAGCTACCGCGTCGCGAGCGCGCAGATCGGCAGGAAGCTGCGCGCCATCGTCACCGCCACGAACGCCGCCGGCGAAGCCAGCGCGGCCTCCAAGACGAGCAAACCCGCCACCGCCGGGCCGCCCGTCAGCGTCTCGGCGCCCGCGATCGAAGGCAGCCTGCAGGAAGGCCAGACGCTGAGCGCGAACCCCGGCGGCTGGGCCGGCACCGGGCCGATCTCCTACGCCTTCCAGTGGCTGCGCTGCTCGGCCGCGGGCGGCGGCTGTGCGGAAATCCCCGGCGCCACCGGCTCCACCTACACCGCCGAAGGCGCGGACCTCGCCAGCAACCTCGCCGTCGTCGTGACCGCTTCGGGGCCGCAGGGCTCGGTCGCCGCGACCTCGCCCGAAACGCAGCCGATCCTCGGCATCCTGCCCACCAGCTCGGTGCTGCCCAGCATCTCCGGGGTGCTCCAGGACGGGCAGCTGCTGAGCGTCGCCACCGGCGCCTGGTCCGGGACCCAGCCGATCGCCTACGCCTTCCAGTGGCAGCTCTGCAACGCGCTGGGGCAGGCCTGCGAATCGATCGAAGGCGCCACGGGCTCCTCGCTGAAACTCGACCCGAGCGAGATCGGCAGGACGCTCGCCGTCGTCGTCACCGCCACGAACAGCGCCGGGTCCGCCTCGGCGACGAGCCCCGTCAGCGGCCTGATCGCCGGCATCCTGCCTGCGAACACCGCGCCGCCGGCGATCTCCGGCGTGCTGAAAACCGGTCAGCTGCTGTCGGTCACGAACGGGACCTGGTCCGGCAGCGCGCCGATCTCCTACGCCTACCAGTGGCAGCTCTGCAACGCGCTCGGCGGTGGCTGCGCCGACATCTCGAAAGCCACCGAACCCGGCTTCAAACTGTCGCTCACCGACGTCGGGCTGACGCTGCGCGCGATCGTCACCGCCACGAACGGGGCGGGGTCGGTGTCGCAGGCGTCCCCCGTCACCGGGCTGATCGCCGGCCTGCTCTGAGGCCTCGCCGCGGGCTCGCCTCGTTCCGGGGCTAGCCTCCGCCGATCGCTCAGGGGACGATCACGTTCTCGGGGTTCGGCTGCTCCTCCGGGGGTGCCTGGCTGTAGTCGCCGAAGGGGCCGTCGCGCAGCTCCACGACGCTCTGCACGCCCTCGCGCTCGGCCTGCTCGATGAAGGCCTTCGCCTCCGGGGTGTTGCGCATCAGGCCGTCGAGGATCGGGCCCAGCGCCTGCGTCGAGGCCAAGCCCATGTTCTCGTAGGCCTGGCTCACGATCAGCTTCATCGCCGACAGCTGCGAGAGCGGGATCGCCGCGAGCTGCTCCGCCCGCTCGCGCACCTCCTGCTCCAGCCGCGCGAACGGGACCGCGGCGTTGATCAGCCCGGCCTCCGCCGCTTCGGCGCCAGACAGCGGTTTGCCGGTCAGCGACAGCTCGCGCGCCTTCGTGAGCCCCAGCCGGTAGAGCCACATGCCCGTCAGGTAGCAGCCCCACATACGCGAGTAGGAGGTGCCGATCCGCGCGTCCTCGCTCGCGACCACGAGGTCCGCGCACAGCGCCATGTCGCTGCCGCCGCCCACGCACCAGCCGTGCACCTGGGCGATCACCGGCTTCGGCGAGCGCCACAGGCTCATGAACTTCGGCACCGGGCCGAGCGCCTGGGCCGTCGCGAACACGAAGTCCTTGCCGGGGTCCCACTCGCCGTCGGTCGTGAACGACTCGTCCCAGTGGTGAAAGCCGCCCGCGAAGTCGAAGCCGGCGCAGAACGAGCGCCCCGCGCCGCGTAGCACGATCACCTTCACCGCCGCGTCCTCGATCGCGCGCTGCACCGCCGCCTCGATCTCGTCCGGCATCGGCGGCACGATCGTGTTCAGCCGCTCCGGCCGGTTCAGCGTGATCGTCGCGATCGCGTCTCGGGCCTCGTACAGCAGCGTTTGGAAGGACATCTGGCCTCCTCGGGATAGAACGGCGGACAGGCGGGCAGTTGGACGTCTGACGATGTCATCCCCGACCCCACCGCGCGATGCTATTGGGGAGCGGCGTTCACGGCGCGTCCAACCCGCCGGGCGCCATTTTGGACGCCGGTCCAAGGAATCGCCCAAGGGCCCGATCGACAATGGCTTCATGTCGGGGACCGCAATCGCACCGGAGCGCGCCGTCCTCCCCGGAGCCCCCTGCGCGCCGGGGGAGCCGTTCGAGGAGGGGCCGTCCGGGAGGGCGCCCGTCAGCGAGCAGGACCGCCTGCTCGGCGGCGCGCTGGAGCGCCTCGACCTCACGGAGCTGTCCGCGAAGGTCGCTCGCGAGGCGCGGCGGCGCGGCGTCTGCTTCGGCACCGCCGAAGGGATGCAGGAGTTCCGCATCGACCCCGTCCCGCGGCTGATCGCCGCGGAGGAGTGGCGCGCGCTGTCGGCCGGCGTCGCGCAACGGGTGCGCGCGCTGGAGCTGTTCGTGCGCGACGTCTACGGTGAGCGGCGGATCGTCCGCGAGGGCGTCGTTCCCGCGCGCGTGATCGACGGCGCCGACCACCACGAGCCGTTGCTCGACGGGATCGGCGCGCGCATCGGCACCTGGATCACGGTCGCCGGGCTCGACATCGTGCGCGACAGCGACGGCAGCTTCAAGGTGCTCGAGGACAACCTGCGCACGCCTTCCGGCATCGCCTACGCCGTCGCGACCCGCGAAGCGCTGCGCGCGCACCTCGCGCCGCCCAGCGGCGTGCACGTGCGTTCGCTCGACGCGGCCTTCGAGACGCTCGGCGCGGCGCTGCGGGCCGCGGCCCCAGAGGGCGTAGGCGACGATCCGGCCGTCGTGCTGCTGAGCGACGGCGAGGGCAACTCGGCGCTCTACGAGCACACCCAGATCGCCCGGCACACCGGCGTCCCGCTCGTGCTGGCCGAGCAGCTGTCCGTGCGCGACGGCCGTCTCTACGCGCGGCTGCCGGAGGGGAAGCGCGCCGTCGACGTCGTCTACCGGCGCACCGACGAGGACCGCCTCACCGACGAGCGCGGCGCCCTGACCCACGTCGCGGAGCTGCTGCTGGAGCCGGTGCTGGCGGGCACGCTCGCCGTCGTGAACGCCTTCGGCACCGGCGTCGCCGACGACAAGCTCGTCCACGCCTACGTCGAGCAGATGGTGCGCTTCTACCTGCAGGAGGAGCCGCTGATCGGGTCCGTGCCGACGTACGACCCCGGCGACCCCGCGACGCTCGAGATGGTCCTTGACCGGATCGGCGAGCTGGTGATCAAGCCGCGCAGCGGTCACGGCGGCTACGGCGTCGTGATCGCGCCGCACGCCCGTCCCAAGGACGTGCGCAAGGCCGCCGAGCAGCTCGCCGCCGCGCCCGAGCGGTTCGTCGCCCAGGAGACCGTGATGCTCTCGCGCCACCCCACCGTCACGGACGGGCGCCTGGAGCCGCGCCACATCGACCTGCGTCCCTTCGCGATCGCCGCCGGCCAGGAGCTGCGGGTGCTGCCCGGCGGGCTCACCCGCGTCGCCTTCGACGCAGGCGCCCTCGTCGTGAACTCCTCGCAGAACGGCGGCAGCAAGGACACGTGGGTGCTCGCATGAGCAGGCCCGTCATCGGCGTCACCGTCTCCGAGATCCGCCAGAAGGAACACGTCCAGAACGTGCTCCACGGCGAGCCCACGCACACCGAGATGACGCTCGGCCTCTCCTACATGCGCGCCGTCGAGATGGCCGGCGGGCTGCCCGTCGCGCTGCCGCCGCTGACCACCGAGAACGTCGACTCGCTGCTCGACCATCTCTCCGGCCTGCTGCTCACCGGCGGCCCCGACCTCGACCCCTCCACCTACGGCGCCGCGCCGCACCCCGAGCTGGGGCCCACGGACCCCGTAGTCGACGCCTTCGAGCTGGCGCTCTGCCGCCATGCCTACCGGCGGCGGATGCCGATCCTCGGCATCTGCCGCGGCGCGCAGCTGTTGAACGTCGCGCGCGAGGGGACCCTGCACCAGCACGTCCCCGACTTCGTCGACGGCACCATCCAGCACCGCCAGTCCGAGCCCGGTACCCGCACGAGCCACGAGATCCGCGTCGCGCCCGACTCGAGCCTCGCCCAGACGACCGGCGGCGGCCCGGTGAAGGTGAACTCCTTCCACCACCAGGCGATCGACCAGGTGGGCTTCGGCATGCGCGCCGTGGCCTGGTCCGAAGACGGCCTGATCGAGGCGATCGAGGAGCAGGAGGGGCGCTTCATCCTCGGCGTGCAGTGGCACGCCGAGACGCTCGTCGCAGACGCCGAGCAGCTGTCGCTGTTCGAACGGCTCGTGCAGGCCACGAAGAATCCCGGCATGGCGCCGCCGCGCGAACGCCGGGGTGCGCGCCCCGACTCCGATCGCGGCGGCCAGGGGGACTTCGGTGCCCATGCGCTCTAGGCTCGCCCCGCTCGTCTTCGCCGCGCCGCCCTCAGAGCCGCACGAGCCGGAGGAGGAGCACGTGCCCGCCGCGGGCGACTGGTCGCGGTGGGCGCCGGCGGGCGCCGGCGCGTCGTGGACGATCGGGATCGAGGAGGAGGTGATGCTGCTCGACCCCGGCGACTGGTCGCTGGCCTCGGAGGCCGACGCCGTGATGTCGCGGCTCACCGGCGAGCTGGCCTCGCACGCCAGCACCGAGACCCACGGCTCGGCGCTGGAGCTGCGCACCGATCCGCACGGGACCGTCGCCGACGGGATCGCCCAGCTCGAGGACCTGCGCGGCGACCTCGCCCGCGAGCTGGAGCCGATGGACCTGCGCGCCGCCGTCGCGGGCCTGCACCCTTTCACGCTGTGGCAGGAAACCAAGATCTCCGAAGGCGACCGCTATCGCTTCCTGTACGGGTCGATGCGCGAGCTGGCCCGGCGTGAGCCGACCTTCGCGCTGCACGTGCACGTCGCGCTGCCCGACCCCGAAAGCGCCGTGCGCGCCGTCAACCGCCTGCGCTCGCACCTGCCGCTGCTGTTGGCTCTCTCCGCAAACTCGCCTTTCTGGCAGGGCCGCGAGACCGGGCTCGCCTCGGCGCGCACGCCACTGTTCCAGGCCTTCCCCCGCGTCGGCATCCCGCGCGCGTTCCTCGACTACTCCGACTACGTCTCCACCGTCGACCTGTTGCTGCGCACCGAAGCCTTCCCGGAGCCGACCTTCCTCTGGTGGGACGCGCGACTGCAGCCGCGCTTCGGCACGATCGAGGTGCGGATCATGGACGCGCAGACCACCGTCGCCGACTCCGCCGCGCTAACCGCGCTCGTGCAGTGCCTCGTGCGCCTGGAGGCCACGGAGGAGAAGGGGCTCGCCGGGCCGATGGACCTGCCGGAGGTGCTGGCCGAGAACCGCTTCCTCGCCGCGCGCGACGGCGCCGAAGCGAGCCTGATCGATGCCCATCGCGGCCGGCGTGTCCCCGTCTCGGAGGTGCTGGAGACGGCGCTCGGCCGCTGCCTGCCCCACGCCGAAGACCTGGGCTGCGTGCAGGAGCTCGAACTCACCCGCAACCTCGCCGCCACGCCGCGGCCCGGGCGCCAGCTCGACCTCGCGCGCGGCCCCGACAAGCTGCCCGGGCTCGTCGAGGCGCTTTCCGCGCTGTTCTAGCCGCGCGCCCGTGCGGCGCGCGCCGTTGTGAGCGACACTTCTGGCGTGCGTGCACTCGTGCAGCGGGTCAGCAGCGCCAGCGTCGACGTCGACGGCAGACGCGTCTCGGAGATCGGCCCCGGGCTGCTCGTGCTGCTGGGCGTCTCCCACGAAGACGGCCCCGCCGCCGCCGACAAGCTCGCGCGGAAGGTGCGCGACCTGCGCATCTTCGGCGACGCCGAAGGGCGCATGAACGACCCGCTCGGCCAGCGCCAGATCCTCTGCGTCAGCCAGTTCACGCTGTACGGCGACGCCCGCAAGGGCAACCGTCCCAGCTTCGTCGCCGCCGCCCCCGGCGAGCAGGCGCAGCCGCTGTACGAGCGCTTCTGCGAGCGCGCCGGAGCGGAGCGGGGCGAGTTCGGTGCGCACATGGCCGTCTCGCTCGTCAACGACGGCCCCGTCACGATCATGCTCGAAGCATGAGCACCGGCGCAGGGCGATCATCAGAGACGTCCGTGAGGACGTCACCCTCTATGTCATCCGCGGCTCGCACGCCTGCCGCGCCGCGATCCTGATGCTCGCACCGGGCTCCTCGCCTGGCTCGATCGCGTGCTGCCCGAGCCCGCGCTAAGCGGCCGCTGAGGCGAGCTCCATCGGCTCCTGCAGCGCCTTGCCGTGGCGGATCAGGTCCGCGGCGCGCTCGGCCAGCGCGATCGTCGGCGCGTTCGTGTTGCCGCGCGGAACCGTCGGCATCACCGAGGCGTCCACCACCCGCAGGCCCTCCAGGCCGTTGACGCGCAGCTCCGCGTCCACCACCGCCGCGGCGTCCTCGCCCATCCGGCATGTGCCCACCGGGTGGTAGATCGCGAACGTCGTCTTTTCCACGTGCTCGCGCAGCGCCTCCTCGCTGTCGCCCGCCGGCGTGTTGAACGGCGTCTGCGCGTAGGGCTTCATCGCCGGCTGCGCGCAGATCTCCTGGAGCAGCCGCAGGCCCGCGATCATCCGCTGCATGTCGTCGCCCTGCGTGTAGAAGGCGTTGTGGATCACCGGCTTCGCCGTCGGGTCTTTCGAGAGCAGCCGCACCGTGCCGCGGCTGTGCTCGGTCAGCAGGCACGGCGAGGCCCAGACCCCGTGCGCTTCGGGGTCGCGCATGCCCTCCTCGACGATGTGCACCGGCGCCACGTGGAACTGGATGTCAGGCGCCTCCGCATCCGCGCCCACGCGGGCGAAGCCGCCCGCCTCCGCGAGGTTCGAGGCGAACGGCCCCGTCTGCGTCGCTTCGTACTCCTCGAGCGCCGGCGGCTCCAGCGCCAGCAGCAGGCTCTCCGGCTCCGGCGTCGTGAACACCAGCTGTGCCGCCGGGTGGTCGGAGAGGTTCTCGCCCACCTGCGGCTGGTCCAGCAGCACCTCGATCTCGCGCATCGTCAGGTGTTCCGCCGGGCCGATCCCGGAGAGCATCAAAAGCTGCGGCGAGTTGTAGGCCCCGGCGCTGAGGATCACCTCGCGGCTCGCGCGCAGCTCTTTCAGCTCGCCCAGCTGGCTCGCCTCCACGCCCACGGCGCGGTTGCCCTCGAACAGCACGCGGTGCACCAGCATGTAGGGCAGCACCGTCAGGTTCTGGCGCTCCGCCGCCGGGCGCAGGTAAGCCGCCGCCGCGCTCGCGCGCATGCCGCCGCGCTGGGTCACCTGGTAGAGGCCCACGCCGTCCTGCGCCTCGCCGTTGAAGTCCTCGTTGCGGGGCAGCCCCGCCTCGACGCCCGCCTCCACGAAGGCGCTGGAGATCTTGTTGTGGGAGCGCTCGTCGCTCACCGCCAGCGGGCCGCCCGCGCCGTGCCAGCGCGAGGCGCCGCGCTCGTTGTCCTCCGACTTCACGAAGTACGGCAACAGGTCCGCCGCGCTCCAGCCCGGCACGCCCCATTCGTCGTAGTCGCGGCGGTTGCCGCGGATGTAGACCATCGCGTTCACGGAGGAAGAGCCGCCCAGCACGCGCCCGCGCGGGAGCGTGATCCGCCGGTGGCCGCACTCGTGCTCCGGCGCCGAGTGGTAGTCCCAGTCGACCTCCGTCGAGCCCAACTGCAGGTAGCCCAGCGGTACATGGATGTTTTCGTTCACGTCCGGCGGCCCCGCCTCCAGCAGCAGCACCTGCACGTCCGGGTCCTCGCTCAGGCGGTTCGCCAGCACGCACCCCGCCGACCCTGCACCCACGATCACGTAGTCGTACATCTCAACCCCTTCCTCGCCTCCTGCCGCGAGCATACTCCTCGCCGCTGTGCCGTACGCGGGCCTGCTGCGCGCGCGGTCGGGATGGGCCTGCGCGTTCGCCGTTCAAGTCGCCGAGACGAGCCGCCGAAGCCGACTCGACAACTCGACCGCAGCAGCCAGGGGGACCATCGATGTTCGCGACCAGCAAGCACAGCCGTGCCCGTACGTTCCTAGCCGCCTCGGGAGCGGCGCTCGCCGCGAGCGCGCTCGCCGCCACCGGCACGGCCTTCGCCACGCCGCCCAGGGTCACCGAAAGGTTCAGCCCCACCGGCTCTGAGCAGTCCTTCACAGTGCCCGCCGGGGTCACCAGCGTGCGCGTGCGCGCCGTCGGCGAAGCCGGCGGCGCAGGAGGGGGCGCGATCGGAGGGCTCGCCGGCGAAGGCGGACTCGGTGGTGTCGCGTCCGGGCAGCTTGCCGTCACTCCCGGTGAAGTGCTTTACGTCGAGGTTGCCGCACCCGGATTCAACGGCGGCGGCCAAGGGGGATTCGGCGGCGGCGGCGCTGGAGGCAGCGCCTCCGACGTGCGGACCGTCTCTGGCGGGGCGCTCGGCACTGAAGAATCCCGGCTCATCGTCGCGGGCGGCGGAGGGGGCGGTGGCGGTGCCTGGGAGAGCCCCAGCACCGGCGGTGACGGCGGCAACGCCGGGGCCGCCGGCGGGGACGGCTCGTTCACCACCAGCGGCAGCAGCGAGGCCTTCAGCGCCGGCGGCGGCGCCGGCAGCTTCGGCGGCGTCGGCCACGGTGGCGCGAGCTGTAGCACCACCGGCCCCTGGTCCGGCACCGATGGCTCAGGAAGCTCCGGCGGAGCCGGAGGGGAGGAGTGGGTCAACCCCGAAACCACCGGTGGCGGCGGCGGCGGCGGTTACTTCGGTGGCGGCGGCGGTGAAGCCCAGTGCATGGATCACTTCTCCTCGCGCGGCGCCGGGGGTGGAGGTGGCGGCGGTTCCAGCTATATCGCCGAAGAAGTCAGCAACCCCTCTTACGGTCTTTCCGCCGCCTCGGTGGAACCCAGCGTCACGATCACCTACGCCACGCCCGCCACGGCCACGCCCAGCGCCAGCTCGGTCGCCTTCGGCGGCGTCCAAGCGCTGAGCACCGTCAGCGCGCCGCAGACGATCACGCTCACGAACGAAGGCGGCGAGCCGCTGGCGCTGAGCGCCACCGAACTCGTCGGCTCCGAACCCGCGCTCGCCAGCGATCACCCCGAAGACTTCCTCGTCGAATCCTCCAGCTGCCTCGGCGCGGTCGCCTACCAGGGAAGCTGTCAGCTGCGCGTGCGCTTCGCCCCGCAGGGGACCGGCACGCGCACCGCCGTGCTGAGGATCGCCGGCGACATCGGCGCCGGACCCACCGAAATCGCCCTCTCCGGCACCGGCGGCACGATGCCGCAGGGGCCGCAGGGGCCGCAGGGCGAAGCGGGCGCCGCCGGTGAAGCGGGCGCGCAGGGCATCGCCGGCAACCCCGGCCTCACCGGCACGGCGGGACCCGCCGGCGCCGACGGGGCCGGCGGCGCCACCGGACCGGCAGGGCCCGCCGGCAAGGACGGGGCGCAGGGGCCGCGCGGCGAACAGGGGCCGCGGGGACTGATCGCGACGTCCAGGTGCTACGTGCACCACCGCCGCTCGGGCCGGGCGCCGACCTGCGTCGTCGCTCTGCCCTCCGCCTCCAGGGCCGCCCGTGTCGCTTCGCTGCGGCGAGGCGGCGTCGTCTACGCGCGGGGATCGTTCGCGCGGCCGAGCGCGACCGGCGGAGGCCTCGTGCTGAAGGCCGGCAGGAAGGTGCCCGCAGGGCGCTACACGCTCGTGACCGTCTCCTCGCAGGGGCTCGTTAAGCGGGTGGCGGTCGTCGTCTCCGGCGGCGGCTACTAATCGTCGCCCGCCCGGGTCTCGGCTGGCGCCGGGACCCGGGGCCGGCGGCGCGCCGGACGCCGCCGGCCAGACCAGGCCAGGTGCTTTGGGCCTCAGCCCTCCGCCAGCGCCTGGCGCTTGATCTGGTCGAACTCCGCCTGGTTGATCGCGCCACGGTCGAGCAGTTCGTGGGCTTTCGCGATCTTCTCCGTCGGGTCCAGGCCGCCCCCCACGGAGCGCACGTACTTCCCGAATTCGTCTTCGACCGACTTCTGCTGGCGCTGCGCGCGTTCGCTCATGCCCGTGTGCTGGGTGATCAGGTAGACGAACGTGCCCAGGTAGGGCAGCAGGATGATCACGATGATCCACAGCACCTTCGTCAGGCCGCTGACGTCGTGCCGGCGGAAGATGTCGCCCAGCACCGTGAACAGGATCATCAGCCAGACGATGAACGCGAAGAAGACGAGGATCGTCCAGAAGATTTCCAGCAGTGGGTATTCGGTCGTCGCAAGGATCATGTCGCGGAGCTTAGGCGCTGCCGGTGACGGGACGCTGGGGCGTCATTCGCCTTTGCGTATGCGCACGTAGCCATACGCCGCCCTGCCCACGAAGCCCACCGCCAGCGCGCCCCACACCAGCGCCACCACCGGGGCGCCTTTCACCGCCGCGAGGATCGAGACGATCGCGCAGGCGATCGCCGCGCAGATCGAGAAGACGAGGTTCGCCATCGCTCCGCATGATCATCGCGGAGCCGTCCCCCGGCGGCGCTACTGACCGCCCGAGCCCGCCCCCGACACGCGCCAGCCCGACCCCGACTTCTCGAGCTTCAGCGGCGGGGCTTTCGGCGCCTGGACTTCCGCGGTATTGCCCGACTGCTTCACGAGCTTGACGTGCACCTTCGCGAGCTTGCCCAGGCGTTCGCCGCCCCCGAAGTGCTTCAGCGTCAGGTTCACCGCTTCAGTGCAGGTGCGCAAGTTCTTGCCGCCCGGCAGGCGCTTGCCGATTTCGACGAACCGCGCCTGCCGTTCGGAGGTGCTGAGCGCGCACAGCTTCGCCCCGTCGCTCGCCGCCGTCGCCTGGTACCACGCGTCGCCCACCTGCGTCGGGCTCTGGCCCGAGGAGGAGGAAGAGCCGCACCCGCAGATCGCCAGCATCGACACGGCCATCACGATTGCGCCTGCTCTCGCCAAGATCCTCTCCTTCGGTCGTTTGCCCGCCGGCACGCCGGGTGCCCGGGGAGCGTACGCGGGCCCCCGGACCCTCGCGCCATTGCTCCGCCAAGCCGGAGAGGGGTCTCGAACCCCTGACCTCCTGTTTACAAGACAGGTGCTCTACCAACTGAGCTACTCCGGCGCCGGGTCGGCGCCGCTAACGATAGATGGGCCGGGCGCCCGCGGCGAGCCGTCGGCTTCAGGCGGCCGGCTGCGGAGCCGGCGGCCGCGCGCAGGTCGCTTCGCCCAGCTCTTCCACCAGCACGCCGCGATCGGCGACGGCGTTCACCTCGACCGTGCAGCGCACCTGCGCGAAGGTCCACGAAGCCATGCACGTCACGACGCCCTGGCGCTTGCGGCAGTCCTGTACCCGGGCCTGCATCGGCGCGTCGGGGCGCGCGCCCGCCACCGCATCGCGCAGGTTCTCCGCGTAGCGGGCGATCGCCGCGCGGCCCGTCGCGAGGCTGATCCCGCCGCCCCGGTGCACCGGGGCTGCGTTGGCCACGCTTCGCGCGCCCGCGACCAGCGCGGCGATCGTCACGAGCGTCAAGACGATCCGTTTCGTGTCCATGACCGCATGATTCGCCAATGGGTCCCCGGACTCCACTGCACCTTCGTCTAGTTCTCGCTGTAACGGCCCGCTCCCGGCCGGTGTATTCCAGGCATGGAGCAGAGGCCCCCCGACCTCGAAGGCTTTCGCGAGCACGCGCTGCAGCGCGGCGTGAACCCCGTCGTCTACCGGGTGCTGCGCACGATCCTCGTGCCCGCCTTCCTGATCTACTGCCGCATGCAGCGCGTCGGGCGCGAGCACCTGCCGAAGGACGGCCCGCTGCTCTTGGCCTCCAACCACCGCAGCTTCATGGACCCGTTCGTGATCGGGATGCTCGTGCGCCGGCCCGTCTACTACATGGCCAAGCGCGAGCTGTTCGAGAAGCGCTGGCAGGCCTGGCTCCTCAACAGCCTTGGCGCCTTCCCCGTCGATCGCGGCACCGGCGACGGCGCCGCGATGGACACCGCCAGGGCGATCCTCGAACGGGGCGACTGCGTCGTGCTGTTCCCCGAGGGCACGCGCATCCGCCGCGGGCCGCTGTCGCAGCCCAGGCGCGGCATCGGCCGCCTCGCGCTCGAAACCGGCGCCCCCGTCGCCCCGGTCGCGCTGATCGGCACCGAAAACGTGCGCCGTGGCTGGCGCATCCGCCCGCGGAAGATCCGCGCGCGCGCCGGCAAGCCACTGAGCTTCCCCACCACCGGCAACTCCTCACCCGCGCTCGCCGCAGCCGTCACCGAGCGGATCTGGGCCTGCGTCAGCTTGCAGTGGGAGTGGCTCGGCGGCGAGTGCCCCGAGCGGCGCCGCGACCTCGAGCGCGAGCGCTCCCGCGAGGAGCAGGCGCGCCGGCGGATCGCGGAGCGCAGCGCCGGGCAGCGCCCCGACGAGGAGGCCGCCGCCGGGGAGGCGCGAGCGGCCTGAGCCGCCCGCTCCTCCGCGAGCCGGGCGGCAGGGGATCGCCGCGGACGCGGGATAGGGTGTGCGATGAGTGACGACCGAGGCTCAGTCCAAGAAGTCCAAGGCGCAGCTCGACGCGGAGTTCTCCGAGCTGTACCGTGCGCATCTGCGGGACGTCTACAGCTACGCCTACTACCGCGTCGGCGACCATCACGACGCGGAGGACCTCACCGAGCAGACCTTCCTGCAGGCCTACCGGCACTTCGAGCGCGCGCAGCAGGAGTCCAACGGCCGCCCGCTGCGTCCCTGGCTGATCCGGATCGCGCACAACCTCGCCGCGAACCTGTACCGGGACCGCTCGCGCAAGCCGGCTTCGCCGATCGACGAGAACAGCAACCTCACGGCGCTGCACACCACCGAGCAGGTGGTCGAGGGCCGCGACGAGCTGAGCCGCGTGCTCGAGGGCGTGCAGCAGCTCCCGGACGACCGCCGCGAGGCTTTGATCATGCGCTTTGCCCTTGGCATGGACAACCGCGAGATCGCGCGTGCGATGGACCGCACCGACGGTGCCACGAAGGTGCTGATCCATCGCGCGATCAAACAGCTGCAGGAGATGGTGGGCGACCCGCGCAAGGGGGACGGCGATGAGTGAGGCGCTGCCGAACTTCGAGGGCCTGCTGCGCGAAGCGCTCGCGCCCGTCGAGCCGCCCGCGGACCTCGTCCAGCGGCTGGAGTCGACGCTCACCACGATCACCGAGCTCGCCGCCGACGAGCTGGAGGCCTGGGAGCTCTCGGCGATGCGCGACCCGCGCAACTGGGTGCGCCCCGCCGCGGCGATCGTCGCCGGCAGCGCCGCCGGCACCGCGCTCGTCGTGCTCCGCGCCCGCCGCCGCGCGCAGCGCTCCAGCGGCCCGCTCGGCGTCAGCTGGCCGCAGCTCGACCGCGCCGCCGCCGAGCGCACGCTCGGCGATCTCGGCCGCGAGGCGCGCAAGCTGTTCGGCGACCGCTAGCGCCGCCCGGCCGTCGGTCCCCAGCTAGGCTCCCGCAGGCAAATGGCCACCTGCTATCGCCACCCCTCGCGCGAGACGGGGGTCTCGTGCTCGAACTGCGGTAGGCCCATCTGTCCCGACTGCATGACCAGCACCCCCGTCGGCATGCGCTGCCCCGAGTGCTCGAAACAGCGCACGAAGGTCAAGACGGTGCGCAGCGTCTCCAGCCGCCCCGAGCTGACGCTCGCCCTGATCGCGATCAACGTCGTCGCCTTCCTCGCCGAGGGGCACTTCTCGCTGACCGGCGGCGAGGGGGGTCGCGTCTACGAAGAAGGCGCGCTGTTCGGCAGCATCGAAGGCCTCCCGACGCTCGGGGTCGCGCACGGCCAGTGGTGGCGGGTCGTCACCGGCGGCTTCCTGCACGAGAACCTGCTGCACATCGGCTTCAACATGTACGTGCTCTACGTGCTCGGCATCATGCTCGAGCCCGTTCTCGGGCGCCTGCGCTTCGGCCTGATCTACGCGGTCTCGCTGCTGTGCGGCTCGCTCGGCTCGCTGCTCGTCTCGCCGCACGTCCCCACCGTCGGCGCCTCCGGCGCCGTGTTCGGGATCATGGGCGCCGCCGCTGTCGAGATGCGCGCGCGCGAGATCCCGCTGATGCAGAGCGGCGTCGGCGGGCTGATCCTGATCAACCTCGTCATCAGCTTCACGTTGCCCGGGATCTCATGGGGCGGTCACGTCGGCGGGTTGATCGGCGGGACGCTCGCGGCGTTCGCCATCCACGCCGGGGCGCGGCGCCGGGCCCAGTCGCTCGCGCTGGCCGCCTGCGTCGTGCTCGCCGTCGCCGCCTTCGCCGGGTCGATCGCCGTCTCGAAGTCGACCGAAGCCGAAGAAGGCGGGGCGCCCGTGCAGATCGTCGCGCCCGGCTAGCGGGCGCGCGCCGCCTTCACCGGCAGCTCGACCTCCAGCACCTCCGCCGGCGCCCCGGGGAGCTGCTCCGGGTGCAGGATTTGGCCCAGCAGCTCGAGGCCGTCCACCAGGCGCGGGCCGGGACGGGAGAAGTAGGCCGAGGCGTTCACCGCGACGATCCGGCGAGCGCCGAGGCCCGCCAGTTGCTCCGCGAACCCCAGCGCCTCCTCTCGTGCGCGAGGCGCGTCATAGCCGCAGGGCATCACCACCACGATCTCCGGCTCGCTCGCCGCCACCTGCTCCCAGTCCAGCACCTGCGAGTGCTCGCCCGGCAGCCCCAGCAGGTCCTCGCCGCCCGCCAGCTCGATCATCTGCGGCGTCCAGTGCCCCGCCACGTACAGCGGGTCCAGCCACTCGAGCGCCGCCACCCGCACCCGTGGCTGCTCGCGCACCGCTAGGCGCACGCGGTCGATCCGCCCCGCCGTCCGCGCGATCAGCTCGACTCCCTCGTCGCGGCGCTCCGTCGCCTGCGCCAGCGTGCGCACGTCGCCCAGCGTCTCGCCCAGGGTCTTCGGGTCAAGCGCGATCACCTGCGGCTGGGAGGGCAGTTCCTTCGCCAGCTCCGCCACCTCGTCGTAGGAGACCGCGCACACCGGGCACAGCTCCTGGGTCACGATCAGGTCCGGGCGCAGGTCCGCCAGCGCCTCGCGGTCCAGCGCGTAGATCGCCTCGCCCTCCAGCGTGCGCTCGCGCACCGCGGCGTCGATCTCGCCCGCGCTCAGCCCGCCCGGCAGCACGTCGCGTGTCACCTTCGGCAGCTCGAGCGCCCGTGGCGGGTGGTCGCACTCGTGCGTCACCGCCACGACCTCCTCGCCGAGGCCCAGCGCGAACAGCAGCTCTGTCGCGTGCGGGACCAGGCTCACGATGCGCATCGCTCCACTGTACGCCCGCTATGCTCCGCGCACCGATGACCCTGCTCGACGACGCGCAGATCCAGGAGCGGCTGATCGGGCTGGAGTGGCGCCGCGACGGAGACACGATCGTCCGCGAGCTGGAGCTCGCCGACTTCGTCGCCGCGATCGAGCTGGTCGAACGGGTGGCGCGCATCGCCGAGGATGCGAACCATCACCCCGACATCCTCGTGCACGGCTGGAACAAGGTGCGGCTGACGCTTTCCACGCACTCGGAGGGCGGCCTCACGGAGGCCGACTTCTCGCTGGCCGAGCGGATCGACGCCCCCGTCGAGCCGGTCTTCGACGGCTGAGCCGCCGCCCGAATCCGCCCGCTTCCGACGCTCCGCCTTGCTACCTTAGGCAGGCCGGAACAGCATGAACGACGAGGAAGAACTTCCCCGAAATAGCTCGGCCCTGACGGGCCTCGCGCGCTGCGGCCTCACCCCGCGGCGCCTCTCTCGCGGGCGCGCACGCGCCGCACTGGTGCACGGCGCCGCGTGAACGCGCTGAAGATCATCCTCGCCGCGGTCCTGATCGCGGTGAACGCCTTCTTCGTCATCGCCGAGTATGCCCTCGTCCGCTCGCGCCGCACGCGCCTGGAACAGATGCGCGACGAGGGCCTGAAGGGCGCACGCCTCGCACTCGAACAGCTCGCCAGCATCAACGAGTACATCTCCGCCGTGCAGATCGGCGTCACGATCACCTCGATCGGGATCGGCGCTCTTGGCGAGACCGCGCTCGCCGACGTGCTCAAAGACGCGCTGGGCGGTGCGCTCGCGCACGGCGCCGCCGTCGTCATCTCCGTGATCGTCGCCTTCGCCCTGATCTCCTTCGCCCAGCTCGTCGCCGGCGAGATGGTGCCGAAGTTCTACGCCATCGATCGCGCCGAGTCGGTGGCGCGCCGGATCGCCCGTCCGCTGCAGCTCTTCAGCATCGTCTTCCGTCCGCTGATCGTCGCGCTCACCATGGTCTCCGACCGCATCCTGCGGATGCTCGGCGTCGACATGAACGAGGAGCGCCGCGGCGGCTCGCCCGACGAGCTGAAGCGGCTGATCGCCGAGTCCCACGCCGGCGGGCACATCGACCTTGGCGAGGCCGGGATGCTCACCGGCGTCTTCCACCTGCACGAACAGGAGGCGCGGCAGGTGATGACGCCGATCCCCGCCGTGATCACCGTCGACGCCTCCCAGGATGTCGAGGCCGCCCTGCAGCTGTGCGTCTCAAGCGGCCACACCCGCCTCGTCGTCACAGAGGCGGACGACCGCGACCGCGTGCGCGGGATCGTCCACGCCAACACGCTCGTGCGCCAGCTCATCGAGGACGGCCCGCACTCGCCGATCGAGCCGCTCGTCCACGACGCCCCCATCGTCCCAGAGACCAAGCCGCTCGACGACCTGCTCGCCGACCTTCAGCGCGAGCGCACCTCCATGGCCGTGATCGTCGACGAGTACGGCCGTGTCGTCGGGATCGTCACCGTCGAGGACATCATCGAGGAGGTCGTCGGCGAGATCTCCGACGAGACCGACCCCGCCGGCGGCGAGATCCGCAAGCTCGCCAACGGCGACTGGTTCGTCCGCGGCCACGTCGCCGTCACCGACCTCGCCGACTACGGCCTCGAGCTGCCCGTCGACAGCGACGCCTACAACTCCATCGGCGGGCTCGTCTTCGCCGAGCTCGGCCGGCTCCCGCGCCGAGGCGACAACGTCACCATCGACGGCTTCTCCATCCGCGTCGAGTCCGTCCGCGACAACCGCATCGAGTCCGTCCGCATCCGCGAGCGCCGCCCCGTCCAGACCGGCGAGACCCGCCGCGAGTCCGAGGACTGAGCTCTTAAACGCGTCCGGCCCGCGGGGGGAGCGGGCCGGAACACGTGCACTGGGAGGAGGCGGGTGTGCAATGCGACTTGATGTCGCTGAGCATCAGTATCTCCATCCCGATGAACGCCACCTAAAACCTTCGTGCGCCGATCGTCACAAACCCAGACGTGCCAATCGTCACAACGCTCGCCGCGAACAATTCGCCCGCCCGCGCACCGGGCCGCCGCCATGTCGAGATCAGCAGCAAGGCGCGCCAGCGCCTTGCCAACTCAATACGAGTGAAAGCCGCGGCCGCTCTTGCGGCCCAGCGCCTCTTCTGCGATCAGCTCGTCCATCCGTGGGGGGACCGGCGCCCCGATCGTCTCGCCGATCGCCTTGCTGACGTCGAGGCCCACGAGGTCCAGCAGCGCCAGCGGCCCCATCGGGTGGCCCGCCCCCAGCTTCATGCAGGTGTCGATCGCCTCCGCCTCCATCCCCGTCTCTTCCTGCAGGCGCACCGCTCCGAACAGGTAGGGGAACAGCAGCCGGTTCACCACGAAGCCCGGCACGTCCGGCACCTCCACCGGCGTCTTCTCGAACGTCTCGCAAAGCGTCAGCGCGCGCTCGCGCGTCTCCTGGCTCGCGGCCTGCGGGAAGATCAGCTCCACCAGGCGCATCTTCGTCACGGGGTTGAAGACGTGCAGGCCCACGAAGCGCTCCGGGCGCCCGCTCGCCTCCGCCAGGCGCTCGATCGACAGCGAGGAGGTCGTGCTCGCCAGGATCGCCTCCGGTCCCACGATCTCGTTCAGCTCCGCCAGCAGCCCCGCCTTCACGTCGTGATCCTCCACCACGGCCTCGACCACGAACTCCTCATCCGCCAGCAGCTGCGGGTCTGTGACGATGTCCACGTGCTCCGGGTCCACCTCTGCCCCCAGCCGCGCGAGCGTCTTCTCCACCGTCGCCCGCGCCCGCTCCGCCGAGCTGGTCGAGCGCGCCAGCAGTTGCACCGGCCCGTGATGCGCCGCCGTCGCCGCGAGGCCGCAGGCGATCGCGCCGCTCCCAACCACCGCGAGGTGTTTCGTTCCAGGGTTCGTCGGCTCGGTCACGGCTGCGGGTCCTCCAGCGGGTCGGGGTCCAAGGTGGGTCGGTTCTCGGGGGTCCGGGTGGGTCGGGGCAGGTCGCCGAGCCTCGTGCCCAGCGGTTGACTGACCAGTCAATCTATGAGTGGCGCTACCGCGGTAGAGTATGTGTTGCAGGGGCCGGGCACCATCCCAGAGCGCGCCCGCCGGTCGGGAGCGCCCCGCGTTTTCCCCTCATTCGCCGCGCAAAACCGCCGCGCAACAACTCCGTAGGAGGCAACGAAAATGAGGCAAGCAGAGGGCCGTGAGGTCGTGATCGTCGAGGCTGTGCGCACGCCGATCGGACGCGGGCACAAGGAGAAGGGCTACTACAAGGACACCCACCCCAACACGCTGCTCGGCAAGACCTACAGCGAGGTCGTCAAGCGCTCCGGGATCGACCCCATCGAGGTCGAGGACGTCGTCGCCGGCTGCGTCCAGCAGTTCGGCCAGCAGGGCTTCAACATCGCCCGCAACGCCTGGCTGCAGGAGGGCCTCCCGATCGAGACCCCCGGCACCACCATCGACCGCCAGTGCGGTTCCGCCCAGCAGGCCGTCAACTTCTCCGCCGCGCTCATCGCCGCCGGCGTGCACGACGCCATGATCGGCTCCGGCGTCGAGCACATGGGCCACCTGCCCTTCGCCGCCGGGATGAAGACCCAGGAGGACTTCGGCTACGCCTTCACCCCCGAGCTCATGGCCAAGCACAACATCGTCGGCCAGGGCCTTGGCGCCGAGATGATCGCCGACCAGTGGGAGATCCCCCGCTCCGAGCTCGACGAGCTCGCCGTGCGCTCGCACAAGCTCGCCGCCCAGGCCACCGAGGAGGGGCGCTTCGAGCGCGAGGTCGTGCCCATGACCGTCGACGGGCAGGAGTACGTCACCGACCAGGGCATCCGACCCGACACCAACCTCGAAACGCTCTCGCAGCTGAAGCCCGCCTTCAAGCCCGACGGCAAGATCACCGCCGGGAACGCCTCGCAGATCTCCGACGGCGCCGCCGCCGTGCTGCTCATGGCCGCCGACAAGGCCAAGGCGCTCGGGCTCACGCCGCGCGTGCGGATCGTCGACCAGACCACCGTCGGCTGCGACCCCGTGAAAATGCTCGAGGGGCCCATCCCCGCCACGCGCAAGATCCTCGAGCGCAACGGCATGGGCATCAACGACATCGACCTGTTCGAGATCAACGAGGCCTTCGCCCCCGTCGTCGCCGCCTGGCGCCGCGAGCTCGACCCCGACATGGACCGCGTCAACGTCAACGGAGGCGCCATGGCCCTCGGTCACCCGCTCGGCTCCACCGGCGCCCGCCTCATCACCACGCTGCTGCACGAGCTCGAGCGCTCCGACAAGGAGATCGGCTTCGTCACCATGTGCTGCGGTGGCGGGCTCGGTACCGGCACGCTGATTCAGCGGGTCTGATCCTTCTGCGCTTCACGAGTCGTGAGGGCCCGTCGCGCAAGCGGCGGGCCCTTCGTCGTTAAGGTCTAGGCCAAGGTGGGAGCGCAGGGCGGCCCGGATGGCCGCCCGTGGTAACTGCCGGCGCACGCGCAGCGGTCTCTTCTAGCCAAGAGCGAGCGTGCGCCGGCCCCGAAGGCCGGATGCCGGTCACGAAAGCCCTGGATCGCCAGACCCGAGTCCCAGGCCGGACCCGGATGGCGCGGGGACAAGACCAGGTTGGTTTTCAAGTCGGTGATAGCAATTGCTATCACCGATCTCAAAACGAAAGACGAACTCCCCAGTCGCGCGGGGCGCCTTCGGTCCTCTGGCCGTGTAGGTCTCTAGCCTTCCGGCCCGCCGCCCGTCCAGTCCACCGGCACGGGCGCCAGCGCCAGCAGCGCCTGCCACGTCGCGGCGTCCGCCACACCCGTAACCGGCAGCGCGTGCGAAGCCTGGAAGCTCTGCAGGTTCGCCTGGGTCTGGCTCGCGAACAGTCCCGTCACTTCCTGCGAGGGGATCGCCGTCGCGAGGTGCTCCTGCAGCCACAGCACCTGGTCGCCTTTCGAGCCTTTCTTCAGTTCCGGGTAGGAGGTGTTCGGGATCACGCTGGACAGCGAGGCCAGCGGCGCCGCCAGCTGGCTCCAGCCGCTCGCCGGGGTCTCCTGCCAGTCCCAGAAGGAGTAGCCCGTCGCCCCGTAGTCCACCGCCTCCTCGCGGAAGCGCAGCACGTCGCTGGACTTCACGCCGCCGTAGGTCTGCCCCAGCGGGAACAGCGGCCGGCCGTAGATGCGGTTGCCGATGTAGGTGTTCGCGTAGACCGTGTCCACCGAGGTGCCGATGTCCTTCCAGTACATTTGCGGCGCGTTGTACTGGGCGCCGTTCGGGCCCAGGAACACCGAGTAGGGCAGCGACGGGTGATAGGAGACGTAGGGGAAGGAGGCCAGGCCCACCGGGTAGGTCGGCCCGACTTTCGCCCGCAGGTCGTCGATATAGGTCTGCGCCGCCGCGTAGCGGCCCTCGTACTCGGCCTCCGCGTCGATCACCAGGCAGTCCGCGCCGTTGGCCGCCGCCTGTGCGCCCAGGTTCGCCTCCCCCGCCGGGTTCGTCCCGTAGACGTACTGCCAGGCGCAGGCTTTCAGCCCGTTCGCGTGCAGTTCCGCCACCAGCTGCGGCGAGAACTGGCTCCAGTAGTTGCTCGATCCGTCCGAGCTCTTGATGAACAGCGTCGTCACCCCCGCCGCGTGCGCCTGGGCCACGATCGCCGCGACGCTGCCGCCGCTGGATTTGCTCACGTACCAGATCCACATCCCCTGGCCGTCGAAGGGCGAGCCGCTCACCGCGCCCACCGTCGCCGGCAGCGGGTGCGGTTTCACCGGCGGGTGCAGCGCGTGGTTGTAGATGTAGATCGGGCCGTAGGAGCTCGAGTGCCGCGCGTGGCTCAGCAGCACCATGATGTGCCCCGAGTGGGCCGACTTCGGCACCGTCAGCAGCAGCCCCGCCGTCGTTTTGCGCAGGTGCGAGGTGGGGGAGGTGCGCCCGATGCGCCCGCCCGGCGTGCGCGGGAACGCGATCGTCGAGCCCGCCCCGATGCCCTTGCCCGCGATCAGCAGCGTCCCGTGCGTCGAGACCTGGTGCGGGTTGCCGCTGCAACGCGTCTGCGGCACGCAGCTCACGCTCGTGATCCGCACCGTCAGCACGTGCGGGCTCGCCGTCGCGCGGCTCTTCGCCACCGGCTTCGCGGCGGGCGCCGCCGCCGTCGGTGCGGGAGCCGCCGGCGCGGGGGCCGCAGGGCTCGCGCCGCCGCTGGCGCTGCCCTGCGAGGCGCCGGCCGGGTTCGCCGCCAGCGCATGTGGCGTGCTCCAGCCAAGCGCGTAGGCGAGTATGAGCGCGAGGGCGCACGCGAACGCCACCAGGAGCGCTGCGTGTCCTACCCCGGATCGCTTGTGGACGGCGGTGCTCGCCACGAAATCCCTTCCACTCTGGGCCTGAAAGCCGGCCCCCGATTCGGCGGCGTCAGAGGTTAGCCGCTCTTCGTTCGCAAACCGCGCAGCGCCACGGAAGTTGCGTGCGTCGCCGCGCCCAGCCCGTCAACCCCAGCGAAAACCCGTCGCCGAGGGGGCCGGGGGCAGCGGGCTGGAGGGAAGCCCCGTCGGCGTCCGCGGCAGGTTGAAGCCCGTAGGCGCCACATCGTTCGGCGCATCGCCGTGGAACAGCGAAGCCAGGTACTGGATCTGCTCGCGCCCCACGCCCAGCTCGAACTGGCCGCCCCCGTAGTTGGCGATCTCGCGCTCGGCGCAGTAGTCGTAGGCGTCAAGCAGGTTGCGCAGGCCGCCGAGCCGCGAAGGCTTGATGTTCACGCTGCGCGGGGGATAGGGCAGCGCCTCGATGTCCTCGATCGAGTGGATCGGGGCGTCCCAGGAGAAGCGCTCGCGGTGGCCCGCCAGCAGCGCGTCGATCTCCGGCGTCAGCTTCGGGTCCTCGATCCAGGCCTGCGGGAACGCCGTCACCACCCGCTCGTACAGCACCGGGTCCGCCGGCTGGTCCACGATCGTCCCGGTGTAGAGGCCCTTGAAGTCCACCGAGTCCACCGCTCCCGTCGCTTGCAGCTGCGCGATCAGCGCCTCGTCCCAGGAGCTCGTCGGGTCCAGCTTGAAGCGCAGCGTCGGGTACAGCGCCAAGCGGCCGCTAACCGGCTCGATGCTCGGCGGCTCGCCCAGGCGCAGCGAGACCACGAAGCGCACCGGCTGCGGCTCGCGGCCCAGCGCCGCGTGCAGCGTCGTGCCCGCCTGGCGCAGCGCCAGGTCAAGCGCCGCGGACTCATACGCCCACGTGCGGTAGCGCCGGGAGACCTCGCGCTGCGGCGGCTCCGGGAACAGATCGAGGCCCGCCAGGTGCTCGCTGAAGGAGGCGATCGTCCAGCTGCCCGCCAGCGGCAGCGCCGGCCCCGCCGCCTGCAGGACGTCGTGGTCCTCCGCGTCGTAGGTCACGTCCTCGCCGACGCCCTGCTCGCCGCCGCCCAGCATCCGGATCACCGTGCTCTTGCGCGTGAACTCGCTCGAAACGTTCGCCTGTAGCGGGTCCAGGGCGTAATCCTCGATCTGCACCGGCAGCTGCGCGATCCGCTCCCACGTGCTCATCGGGCCGCCTCGCTTTCCAGGCGGCTCACCAGCTCGTCCAGGCGCAGCTCCTCCAGCGCATCGCCCACCGCGCTCAGCTCGCTCGCGCAGAGCTCGATCAGTCCCTTGCCCTCCTTCACCAGCGCCAGCGTCTCGTTCAGGCTCGCCTCGCCCGAGTCCAGGCGGCGGATGATCTCCTCCACCCGCGCCGAGGCCTGCTCGTAGGTCGGCGTCGCCGCCGTCTCGGGCCTCGCCGCATCCGATGACGCCGCCTCAGGCGCCCCCGGAGCCGTGGCGTTGCCGGGGTTGGCCTGTTCCTCGCTCATGACTCCTTGACCTCCGCATCGATCGTGCCGTCGGCAAAACGCAGCCGTAGCGCGCCCGCCGCTCGCGCCTGCGCCGCGCTCGCCAGCGGCGTGCCCTCGCCCGCCGCTTCGACCATCGCGTAGCCGCGCTCCAGCGTGCGCTGCGGGTCGTGCGCCGCCAGCGCCAGCGCCAGGCGTTCGAGCTCCGCGGGCCGCCGGCGCCTGCAGTCCAGCAGCGTCGCCTCCGCCTTGCGCTCCAGCACCAGCGCGCGCCGGCCCGTCACCGCGCGCTCCTCCTGCGCGCGGCGGCGCGAGCCCGCCCGGATCTCGCGCAGCTGCTGGTGCAGGCGCATGCGCTGGCGCTCCACGTGGGCGCTTGGCGCGCGCGAGAGCGACGCCAGCAGCCGTGCGCGGTCCAGCACCGCGCGGCGGCCGTGGTCGCGCAGCCGCTTCGCGGCCCGCGCCTGCTGCGCGCGCGCCGCGGCGCAGTCGACCCCCACCGCCGCCTCCGCCGCGTGCGTCGGGGTCGAGCAGCTCACCGCCGCGACGTCGTCCAGCAGCGTGCGGTCGGTGTGGTGGCCCACCGAAGCGATCACCGGCACCCGCAGCAGCGCCACCGTGCGGCACAGGGTCTCGTCGCAGAAGCACAGCAGGTCCGCCAGCGAGCCGCCGCCCCGCGCCACGATCGCCACGTCGACCTCCGCCAGCGCCGCGAGGTCGCCCAGCGCGCGCACGATCGCCGGCGCCGCGTGGCGGTCCTGCACCGGGGCGAATGCCCACACCAGGCGTCCCGCCCAGCCACGCCTCGAAAGCGCCGCGAGCACGTCGTCGCGCGCCTTGCCCTGCTCCGCCGTCACGACGCCGATCGTGCGCGGCAGCAGTGGGCGGTCGAGCAGCTTCTGCGGTTCGAGCAGCCCCTCGGCGTCGAGTTGCTTGCGCAGCCGCTCGATCCGCGCCAGCAGGTCGCCCTCGCCCGCGACGCGCAGGTCCGAGACCGCGAAGGAGAAGCCCGGGGAGGAGGTCGCGCTGCCCGCGTAGTAGTCGCAGCCGCCCGCCACCACCACCTGCATGCCCTCGCCCGGCGCCCCGCCCGTGCCCGTGCGCGTCAAGATCGCCTCCCAGTCATCGCGCCACGCCGAGCATGGCAGCGCGCCGCTCGCGTCGCGCAGCTCGAAGTACACGCGGGCGCGGGAGACGCGCAGGTTCACCAGCTCGCCCACCACCTGCACGCGCGCGAACGACCGCAGCTTGCCGCGCAGCGCCGCCGCGTACTCGCCCACCGGGAAGGGGCCCGCCAGGCGGCTCTCGGGAATCCCTACGGGCGTTGCCGAACGTACCGCCGATCGCCCCGTCGCCGGCGCCGAGCCGGCTGCGCCCGCGGGCGGGAACAGCGGGTCCGTCGAGGGGCTCGGCTCGGCCATGAAAGCCAGCATAGGCGGTACGATCGACGCCAATGCGCGCCCTTCCCTCCCGGTCCTCCGGCGTCTAGCCGCCGCGCCGTGGCCAACCGCAAGAAGGGGTCGCGCTCGCGCAAGCGCAAGGCCGGGCGCGGGCCGCAGGGGAGCCCGGCCGGGCCGGGGGCGTCACGCTCCGCCGGGGCCGGGGCCGGGGCCGGGGCCGGGGCCGGGGCCGGGGCCGCGGCCGGGACGACACCGACCGCCGGGACCGGAACCGGGGCTGGGACCGGGACATCCGCCGGGACGGGGACCGCGTCCGGCGGGGCGCCCGCGGGCACGCGCGAGCGCCCCCGCCGCCAGCGCGCCGCCGAGCGACGGGCCGCCGAATCCGCGAAAGGACGCGACTATCGCGCGCCGGGCTCCGTCGGCGAGCGCCCGCGTGCCCCGTGGCACCCGTTCCCGCTCGCGGAGCTGACGATCCTCGCGGGGCTGGTCGCGATCGCGATCGGGGCCGCGCGAGGTGAATCGGGCAAAACGCTGCTGCTCACCGGGGTCGGGATCGTCGTGCTGGGCACGCTCGACACCACCGTCCGCGAGCACTGGAGCGGTTACCGCTCGCACGCCGGGCTGCTGGCCTCCGTGCCGACCGCGCTGTTCCACGGCGGCGCCGCACTGCTGCTCTTCGCGCTCGGTGCGCCGTCCGTGACCTGGGTGCTGGTGCCGCTGGCGATCGACGTGCCGCTCTTCACGGTGCTCTTGAAACTGCTGCGGGCGCGCTTCGCCGATGCGCGCCGCGAGCGGGTCTTCGCGGGCCAGCGCTAGGCGCGGCCCGCGGCGGAGTCGTCCAGCGAAGGCAGGGTGCGCTCGCCGGGGGCGCCCGGCTCGCCGCGCGACTCGCCCGTGAAGCCCAGGCGCTCCAGCCGTGCCACCTCGCGCTCGCCTTCCAGGCGCGCGGGGTGATCCGCGGGCAGCCCGGCGATCAGCTGCTGGATACGCACCCGCAGCTGCATCGCGAAGTGCGGCGTCGAGGCGCCCATCAGCTTGCGCACGTCCTCGACCGTTACGTCGCCTTCGCGCTCCTTGCGCAGCGTCTGTGGGTTCTCTGCCTGGCTCATCGTTGGCTGGGTCGTCTCATTCGGCCTCGGCGACCGACTGTTCCGCGTCGGTGGGCTGGCGTGGCGCGATCTCCAGCACCGCGTCCAGTTCCGCTTGCGCCAGCGCCGAGATCGCGCTTTCGTCGCCGATCAGCCAGCCGTGATTGTAGACCTCGCGCACCGGCGGGATCGCCTGCGTGTAGCCGGGCTCGATGTCGCTCAGGTAGTGCGTCAGCGGCGCCGGCACCGATGCGCTATGCGAGAGCAGGAGCAGCGGGCCGTAGTCGCCGTGCGCCGACAGCGGCGCCGCCGCGGGCGCGTCGAGCGGCCGCGCGACGTTCGCGAACACGAGGCCGTGGCCCGCTTCGTGGATGCCCCAGCCGAAGGAGCCCTGCGAGAAGCGCGAGATCGAGATCGAGTTTTCGATGGGGTCGTTGCTCGCGTGGGCGGTGGCTTCGCCGGGGCCGGCTTCCCCGGTCACGTGCACCACCGTGCCGAGGCGGGCCAGCGTCGCGTACGGGCCGCTGTGCAGCGTCGTCGGGGCGATCACGTAGATCGCCGGGTGCTTCAGCGCCTTCAGCGCCTGGCGCGTCGCCTGCGGTACGCCGGAGCTGGTCACGAACAGGATCGGCGCGCCGCTCTCCGCGGCGAGCGCCCCCGCCGGCATCTGCAACGCCTGCGGGGCGTCCGAGGCGACGACCAGCACGTTGTGCGGCGCGTGCCCGCCGGCCTCCTTCAGCAGGTCCATCACTTCGACCGCGGCGCTGGCGGCCTGTTCGCCGGAGGCTCCGGCTCCGGGTTCGCCGCCCTGGGCGCCGCCCGGCTTTGCCGCGCCGGTGCCTCCCCCGCTGCCGCCCGCCGCCGCCAGCGACCTCGCCTTGTAGCCGGCGGGCAACGGGGCCGAAGTGCCGATCTCGATCGCCTGTGCGCCGCCGAGCGTCGAAGCGCCGAAGGGGCGCATCGCCGTGAGCGCCCGCTCGCTCGCCGCCGGCAGCTGGTCGCCGTCGGCATAGAGCAGCGGGGCTCCCAGCGGCGAGCCCGCCAGCACCGAGGCCGCGAGCGCCGCGGGCCAGTTCGCTTCGTCCACGATCACCGCCGCCTGGGGGCGGGTGGCGGGCGTGAAGCCGGGGTAGACCGCCTGCGCGACGGCGGCGGCGTCATCCGCGGGCTCGGCGCCGCCCAGCCGCGTCGTGTTCTTCGTGGAGACGCCCACGATCCCGACCTTCGTGGCCGGAACGCCGCCGGACTGCCCACCCGTCACGGCGGTCCCGGCGCCCGTGCCCTTGCCGCACCCCGAGATCGCCGCGAGCGCGGCGAGGCAGAGCGTCAGCGCCGCGAACGGCCTGGGCGACACGAGACGGGCGAGACGAGGCGAGAGGGCGCGGCGCGAGGAGGCGCCCGGGCGCGCAGGCAGCATGGCCGCGGACACTAGCGGCAGGCCCGGCCAGGCCTGGGCGCGGGCGGTCGGCAAGGCGGGGCGGTCGGCAAGGCGGGGCGGTCGGCAAGGCGGGGCGGGCGCCCAGCGCGACCGTGGGGCACGAGCGCGGCGCGGGGACCGAACTCTCGCAAACAGCGGATTGCCGCCTTCGGAAGGGTCTTGAGCCCCGGTGTCGAAGGCGAGGAATGAGCAGGTTTGAGCGAGCCCAGAGGGGGTATAAGAGGCGATTATTTTGCGCGTTTGCAGGCAAAAGGACCGCTCCGACGCCAACCTGGTGCAAGCGTCATTGCAGTTTGCTAGCCTGCCGCGATCACATGCCGAGTCCTTGACTAGAGGTCAGGGACCGGGGGACCCGAGTTGTTGGGGCGAATCCCGCGATTTCGCAGGAAGCGCAGGCTCTTTCAGCGCTAGCCCGTCAGCTAACCCCGGAGGCCGACGAAAGAGGTTGTTGTTTTGCGGGTGCGAACCCTCAGCAGTTTCCTAGGCAGTTTCATGATCATGGCCATCGCGGCCACCCCGGGATTCGCCGCCAGCACGGGCGGCGCAGCCGCGGCTACCGAAGCCCCGGCGGCCCCGACGTCGGCCCCCGCGCCGGCGATCCACCTTTCCCCAATCGTCGCGAAGTCGCGCAAGCTCACGTACAAGGGCCCGATCTACGAAAAGAACGCCGCCGGCGAAGTGATCCCCTACGTGCCGGCCGCCGCGACGACGCCCGCGTCCACGACGACGACCGCCACCGGCGGCAGCGCCGTGACCCCGGCCACCGCCACCACTTCGGCGGCGAGCCTCACGGAAGTCACCGAGACCGCCGCGACGCCGCGCCCGCAGCTGTTGGTGCCGGGTTCGCTGGCGCGCTACGTCAACGGCTTCGCCGCGGCGCCGATGAACGCACCGGCGTCGGTGCAGCAGGTGATCTGGACGGCGAACGAGATCATCGGCCTGCCCTACATCTACGGCGGCGGCCACGCCTCCTTCACGGCCTCCGGCTACGACTGCTCGGGCACGGTCTCCTTTGCACTGCATGGCGGCAGCTTCCTGAAGACGCCGATGGACTCTTCGGAATTCATGAGCTGGGGCTCGCACGGCGCCGGCCGCTGGATCGCGGTCTTCGGGAACGCCGGCCACGCCTACATGGACGTCGCCGGGCTGCGCCTGGACACGAGCGCCGCGGACGACCCCTCCGACCAGCAGGGGCCGCGCTGGCGCCCGCTGCGCGCGAACAACTCCGGCTACGCGGTTCGTCACCCGCTGGGCCTGTAGGCGCGTACGGAATCGCGGCCCAGGGTCCTCGCTCGGAATCGTCTTTGCGACCGTTCGCGGTCGGCTAGGCTAAGGACAGCCGGCCGATCGGCGATCGGCCGCCCCCGCGGAAAGCAATAGGAGGATCAGATGGCCGGTCTGACCGGGCGCATGTCAACCGTCGTGAAGGCGAAGATCTCGCAGCTGTTGGATCGCGCCGAAGACCCGGCGGAGACGCTCGACTACAGCTACCAGAAGCAGGTCGAACAGCTCCAGAACGTGAAGAAGGGCATCGCCGACGTCGTGACGGCGAAGAAGCGCCTGCAAATGCAGGAAAAGACCCTCCAGCAGAGCGTGGTCAAGCTCGACACGCAGGCGCGCCAGGCGCTGTCGTCGGGGAACGAGGAGCTGGCGCGGACGGCGCTGGAGCGCAAGAACGTCGCCCAGACCGAGCTTCAGGGCCTCGACACGCAGGTGACCGAACTCGAAGCCCAGCAGGAGAAGCTGACCGACTCCGAGCAGAAACTGCGCGCGAAGATCGAGGCCTTCCGCACCAAGAAGGAGGTCATCAAGGCGCAGTACTCCGCCGCTGAGGCGCAGGTGCGGATCTCCGAGGCGGCCACGGGTGTCGGCGAGCAGATGGCCGACGTCGGGCTGGCGATGCAGCGCGCGGTGGACAAGACCGAAAACATGAAAGCCCGCGCCGACGCGGTCTCCGAGCTGGAAGCCGCGGGCACCTTCGACGACATCACCCAGCTCGGCTCGGGCGAAGACGACATCGACCGCCAGCTCAAGGAGCTGTCGAGCACGTCTGCCGTGGACGACGACCTCGCGAAGATGAAGGCCGAACTGGGCAAGGGCGGCGGCGAGGGCGCGCCTCAGATCGCCCAAGGCGGCGACGGCGACGCGGGCGCGGCGCCGGGCGGCGGCTCCCAGCCGAGCGACGGCGGCCAGGCATGATCGTCCGCATCTCCGGCGAGGACCAGTACCGCCTCGCCGACGACACGAAGGACGAGCTGAACCAGCTCGACAACGCCGTCGTCGCGGCCTGCGAGGGAGGCGACGAGGCCGGCTACCAGAAAAGCTTCGCGGCGCTGCTGGACTACGTGCGGACGAAGGGCGAGCGGGTCGGCGACGACGAGCTGGAGGGCTCGGACTTCATCTTGCCGCCCGCTGACCTCAGCTTCGAGGAGGCGGGGACGGCGTTCACGGGCGAGGGGCTGATCCCGGACTAGCGGGACGGGGCCTTTGCCTCGGCCTCCGATCCTTCGGGGGCGGGGCACGGGGAAAGACCTTCAGGAGGGCGGGGACGGGGATCCGGTTTTCAGGTGGTGATGGCAATTGCCATCACCACTTTCAAAACGAGTCCCAGCCTCTCTCGCCGCGGCCGTTGGCCGTGGTCTTGGAACGCCCTGGATCGGGAGCGCCCTAGATCGGGAGCGCCCTAGATCGGGAGCGCCCTAGATCGGTATCCCCCACAAGGGGAACCACCGCTCGATTTCGCCCTCGAGCGGCAGCTCGCTCCCGACCTGCGCCTTGAGCTGCAGCTCGCGCTCGGTGGAGCGCTCCTGCTCCCCGCCGGGGGCGGGCACGAACGGGTACCAGGCCCCGCGCTTGTAGTTGTAGATGAAGTAGATCCGCTGGCCCTTGCCGTCGAGGAAGGCGAACACGGCGCAGAGCAGCCGCTCGCCGAAGCCGGCGGTCTCGATCGAGCCGGAGACGGCGTTGATGCCGACGGCGAGGTCTTCGACGCTGGGGGCGCCCTCGGGGCTGCGCAGGATCATCCAGCGGTAGCCGTATTCGTCGTCCTGGGTGGTGACGGTGGTGCCGTTGTCGCCACCGGTGGCGGTGACGACTTCTTCCATGTCCTTCAGCGTGGATTCGAATTCGCTGGTGGCGAGCGCCTGGAAGACGATGGCGGCGCTGCCCGCGGGCTGCACCTGGTGCTCGGCCTGCAGGTCGACGTAGGCGGTGGTGATCGCGAACAGGCGGTCGGGCGCGGGGCCCTTGACCTGGTGGCGGCCGGTGAGGATGTCGCGTAGACCCAAGGCTCAGAGCCTATCCCGGCGGGCTGGCGCTGGCACCGCGGAGACTCAGGCGCGGGCAGCGACGGGCGTGAGGCCGCCCTGCAGCTGCGACTCCAGGCGCTCGAGCGCGGCGAGGCGCTGCTCCAGCGGCGGGTGGTCGGCGAACAGGTTCATCAGCGACTGCTTGGCGCGGGGCGGGATGATGAAGAAGGCGCTGCTCTGTTCGACGCGGCGCAGGTCCTGGCTGGGGGTGCGTTCGATCGTGCCGCTGATCTTGATGAGCGCGGAGGCGAGCGCGCTGGGCCGGCCGGTGAGCACGGCGGAGCCGCGGTCGGCGGCGAACTCGCGGTAGCGCGAGAGCGTGCGCAGCAGCAGGAACGAGACGACGTAGACGACGACGGAGACGAGGATCACGAGCATGATGTCGCGCTCCTCTTCGTCGGAGCCGTAGCCGCCGCCGAAGAAGAAGGCGAACTGCACGATCATCGAGGCGAGCGAGGCGAAGAAGCTCGCGAGCGTCATGACCATGACGTCGCGGTTGATGACGTGCGTGAGCTCGTGCGCCATGACGCCTTCGAGCTCGGCGGGGGAGAGCATGTCGAGGATGCCGCGCGTGGCGCAGACGGTGGCGGACTTCTGCGAGCGCCCCATCGCGAGCGCGTTGGGCATCTGGGTCTCCATCACGCAGACGCGCGGTTTGGGCAGGTCGGCCTGCACGCAGAGGCGGTCGATGATCCCGTGCAGCTCGGGCTCTTCCTCGGGGGAGACCTCTTTCAGGCCCATCGCGGCCATGGCGAGCTTGTCGGAGCCGAACAGCTGCACGAGCAGCAGTACGACGGCGACGACGACGATCACGCCGGTGGCGGCGCCGGCGGCGAACAGCACGCCGACGAACACGGCGTAGAGCAGCCCGAGCAGGAACAGCGTGAGGAGCATCCGTGCCTGCAGGCCGGTGTCCTTACCGAAGGTGCGACGGTTCGCGGCCATGGGCAGATTGTCGCAGACCGAGATACAGGTGCCCTAAAGTTGCGCGCGCCCGATGAAGCCGGAAATACACCTCCTCGGCATCTCGATCAAGACCTTCGGGGTCACCTTCGCGCTCGGCTTCATCGCCTGCGGCGCGGTGGTGGCGCGGCGCCTGCGCGAGCTGGGCAAGCCGGTGGACTGGGCTTATGAGATCACGTTCGCGGCGCTGGTGGGCGGCGTGGTGGGAGCCCGCGCCTACTATCTGATCCAGCACTGGGACACGGCGAAGCACGACCTGCTGGGCAGCATCTTCAGCGGCTCGGGGCTCGTCTGGTACGGCGGGGCGATCGGCGGGGCGATCGGCGTGATCGGCTGGCTGCGCTGGCGCCGGGTGCTGAACCTGCAGATGCTGGACATGTGCGCGACGGCGCTGGCGCTGGGCTACGCGATCGGGCGGATCGGCTGTCAGGTCTCGGGCGACGGCGACTACGGCATCCGTTCGAGCCTGCCGTGGGCGATGGGCTATCCGCACGGCACGCTGCCGACGCCGCCGGGGGTGAAGGTGCAGCCGACGCCGATCTACGAGACGGTGGCGATGTGCCTGGTGGCGTGGTTTCTGTGGCAGATACGGGACCGGGTCAGGCCGGGCGTGGTGTTCGCGACGTATTTGCTGCTGAGCGGCTTCGAGCGCTTCCTGGTGGAGTTCATCCGCCGCAACACGGAGGTGGTGGCGGGGCTGACGGCGCCGCAGCTGGAGTCGCTGGGGCTGATGGCGATCGGCCTGCTCTGGCTGGCGTTGATGGCGCGCCGCGGAGGCGCCGCCTCGTTGCGAGCCTCACCCGCCTGAGCGGGCTCGTTCGCGGCGCGCGAGCGTCCTCTCGCCGTGGCACGCGATAATCCGCCTCGATGGCGAGCGCGCAGACGACACTCTCGGACGTCTATCCCCTCGGCAGCCGGCTGAACGAGTCGGGCCGCCTGGAGGTGGGCGGCTGCGACACGATCGAGCTGGCGCGCGAGTTCGGCACGCCGGCGTACGTCGTGGCGGAGGACGACCTGCGTGCCCGCGCCCGCGCGTTCTTGCAGGCGGGTGCCGCGCACGCCGACTTCAACGTGGTGTTCGCCTCGAAGGCATTCCCCTGCACGGCGGTGCTGTCGCTGTTCGCGCAGGAGGGGCTGTGGTGCGACGTCGCGTCCGGCGGCGAGCTGCACCTGGCGCTGAACGCGGGCTTCGCCCCGGGGCGGATCGTGCTGCACGGCAACGCGAAGTCGGAGGCGGAGTTGCGCACGGCGCTCGACGTGGGCGTGGCCTACATCGTGCTCGACAACCTCGACGAGCTGGAGCGCTTGGCGGGGATTATCGAGAGTGGGCCAGGAGTGGCCCACTCTCCCTCGATCCTGATCAGGGTCACCCCCGACGTCCGCGGCGAGACGCACGAGAAGATCTCGACGGGCCAGGCGGACTCGAAGTTCGGCTTCTCGATCGCCGAAGCGCCCGGGGCGATCGCGCGCGTCCAGGCCACGGAGGGATTGACGCTGGCGGGGCTGCACGCGCACATCGGCTCGCAGCTGTTGGACCTCGACCCGTTTCGCCGCGAGGTGGCGGAGCTGGCGAAGCTGGGCGACTTCCCGGTCTGGGACCTGGGCGGCGGGCTGGGCGTCCGCTACACGGCCGACCAGCCGCAGCCGCCGCCGGTGGAGGACTACGTCTCGGCGGTGCTCGACGCCGCGAGGGCGAACGGCATGGGGGAGCCGGGCAGGCGCCTGCTGATCGAGCCGGGCCGCTCGCTGTGCGCGAACGCGTGCGTGACGCTCTACAGCGTGGAGTCGGTGAAGCAGAACGTCTCGCGCTGGGTGGCGGTGGACGGCGGCATGTCGGACAACCTGCGCCCGATGATGTACGGGGCGCGCTACGAAGCGCAGGTGGCGGACCGCTTCGACGGTGAGACGCCCTGCCGCCTGGCGGGCAAGCACTGCGAGTCGGGCGACGTGATCGTGCGCGAGGCGCTGCTCGACGACCCGCGCCCGGGCGACGTGATCGTGACGCCGGCGACGGGCGCGTACGGTTACGCGATGGCGAACAACTACAACGGCGTGCCGCGGCCGCCGGTGATCTTCTGCAAGGACGGGGACGCGCGCGTGGTGGTCAGGCGCGAGCGCTTCGAGGATTTGACGGCGCGCGATGTCGGCTGAGGCGAGCGCGCAGGCGGCGCCGGCGCCGGGGGCGACGCGACCGTTCCAGGTGGGCCTGCTGGGCCACGGCACGGTGGGCGGCGCGTTCGCGCAGCTGCTTGACGAGCGCGCGGACGAGATCGAGCGCTTCAACGGCCGCCGGCCGGTGATCTGCGGCGTACTGACGCGCTCGCGCGGCGACGTCGAGCAGATCCTCGCGGACGCGGACCTGCTGGTCGAGGTGATGGGGGGGATCGAACCGGCGCGCGAATATCTGCTGCGGGCGCTGAAGGCAGGCAAACACGTGGTGACGGCGAACAAGCAGCTGCTGTCCCAGCACGGCGAGGAGCTGTTCGAGTGCGCGCGCGAGCACGACGTGCGGCTGCGCTTCGAGGCGGCGGTGGCGGGGGCGGTGCCGGTGGTGCGCGTGCTGGAGGAATCGCTCTCGGCGACCCCGATCGAGCGCATCCACGGGATCGTGAACGGGACGACGAACTTCATCCTCTCGGAGATGGCGGGCGGCAAGAGCTACGCCGAGGCCCTGGCGGAGGCCCAGCGCGTCGGCTACGCGGAGGCGGACCCGAGCGACGACGTCTCGGGGCGCGACGCGGCGGCGAAGATGGCGATCCTGGCGCGGCTTGCGTTCGGCTCGCCGGTGCACCTGGAGGACGTCCGCTACGAGGGCATCGAGCACCTGGACACCGACGACCTGGAGTACGCCCGCGAGCTGGGGCTGGGTCTGAAGCTGGTGGGCACGGCGGAGCGCCGTAGCGGTGGCCTGTCGGTGCACGTGCACCCGACGTTCCTGTACTCGGGGCACCCGCTGGCGTCGGTGTCGGGGCCGTTCAACGCGGTGACGGTGGAGTCGGACACGATCACGGAGATAACGCTCTCGGGGCCGGGCGCGGGCGGCCGTCAGACGGCGAGCGCGGTGCTGGGCGACGTCGTGAGCGTGATGACGGGGGGCGCCCGCCCGCCGGCGCCGCCGTTGCGCCTGGAGCTGGTCCAGGACGTGGACAGCGCCTTCTATCTGCACCTGGACGTCGAAGACGTGCCGGGGGTGCTGGCGTCGGTGACGAAGGTGCTGGGCGAGCACGAGGTGTCGATCAAGTCGGTGGTCCAGCGCGGCCTGGCGGAGCACGCGCGGCTGGTGATGGTGACCCACCCGGTGCTGGAGTCGAGCCTGCGCGCGGCGGTGGCGGAGGTCGACGAATTTGACTTCATCCGCGCCCCCACCCGAGCGATCCGCGTGATCGAAGAGGAGTTCGGCTGATGGCTGGTAAGACGGATGGCGAGATGAGCCTCAAGGAGCGAGTCGAAAACCTGCCGCCGGTGCCGCTGCCGCGGGTGGAAGGGGCGGCCTTTCAGGGCACGCACGTGCCGCTGATCGAGCGCTACCACGAGCGGTTGCCGTTCGAGCCGGGCGACAAGCTCGTGAGCCTGCAGGAGGGCTCGACGCCGCTGCTGCGTGCGCCGGTGCTCTCGGAGCTGGTGGGCGCCACGGTGCGCCTGAAGCTGGAGGGGGCGAACCCGACGGGCTCGTTCAAGGATCGCGGGATGACGTGCGCGGTCTCGGCGGCGGCGCGCGACGGCGCGAAGGCGGTGATCTGTGCCTCGACGGGCAACACGGCCGCGAGCGCCGCGGCGTATGCGGCGCGCGCGGGGATCACCTGCGCGGTGATCGTGCCGGAGGGCAAGATCGCGCAGGGCAAGATGGCGCAGACGCTGGTGCACGGGGCGCGGGTGATCTCGCTGAAAGGGAACTTCGACCAGGCGCTGACGCTGGTGCGCGAGCTGACGGACTCACACCCGATCGTGCTGGTGAACTCGGTGAACGAATACCGCGTCGAAGGCCAGAAGACGGCGGCGTTCGAGGTCCACGAGGCGCTGGACGGGGGCTGCGAAGCGCTCTGCATCCCGGTGGGCAACGCCGGCAACATCACCTCCTACTGGCGCGGCTTCCGCGAGATGGGGGCGGCGCCGAGGATGCTGGGCTTCCAGGCGGAGGGCGCGGCGCCGCTGGTGGAGGGGCATCCGATCGAGCACCCGGAAACGGTGGCCAGCGCGATCCGCATCGGCAACCCGGTGCGCTGGGAGGACGCGATGGCGGCCGCGACCGACTCGCGCGGGGCGATTCGCGTCGTCAGCGACGAGGAGATCCTGACGGCCTACCGGCTGCTCGCCTACAGGGAAGGCATGTTCTGCGAGCCGGCCTCCGCGGCGTCGGTGGCGGGCCTTTTGAAGTACGGCGCCGAAGGCGCGGAGCAGATCGTCTGCGTGCTGACGGGCCGCGGGCTGAAGGACCCCGAGACGGCGATCGCCAACAACGACGGGCTGATCATCCAGTGCGCCGCGGAGATGGCGGCGATCGAGGAGGCGGTGCTGGGGGAGCGTCCTTGACGCAGTCGCGGCGGAGGCTCGTGCGCGTGCCGGCCTCCTCGGCGAACCTGGGACCGGGCTTCGACTGCATGGCGGCGGCGCTGTCGCTGCACGTCGAGCTCGAGGTGGTGGAGACGGGGCAGTTCGCGGTCGAGACCGAGCTGCCGATCGCTCGCGGGCGGGAGAACCTGTGCGTGCGGGCCTTCGAGCGCCTGCATCCCGCGGACGACTTCACGTTCAGGATCTCCTCGCAGGTGCCGCTGTCGGGCGGGCTGGGATCGAGTGCCGCGGCGATCGTCGCGGGGCTGATGGCGGCGGACCACCTGTTCGAGATGGACGCCGACCTGCTGGCGCTGGCCAGCGAGCTGGAGGGCCATCCCGACAACGTGGCGGCCTCGCTGCAGGGCGGCTTCGTGATCTGCGCCGACGGGGAGGCGACGCGCTTTGAGCCGCCGACGGGCCTTGAGGCGCTGGCGGTCGTCCCGGGGGAGGCGGTGCGCACGAGCGAGGCGCGGGCCGCGCTCGCCGCGGAGGTGCCGCTGGGCGACGCGGTCTTCAACGTGGCGCACGTGGCGCTGCTGACGCTGGGCCTCGCCCGGGGGGACTGGGACATGCTCGGCCGCGGCCTGCAGGACCGGCTGCACCAGCAGCGGCGCTCGCACCTGTTTCCCCGCTCCTACGAGCTGGCATCGCGCGCCCGCGAGCTCGGTGCGCTGGGGGCGACGATCTCCGGCGCGGGGCCGACGGTGCTGATCTGGTGCTTCTACGAGCAGACCGGCGCCGTGGCGGAGGCGTTGCGCGGCGAGCTCGACGGCTGGGCGACGCTGCTGCGCACGCCGTTCGAGCCGCAGGGCGCCTACGTCAGCGAGCTGTAGCCCGGGCGCGCCTCAGCGCAGTTGCGCCAGGCGCTTTGAGACGCCGCCCATGTCGGGCAGGCGCTCCAGCACTTCGCCCGCCAGATCGAGGTAGTCGCCGCCAAGGTCGGGGCGGTGGTCGATGATCGAGCGGGCTCGCTCGGCGGACTCGGCATAGGCGATCGAGGAGCGGATCGTCGTCTCGAACACCAGCTCGCCGAAGCGCTCCTTCAGCGAGGCCAGCGCCTCGCGCGAGTGGATCGTGCGCATGTCGGCGAGGTTCAGCAGCACGCCGACGACGCTCAGCTCGGGGTTCAGCCCGTCGCGCGCCAGCTCCACGACCTCCATCGCCTGCTCGACCCCCTGCAAAGCGAAGTACTGCGCCTCCGCGGTGACGAGCGCGCGGTCGGCGGCGACGAGCGCGTTGACGGTCAGCAGGCCCAGCGAGGGCGGGCAGTCGATCAGGATCAGCTCGTAGTCCTCCGGCAGCTTCGCCAGCGCCCGCCGCAGCGTCAGCTCGCGGCCCATCTTGCCGCCGAGCATCAGCTCCGCCTCGGCGAGCGTCAGGTTCGCGGGGATGATGTCCTCGTGGATCGCCTCGGCGGCGGTCGCGCGGCCCGAGAGCACGTCGGCGATCGTCGGCTCGGCGTCGGGCGGGACGTCGAAGTAGTCGGACAGGTTTCCCTGTGGGTCGAGGTCGACCGCCAGCGTGCGCACGCCGCTACGCCGGAAGGCGTCGCTCAGCGTGCGAACCGTCGTGGTCTTGCCCGTCCCGCCCTTTTGCGAGAGCACCGCGATCGTCTCGGTCATCGGCCGATACTACGCGACCGACGGCCGAGTCGATGGCACGGGCTAGGCGGCGAGCAGGTAGCCCAGGCGGTAGCGGCCGACGACGATCTCGTCGCCGTCTCGCAGCAGCTTGCCCTCGACGCGCTCGCCGTTCACGAACACGCCGTTGAGGCTGCGGTCGTCGAGCACGCGGACGCCGTCGGGCTGGCGTACCAGCAGGGCGTGGCGGCGCGAGACGGTGGGGTCGTCGAAGCGCAGGTCCGCCGCGAGGCTGCGCCCGATCCGCGTCCACTCGCGGGCGAGCGGCACGATCCGCGTCTCCTCGCCGTCCTCGTAGCAGAGGTACTCCCCGGGCTGCCCGATCCGCCTCCGCGCCTCGGCGAGCATCGCCTCGTGATCGCGCGGGGCGGGCTCCGACAGGACGCCGCCATGGCGCGCGGTCTCCTCGGCGCTGCCGCCGGCGTGGGCGGTGAACAGCGAGGCGCGGGCGAAGTCGGCGCCGCCGCAACCCGGGCAGTCGCCGAGCGTTTCCTCGGCGTTCAGCGTCAGCACGTAGCCGCAGTTCGTGCAGCAGAACGAGCCTCCGCCGACGAAGCTCCGGGCTGCTGACCCGCTTCCGGGCACGGCCCCGTTCCCCGCGAGGGCTGGCTTGCTCATCAGGTCCATCTCCTCTCCTTCCTCTTGCTCGGCGCTCCGCTGGGCGCTGCGGTCATGCTTCCGTCGAGGGAAAGATCGTGGCGATCATAACAAGCTCACCAACCCGGCCGATTCCGGATTTCCCGCATTTTCCGGGAAGGACAACAGCTTCGCTGCCAACCCCTGCGCTGGACCCTGCTCCTCGCTACTCGTGAAATTACCCTTGGTCCAGATATGCGAAACGACCGCGCCGGAACGGTCGCCGGCTGGCGGCCACCGGCGGCGCCGTACCGGCCGTACCAGCCGGTGGCCACCTGCGCGAGCCCCTCCGCCGCGAGCAGGAAGCGCGTGCATCGCGGCGAAAGCCGAGCGCATGGCATCGGAGGCGAAGGACGTCGAACAGCTGGAGCGCTTTCTGCTGCGCCGCGGCGTCGGGGCGCTGGAGGCGGACCGCGCCAACTGCGTGGACTGCGGGCGCACGCCGCTGACCGGCGAGCACGTCCACCTTTACGACGGCCGCGGCGGCGGCGTCGTCTGCGAGCTGTGCCGGATGCTGCGGCGCGAGCCGCCCGTGGCGAGCGAGCTGGTGCGCCACTGCGAGCACGGCCACACCGTGCGCCTGACGGCCCGCGCCGCCTGAGCGCTTTGGCGCGAGCGTCCCGGCGCACCGGCGTCGGGCAGCCCCGGCGCCCACGGGCGCTCTAGACTGGCGTGCGCCATGGATCCGGTGACGGTCTCGACGGTGATCTCCGCTCCGCGCGAGCAGGTGTTCGACTACCTGCAGGACATCGCCAACCACAGCGAGTTCACCGACCACTTCATGGTCGACTGGCACCTGACGCGAATCGATTCCGTCGGCACCGGGGCGGGGGCGCGCTTTCGCGTGAAGGCGCCCGGCAACCGCTTCAGCTGGGGCGATGCGACGTTCGTCGAGGTCGAGCGCCCGCACCGGATCGTCGAGCACGGCCGTACCGGCAAGAACAACCGCGTCCGCACGATCGGCGTCTACGAGCTGGCCCCCGGCGCCTCGGGCACGACGCGCGTCAGCTTCACGCTCGAGACGGCCCCCGCGACGCTCTCGGACCGGCTGATGGAGTCGCTTGGCGCGCGCGGCTGGCTGAAGCGCAAGAACGCGCGGGCGATGCGCCGTCTCCAGGCGATCCTCGAGCGCGACGAGCAGCGCGGGCGTCGCGTCACGGTCGCCGCCGGATAGACTGCCGCGTCGCATGTCCAGCCGCCTGCGCAAGCTCCCGCTCCTCGGGCTCGTCCTGCTCGCGGTCGTCGCCTTCTCCGCCTGCGGCGACTCGCACACGAAGGTCACGACCGGCACCTACGCAGGCGAGTCGGGGCAGAACGCGCCCTACCTGGACGTAGGCCCGCTCGTCTACGAGGTCCAGCTCTCGCGCGAGCTGAACCCCTACGACGTCGAGGACGCCGCCTACCTGGAAGGGCTCTCGCCCGAACAGCGCAAGCTCGCCCCCGGCCAGGAGTGGTTCGCGGTCTTCGTCCAGGTCTACAACAACCACGACGCCACGCACCCCGCCTCGACGGAGATGAAGATCAGCGACACGCAGGGCAACACCTACTACCCGATCGCGCCAACGGGCCGTAACTCCTTCGCCTACAAGGGCGGCACCGTCGAAGGCAACGGGCGGCTGCCGGTGCTCGACTCCGTCGCCTCCGACGGCCCGACACAGGGCACGATGCTGCTGTTCAAGATCCAGACCGTCTCGCTGGACAACCGCCCGCTGACGCTGTCGATCGTCGACCCGCTGGATTCCGCCGAGCGCGCCTCGGCCGAGCTCGACGTCTAGCCTCGGCGGCTCGCCCGAGCCGAGCGAGCTTCGCTCGGGCTCCTGTCGCTAGTGGCCGGCCTGGAGGCCGGCCTCGAGCACTTCGCGCGCCACCGGCGCCGCGGTGTCGCCGCCGGCGCCGTCTTTCACCAGCAGCACCCCGACGACGATCCGCGGCCGCAGCGCGGGCGCGAACGCCGCGAACCAGGCGTCGGTGTTGCTGGCTTCGCTGTCCGCGCCCACGCAGCCCGAGCTCGATTCTTCGGAGCCCTGTTCGCTCGATTCGCCTTCGCCCGAGCCGCTGCACTCGCTCTTCAGTTCGGCGGTCCCGGTCTTGCCGGCGACGGTGACGCCGGAGATCGCCGCGGAGGTGCCGGTCCCTTCTTTGACGACGCCGATCATCAGCCGTCGCACGGTGCGCGCGACCGCGGCGCTCGTCACCGGCGGGCCGGGCGGGGGGTGCTCGATGGAGAACGTCGGCTGCGGGCGGCGCCCGCCGTCGGCGATCGTCGCCGCGACGACCGCCATCTGCAGCGCGCTGGCCTGGACCTGGCCCTGGCCGATGGCGGTCGAGCCCACGTCGAGTTCGCCCTGGATCTCCGACGCCGCGGGCAGCGTGCTTTCGGCGGCGCCCGGGACGCCGGGCGAGTGGTTGAAGCCGAACCGTTCCGCCGTGGCCACGAGCCGCGGCGCGCCGAGCTTCACGCCCAGCGGGGCGAACACCGAGTTGCAGGAGACGGCGAAGGCCAGCGCGAGCGAGCCGCCGCATTCCTCGCCGTTGGCGTTGCTGAGCTTGACGCCGTCGAGCGTCGCGTACGTCGCGTAGGGGTAGGTCGTCTTCGGCGTCGCCACGTGCGCCGCGAGCGCGCCGGTCAGCGTGACCATCTTGAACGTCGAGCCCGGGGGCTGCACGCTGTCCAGGGCGATCCCGGCCACGCCAAGGATCTGCCCGGTCGAGGGCTGTAGCGCGATCACGCCGCCCAGCCGGGAGCCGAGCGCGGCCACGGCGGCTTTCTGCACCGCGGTCGAGACGCTCGTGCGCACCGCGCGCGCGGCGTGCGGGGTGGCGCTCGCGAGCACGCGCTCGCCCGCCAGCAGCTCGCCCCCCGGGGTCCCGCGCAGGCGCGCGTCGAGCGCCCGCTCCAGGCCGCTGGTCCCGACGATCGCGTCGCCGGGGACGCCCTGTGCTTCGAGCGCCGCGCGCTCGGAGCTGGGGATCGGGCCGACTTCGCCGATCACGGCGCTGGCGGTTTCGCCGAGCGGCGAGGCGCGCGGGCCGGTCGTGTCCGCCGGCCCTTCCGCCAGCACGCTGCCGTCGCGAGCCAGCAGCTTCGCGCGGTCGGGCAGCGTCGTGCGGCGCGAGAGCTGCTCGCCCTGGAGCACGCCGGGGAACGTCAGCGAGCGCGTCCAGGCCACCTTCTTCGCCCCTTCGGCGTCGCTTGAGACCCGTATCTCCGCTTCGAGCGCGAGCGTGCCGAACAGGCGCGTGGCGACCTTGACCGGCACCGCGATCAGGCCGTCGGCGCCGGGGCGCGCCCTGCCGGCGACGCGGATGCCCGTCGCGGTCGCCGTCCGCATCGCTTCGTGGTAGGCGGAGGCGAACCCCTCAGCCGTCAGCGAGCGCTGCGAGGCACGGTCGATCTCGCCGTACATCGCCGCGTACCGGCCCTTGGCCCACTGCCCGACGAACTTCTCGGCGAGCGCGTCGGACGGCGAGGCGCCGCTGTTGGCGCCGACGATCGCACCGATCGCGAAGGCGACGACCGCCAGCGCGATCACCGGGCGCGCGCGCCTGACCCTAAGCGTCTGCTCTTCGCTGAGCGCGCGGTAGAACATGGCGGGTGACGGGGCTCGACTGGATCATCGTCGCGTTCGCGGCAATCCTCGCTGCTTTCGGCTTCAGGCGGGGCTTCATCGTCGGGGCGCTGTCCTTCGGAGGCTTCGCCCTAGGAGCATTCATCGGAACTCGCCTGGCTCCTCTTCTGCTGTCGCAGGGTTCCGCCTCGCCCTACGCCCCGGCGTTCGGCCTGTTCGGGGCGCTGCTCGCGGGCGCGATCCTCGCCAGCGGGGCCGAGGGGCTGGCCTTCATGCTCAGGCGTTCGCTGCCGTTCCCGGGCCTGGGGGCGCTCGACGGGGCGCTCGGCGCCGCCCTGGGTGCCGCGCTGGCGCTGGGCGTCGTGTGGATCGCAGCCGCCGTCGTGGCGCAGGCTCCGGGCCAGGAACAGCTGCGCCGCGACGTGCAGCGCTCGGTGATCCTGCGCGAGCTGAACGCGCTGCTGCCGCCGTCCGGTCCGATCCTGAACGCGCTCGCTCGCCTGGACCCGCTGCCTTCGATCTCCGGGCCTTCGCCCGACGTCTCCGCGCCGCCGCCGCAGATCGCGCAGGCGCCCGGCGTCCACGCCGCGGCGCGCAGCGTCGTGCGCGTGCTCGGCACGGCGTGCGGCCTCGCGATCGAGGGCTCCGGCTGGGTGGCCGCCCCCGGCGAGGTCGTCACGAACGCGCACGTGATCGCCGGCGAGCGCGACACCACCGTCGAGGTCGGCGGCCGCGGCCCGACACTGCCGGCGCAGCCGCTGCTGTTCGACGCGCACGACGACGTCGCGGTGCTCATCGTGCCGGGCCTCGATGAGCCGGCGCTGCGGCTGGCCACGAACCCGGCGGCCGGCACGCCCGGGGCGATCCTTGGCTACCCCGAGGACGGCCCCTACGACGTCCGCGCCGCCCGCATCGGCCACACGCAGACGGTCTCCACCGACGACGCCTACGGCAACGGCCCCGTCGACCGGCTGCTGACGCCGTTGCGCGGCCTCGTGCGGCCGGGCAACTCGGGCGGCCCGGTGGTCGGCCGCGAAGGCGAAGTGCTGACGACCGTGTTCGCCGGCACCGTCGGCGGCGGCCCGCGCGGCGGCTACGGCGTCGCGAACGCGACCGTCGCGCAGTCCCTCGAACGGGCCGCGGGGCGGGCGAGCGCGGGCGAGCGCGTCTCGACCGAGGGCTGCTCCGCGCGCTGAGGCAGCGCCGGCGCGGCTGCCGGTGCGGGTGTAACTTGGCGGGTCGGAGATGGGCGAACGATCCGCACCCGCAGAAGGGAGCTTGTCGCTGGCGGCGCGGCGGGCGGGGCTGGCGCTGCTCGCGGCGCTCGTGACCGTCAACGTCTGGACCGGCTGCCCGCTGCTGGCGCTGTGGATCGGGTCGCAGGCAACGGGCGGGCATGAGCTGAGCATGACCGCGGTCGTCGTCACGATCGTGGCGCTCGGCGGGCTGGAGTTCGCGATGCTGCTCGTGCTCGCCGGGCTGACCGGGCTGTATGACGAGCTGATCGGGATCGTGCACCCCGCCCCCGCGGCGACGTGGACGCGGCGCATCTGCGCCCCCGAGTCCGCGGGGCTGAACCGCAGGCTGCGGCTCTCCTCGCTCGAGGGCATCGTCGTGATCAACGTCTACGTCGCGGTGATCACCCTGATCGTCTGGTACCTGTTCTTCGCCTCGCACCCCGCGCCGCTTCTCTGCGCGGTCTCCTGCTGAGCGGCCTGCGTCTCGGCCGCGCCGGCTTCGGCGACGTGCTCGTCGATCGCGATCTGCACGACGGTCAGGCGGCGGATCAGGCCCGCGCGCACGTGCTCCAGCTCCTCGACCGTCAGCAGCGTCGGGCCGATCCCGCGGCGCGCCCGGCTCGGCGCGGGAACGACGCCCGGGTGCTCCGATTCCAGCTCGGCCACGGTCCGCTCGAGCGTCGCGATCTGGTCCCGCAGCGCCCGGCGACGATCGGCCCGCGCCCGCTCGGCGGAGCTCTCGGCCGCCGTCTCGCCGCCGCCGGAGGGCTGCTCGCGCGTCACGTACAGCGCCGCGGCGACGTCGCGGGGGTCGACGCCCGTGGCGCGCGCTTCGTCCGCGGCGTGCGCGGCGATCGAGCTGAGCTCGGCGGCGCGGGTGGGGGCCGCGGCCACGAACGTGCCGCTGCCCTGCTGGGTTTCGATCAGTCCCCGCTGCTCCAGGCGCCGGTAGACGGCTCGCACCGTGTTGGCGTTCAGCCCCGTCGACTCGGCCAGCTCGCGCAGCGTCGGCAGCTGCTGTCCGGCCAGCAGCGCGCCCTCGCGGATCTGCGCGCACAGCGCCCAGTCGAGCTGCACTCCCACCGGCACGTCGGCCTTGCGGTCGATCGCGATCGGCGCCACGAGAGCGTTGTCAATTGAGCGAGCCACGTCTCTACGGTAGCCAACGAAGCCGTCGTTGCATAGTGTGCTAGTCAACTAGTACACTCATCCAATGGCGGCGGCGGGTGGAGAGGCCAGCGGACACGGGTCCACGGCGGGACCCGCCGCCGCTGCGCGAGATCGGGGCAAGCGGCTCGTGGAGCCGTTCCGCTCGACGCTCGAGGAATTCGGCGACGTCGTGCTGTTGACGGGGCGGACGCTCGGATCTGCCGTCCGGCCGCCCTACCCCTACGGCGGTGAGCTCGTCTCGCAGTTCCTGTTCGCGTTGCGGCTCGTGTGGTTCCCGCTGCTGGTTACCACCGTGGCGATCAGCTACGGCGCGCCGGGCCTGCAGGCGGCGAACTTCCTGTCGCTGTTCGGCGCGCTCGATCGCGTCGGCGGCATCTTCGTGCTGGCGGCCGTGCGCGAAATCGGCCCGCTGATCACCTCGGTCGTCGTAGCCGGAATCGCCGGCACCGCCATCACCGCCGACCTCGGTGCCCGCAAGGTGCGCGAGGAGCTCGACGCGCTGCAGGTGCTGGGGGTCGACCCCGTCAAGAACCTCGTCGTGCCGCGCTTCCTCGCGCTGGTCGTCGTCACGGGCCTGTTCGACATCTATGCGCTCTTGTTCGGGATCTTCGGCGGGATCGCGGCGGAGCTCGTGAACGGGCAGCCCCTCGGGCCGTTCTGGGGCACGTTCTTCGCCAACGCCTCGACCACCGACCTGTGGGGCTCGGTGCTGAAGTCGAGCTGCTTCGGGGCGATCATCGCGATCGTCTGCTGTTACAAGGGCATGTCCGCCTCCGGCGGGGCGGAGGGCGTCGGCCGCGCCGTGAACCAGGCCGTCGTCGTCTCGTTCCTGGGGATCGGCGCGTTCAACTACGTCTTCACGCAGACGCTGCTGGCGACGCACCCGAACATCCTCGTGATCAAGTGAACGAGCTGCTGTTCGTCCCGCGCGAATGGCTCACCCAGACGGGCGAGATCGCGCGCTTCGCCGGGCGCGTCGTCGGCGACGTCTACGGCCTGCGGGTGTTCCGCTTCTTCGGCGAGTCGCTGCGCCAGGCCGGCATCCTGATCGTCGGCTCGACGCTCGTCATCTGGTCGCTCGTGTTCCTGATGGGAATCGGCGTTTGCGGCATCTCCGGCGCCTACTTCACGCTCTCGACCGGCGCCCCCTCCTACGCCGGCGTGTTCGCGGCGTGGTGCGACCTGCGCGAGGCGGTGCCCTACGCCTTCGGCTACATGATGGCCGCGAAGGTCGGCACCGGGATCGTCGCCGAGCTCGGCGCGATGCGGATCTCGGAGGAGGTCGACGCGCTGGAGGTGATGGGGATCGACTCGATGGTGTTCCTCTGCGCGACGCGCCTGCTGGCGTCCTGGATCGTGCTGCCCTTCATGTACGTGGGCGGGATCGGCGTCGCCTACCTCGGCTCCTACATCGGCGTCGTGCAGCAGCTCGGCTTCGTCTCCTCCGGCGGCTACCTGCTGATCTTCTGGCAGTTCCAGAACGCGCCCGATCTCCTGTTCAGCGTGATCAAGGGCATGGCGATGGCGACGGTGATCGTGCTCGTGGCCTGTTACTACGGCTACAACGCCAGCGGCGGGCCCGTCGGCGTCGGCACCGCGACCGCGAAGTCGATGGTGCTGAACCTCGTGTTCGTGACGCTGATCGGGATGCTCGGCACGCAGGTCTTCTGGGGGGCGAACCCGCGGGCGCCGATTGGCGGATAGACGCCCGCTCCGCGCACCGGTCTCCCCGGCACCCGCTACGCTGCCGCCATGTCGAAGACGCTCGTGATCGCCGAGAAGCCCTCCGTCGGGCAGGACCTCGCGCGGGTGCTGAAGGGCCCGTTCAAGAAAGGCGAGGGCGTGCTCGAGGGGCCCGAGCACGTCATCACCTGGGCGGTGGGCCACCTCGTGCAGCTGGCCGAACCCGACGAGTACGACCCCAAGTTCAAGCGCTGGCGGATGGAAGACCTGCCGATCGTGCCCGACCGCTTCAAGCTCGTCGTGCGCGACGAGCGCTCGCGCAAGCAGATGTCCGTCGTGACCAAACAGATCGGGCGCGACGACATCGAGGAGATCGTCAACGCCTGCGACGCCGGGCGCGAGGGCGAGCTGATCTTCGCCTACCTGTACGAGAAGGCGAAGGGCAAGAAGCCCGTCAGACGGCTGTGGCTGAACTCGATGACCAGCGCCGCGATGAAAGAGGCGCTCGCCTCGCTGCGCCCCTCCGCGGACTTCGCGCTGCTGGAGGAGGCCGCGCGCTCGCGCTCGGAGGCCGACTGGATCGTCGGCATGAACGCCACCCGCGCCGCGACGATCCGCCTGCGCAGCTCGTTCGACGGCGCCGTCTCGCTGGGACGCGTGCAGACGCCGACGCTCGCGCTGATCGCGCGTCGCGAGGAGGAAATCAAAGCGTTCGTCCCCGAGCCCTACTGGCTCGTCGACGCGAAGTTCGAGGCCGACGGCAAGCGCGGCTACGAGGGCCGCTATCACGCCGGCTCCAAGCCGCGGATCGCCACCGAGCAGGAGGCCGAGGCGATCGTCGCGGCGTGCCGCGAGCAGCCCGGCACGATCACGAAGCTCGACAAGAAAGAGCAGCGCGAGAAAGCGCCGATGCTCTACGACCTGACGACGCTCCAGCGCGAGGCGAACAACCGCTACGGCTTCTCGGCAAAACGCACGCTCGCCGCGGCGCAGCGCTGCTACGAGGAGCACAAGGCGCTCACTTATCCCAGGACGAACTCGCGCTACCTGCCGAACGACATGGTGCCCGAGATCAAGCCCACCGCCGAGCTGGTCGGGGCTGCGCCCGAATACGCGAAGGCGGCCGAGTACGTCACCTCGCTCGACCTGCTGCCGCTGGCGCGCGTCGTCGACGACGAGAAGGTCACCGACCACCACGCGATCATCCCCACCCGCTCCGAGCACAACCTCGAGAAAATGGGCTCGGACGACAGGCGCATCTACGACATGGTCACGCGCCGCTTCCTCGCGGTCTTCCACCCCGAGGCGGTGTTCGAGAACACGCGCGTGGAGACGACGGTCGGCGAGGGCGAGCAGGCGCACGTGTTCCGCACGCGCGGCAAGCTCCTGCTCGTCCCCGGCTGGCGCGGCGTCTACGACGAGGTCGCCGCCGACGCGCGTCCCAAAGGCGAGGAGGACGAGGGCGCCGACCAGCAGCTGCCGAAACTCGAGGACGGCGAGCGCGTGCAGACGCTGCAGATCGCCAGCGACCGCAAGGAAACGAAACCGCCGCGCCGCTACAGCGACGCCTCGCTGCTGGCCGCGATGGAGACCGCCGGCAAGCTCGTCGACGACGAAGAGCTGCGCGAGGCGATGAAGGAGTCGGGCATCGGCACGCCCGCGACGCGCGCCGCGATCATCGAGCGCCTGATCACCGTCGGCTACGTCGAGCGCGACGCGCGCGCGCTGGTCGCCACCGAGAAGGGCCTGAACGTGATCCGCCTGCTCGACGCGCACATGCTCACCTCGCCCGAACTGACCGGCAACTGGGAGCACCGGCTCGGCAAGATCGAGCGCGGCGAAGACTCGCGCGCGAAGTTCATGAGCGACATCGCCGGGTTCGCCGACGAGACGGTGCACAAGCTCGACGAGACGCTGAAGGACGTGCGCATCCCGCGCGCCAAACTCGGGCCCTGCCCCGTCTGCGGGCACGAGATCAACGAGAACCGCAAGGGCTACTCCTGCTGGGCCCGCGAGGACCCCGGTTGCGGCTTCGTGATCTGGAAGGCCAAAGCCGGCAAGACGCTGCCGGTCCCGATCGCGCGCGAACTGATCAAGACCGGCTACACCGAGAAGCCCGTCACCGGCTTCCGCGGCCGCAGCGGCCGCTCGTTCCGCGCCCGCCTCGCGATGAGCCAGACCGAGGAGGGGAAATGGCGCGTCGAGTTCGACGAGGAGTGGGCCAAGGAGGGCGCCAAGCCGCCCGAGTCCGAGGCCGAGGGCGGGGCCGACGAGCTGGCCGCCGCGAAGTCGAAGTCCAAACGCGCCGCCACGACGACGCAGCGCAGCGCCGCCTAGCGCGCCCGGCCCGCCGCGGCGGGCGCGTCCGCAAGCTCGCCGGCCCATGCCCCGCCGCCTGGCCTGAGCCCGTCGTCCCCGTGCGCCACGATGGGCGCCGATGCCGATCACGCTGATCACCGGCCCCGCGAACGCCGGCAAGGCCGCGCTGGTGATCGACCAGCTGCGCCGCCACCTCGCCCGCGGCGAAGAGCCGCTGCTAGTCGTGCCGACGCGCGCCGACGTCGAGCACTACCTGCGCGAGCTCGCCGCCGAGCGGGCGGTGCTGGGCGTGCGCGTCGAGCGCTTCTCCGACCTGATCGCCGAGGCCGTGCTGCGCGCCGGGGTCGCGCAGCCCGTCGCGGGCGCGCTGACGCGCGAGCGGCTGCTGCGGTCGCTGCTCCAGCGCGACGGCGCTGGCTCCTCGCCCGGGCTCGCCCGGGCGCTGGCGGAGCTGTTCGCCGAGCTGCAGGTCAGGCGCGTCTCGCCCGGGCGGCTGGGCGCCGCGCTCCAGGCTTGGCGCGAGGCCGACGGCCCCGACGCCGCGCCGCTGCCGCTCGACCGCCTCTATGGCGGCTATCTCGACGGGCTGCGGCGCCTGGGGCGGCTCGACGGCGAGCAGCGCGCCGTGCGCGCGCTCGACGTGCTCCGCGAACGCCCCTCAGCCTGGGGCCGTACCCCGGTGCTGTTCTACGGCTTCGACGACCTCACCGCGCTGCAGCTCGACGCCGTGCAGACGCTCGGTGGCGTCGTCGACGCGCCCGTCACCGTGTCGCTGCCCTACGAGCCCGGCCGGGCCGCCTTCGGCGGCCGCGCCACGACGTTCCAGGCGCTGTTGCCGCTCGTGCAGGCCCGCGGCGGCGAGCACCGCACGCTCAGCGCCCGCGGCGACCACTACGCCCCGCACGCGCGCCGCGCGCTCTCGCACCTGGAGCGCTCGCTGTTCGAGCCCGGCGCCGCGCGCGTCGACGCCGGCGCGGCGCTGCGGCTGCTGGAGGGGGGCGGCGAGCGCGCCGAGCTGGAGCTGGTCGCGGAGGAGATCCGCGCGTTGATCGCCGACGGGGTTCCCGCCGAGGAGATCGCCGTGCTCGTGCGCCCCGCCGGCACCTCGATCGAGCTGCTCGAAGAGGTGCTCACCGCCGCGGGCGTGCCCTTCGCCGCCGAGCGCCGGCGCAGGTTCGGCGACGCCGCCGCGGGCCGCGCGCTGCTGGGGCTGCTGCGCTGCGTGCCCGGCGCGGCGGGGGAGGAGGGCGCGGAGCAGGAAGGCCGGCTGGAGGACCTGCTGGCGTGGTTGCGCGCCCCCGGCGTGCTCGACGTGCCGGAGCTGGCCGACGGGCTGGAGCTCCAAGCGCGCCGCGCCGGCGCCCGCAGCGCCGCCGCCGGCAGGGAGCTGTGGGAGCGCCGCCACTGGCCGCTCGACGCGATCGAGCGCCTGCGCCAGGCCCAGGAGCGCGGCCCCGCCGCGCTGATCGAGCGCGCCGCGCGCGAGCTTCAGCGCCTGTTCTCCGCCCCGCGCCGATCAGCCGCCGCCGTGCTCGGCCCCGGCGAGCTGGACGAGGCCCGCGCGCTGGCCGCGGGCCGCAGCGCGCTCACCGAGCTGCGCGAGCTGGCGCGCGCGGCCCCCGAGCTGGCGCCCGCCGGAGCGCACGAGCTGGCCGCCACGCTCGAAGGCGTCGGCTTCTTCGGCGGCGAGGCCCCCGGCCCAGGCGCCGTGGCGGTGCTCGACCCGCTGGCGCTGCGCGCGCGGCGCGTGCGGGCGCTGCTCGTCTGCGGCATGCAGGAAGGCGCCTTCCCCGCCCGCGCCCGTCCCCGCGCGCTGCTCTCCGAGCAGGACCGCCGGCGCCTGGCCGAAGTCGCGGGCCTGCGGCTCGGCGAGCAGGCCGACGGCTCGCTGGGGGACCAGCTCGCCGCCGAGCGCTACCTGCTCTACGCCGCCGTCTCGCGCCCGCAGGAGCTGCTCGCCATCAGCTGGCACGCCTGCGACGACGAAGGCCAGCCGACGCCGCGCTCGCTGTTCGTCGACGACGTCTGCGACCTGTTCGAGCAGCGGTTGCTCTCCGGCCGGCGCCGCCGCGCGCTCGGCGAGCTGGAGGCGGGGGAGGCCGTGGACGACCGCGACGGCCAAGCCTGGCCCGACGAGCCGCTGCGCGACCGGCTCGTGCTGGACGAGCTGGCCGCGCGTCCCTGGTCCGCCTCCTCGCTGGAGCTGTTCCTCGCCTGCCCCGTGGCCTGGTTCGTCGAGCGGCTGCTGCGCCCCGCCGAGTTCGAGCCCGACCCCGAGCCGCTGGCGCGTGGGGCGCTGGCGCACGAGGCGCTCAGGGAGGTGCTCGACGCGCTCCGCGCCGGTACCGGTAGCGCCCGTCTGACGCAGGCGAAGCTCCCGCAGGCGCTGGAGCTGCTCGACGCCGCCCTGGAGGCGAACGAGGCCCAGCGCCCCCTGGCCGCGGCGCCCGAGCGCCGCGCCGCCGCCCGCAGGCGCTTGCGGGCCGACCTTGAGCGCTACCTGCGCCAGGCCGCCGCCGAGGAGAGCCCGCTCGAGCCCGTCGAGCTGGAGCTGGGCTTCGGCTTCGACGGCAGCGACGACCGCGGCGAGGCCACCGCGCTGCCGGCGCTCGACCTTGGCGGCGAGCTGCGCCTGCGCGGGCGCATCGACCGGATCGACGCCGGCAGCGGCGGCGAGGCCGTCGTCTACGACTACAAGGGCCGCGAGGTCGCCCCCGCGGCGCGCTGGCTACAGGACGGCAAGCTGCAGATGGCGCTGTACATGCGGGCCGCCCAGCGGCTGCTGGGGCTGGAGGTGATCGGCGGGCTCTACCAGCCGCTGGCGGGGGGCGAGCTGAAAGCCCGGGGCGTGCTCGACCGCGAGGCCGGCGTCGAGCTGGCCGTCGTCTCCACCGACCTGCGCGAGCGCAGCGAGGTCGACGAGCTGCTGGACGAGGCGCTCGCCGCCGCGCGCGCCGCCGCCGAGGCCGCCACCCGCGGCGAGCTGCGCGCGCAGCCGCAGAGCTGCGCCTACCGCGGCGGCTGCCGCTACCCCACGATTTGCCGCTGCGAGCGATGAGCCCGCGCCGCCCGCCGCAGCTGGAGACGCTGCCGGGGATGGAGCCCGCCGGCTGGGCGCCCGTCGCCGAGGCGGGTCACGGCCTCACCGCCGAGCAGGAGCAGGCCGTCGCCCGCCGCGCCGAGCCGCTGCTCGTCTCGGCCGCCGCCGGTAGCGGCAAGACCTCCGTGCTCGTCGAGCGCTTCGTCCGCGCCGTGCGCGAGGACCGCGTCGCGCCCGGCAGTATCCTCGCGATCACCTTCACCGAGCGCGCCGCCGGCGAGCTGCGCGAGCGCGTGCGCGCGCGCCTGCTGGAGCTGGGCGAGCGCGGCGCCGCGCGCGACACGGAGGCCGCCTTCGTCGGCACCTTCCACGGCTTCTGCGCGCGGCTGCTGCGCGCCGGCCCGGTCGCCGCCGGGCTCGACCCCGACTTCGCCGTGCTCGACGAGGGCCAGTCCGGCCGCCTGCGCGCCGGCGCCTTCGAGCGGGCGGTGCGCGGCTTCCTCGCCGAGCGCCGCGAGCCCGCCGTCGACCTGCTCGCCGCCTACGGCGTCGACCGCCTGCGCGCGATGCTCGAACAGGCCTACCTGGAGCTGCGCAGCCGCGGGGCGCGCCTGCCGCGCCTGCCGCATCCCGTGGGCGAGCCCGCCACAGGCGGAGCCGGAGCGACAGCGGAGGCGGAGCAGGTCCTCGTGCTGCTCGACGATCTGCTCCAGCGCTTCGGCGCCTGCAACGAAGCGCTGAAGCGGGAGCGCGCCGCGCTCGACTTCGACGATCTGGAGCTGCTCGCGAAGGAGCTGCTGCTCGGCCGCGAGGCCGTGCGCGAGGCCTGGGCGCAGAGCTTCGAGCTGCTGATGGTCGACGAGTTCCAGGACACCAACCCGCGCCAGCTCGCGATCCTGCAGGCGCTCGACCGCGACAACCTGTTCACCGTCGGCGACGAGCTCCAGTCCATCTATGGCTTTCGCCACGCCGACGTCGGCCTGTTCCGCGCCCGGCGCGGCGCGCTCCAGGAGCACGGCCGCGTGCTCTCGCTCAGCAGCAACTTCCGCAGCCGCCGTGAGCTGGTCGCCGCCATCAACGCCGTGTTCGCCGAGCGCTTCGCCGACCTGCGGCCGCTCGTCCCCGGGCGCCAGGCCGGGGTCGCCGCGGGCGCGCAGGCACAGCCCGCCGCCGACGAGGAGCCCGCCGTCGAGCTGCTGCTCACCGACACCGCCGGCTGGGAGGCGCACGAGGAGCTGGCCCGGCGCATCGCCGACGGGCTCCCCGCCGCGCAGCTGTGGCGCCAGGCCGAGGCGCGGATGCTCGCCGCGCGGGTCGCCGCGCTCGTGCGCCAGGGTCGCGCGCGGCCCGGCGAGATCGCCGTGCTGATGCGCGCCACCGGCGACCTCGAGGTGTTCGAGCGCGCCTTGCAGCTGGAGGGCCTGCGGACGCTCGCCGCCGTCGGCGCCTTCTGGGGCCACCAGCAGATCCGCGATCTCGAGGCCTACCTGCGCGCGCTCGCCAACCCGCTCGAGGAGCAGGCCCTCTACGGGGTGCTCGCCTCGCCGCTCGGCGGCTGCTCCCGCGACTGCCTCGCGCTGCTCTCCACCGCCGCCCGCCGGGGCCGGATCGGGCTGTGGGAGGCCGCGCAGGCCGCCGTCGACGACGGCGAGTCGCTCGAGATTGCCGCCGGGCAGGCAATTGCCGCCGCCGAGGCCGCCGCCGAGCCGGAGCCCGCCATCGCCGAGCCGCTGGCGCGCCTTTCCCCGCGGGACCGCGCCGCGCTTGGGCGCGTCGTCGCGCTGCTGCGCCGCGAGCGCGCCGCCGCGCCCCGGCACACGATCGCCGAGCTGCTGGAGCGGGCGATCGAGGCCAGCGGCTACCGCCGGCGCGTGCTGGCGCTCGAATGGGGCGAGCGGCGCCTCGCGAACGTCCACAAGCTGCTGCGGCTGGCCCGGGAGTTCGAGACGCGCGAAGGGCGCGACCTGCGCGCGTTCCTCGACTACGTCGACTACCTGCGCCAGGCCGCGCGCGTCGAGCCCGACGCCCCCGTCGAGGGCACCGAGCCCGACGCCGTGCGGCTGATGACCGTGCACGCCGCGAAGGGACTCGAGTTCCCCGTCGTCTGCGTCGCCGACCTGGGCCGCCAGCCGAACGCCCGCACCCCCGACCTGATCGCCGAGGGGGAGCGGGTCGGCTTCCGGCTGATGCGCGTCCAGGACGGCGACTCGCAGCCCGCGCTCGACTACGAGCAGCTTTGCGCCGAGCGCCGTGAGCGCGAAGCCGAGGAGGAGGACCGGATCATGTACGTCGCCATGACCCGCGCCCGCGAGCTGCTGCTGCTCAGCGGCGCCGCCAACTTCGCGCGCTGGCCGCGAATCGGCCCCGGCGGCGCGCCCGTCTCCTGGCTCGGGCCCGCCATCTGCGAGGGGTTGCCCGCGATGCTCGCCGCCGGCGAGGAGCCGCCCGAGGTGGCGACGCCCGGTTCCGCGGGCGCCGCGGGCGCCGAAGGAGCCGAGGGGGCCGAGGGCGTTGGCGACATGGCGCGTGTGCGCCTGCGGCTCAACACGCCGCTCGCCCCCGCGTTCGGCGAGCCACCGGCGCCCGTGCCGGCGCCCGTGCCGGCGCCCGGCCCCGCCGGGCCTGTGCAAGCCGCCGACCCACCCGACCCGCCCCGGGCCGCCGCCGAGCCGCCCGCCCCGACCCGCCCCGCCGCCGAAGAACCCGGCCCGGCCGAGCCCGCCGCCGAGCCGCCGGACCCCGCCACCGCGGCGATGGCCCACATCTCGACGTTCAGCTACAGCTCGCTGACGGAGCTTGAGCGCTGCGGCTACCGCTACTACCTCGAACGCGTGCTGCGCCTGCCGGAGGATCGCGCCGCGGCGCGCACGGCCGCGGCGCCGCCGGGCGCCGATGAGGCAGGCGCGCGCCCGGAGGAGCTGGACCCCCGCGCCCGCGGCACGCTGGTCCACCGCCTGATGGAGCTGCTGGACTTCTCCGACCCGCGGCCGCCGACGCCGGAGCAGGTGGGCGAGCACGCGCGCGAGCTGGGCATCCGCGTGAAAGCCGGGGAGCGCGAGGAGCTGGCGGCGCTGGTGGCGGCGAGCTGTGGCGCGGAGCCGGCGGCGCGGGTGGCGGCGGCGAGCCTGATCGGCCGCGAGCACCCGTTCGCGTTCGCGCTGGCTCCGGAGGAGCCGCTGATCAATGGCGTGATCGACCTGCTGGCGCGCGAGCGCGACGGCACGACGCTGGTGCTGGACTACAAGAGCAACCGCGTGCCCGCAGGGACGGGCGCGGGGGAGCTGGAGGAGCTGGTCGAGCGCGAGTACGCCGTGCAGCGCCTGCTCTATGCGCTGGCGGTGCTACGCGACGGCGCACAGGCCGTCGAGGTGGTGCACTGGTTCCTGGAGCCGAACGCCTGGGTCTCGGTGCGCTTCGGGGCCGCGGACCGGCTCGTGCTGGAGGAGCGCCTGGCGCGGCGCCTGGCCGCGGCGCGTGAGGGCCGTTTCGCGGTCAGCGAGCGCCCGCACCGGGCGCTGTGCCTGACGTGCCCGGGTCGGGGGAGTCTGTGCTCCTGGGAGGAGACGGAGACGCTCCGCGAGCACCCCTAAAAGCGCCCGATTACAAGCCCCGGTCCACTGCTACGCTTTCTGGCTCAAGCCTCAGGTGCCCGCCTGCCCGAGACACGGGGAAAGCACCGCCCCAAGGGAGCACTTCCATGAATCCGCACAACACGCAGCCTCCACAGGCGGTCGGACTGTACGACCCCAGCTACGAGCACGACGCCTGCGGCGTTGGCATGGTGGCGCGCCTGGACAACCAGGCGACGCACGAGGTCGTGGCGGAGGCGCTGACGGCGCTCGAGAACCTGGAGCACCGCGGCGCCAGCGGCGCGGACCCGCGCACCGGCGACGGGGCGGGGATCCTGATGCAGATGCCCGACGAGCTGCTGCGGGCGACGGTGGACTTCGAGCTGCCGCCGCAGGGCGGCTACGGCGTGCTGATGTGCTTCCTGCCCACGGAGACCGGCGAGCGCGAGCGGGTGCAGGCGCTGCTGGAGCAGACGGCCCGCGACGAGGGCCAGCGGGTGCTGGGCTGGCGCGAGGTGCCGGTCCGCCCGGAGCACGCCGGCGAGGTGGCGGGCGCCTGCCGCCCGGAGATCCGCCAGCTGTTCGTGGGTGCGGGCGAGCTGCACTCGGGCGACCAGGACGCCTTCGAGCGCAAGCTCTACGTGATCCGCCGCGTGGCGGAGCTGACGCCGGAGCGCCCGAGCCTGTACGTGGCCTCCAGCTCCTCTCGCACGATCAACTACAAGGGGATGCTGATCAGCTTCCAGCTGGGGGAGTTCTACCCGGACCTGAAGGACGAGCGCTGCAAGAGCGCGCTGGCGCTGGTGCACTCGCGCTTCTCGACGAACACCTTCCCGAGCTGGGAGCTGGCGCACCCCTACCGGGTGATCTGCCACAACGGCGAGATCAACACGGTGCGCGGCAACGTGAACTGGATGCGCGCCCGGGAGTCGGAGCTGCGCAGCGAGCTGTTCGGCGAGGACCTGCCGAAGATCCTGCCGGTGGTGGGCGAGGGCAACTCGGACTCGGCGACGTTCGACAACGTGCTGGAGCTCTTGATGCTGGGCGGCCGCTCGCTGCCGCACGCGGCGATGATGATGATCCCGGAGGCCTACCGCGACCGCGACGACCTGCCGGAGGACCTGAAGGGCTTCTACGCCTACCACTCCTGCCTCATGGAGCCGTGGGACGGCCCGGCGTCGGTGGCATTCACGGACGGCCGCGTCGTGGGGGCGACGCTGGACCGCAACGGCCTGCGCCCGGGCCGCTGGGTGGAGACGACCGACGGCCTCGTGGTGCTGGGCTCGGAGTCGGGCCTGATGGACGTGGCGCCCGAGCGCGTGCGCCGGCTGGGCCGCCTGCAACCGGGCAAGCTGTTCCTGGTGGACCTGCAGCGCGGCTGCATCGTCGAGGACGAGGAGGTCAAGCGCGGCGTCTCGACCCGCAGGCCCTACCGCGAGTGGTACGAGCAGAGCGCGGTGCCGTTCGCGGCGCTGGAGCCCTCCGACCAGGTGACGATCTCAGACCAGCCGCTGCGCACCCGCCAGCGGGCGTTCGGCTTCACCCAGGAGGACCTGCGCGTGCTGCTTACGCCGATGGCGCGCGACGGCGCGGAGCCGGTCGGTTCGATGGGGAACGATCTCTCTCTCGCGGTCCTCTCCGAGCAGGCGCCGCCGCTGTTCTCCTACTTCAAGCAGCTGTTCGCGCAGGTGACGAACCCGCCGATCGACCCGATCCGCGAGGAGATCGTGATGAGCCTGTCGACGAGCCTGGGCTCGGAGCGCAACCTGTTCGAAGAGACCCCCGAGCACGCGCACAAGCTGATCCTGAACCAGCCGATCCTGCTGAACCGCGAGCTGGAGACGCTGCGCCACGTCCACCACGACGTGTTCGCGGCGCGCACGATCAACACGACCTGGTCGGTGGAGAAGGGCGCGGCGGGGATGGCGGAGGCGCTGGATCGCATCTGCCGCGAAGCCTCGGAGGCGGTGGCCGAACGCGTGAACATCATCGTGCTCTCGGACCGCCTGCTGAGCGCGCGCCGGGTGCCGATCCCCTCGCTGCTGGCGGTCGCCGCGGTCCACCACCACCTCGTGCGCGAGGGCACGCGGCTGCGGGCGGGGATCATCCTGGAGTCGGGCGAGCCCCGCGAGGTGCACCACTTCGCGACGCTGATCGGCTACGGGGCCGTGGCGATCAACCCCTACCTGATGCTCGAGACGCTGGACGAGCTGACGATCGGCCAGCACGCGATCAAGCGCCTGGACGCCGACGGCAACGAGGTCGAGATCGGCCCGGTGAAGGCGGCGGAGAACGTCGTGAAAGCGCTGGGCAAAGCGCTCTTGAAGACGATCTCGAAGATGGGCATCTCGACGATCCAGTCCTACTGCGGGGCGCAGATCTTCGAGGCGGTGGGGCTCGACAGCGAGGTGGTGGCGCGCTACTTCACGGGCACGGCCTCGCGGATCGGCGGCGTGGGCCTGGAGGTGCTGGCGGAGGAGGCACTGCAGCGCCACGCGCGCGCCTATCCGGTGCCGCAGGACGAACTCTTGCCGGTGGGTGGCGTCTACGCCTGGCGCCGCGACGGCGAGCACCACCAGTGGAACCCCGAGACGATCGCGCTGGTCCAGCACGCGGTGCGCGCGGCGAACGGCGATGTGGGCGCGGCGCTGAAAGGCGACTCGGCGGCGCTTGAGAGCGTGCGCGGCAGCGCGGCGTTCGAGAAGTACCGCGAGTACGCGCAGGCGATCAACGAAGACGCCTCGCGCAAGGCGACTTTGCGTGGACTTCTGAAAATCGGCCCCGCCGGGAGCGGCGGGGCCGGTGACGATGACGGGCGAGCGATCCCACTGGAGCAGGTGGAGCCCGCGAGCGAGATCGTGAAGCGCTTCTGCACGGGCGCGATGAGCCTGGGCTCGATCTCGCGCGAGTCGCACGAGACGCTGGCGATCGCGATGAACCGCCTGGGCGGGCGCTCGAACACGGGCGAGGGCGGCGAGGACCCGGTGCGCTTCACCCCCGACGCCAACGGCGACCGCCGCCGCTCGGCGATCAAGCAGGTGGCCTCGGGCCGCTTCGGCGTGACGATCCACTACCTGGTCAACGCGGACGAGCTGCAGATCAAGATGGCCCAGGGGGCGAAGCCCGGCGAGGGTGGCCAGCTCCCGGGGCACAAGGTCGACGAGTACATCGGCTCGATCCGCCACACGACCCCGGGCGTGGGCCTGATCTCGCCGCCGCCGCACCACGACATCTACTCGATCGAGGACCTGAAGCAGCTGATCTACGACCTGCGCTGCGGCAACCCGCAGGCGGAGGTGTCGGTGAAGCTCGTCTCGGAGATCGGCGTCGGCACTGTCGCGGCGGGGGTCTCGAAGGCGAACGCGGACCGCGTGCTGATCGCGGGCCACGACGGCGGCACGGGCGCCTCGCCGCAGTCCTCGATCCAGTCGGCGGGCTGTCCCTGGGAGATCGGCCTCGCGGAGACGCAGCAGACGCTGCTGCTGAACGACCTGCGCTCGCGGATCAAGGTGCAGACCGACGGTCAGCTGAAGACGGGCCGCGACGTGATGATCGCGGCGATGCTGGGCGCGGACGAGATGGGCTTCTCGACGGCGCCGCTGATCGCGACGGGCTGCATCATGATGCGCGCCTGCCACCTGAACACGTGCCCGGTGGGGATCGCGACGCAGGACCCCGAGCTGCGCAAGCGCTTCCAGGGCACGCCCGAGCATGTGGTGAACTTCTTCTTCTTCGTGGCGGAGGAAGTGCGGGAGATCCTGGCCTCGCTGGGCCTGCGCTCGCTGGACGAAGCGATCGGCCGCGTCGACCTGCTCTCGGCGCGCGAGGCGATCGACCACTGGAAGGCGCGGGGCGTCGACCTGACCCACATGCTGACCCACGTCGAGCTGCCGGAGGGCACGCCGCGCCACCGCGTCGAACCGCCGCCGGCGGTGCTGGAGGACGCGCTTGACTGGGAGCTGGTGGAGCGCGCGGCGCCGGCGCTGCGCGACCCGGACGTGCCGGCGATCGGGGAGGGCCGCGTGCGGATCGAGCTGCCGATCCGCAACCGCAACCGCTGTGTCGGCGGCATCCTCTCAAGCCACATCGCCCGCGAGCGCGGCGCCGAGGGCCTGCGCGAGGGCTCGATCGAAGTCGAGTTCGAGGGCTCGGCTGGGCAGAGCTTTGGCGGCTGGCTGGCGCCGGGCGTGACGTTCACGCTGCGCGGCGACGCGAACGACTACGCGGGCAAGGGCCTGTCGGGCGGGACGATCGCGGTGCGCCCGCGCGAGGGCATGCCGGAGGGCTTCGTCGCGGAGCAGAACGTGATCGTGGGCAACACGGTGCTGTACGGGGCCACGCGCGGCAAGGCGTTCTTCCGCGGCCTGGCGGGCGAGCGCTTCGCGGTGCGCAACTCCGGCGCGAGCGCCGTGGTGGAGGGCGTGGGCGACCACTGCTGCGAGTACATGACCGGCGGCCGCGTGGTCGTGCTGGGGGAGACGGGGCGCAACTTCGCGGCGGGCATGAGCGGCGGCGTCGCCTACGTGCTCGACGAGCACGGCGCCTTCGCGGATCGCTGCAACATGGGGATGGTGGGCTTCGAAGCGCCCTCCGCGGAGGACGCGGCCGAGCTGCGCGAGCTGATCGAGGAGCACGCCGAGCGCACGGGCTCGCCGGTGGCGGCGCGGGTGCTCGACGGCTTCGAGGAGCTGCTGGGCAAGGGCGCGTTCGTGAAGGTGATGCCGCACGACTACAAGCGCGTGCTGGCCGAACGGGCGCAGCGTGCGCTGGCGGTGCCCGCCTGATGGGCAAGCTCGGCGGCTTTCTGAAGATCGAGCGCCACGGCGTCCCCTACCGGGACCCGTCCGAACGCGCGCACGACTATCGCGAGTTCCTGCTGACGCGGCCGCTGCCGGAGCTGCGCGACCAGGGCGCGCGCTGCATGGACTGCGGCGTCCCCTTCTGCCACAACGGCTGCCCGCTGGGGAACCTGATCCCAGACTGGAACGACCTCGTCTACCGCGATCGCTGGCCCGAGGCGATCGCCCAGCTGCACGCGACGAACAACTTCCCGGAGTTCACCGGCCGGCTGTGCCCGGCGCCGTGCGAGGCGGCGTGCGTGCTGGAGATCCGCGAGGGCGAGGCGGTGACGATCAAACAGATCGAGAACTCGATCATCAACCGCGCCTGGGAAGAGGGCTGGGTGGTGCCGAAACCGCCCCGCAACGAGACCGGCCAGGCGGTGGCGGTCGTGGGCTCCGGCCCGGCGGGGATGGCGGCGGCGCAGCAGCTGCGCCGCTCCGGGCACCGCGTGACGCTGTTCGAGCGCGACGAGTCGATCGGCGGGCTCGTGCGCTTCGGCGTGCCGGACTTCAAGATCGAGAAGACGGTCGTGCAGCGCCGCGTCGACCAGCTCGCGGGGGAGGGCGTCGAGCTGCGCTGCGGCGTCGACGTCGGGCGCGACGTGACGGTGGCGGAGCTGCGGCGCGACTACGACGCCGTGGTGCTGGCGACGGGCTCGCGCGTGCCGCGCGATCTGCCGGTGGAGGGCCGCGAGCACAGCGGCGTCCACTTCGCGATGGACTACCTCTACCAGCGCAACCGTTGGGTGGCGCGCGAGCAGGGGCCGAAGCCGATGACGGCGCAGCCGGGGGTCGAGCAGGCGATCAGCGCGAAGGGCCTTGACGTCGTGGTGATCGGCGGCGGCGACACCGGCGCGGACTGCGTCGGCAACGCGCTGCGCGAGGGCGCGCGCTCGATCACGCAGCTGGAGCTCCTGCCGGAGCCGCCGGCGAAGCGGCCCGACGAGCGCACGCCGTGGCCGGAGTGGCCGCTGAAGTACCGCCTCAGCTACGCGATGGAGGAGGCGCGCGACGCCCAGGTGGGCGAGCAGGACTACTCGATCGTGACGACCCGCTTCTCCGATGACGGCGAGGGCAACGTCGCGGCGCTGCACGTCGCCCAGGCCGAGCCGGCGCCGCCGTTCGCGCCGGTGGCTGGTACCGAGCGCGAGCTGAAGGCGGAGCTGGTGCTGCTGGCGATGGGCTTCCTGCACCCGGAGCCGCTGCTGCTGGACGAGCTGGGCGTGGCGAAGGACCCGCGCGGGAACGTCAAGACCCAGGCGCCCTACACCAGCTCGGTCGACGGGGTGTTCGCCGCGGGCGATGCGCGCCGCGGGCAGTCGCTGATCGTGTGGGCGATCAACGAGGGGCGCCAGTGCGCCCGCATGGTGGACCGTTACCTCGCGGCGCGCCGCAACGGCGCGGGCGAGGCGGGGGGGCTGCCGCAGGATCAGGGAATCGCCGGACATGGCGACGCGGACGCCGGCCCGGAGGGGCCGCCGCGGCACGTCAGCCCCGGCGTCCCGGCCGACGACTAGTCGCCCGGAATGCAACATTCCCTAGGCTTGACACATGCGAGCCACCCTTGACAACAAGCCGGGCGCGGCGGCGCTCCCGCGCGTGTGCGTCATCGGCGCCGGCTCCTCGGGGATCGCGGCGGCGAAGGCGCTGCACGAGCGCGGCATCCCCTTCGACTGCTTCGAGAAGTCAGACCGCGTCGGCGGCAACTGGGTGTTCGGCAACCGCAACGGGATGTCGGCGGCCTACCGCGACCTGTTCATCAACACCTCGCGCCAGCGGATGGCCTACTCGGACTACCCGATGCCGGAGAGCTATCCGGACTTCCCACACCACACGCACATCGCGGCGTACTTCGACGACTACGTGGACCACTTCGGCTTCCGCGAGCGGATCGTGTTCGAGACGGGGGTGCAGCACGCGGCGCGCGACGAGCGCGGCATCTGGACGGTGACGCTGGAGACGGGCGAGAAGCTCTGGTACGACGCGCTGGTGGTGGCGAACGGCCACCACTGGAAGCCGCGTTGGCCCGAACCGGCGTTCCCGGGTTCGGAGACGTTCGCGGGCGAGCAGCTGCACGCCCACTCCTACGTGGACAACTCGCTGTTCGCGGGGCGGCGCGCGGTGATCCTGGGGATGGGCAACTCGGCGATGGACATCGCGGTGGAGTCCTCCTACGTCGCGGAGCGCACGTACCTGTCGGCGCGCAGCGGCGTCTGGATCATCCCGAAGTACATCTTCGGCAAACCGGTGGACCAGCTGCGCAACGATCCGCGAGTCCCGTTCAAGGTCCGCCAGCGGGCGCTGCAGCAGCTCGTGCGCAGCTACGTCGGCCCGCCGGAGCGCTACGGGCTGCCGAAGCCGAACCACCGTCTCGGCGACGCGCACCCGACGATCTCGGGGCGGATCATCGACCGCATCCAGCACGGGACGATCGCCCCGAAGCCGAACATCGACTGCTTCGCGGGCGGCAGCACGGTGCGCTTCACCGACGGCAGCGAGGTCGAGGCGGACGTCGTCGTCTACTGCACCGGCTACCAGATCTCCTTCCCCTTCTTCGACGAGGACTTCATCTCGGCGCCGGAGAACCACATCGAGCTGTACCGCCGCGTCTTCCACCCGCAGATCCCGAACGTCTTCTTCGTGGGGCTGCTGCAGCCGCTGGGGGCGATCATGCCGATCGCGGAGGCCCAGGGCGCGTGGGTGGGGGACTACCTGACGGGCTACTACCGGCTGCCCTCGCCGGCGGACCTGCGCGCCGACGTGGCGGCGGACCAGGCAGCGATGCGCAAGCGCTACGTGGCCTCCAAGCGCCACACGATCCAGGTCGACTTCGACGACTACATGTACGCTCTGGCCAAGGAGCGCGCGGCCGGTGCCGAACGGGCGCGCGCGAACGGATTCAAGCCCCCGGTCGAGTGCCTACCTTCTGCCGCCACGGTCGCTTCCTAGAGCGCTGCCCGATCTGCAGCAAGACGCTGCCTGGCGCCGAGCCGGCGCGCAAAGCCGCGGGCGGCGCGGCGCGGCGGCGTGGCTCCTCGGCGGGATCGGCGGCGGGCCGCGGCGCCCGCCTTCCGCGCGGCGCCCGCGGCGAGCCGGTGCGCGTGCGACGCCAGGCGCGGGCGGCTGAGGACGGCTTCTCCAGCCCGCTGCTGCCGGGCGTGCGCGCCTCCGCCGACGCCGAGCGCCTGGCGCAGGAGCTGGCGTTCTCGCACGGGCGGCTGCGCTCGCTGGAAGGCGACGCGGGCGCCACGGCGGCGCCCGGCTTCTACGCGGAGCTGCGGGCGGCGTCGGCGTCGGGGGCGGAGGCGCCGGTCGCGGGGGCGGGGGCAACGGCGGGCGTCGGCACGGGTGGAGGCGGTGGCGAGCGGGTCGAGCGCGCCTTTTGGGGCTGCTTCCTGACGGCCTATCTCTGCCCGCTGGATGACCACGATGCGTTCGCGGGCATCCGCGCGGCGCTGGCGGCTTCTTCCGGGCCGGGGGACCCACCCGATCTCGACGGGGCGCCGGTCGGCCCGCGCGGCTCGTACGACCCCGCGCGGGGGGCGGCGACGCTGCGGGCCTACCGCGGCTGGGTCGAGCAGGCGGGCTCGCAGGCGGACGCGTTCGGCGGCGACCCCGGCTGGACGCCGCAGCGCCGCTTCGAGCGGGTGTTCGAGCGCCTGGCGCTGCCGGGCCTGCAGCGCGCGGCGCGCTACGAGCTGCTGGTGCTGCTGGGGGCGCTGGGGCTGTGCCCCCTGGAGGCCGACGCCCTGCACGTCGCGGCGGGCCGCGGCGCGGACGCGGAGGACGCGACGACGCTGGCGGCGAAGCGGATCTTCGCGATCGGCGACGTGCAGCTCCTGGAGCGGCGGGCGCGCGCGGTCGCGGAGGCGGCCGGGACGCCGCTCGCGGCGCTCGACCTGGCGCTGGCGAACTGGGGCGCAGAGCAGCGCGCGACGCTGGGCTTCGGCGCGGACGCGAGCGACGAGCAGACGCTCTCGCGCGCCCGCGACGCCTTCGGCCTGTAGCCGAAAGAGCCGTCCACACGGCTCCCTACAGTCCAGCGCGTCACCTGTTTCCCACCCCGCGGGAGTCAAGATGCCACTTTGCTTCATCGAGCCGCAGGACGCCATCCGAGTGATCGCCGAGTCCGTCGGCCGCGAGGCCCGGCGCCAGCTCGTCAGCGAGGTCGTGCGCGCGTGGGTCGATGACATCCCCGAGCCGGAGCTGGCGGTCCACTACGCGAAGGCGATCGCGGACCTCGACGAGGACGACCTGCACCTGCTCGCGGCGTGGCACGCCTCGCTCGAGGTCGGCCAGCCGATCCCGAACACGGACTTCCTCGTCGGCGTCTTCCCGACGCTGGGCGAAAACCGTCGCGAGGCGCTGAAGATCGCGGCAGGCTTCCGCGGTGAGGAAGCCTTCCAGGCGGGAGTCTCGGAGGAGCAGGCGCTCGACACGGTGCTGCCACGCCTCTCGCGCGACCGCGCGATCGAGCTCGCGAACGAGTGCATCCAGCTGTACATGTGGGACCGCCTGGGCTGCGACAACTAGGGCGCCGCTAGACTCGGACCATGTCCGAGGACTTCACATCGCAGGCGCCTGACGAGGGTGCCGGCCCCGTCGCACCGGCCGCCGAGGCGGCTCCTGCGGCGGGCAACGGCTCCTCACCGACGGTCGACGACGTGATGGACGCGCTGTCGAACGTGATCGATCCTGAGCTGGGGCTGGACTTCGTGGAGCTGGGCCTGATCTACGGCGTCGAGGTCAGCGACGGTCACGTGCACGTGACGTTCACGCTGACGACGCCGGGCTGCCCGATCGGGCCGCAGGTGGACGAACAGATCCAGGAGTTCGTCGGCGAACTGGACGGCGTGAAATCGGTCGACTCCGAGATGGTGTTCGTGCCGCCGTGGTCTCCGGAGAAGATGTCCGAGGACGCGAAGTTCGCGCTCGGGTACTAGACGGCCGCTGACGCTGCGCCTCGCGGCGTCCTCTCGCTCGCGTAGGTCCCTACGCCACGCTCCCTGCGTGCTGGCGAGGCTTGGTCAGCGACCGTCTATAGGTGGTCGCTAGGCCGGCGTGGCGGCTTGCTCGCGCGCCAGCGCGACCAGCGTCGCCAGCTCTTCGGCGATGCTGTCGCTGATCTGGTCGATGTCGGGTAGCGCGTCGAAGTCGCCGAGCAGGCCGAAGTTCATCTGGCCGTTGTAGGACATGATCCCGATCGCGAGCGCGTGGTTCTCGGGCAGGAAGGCGATCGGGTAGGCCTCGATCATCTCGCGCCCCAGCACGTAGAGGGGGAACTGCGGCCCGGGGACGTTCGTGACGAGCAGGTTGAACAGCCGAGTGGAGAAGTTCAGGCGCGAGGCCTGCGCGAGGATCGTGGGCGGCGCGAAGTTCTGCGCGCCGGCGATCACCTCCGCGCCGAGCGCCTGCTTGGACTCCTTGAGCCCGTCCATCGCGTGTGAGACGAACCGCAGCCGCTGCACGGGGTCGGCGATGTAGACGGGCAGCGGCCCGCGCATCACGACGATCCGGTTGCCGCCCTGCCCGTGCTCGTCCTCGACGCGGACCGAGACCGGGACCAGCGCGCGCATCTCGACGCCGGCGGTGCGCCTGCCGCGCGAGATCAGGAAGCTGCGCAGCGCGCCGGTGACGACGGCGAGCACGACGTCGTTGACGGTGCCCCCGAAGGCGTTCTTCACGGTCTTGAAGTCGTCGAGCTGGCAGCCGATCCCGTAGAAGCGCCGGTGCGGGCCGATCGGCACGTTCAGCGGCGTCTCGGGGGCGGGGTTCAGGCCGGCCCAGATGATCTCGCCGATTCCCTCCGCCGCCTCGCGCGCGCGGTTCAGCGCGTGCTCGGGGTGGGCGAGCGCGTCCAGCGCCCCCTCCGCGAGCTCCAATCCCGCCTTCACGGCCCCCCGCAGCCCGGCGGCGAGCAGTTCGGGCGAGCGCGGCTCGCGGTGCGGCTGCCAGGCCTTGCCGGAGTGTTTGATCGGCGGGGCGTCGGGGGAGAGGTCGAACAGCACCGTCGCCAGGTCGACGCCGGCGATGCCGTCGATCAGCGAGTGGTGGGTCTTCGTGATCAGCGCGAAGCGGTCCTGCTCCAGCCCCTCGATCAGCCACATCTCCCACAGCGGCTTCGAGCGGTCGAGCTGCTGGGAGAAGATCCGCGCCGTCAGGCCGCACAGCTGCTCCCAGCCGCCAGGGGAGGGCAGCGCGGTGTGTCTGATGTGGTACTCGAGGTTGAAGTCCGGGTCGTCGACCCACACGGGCCGGCCGCTGTCGAGCGCGGTCGAGGCGAGCTTGTGCCGGTAGCGCGGCACGAGGTGCAGCCGGCGACGGATCTGCTCCAGGAACTCGCCCATGCTGGGCGGAGGGCCTTCGACGATCGTCAGCCCGCCGATGTGCATGTGCGAGTTGGCGCCCTCCTGATGCAGGAAGGAGGCGTCTACTGCTGTCAGGCGGTCGAGGTGACGCTGAGGCATGAGGGCTAGCGTACCGGGGTGGGCCCTACAATGGCAATCGTGCCGAATACGGTTCAGAAGTTGCTGCTCGCGGCGCCTCGCGGCTATTGCGCGGGCGTCGATCGAGCCGTGCAGACGGTCGAACGCGCGCTGGAGCTGCACGGCGCGCCGGTCTACGTGCGCAAGGAGATCGTGCACAACAAGCACGTCGTCGAACAGCTGCGCAAACGGGGCGCGATCTTCGTCGAGGAGGAGACCGAGGTGCCCGAGGGCGCGGTCTGCGTCTTCTCCGCCCACGGGGTGGCCCCGAGCGTGCGCGCGGGCGCCGAGGCGCGCGGCCTGCGCACGATCGACGCGACCTGCCCGCTGGTGACGAAGGTCCACCGCGAGGCGGTGCGCTTCGCCGAGCAGGGCTACACGATCGTGCTCGTCGGCCACGACGGCCACGAGGAGGTCGAAGGCACGATGGGCGAGGCGCCTGAGCGGATCGTGCTCGTGCAGGACGAGCAGGACGTCGACACCCTCCAGATCGAGGACCCCGAGCGCGTCGCCTACGTCACGCAGACGACGCTCGCGGTCGACGAAACGACCGCGATCATCGCGCGCCTGCGCGAGCGCTTCCCGAAGATCGTCGGGCCGCGCACCGACGACATCTGCTACGCGACCACGAACCGCCAAGCGGCGGTCAAGCAGATGGCCGAGCACTGCGACCTGCTGCTGGTGATCGGCTCGCGCAACTCATCGAACTCCGTGCGCCTCGTCGAGGTGGCGCGCGACTGCGGCACCGAGGCGCACCTGATCGATCGCGCCGGCGAGGTGCGCCAGGAGTGGCTCGACGGGCCGCGCACGGTCGGCATCTCCTCCGGGGCGAGCGCCCCCGAGGAGCTGGTCCAGGACCTGGTCGCGCTGTTCCGCGACCGCGGGGTCGCCGAGGAGGACATCTCCGAGTTCCACGTGATCAAGGAGGACGTCCGCTTCATGCTGCCGAAGCCGATTCGCGCGGCCGCGGGCGTCGGCGGGGCGCGCTGAGCGCCGTAGCGGAAAGCCGCGCGGGCGAAGCGGCCGCGAGCGGGAGCCGAAGGGCTCGCACGGCCCCCACGGAGCTGCACTGATGCGCACCCTGGTCCTCTCCGACCTGCACCTGGGCTCGGCCTCGCGCGCCGACCTGCTGCGCCGCCCCGAGTTGCGCGAGCCGCTGCTGCGAGCCGCCGCCGAGGCCGACCGCGTGGTGCTGCTCGGCGACGTGCTCGAGCTGCGTCACGGCCCGCCGCGCCAGGCGCTCGCCGTGGCGCGGCCGTTCTTCGAGGAGCTCGGCCGAGCGCTCGCGGGGCGCGAGCTGGTGCTCGTCGCGGGCAACCACGATCACGCGCTGATCGAGCCCTGGCTGGCGCTGCGCGCCGAGCTGCCCGAGCGCAGCGAGCTCGGTCTCGAACAGCTGATCGAGCCCGCTGAGGCCTCGCCGGCGGTCGCGCGCCTGGCGGATTGGGCCTCGCCCGCGCGCGTGCGCTTCGCCTATCCGGGCCTGTGGCTGCGAGAGGACGTGTACGCGACGCACGGCCACTACCTCGACTGCCATCTGACGGTGCCGACCGTCGAGCGCCTGAGCGTCGGTGTGATGAGCAGGCTGATGGGCATGCCCGCGAGCTCGTTCGGCGGGGTCGGCGACTACGAGGCGGTCACCGCGCCGATGTACGCGTGGCGCCACGCGGTGGCGCGCGACTCGCTCACGGGCGACGCGCTGAACGGCATGGGCACCGTGAACGCCTGGCGCGCGCTCAGCGGCGACGACGGGCACTCCGCGGCCGGAGCGAACGGGCACGCCGGCCGCCGGCGGCTGGCGGCGCTCGGGGCGCGCCTGCGCAAGCAGGCGCTCGTGACGGGCTTCCCGCTCGCGGTCGCGGCGCTGAACCGCGCGGGGGTGGGGCCGCTGAAGGCAGAGGTCTCCCTGGGCGAGCTGCGCCGCGCCGGCCTGCGCGCGATGGGCGAAGTCACCACGCGCCTCGAACTCGGCGACGCCTACGTGCTGTTCGGGCACACGCACCGCGCAGGCCCGCTGGATGGCGACGCGCAGGGCGAGTGGCGCCCGCCCGTGTCCGTGCCGGGCCGCGAGGGCGAGCCCCCGGCGCGGCTCGTGAACGTCGGCTGCTGGACCTATGACGGCATCTTCCTGACGCGGAACCCCGGCGAGAGCCCTTACTGGCCCGGGACCTGCGCGATCGTCGAGGATCAGGGTCCGCCGCAGCTGCGGCGGTTGCTGCTCGACCGGACCCACGCGGAGCTCGATCCGCGGGCGGCCGCGCGCTCGCGCTGAGCGCCTGGCCGCTCGGTCAGCGCTGCCCGGCCAGGCGGCTCATCATCGCGCGCGCCGCCTCGATCGCCAGCCCGCGGTCATAAGTGGTCGTGAACTCGAAGCGCCGATCCATGTCCGGCCCTTCATCGCCCAGCTCGCGGGCCACGAACGCCACCGAGAAGTGCGGCGCGATCACCGTCACGTCCCACTCGCCCCGCAGCGGGTCGGCGCGGTCGAGCGCGACGCCCCGAACCTTCGGGGCGGGCTGCTCTGCGAGGCCCACGCCCAGCGCCCCGACCAGCGCGGCTCCTTCGCCGAGCTGCGTGTAGAGCGCCGCGGTCGCCGGCGTGAAGAAGCGGGCCTCCTGGAAGGTGCTGAGCACCACGGCCGCGGGGCCGAGCGACGCGACCCCGGCCTCGATCTGGCGGCTGAGCGCCAGCAGCAGCCGCTTCGTGCCGACCCGCGTCTCGCGCGTACGCGCCACCACCTCGAACGGGCTGCGCGACTCAAGGCCCAGGGTGCGGTTTGGCTCGGGCGTGAGCCGGCCGTCGCTGCCCTGCGTTTGCACGAGCCGACCCGGACGGCCGAACAGCCACCCCTGGCCGTAGCGAGCGCCCATCGCCAGCGCCGTCTGCCGGTGCTGCTCGGTCTCGATGCCCTCCGCCAGCACGAGCGCCCCCGTCCGCTCGGCCTCCGCGCTCACCGCGTGCACGATCTCCGCGATCTGCGGCGAGGGTTTCTCCTGCACCAGCCGCAGGTCGAGCTTGATCACGTCCGGCGCCAGGTACGGCATCAGCGCCAGCGAGCGGATCTCGGCGCCGACGTCGTCCAGCGCGATGCCCACGCCGCGCCGGCGCATGCGCTGCACCGCCCCCAGCAGGTGCGCCGGCTGATCGGTCAGCGAGCGCTCCGTGAACTCCGCGAAGACCGGCGCGCGCTCCAGCACCGCCTCCAGCAGCTCGATCACGTCCGCCGGCGGCTCGGCGCCCAGGAACCGCGGCTCGCGGTTCACGAACAGCGCGCGGCCGCTCAGGCGGGCATCCAGCGCTCCGCGGAAGGCCGCCCGCGTGCACTCCCACTCAAGCTCCTCCTCGACCCCCGCCTCACGCGCGGCCGCGAACAGCGCCGCCGGGCTCGCCAGCTTGCTGCCCCGCGGTCCGCGAGCCAGCGACTCGTAGCCGATCACCTCGCTCGAGGAGAGGTCCACCAGCGGCTGAAAGGCCGCATGGACCGTCTCTCCGCCGAGCAGGCCCGCCAACGGGCCGCCGCTGCGCGCCGACTTCGACGCGGTCGTCGCCATGCCATCTCATCGACCGCAGACGCGCCCGGGTGAAGCCGAGCGGACCATTGTTCGTCAGCGCTCGGCCAGGCCCGGCGTGAAGCAGGTGGCGTGGCAGACCAGGCCGGAACCCGGCTCCAGCGCCAGCTCGCCCGCCGTGTGGCGCTCGTGCTCGACAAGCGCATGGGCGCCCGTGTGCCCGACCGTGAGCGGCTCCCCGTTCACGTGCAGCGTGCCCGCCCCCTCCAGCACCGCCCATACGCCGCCCGCCTCGTAGGGGCCGCTGTAGGCGCCCGGCTGTTCCGGGGTTGGCGCAATCAGCGCCGCTCCCGGCACATCCTCCGGGCGCAATGGCTCCAGCGGCTCGCGCTCGACCCCCAGCAGCTCCTGGATCGCACGCTCCGTCTCCTCGTAGCCGCCCTCGCCGAAGTGGTAGTCGAACAGCCGCGCGCCCCCGTCGAACAGGTAGCGCGCCGGCCAGCCTTCGTTCTCGTACTCCTGCCACAGCTCCAGCTCCGAGTCGATCAGCACCGGATGCTCGATGCCCAGGCGGGCAACCGCCTCGCGCACCGCGTGCTCCTCGCGCGAGGGCTCGAAGCCCGGGCAGTGCACCCCCACCACCCGCAGGCCCGCCTCGGCGTAGCGCTCGTGCCACGCCTTCACGTACGGCAGCGTCCGCATCGAGTTCGGGCGGCAGAAGTCCCAGAACTCCACCAGCAGCGGCCGGTCGCGCTGCAGGATGCTCACCTGCCCGCCCGCCGGGACGTTCACCCACGGCAGGTTCCGCGGTAACAGCGGCGCAGCGATCGTGTCGACAGGAGCCCTCACCGCGCAGCAGCCGTCGTCCGCCGTTCGTGGTCCGCACACGTGCGGACCCGTGGGCCGGCGCATGCGCCGGCCCGGCCCGCGACAGCGGGCCTACCCAATGCTTCCGACCATCTCCAGCTGGATCAGGCGGTTCAGCTCGACCGCGTACTCCATCGGCAGCTCCTTCGTCACCGGCTCGATGAAGCCGTTCACGATCATCGCCGCCGCCTCGTCCTCCGTGAAGCCGCGCGAGCCCATGTAGAAGAGCTGGTCGTCGGAGATGCGCCCGACCGTCGCCTCATGCGCCACCGTCACGTGCGGGTTCTGGATCTGGATGTCCGGCCAGGTGTCGGAGCGCGATTCGCCGTCCATCATCAGGCCGTCGCACTGCACCCGCGCTTTCGAGCCCTGGGCGTTCGAGCTCATCTTCACCAGGCCGCGGTAGCCCATGATCCCGCCGTCCTTGGAGATCGACTTCGCCAGGATGTTCGACGTCGTGTTCGGCGCGTGGTGCAGGACCTTCGCGCCGGTGTCCTTGTGCACGCCCTTGCCCGCCACGCCGACGTTCAGGTGGTCGGCGCGCGCGCCCTCGCCCATCAGGTAGGAGCCCGGGTAGAGCATCACGTACTTCGCGCCCATCGAGCCGCCCACCCACTCGACCGTGCCCTCGGCGTCGACGATCGCGCGCTTCGTGTTCAGGTTGTAGACGTCCTTCGACCAGTTCTGGACCGTCGTGTAGCGCGCCTTCGCGCCCTCGTGCACGAAGATCTCCACGACCGCCGAGTGCATCGAGTTCACCGAGTAGGTCTGCGCCGTGCAGCCCTCGATGTAGTTCACGTCGGAGCCCTCGTCCGCGACGATCAGCGTGTGCTCGAAGGTGCCCTCGCCGGCGCCCTCCATGCGGAAGTAGGCCTGCAGCGGCAGGTCCACTTTCACGCCCTTCGGCACGTACAGGAACGAGCCGCCCGACCAGACCGCCCCGTGCAGCGCCGAGAACTTGTTGTCCTGCGGCGGGACGCATTTGTTCATGAAGTATTTCTGCACCAACTCGGGGTAGTCGCGGATCGCCGTGTCCATCGAGCAGAACAGGATCCCCAGCTTCGCGTACTCCTCCTTCAGGCCCTCGTAGACCGGCTCTTGACGCCAGACGCCCACGACGCCCGCGAGGTGCTCGCGCTCGGCCTGGGGGATGCCCAGGTCCTCGTAGGTCTGCTTCATCTCCTCCGGGACTTCGTCCCAGCTGTTGAAGCGCCCCGCCGTCGGCGGCGAGTAGAGCACCAGCTCGTCGAGGTTCAGACCGCTCAAGTCCGGGCCCCAGTTCGGCATCGGCTTGCGTTCGAAGATCTCCAGCGACTTCAGCCGTTTCTCCGCCATCCAGTCGGGCTCGCCCTTGATCTTCGACAGCTCGCTCACCACTTCGCGCGAGATGCCCCTGCGGGCGATCAGCTGTCCCTGCTCGTCCTCGACGATCGGGCTGGGCTTCGTGATCTTCGTGCGGTCAAGCGTTGCCATAAGGCTCCTTACCGGGGGCTTTCAAAGTCTGTGCGCGCCGGGCTCGGCGGGCCGAACCTCAATCCTGTGCGCTCAGCTAGGAATTGTATCGAGGCCGGCTGTCCTCACCAGAGCGTCGAGGCGGAGTCGAACGCGCGCATCGCCGCATCGCGCGTCACCAGCGTCGCGCCGACCGACCGCGCCGTCGCGTAGATCAGCCGATCGACCGGATCCCCGGGGAAGCTCTGCGCGTCGAGGAGCCCTGCCGAGACCGCCACGTCGGCGCTGGGTGCGAGCGACTCCACGCGCTCGTCGGCGAGCGCCTGCCTGACCCACAGGCCCACGTCCCGGTCGAGCGATATGCGCCCTCGCAGCGCCAGCATCGCCACCTCCCAGGCGCTCAGCGTCGACACGCCGATCCGCGGCGCCCGCTCGATCGCCTGCTTGGCCGATCGCGACAGGCGCCCTGGGGCCGCCAGCCACCAGAGCCACGCGTGTGTGTCGAGCACGATCATGCGTCCGCGGCGGCGTCCCACTCGACGTCGAGCGGTTCGAGCAGAACCTCGTCCGGCACGTTGAACGTGACCGATCCGCGCAGGCTCTCCGGCTCGCTCATGGGGGATACCCGCGCGACCGCGCGACCGCGCTTGGTGACGACGATCTCCTCGCCCGTCGCCGCCACCTCGTCGAGCATCGCCAGGCACTGGGCCTTGAACTGGCTGGCGGAGATGGTGCGGACGGTCATGACCATGGTCATATTACCATGGTCATCTGACCATAGGATCTCGTGGTCGGGTGCGATCGCGATGGGGGTTGTGGATGTCATGAGCCCGAAGTTACTCGCGGCTTGGGATGCAACTCTCGTTCGGGATGCCGATTCGCACCCGGGATGCGATCGCCCGAACCGCAACTCCTGGGTGGGATGGCAACGCGCGCTTGGGACGCGCTGACGGTCGCGCGCCGGACGGCCGCCGCTACGTCGGCCAGGCGTTGTCGCCCGTCACCGCGCCGCGGACCACCTTCAGGTTCAGCAGCGCGCACTTGCGACGGGTGGCCGAGACAGGGATCCCCAGCAGCTCGATCATCCAGTCGGCATCGAGCCCGCCGACCTCGTCGAGCTCCATCCCCTTCAGCTCCTCCGAAGCGATCGAGGCCGCCGCCTGGGAGATCGCGCAGCCGTGGCCGTGAAAGCGCAGGTCCTCGATGCGGCCGTCCTTCACCCGGATGTGGACGCCCAGCTCGTCGCCGCACAGCGGGTTGTGCTCCAGCGCCTCGAGGTCGTGCGGGTCCAGCTCGCCGAAGTTGTGCGGGCGCTTGTAGTGGTCGAGGATGTAGTCGCGGTACAGGTCGTCCATGGTGCTACGTCCTCAGAGCCCGAAGACTTCGCGGCCGCCACGCAGCGCCTGGGCCAGCGCCTCGACGTCCGCGGCCTCGTTGTAGACGCTCAGCGAAGCCCGCGCCGTCGCGCCCACGCCCAGGCAGCGCATCAGCGGCTGCGCGCAGTGGTGCCCGGCACGGATGCAGACGCCCGCGCGGTCGGCCAGCTCGGCCACGTCGTGCGGGTGGATGCCCTCGACCGTGAAGGACGCCAGCGCCCCGCGCCGGTCGGCCTCCGGCGGCCCCACGACGCGCACGGCGGGGACCTCGTTCAGCAGCTCGATCATGTACGCCGTCAGCTCGCGCTCGTGCTCGCGGACGCGGCCCATGCCGAGATTGCCCAGATAGTCCACCGCCGCCGCCAGGCCCACCGCCTCCGCGATCGGAGGCGTGCCCGCCTCGAACTTGAACGGCAGCTCGTTCCACGTCACCGACTGGAAGTCCACCGAGGCGATCATGTCGCCGCCCGTCAGGAACGGTTCCATCGCCTCCAGCAGCTCGCGCCGGCCGTGCAGCACGCCGATGCCCGTCGGGCCCAGCGCCTTGTGCCCCGTCCAGGCGTAGAAGTCGGCGCCGATCGCCTGGACATCGACTGGCATCTGCGGCACCGCTTGCGCGCCGTCGATCACCGTGACCGCGCCCGCCGCACGAGCCCGCGCCGCGATCTCCGCGACGGGGTTGATCGTTCCGAGGACGTTCGAGACGTGCGCGAACGCCAGCAGCTTCACGTCGCCGCGCGCCAGCTCGTCGTCCAGCTGTTGCAGCGACAGCTCGCCGCGCTCGTCGACCTCCAGGTAGCGCAGCTCCGCGCCGCGCTCCCGGCACAGCACCTGCCAGGGGACGATGTTCGCGTGGTGCTCCATCTGCGTGATCAGCACCGCGTCGCCGGCGCCGACGTTCGCCCGGCCCCAGGAGTAGGCGATCAGGTTGATCGCCTCCGTGACGTTCTTCGTGAAGATCGTCGTCAGGGGGTCGGCGCCCACGAATGCCGCCACGCGCCGGCGCGCCTCGTCGTAGGCCGCGTCGGCTTCCTGCGCCAGCGCGTAGACGCCGCGGTGCACGTTCGCGTTGCGCTTGCGCAGGTGCTCCGCCTGGGCCTCGATCACCGCCTGCGGCTTCTGTGCCGTGGCGCCCGAGTCGAGGTAGATCAGCTCGCGCCCGCCCGGGCGCTCGGAGAAGATCGGGAAGTCAGCCTTGGCCGCCAGCGAGCGCTCAGCGAGTCGTGGCATACGCCTCGATGTCCTCGCGCGCCGCCGCCAGCTTGTCGGTCACCTTCGCGCGCACGACCTCTTCCAGCGGCTCGTCGTCCAGCTGTGAGATCAGCGGCTCGAAGAAGCCCTCCACGATCACCCGCACCGCCGCCGCGCGGTCGAGCCCGCGCGTCTGCATGTAGAAGATCGACGTCTCGTCCAGCTCGCCCACCGTGCCGCCGTGCGAGGCCGAGACGTCATCGGAGGAGACCAGCACCGAGGGAATCGCGTCCACGCGCGCTTTCGGCGAGAGCATCATCGAGTGGATCTGCAGGTAGGTGTGCGTCTGCTGGGCGCCGGGGTCGATCTGGATCAAGCCCTCGAAGCTCGCGCGGCTCTCGCCCGTCGCCGCCCCGCGCCAGTGCACGTCGCCACCCGACGGCCCCGTCTCGTGCAGGTCGACCGCGAATATGTCCAGGTGCTCCTGCTCCTCCGTGAAGAACAGCCCGCGGAACGCCATGTCGCCGCCGGCCTCCGAGACCGCCAGCTCCAGGTGCTGGCGCACCAGGTGGCCGCCAAGCAGCGCCGGCAGCCAGTGGCAGTAGGCATCGCGGCCCACGCCCACGAAGCGCGTCGAGACGTCGTAGACCTCGCCTGAGCCCCAGTCCTGCACCTGCGCCAGGCGGCAGCGCGCCCCGTCCTGCAGGTACAGCTCGAACGCGCCCGCGTGCAGCGCCTGCCCCTCGAAGTCCTCCGCCAGGTCGTACTCGTGTACCCGAAAGTCGCTCGTCGGCGCGCCCACCACCAGCGTGCGCCCGTACTGCGCGGTGCCCGGCTGCTCGATCGCGTAGACAATCTCGAACGGGTCCTCCACCTTCAGCCCCTGCGGCACGTGCAGGAAGGCGCCGTCGCTCCAGTACGCCGCGTTCGCCGCCTCCAGCTTGTGACGGTCGATCGGCAGGCGCTTGCTGTACCAGGGCGCCACCAGCTCGCGGTGGTCGCGGAAGGCGTCCTGCAGCGAGCACAGGATCACGCCCTTCGCCGCGAGTTCCGGATCGAGCTCCACCTGCACGACCGTTCCCCCGCTCTGCACGATTCGCCCCGCGCGCTTGCGCTCCGGCAGCGTGCGCGTCACCACCTCCGGCACCTCTTGCGGCCGCGGCTGCGGCTCGTGGGTCAGCGCGTCGAAGTCGAGGCTCTGCAGGCTCGTCGTCCAGAAGCCCGACCGGCGCCAGACCGGCAGCTCCGCCGTGTAAAGGTGCGCCAGCGCCACCTCGCGCAGCTGCTCGAGCGTGCGCCCGTCGCCCGCGCCCGCGCCCGACAGCGCCTGATAGAGCGTCGCCTCCCGGTGGCGCCCCGGCTTCGCCTGCGGCGGGGCCGCGCCGTTCGTGCCGGCCGCCTGGCCCTCAGACACCGCTGTCACCGGCAACGACCGCGTCCACCTCGCCGCCGCCGAACTCGCGGCGGATTTCATCGTAGCCCTCGCGCTCCAGGCGCTCCACCAGCTCGACGCCGCCCTCCAGCACGATCCTGCCGTCCATCAGGATGTGCACGAACTCCGGCTTCACGTAGTGCAGGATGCGCTGGTAGTGGGTGATGATCAGGGCGCCGAGGCCCTGCTCGTCGTGCAGCTTCTGCACGCCCTCCGCCACCGTGCGCAGCGCGTCGATGTCGAGCCCCGAGTCGGTCTCGTCCAGGATCGCCACGTCGGGCTTCAGCATCGCCATCTGCAGGATCTCCGCGCGCTTCTTCTCGCCGCCCGAGAAGCCGTCGTTCAGGTGGCGCGAGGTGAACGCGCGGTCCACGTCCAGCAGGTCGATCGCGTGCTGCAGGTCGGTGCGGAACTCCTTCACCTGGATCGGCTCCTCGCGTTTGGCGTTGATCGCCATGCGCAGGAAGTTCGCCACCGACACGCCCGGGATCGAGACCGGGTACTGGAACGCCAGGAACAACCCCGCCTTCGCGCGGTCGTGCGGCTCGGCCTCCGTGATGTCCTCGCCCATGAACGTGATCGTCCCCTGCGTGATCTCGTAGGAGGGGTGGCCCAGGAGCGTGCTCGCAAGCGTCGACTTGCCCGAGCCGTTTGGGCCCATCAGCGCGTGGATCTCGCCGCGCGAGATGTTCAGGTCCACGCCTCTGAGGATCTCGCGCTCCTCGATGCGCACGTGCAGGTCTCTGATCTCTAGGTCTGCCATCTGGCTGTTCAAGCTCCAGTCGTGAGGGTTTGCGTTTGCGTGTCGATCCATGTGCCCGGGAGCATCGGTCCGTCCGGGAGCGTCGGGCCCAGGACGAGGTCGGCCAGGGTCGTTTCCTGAAGCGTGCGGACGATCGCGTAGCGGACCTTCGTCCACAGCAGCTTCGTCGGGCACACGTGGTCGGGGTCGGACTCGCGCGAGCAGACGATCGTCCCGTCTGAGGCCTCCGAGATGCACTCGATCGGTGCGATCGAGCCCTCCAGCGCCTCGACCACCTCCGCCATCGTGATCTCCGCGGGGGAGCGCGCCAGCATGTAGCCGCCGCGCGAGCCGCGCCGCGAGTCGATCAGGGCCGCCTTGCGCAGGCGCGCCACGAGGTGCTCCAGGTAGGCGAGCGGCAGGCCGTCATGCTCCGCGATCTCCGCGAGCGGGATCGGGTGCTCGCCGGCTCGCCGAGCCAGCTCGACCATCACGCGCACGCCGTACTCGGCCTTCGTGGAGAACATCATCGTTTCGAATACCTACCTGGGCGCTAGGGTATCAACCGATCCGCGGGCTTCAGGTTCGCGGTGGGCTCGAATTCGAAGTTGCTCGCGAGACCATCCAGGGTGCCGGTGCCCGACCGGGGCGCGGGTGCCGATCCGGGGCGGCGGGTGCCCGTCCGGGGCGCGGGAGCCGATCCGGGATAGCGGGTGCCCGACCGGGGCGCGGGTGCCGATCCGGGGGCCGCCGGTGCCCGACCGGGGCGCGGGTGCCGATCCGGGGGCCGCCGGTGCCCGACCGGGGCGCGGGTGCCGCGGTCTCAGCCCAACAGCTTGCGCACGTCGTGCGACAGCGCTTCCGGTGTGAGCTGTTCGAGCTGGAAGATCACCCGCTCGCGCCCTTCGCGGTCGATCAGGAAGACCGAGGCCGAGCGCGCGAACGCCGCTTTTCCCGCGCTTGCCGGGAGCACCCGGAAGGCGTGCCAGACCTTGCGCAGCTCCGCGCGCGAACCCGTCAGGTAGCGAACGCGCCCGGCCAGCGAGACGTGCGTCAGGAAGCGCTGCACGCTCGCCGCCGTGTCCGTCGCGGGGTCCGCGCTGATCAGCAGCACCGGCACCCGGCGCGGGAGTTCGTCCAGCGCGCCCCGGATCTGCTGGGCGATCACGACGCAGGGCGCGCCGCAGGTGGAGTAGAGGAACGCCACGACCACCGGCCCTCCGCGGTAGCCGGCCAGCGAGACGGGGGCACCCGTCTGGTCGCGCAGCGTGAAGCCCGGCGCCGAGATGCCCGTCGGCAGCGCCGCGCCCTCGAAGCCCGAGGCGCCCGGGACGCCCGGGGCGGATTCGCTCGCGGGTGCCGAGGAGGGCGATGACGAGCCGGACGAGCAGCCCCCCAGAGCCACGCCGAGGAACAGGCCGAGCGCGAGCGCCGGTGCGAGCGCCTGGGCGCGGGCAAGGGCTCGGGCGCGGGCGCCGGCACGAGCGTGGAGAAGCGGGCGGGGCGGGGGCATGGCCCCAGCGTATGCGGCGCTCAAGCCGCACGCCACCGTGCCCGATGAGCGAAACAACCGTCGTGCCCGAAGTGTTGAAGACGTCCAAATAAAGGACCTAAGGGGGATCGATGCGCCACTGGACTGGCAGTTCGACGAAGGGATTCGCCGTGCCCGCCCGCTCGTCGCGGGCGATGCGCCGCGTAGCCGCGCTGGCGATCGGCATCGCCGCGCTCGTGCCGGCGCTGGCGACCACCGCGGGCGCCGCGACGACGGCCGCGCCGCCGAACGACGCCCAGGCTGCGGCGCAGGCGATCCACGCGCTGCCGGCGACGCTCGACGGGACGCTGGTGGGAGCCACGCAGGAAGCCGCCGAGCCGGGCTCCGAATGCGGCTCGACCGCGGGCTCGGTCTGGTATTCGATCCGCGCATCGAGCGCCCAGCGGATCGCCGCCGACCTGTCCGCGGCCGGAGCGCTGGAAGCGACGGTCGAGGTCTACCACGTGGTCCGCTCGCAGCTGAACCACGTCGCCTGCGACCGCACCGACGCGAAGGGCAAGGCCGCGCTCTCCTTCAAGGCCTCGCAGAACGGCCTCTACCTGATTCGCGTCGCCGCGCTGCAGAACTCCCAGTTGGCCTCCTTCGCGCTCACGGTGTTCCTGCCGACGCCCGCGGTGCGCCCGCCCGGCGCGCCGCTTCCCGCGGGCGGGGTGAACGGCCAGGTGGACCCGATCCAGAACGTGAACGCCGCTTACGCGGTGACCCTGCACGCGGGCGTCAGCTATCTGCTGAACCTCTCCCATCGCGGCGAAGGCTGCGTCACCGGCAAGCTGTTCGCGCCCGGCACGCGCTCCTTCGAAGAAGGCTCGCCGGTGCTGCACGTCTTCTGCGGCGGCTACCGCCTGTTCACTCCGGGACCCGGGCAGGGCGGGCGCTACAGCTTCGAGGTCACCCCCGGCGGCGGCCGCGGCGTGCACCGCTTCCGCTTCCAGTTGGCGCGCGCCGACTCCTCCGAGACCGCGCCCGGCCTGCCGCTCGGCAACTACGCCCAGGGCCACGGCCACCTGAGCGGCACGGGCGTGCACGTGCTGCGCCTGTACCGGATGACCGTCACAAGCCACTCCAACCTGACCCTGAAGCTGAAGGCGCCGGATTCGGCGGGCTTCAACTTGCAGCTGCGCTCCTTCGACGGGCACGTGATCGAATGCCAGTGCGGCGACAGCGGCTCGCAGACGCTCCAGCGCCAGGTCAAGCCCGGCCGCTACTACGCCGTGGTCTCCGTGCACGACGCAAGCTCCGGCAGCTTCACGCTGACGCGCGAGTCGCGCACGATCACGACGACGCGGTTGTCGTTCTCCGCCGCGAACGTGCACGCCGGCGAGAGCGTCGGCATCCACGTCAAGGTCTCGCCCGCCGCCTCTGGCCGGGCGACGGTCCAGATCGAGCGCTTCGACCCCGTGTTCGGCTGGCAGTTCTACCGCCAGTCCGAAGCGGCTGTCCGCGGTGGCGCCGCGAGCGTCGGCTTCGTGGCCCCCTCGGTCGGGCGCTGGCGCGTGAAGGCCTCCTACGGCGGCTCGCGCACCGCGAGCCCCAGCGCGGTCGGCTACTCCTATCTGACCGTCGCCTAGCCTGGTCTCAACGGGCTTCAGGTAAAGGGTCTCAGGCTCGCCCGCCGGGTTCCTCGCAGCTTCTCGCGAGGGGCCCGGCGCGCCATGCGCACGGCGCTATACTTTCTGAAGTCAATAAAACCCGACCGTGGTTTAGGAGTTTTCGATGAGTCCGTCTGGCGCCGAGCTTCTTCGCGACATCAAGAGCCGTATCGAGGAGATCGATCCATCGAAGGTGCACGAGCTGCTCGAGGAGGGCGTCGCGATCATCGACGTCCGCGAGACGGAGGAGTTCGGCGCGGGCCATCTGCCCGGCGCGAAGCACGTCCCGAAGAGCTACTTGGAGACGCGGATCGAGGGTGCGGTCCCCAACCGCGACGCGCACGTGATCCTCTACTGCCAGTCCGGCAACCGTTCCGCCTGGGCGGCGCGCACGCTCGAAGAGGACCTCGGCTACACGAACGTCGCCTCGATGACCGGCGGGATCACGCTGTGGAAGGACCGCGGCTACGAGGTGATCGTGCCGCGTTCGCTCACCGCCGAGCAGCGCGAGCGCTACTCGCGCCACATGCTGGTCCCCGAGATCGGCATCGAGGGCCAGCTGAAGCTGCTCGACGCGAAGGTGCTGCTGCTGGGTGCCGGCGGGCTCGGTTCGCCCACCGCGCTGTATCTCGCCGCCGCGGGCGTCGGCACGATCGGGATCGTCGACGACGACGTCGTCGACCTCTCAAATCTTCAGCGGCAGGTGATCCACGACACCGAGGGGATCGGCAAGCCGAAGGTCGACTCCGCCGAGGAGGCGATCCGCGCGCTGAACCCCGACGTCAAGGTCGTGAAGTACTCCGTGCGGATCGACGCCTCGAACATCGTCGAGATCATCAAGGACTACGACGTGATCGTCGACGGCGTCGACAACTTCCCCACGCGCTACCTGCTGAACGACGCGACCGTGCGCCTGAAGATCCCTGTCGTCTCCGCTTCGATCCTTGGCTTCGACGGCCAGCTCTCGGTCTTCAAGCCTTACGAGGGCCCGTGCTACCGCTGCCTGTTCCGCGAGCCGCCGCCGGCCGAGCTGGCGCCCTCCTGCGGCGCGAACGGCGTGCTGGGCGTGCTGCCCGGGACGATGGGCCTGCTGCAGGCGACCGAGGTCGTGAAGCTGATCGTCGGCATCGGCGACCCCGCCATCGGGCGCCTCTTGCTCTACGACGCCCTGGGCGCGACGCTCACGGAGGTCAAGGTCCACCGCGACCCCGAGTGCCCGATCTGCTCGCGCGATCCCGAGGAGATCCGCGACGAGGAGCTGGGCGTGTTCCCCGACTATGAGGCATTCTGCGCGGCCGCGGGCTAGGCGCTAGGCTGCCGCGCTGAACCTCATGGCCACGATCAAGATCCCACCAGTGCTGCGCGCTTCCGTCGGCGGCGAGAAGCAGGTCTCCGCCTCCGGCGAGAACGTCGGCGCCGTGCTGAAGGACCTCACCGCGAGCCACCCCGCGACCGAGAGCCAGATCTTCTCCGCGGAGGGCGAGCTGAACCGCTACGTGAACGTCTACCTCAACGACGAGGACGTGCGCGTCCTCGACGGCCTCGACACCGCCGTCGGCGAGTCGGACACGCTGGTGATCCTGCCGGCGATGGCCGGCGGGCGATAGTCGCCGGCGCTACCTAGGGCCAGTCCCCGCCCGCGGCGAGGAAGTCGGCCCCGTGCGCGTAAGCGGTGTTGACCGGCACCCCGTCGCGGCATAGCGGGCACTGCTCCCGTGGCCATGAGTCGAGCTTGATGTCGGCGAGCCCGATCAGCCGCTGCACGCCGATCTGCTCCGGCGCCAGCGCGTTGCGGTTGCAGACGGTCGCCGCGACCCGCACCTCGCCACCGCAGGCTCGGACCGCTTCGATCGTGCCGCGGATCGAGAAGCCGGTGTTGACGACGTCGTCGACCACGAGCACGTTGCGGCCCGCGACGAGCCTGTCGTAGCCGCGCTTGATCACGAAGGGGCGCTTGCCCCCGGCGTGGTGCTCCTCGGGCGGGGGCTCGCCGTGCTCGCCGAAGACCGCGAGCACGCCCGCGTGATGGGCGGCCCACTGGGCGAGGATCAGGCCGCCGGTCGCGGGGCCGCAGACGACCTCGACCTCCTCGCCCGCCACCGCCTCCGCGATCATCGCGCCGAGCGCGGAGGTGCGCCCGGTGTGCGGGTAGACGGCGTCCTTGTCGATCCAGCCCGAGCCGTGCTGGCCCGAGATGTAGACGAAGTGGTCGTGCTCCAGCAGGGCGTTCGACTCGCGGAGGATCGCCTCGGCGTCATGTTCAGGCTTCATTCAATATATAATTATATATGATGAAGATCGGGAACTTGATCCGGGAAAGACGCTGTGAGGGTGGGCTGAGCCAGCTGTCGCTGGCGCGAAGGGCCGGCACCACGCAAGCGGCTGTCAGCAGGATTGAGCGTGGTCTGACCTCTCCGACGTGGGAGACGGTCGAGGCCCTGCTGCTGGCGATGGGCTACGAGGCTGACCTGCGCGTGCGGCGCCTGAGCGGTCGTTTCGATCCGGCACATCTGAGCGCACTGCGAGAGCGCACGCCGGGAGAACGGCTGGAGCTCGCGATATCTGCGAACCGCCTCGCGAGCCGTCTTCGCGCGGCCGGAGCCGGCGAAGACCTCGCGGCGCTGACCGAGCCAGAGTCGTCTGAGTCCTGAGCGAGGCGACGTCAGGCCGCGGCCCGCTCGACCGGCTCGACGCTTGCCCCGCCCGCCGCGGGCACCCTGCTCATCGCATGCTCCGCAAGCGCCGTGATCGTCAGCGAGGGGTTCACCCCGACGTTCGCGGGAATCGCCGACCCGTCGCAGACGAGCAGGTTCTCGTAGCCGAAGACGCGCTGGTCGGCGTCGACGACGCCCTGCTCGGGCCCGGCGGCGATCACGGCGCCGCCAAGGATGTGCGCGGTGGAGGGGATGTTGAAAAGGGCCTCGGTCAGCGAGCTCTGTGCGATCCCGCCGGTGCGCTTGGCGAACCATTCCGCGGCCTGGTTGGCGATCGGGATGAAGGTGGGGTTCGGCCGCTCGGGGTCCTGTTCGGTGCGCAGCCAGAAGGAGCCGAAGGGCCCTTTGCGCGGGCGCAGCGCGATCGCGTTGTCGAGCGTCTGCATCACGAGCAGAATGATCGTGCGCCGCGACCAGTGCTTCGCGAACAGGATCTTCGCCAGGCGCCCGGGATGGCGTACGAGCTGCGCGAGCAGCTTCAGCGGGCGCGTCACGCGCGTGCCGTCGCCGGTCAGGAGCGTGTAGAGCATCCGCATCGAGTCGCCGTCGTCGCCGTAGGTGACGGTCTCGATGTGGGTGTTGGGGTCAGGGTAGATCGACGAGGTGATCGCGACGCGCCGGATCAGGTTCTCGGGGTAGTCCTCCGGCACCGTGACCGTGAGGATCGACTCGGAGTTCGTGCGCACCAGCTCGCCGAGCCGCGAGGAGATCCGCGGCAGCGAGCCCTCCAGGCGGCATTTCTGCAGCAGCCGGTTCGTGCCGAGCGGCCCCGCGGAGACGACGACGCCCCGCGCACGCTGCACGCGCCGTTCCTTGCGCAGCCAGGCGCCGGAACGGACGCTTTCGACCTCGTAGCCGTCGCTGCCGTCGGCGGCGCCGAGCGGGCGCACGTCGATCACGGTGCGTTCCGGCATTACCCGCGCCCCCAGCTTCTCGGCGAGGTACAGGTAGTTCTTCACGAGCGTGTTCTTCGCCCCGTGCACGCACCCGACCATGCAGCGGGCGCAGAGCTTGCAGCCGGTGCGCTCGGGTCCCTCGCCGCCGAAGAAGGGGTCCGGGACGGTCTTGCCGGCGGTCTCGCCGAAGTAGATCCCGACGGGGGTGCGTTTGTAGGTGTCGCCGACGCCCAACTCCTCGCCCAGCTCGCGCAGCAGCTGGTCGGCGGGGTCCTCGTGCGGGTTCTGGACGACCCCCAGCATCCGCTGGGCCTCCTCGTAGTGGGGGGTCAGCTCGCTCTCCCAGTCGGCGATCCCCGCCCACTGGCGGTCCTCGAAGAACTGCTTCGGCGGGACGTAGAGCGTGCAGGCGTAGCCGAGGCTGCCGCCGCCGACGCCGCAGCCCGAGACGACGGCGACGTCCTTGAAGTTCGTCAGGCGGAAGATGCCCTTCATGCCGAGCCGCGGGTTCCAGAAGTAGCGCCGCAGGTCCGCGGTGTTCTTCGGGAACTCGTGGTCGGCGAAGCGCCGGCCGCACTCCAGTACGCCGACGGAGTGGCCCTTCTCCGACAGGCGCAGCGCCGAGACGCTGCCGCCGAAGCCCGAGCCGATCACGAGCCAGTCGAAGTCGAAGTTGTCCATACCCGGAATCTTAGAGTCTGGACTGGCCGCGTGGCCAGGGGCTACTTGCCGGCGGCGGCGTCGCGCAGCGCCTGCACGTCGAGCTTGCGCATCCCGAGCATCGCCTTCATCGCGCGCCCCGCGCCCTCGGCATCGGCCCCGGCGAAGATCTCGCCCATGCCCTTCGGCACGATTTGCCAGGCGACGCCGAAGCGGTCGTCGAGCCAGCCGCACTGGCTTTCGCGGCCGCCCTCGCTGAGCCGCTCCCAGTAGTGGTCGATCTCGGCCTGGTCGTCGCAGGTAACGGTGAAGGAAATGGCCTCGTCGAACTGGAACTGCGGACCGCCGTTCAGCGCGAGGAACGGGTTGCCGTTCAGCTCGTATTGGACCGTCATGACCATCCCGGCCTCGCGCGGGCCGTTCTCGCCGTAGCGCGCCACGTGGACGATCCGCGAGTCGGGGAATACGGAGATGTAGAAGTTCGCGGCCTCCTCGGCCTGGGTGTCGAACCACAGGCAGGGCATGATCCTGGACTCCATGCCGACGCTCCTTTCCGCACGATCGTGCGCTGGGTTTGGACGCTTGCGCTTTGAACGTATCGACGGGCCCGCGGCCCGGAACTCATCGGTCCCGCGCGAACTCGCGGCGACGGGCGATCGCATCCCGTGTGCGCCCCGTGGGCGGCGCCGGGGGTGGGCGCCGCGAAACCCGCTCGTCGCCTCGCCCCAGCCTCGCTATATTCCGTGAAGTAATGGCGCTGGAGAGGCTGCGAAACCGGCCGTGCGGCGGCCGCTATGGGGACATCGTGCAGGCGATCGGCAACACGCCGCTGGTCGAGCTGCCGAGCCTGTCGCCGAAGCCGGGCGTCCACATCTGGGCGAAGCTGGAGTCGCACAACCCGACGGGCTCGGTGAAGGACCGCGTGGCGCGGGCGCTGATCGAAGACGCCGAGGAGAAAGGCGCGATCGCGCCGGGCCAGACGATCCTCGAACCGACCTCAGGCAACACGGGCATCGCGCTGGCGATGATCGCGCGCCGCAAGGGCTACAAGCTGCGGGTGGTGATGCCGGAGAACGTGACCCGGGAGCGCACGCAGCTGCTGGAGATGTACGGCGCGGAGATCATCTACTCGCCGGGCGACCAGGGCTCCAACGGCGCGGTGGCGATGTCGCTGGAACTGGCGGAGCAGGACCCCTCGCTGTACATGCCCTACCAGTACGGCAACCAGGCGAACCCGAACGCCCACTACAACGGCACGGCGCTTGAGATCCTCGAAGAGCTGGACGAGATCTCGGCGTTCGTGGCGGGGCTGGGCACGGGCGGCACGCTGATGGGCAACGGCAGGCGCCTGAAGGAGACATTCGGGGACGCCTGCAAGATCGTGGCGGCGGAGCCGATGCAGGGCGAGCCGGTGCAGGGCCTGCGCTCGCTGGACGACGGCTTCATCCCGCCGATCATCGACATCTCGCTGCTGGACCGGAAGATCTTCGTGACGAACACCGACGCGATCGTCTGGACGCGCAAGCTGCTCGACGAGGAGGGCGTGTTCGCGGGTGTCTCGACCGGCGCGATCGCCAGCATCGCGGTGCGGATCGCGGGCGAACTGGACGAGGGCAACGTCGTGTTCGTGGTGGCGGACGACGGCTGGAAGTACCTCTCCAGCGGCATCTACACGCTGCCGGTGGAGGAGATCGAGAACCTGGACGCCACGGTCTGGTGGTAATCGCGCCTTGCGCGCCCGCCCATCCTCCCGCGTCCGTCGATAGGCCATGAAGATCGCCCAGAAGCTGCTCGAGGAGATCGTCGCGCACGCCGTCGAGAACCCGAAGGTGGAGTGCTGCGGCATCGTGGCGGTGGAGGTCGGCGAGGACGGGACGAAGACCGCGACTCATGTCTACCGCGCGACGAATATCCACGACACCTATCTGAAGTTCGAGATCGACCCGAAGGAGCAGATGCGGATCGAAGCGGCGATCGACGAGGCGGAGTGGAGCTTCGGCGCCATCTATCACTCGCACACCCGCAGTGAGCCCAGGCCCTCGCAAACGGACATCGCCTTCGCGGCGGGGATGCCCGGGATCGAGTGGATCATCGTCGGCCTGGCGGGCGAGGAGCCCGAGGTGCGCTCCTGGTTGATCGAGGGCGCGGACGTGAAACGGGTTCCACTGACGGAGCCGTCGAGCTGACGGAGAAGCCCCTGATCTGCCCCTCCTGCGGCACGACGCAGCCCCGCTCGGAGCGCTTCTGCCCGCAGTGCGAGATGCCGCTGGTTCACGTCCCGGGCAGCGAGCGCGAAGCGAGCGAGCGTCAGCGCAAGGCGCGCAAGATCAAGCCACAGTTCTCGGAAGGGCGCCTGGTGAAGGTGGCCTGGGCGGCGAACCAGCCGGAGGCGGAGCTGATCGAGGCGCTGCTGCTGGAGCAGGGCATCCCGAGCATGACGCGGCGGGCGGGTGGCTTCGACGTCCCGGACTTCCTGGCGGCGGGGCCGCGGGACATCCTGGTCCCGGAGTCGGGGGCGCAGACGGCGCGGGAAGTTCTGCAGCCGCCGGAGGCGGAGGCTCAGACGAGCACCGGCTGACCGGCGCCGGCGCCGGCTTCGCTGGTGATGGCGCGGATCTCTTCGGAGGCGCGCTCGAACTCGGCGTCGGAGAGCACGGGCGTGCCCTCGAAGGGCAGCTCGCGCTGAAGCTCGATCCAGGGGCGTGTGGCGCCGTACTCGTCCTTGACCTTGACGGTGACGGGACGCGGGATGCGGTAGGTGCGCAGCAGCAGCACGTGCAGCGGCTGGTGGCGGCGCCAGCCAAGCCGCTTTTCGGCGTAGTCGGGGGTCCAGACGTAGAAGGGCGAGAGCGCGTCTACGCAGCGCGGGTCGGCGATGGTGAAGTGGCCCGCGACCTCGGCCCAGGCGCGGATCCGCACCCGGTCTGGCTGCTGCACGGGGGCGCCGGAGGTGAAGGCCTGAAGCAGCGGCTCGCCGTCGCTCCAGACGCCCTCCTCGAGCGCGCGGCGCAGCTCGGGCTGGTGGGACTCACGAACGAGGTCGCCCGGCTGGTGGTCGAAGGTCGGATAGAGGAAGAACCGCTCGTGGGCGAGCCGCAGCGCCTTGCCGGGTTCGCGGATGCCGCCCTTGCGGAGGGTGATGAGTTGCTCGCCTTCGGCGAGCGCGCGGACGGTTACGGCCCATTCTTTGAAAGCAATTGGCATGAGCAGATGAAGCTGGGAGATACGTCTCTGTCTGGCGGGCCTGTCGCCATCACTTGACGACGAGCAGCGCGTTAAAGATACGAAACCCAAGCGGAAATCCCAAATCCCCTGCAAATAGCGCCCTTAAATCGGGCGGAAAAGACTGTCCGCGCAGCCAGTATCACGCTGCCGATGGTCCAGACGCATGTTTCTGACTCATTCGCGGCCGCGTGGATGGCCTCCGGGCGACCCCGCCCCGGCGACCCCGTTCCCGCCGCCTCCGGGCGTTTCGATCAGCAACCGCTGGCCGGGGCGCAGCAGGCCGGTGACCTTGCCGGGCAGCGGCTCTCCGTCGAGCGCGTCGCGGCCCGGCCGGCCGGGCCGGCCGCCCCCGGCGCCGGGCGGGGCGTGCCGCCGGCGCTCGCCGATCAGCGAGTAGGACATCTCGCGCAGCGCTTCAAGCTCGCGCACGACGCCGTCGCCGCCGCGGGTGCGCCCATCGCCACCGGAGTCGCGGCGCAGCCCGTAGCGCAGGACCCGCAGGGGGAACTCGCGCTCCAGCGCCTCGACGGGCGTGTTGAGCGTGTTGCTCATGGCGACGTGCACGCCGCTGGGCCCGTCGGCCCCGGCGCAGGCGCCCTGCCCGCCGCCGAGCGTCTCGTAGTAGGTGAAGGAGTCGCCGGCGCCCGGCTGTGACTCCTCGGCGCCGAGCGTGAGGTTGTTCATGGTGCCCTGCCCGAGCGCGCGGCCGAAGGCGGCGAGCACGAGGTCGGCGACGCGCGAGGAGGTCTCGACGTTGCCGGCGGCGACGGCGCAGCCGGGGCGGGCGTTCAGGAGCGAGCCGAGCGGGGCGCGCACCTCGATGGGGCGGTAGGCGCCGGCGGAGGGCGGGATGTCGGGGTCGGTGAGCACGCGCACGGCGAACAGGCAGGCGGAGCGGGTGACGGCGAGGGGGCAGTTGAGGTTGCCCTCGTGCTGGGGGGCGCTGCCCTCGAAGTCGAGGGTCAGCCGGTCGCCCTCGACGCTGGCGCGCAGGCGCAGCTCCAGGTCGCCCTCGCGCGCCTCGAGCAGGTCCTTGGCGCGGCGCTCGCCGTCGTCGAGCTCCAGCAGGCAGGCGCGGGTGCGCCGCTCGGCGTAGTCGAGCACGGCGTCGGTGGCCTCGCGCAGGCGCGCGCTGCCGAGCCGCTCGGCGAGCGCGGACAGGCGCATGGCGCCGATCCGGTTGGCGGCGAGCTGCGCGCGCAGGTCGGCGCGGCGCTCCTGCGGCTGGCGCATGCGCGCGACGAGCTGGTCGATCGCGGCGGGGTCGAGCGCGCGCGGGGAGATGACGACGCCCTCCTCCTGAAGCGTGCGGCTGTCGGCGGGCATCGAGCCGGGCACGCGCCCGCCGACGTCGGCGTGGTGGGCGCGGTTGGCGGCGAACCCGATCAGCCGGCGCTCGCGGTCGAAGACGGGCGTGACGACGGTGATGTCGGGCAGGTGGGTGCCGCCGCGAAAGGGGTCGTTGAGGATCCAGGAAACGCCGGGCTCGTGGCGCTCGTCGAGCACGGCGGCGACGGAAGCGGGCATCGAGCCGAGATGGACGGGGATGTGCTCGGCCTGCATGACCATCTGCCCGTCGGCGTCGAACAGACCGGTGGAGGCGTCGCGGCGCTCCTTGATGTTGGAGGAGTGGGCGGAGTGGATCAGGGCGAGGCCCATCTCTTCGCAGGCGGCGCGCAGCGCGCCGGTGACGACCTGCAGCTCGACGGGGTCCAGCGCGCTCACGCGTGGTCCTCCAGCAGGATGGTGCCGTGCCGATCGACGGTGCCGGACCAGCCGGCGGGCACGTACAGGGTGGACTCGCCGAGCGCGCAGACAGTGGGGCCGGAGATGGGGGCGCCGGGCGCGAGCGGGTCGTCGGGATGAGCCTGGACGTCGGGCTGCGGGGCGGGGCCCCAGACGGAGGCGCGCACGGTGACGAGCTCGACCTCGGCGTCGTCGCGGTAGCCGTAGCGGCGCTCGTGCGCGGCGGCGAAGCCCTCGCGCAGCGCCTCGGGATCGGGCTCGGCCTCGACGTCGCCCTGCTCGACGGGCAGCTCGAAGGACTGCCCGGCGTAGCGCAGCTCGTAGCTGACGCGCACCCGCTCGCGCCGGTCGGCGAGCGCGGCGTCGGCCTGGGCGATCAGCTCGTCGCGGGCAAGGCGCAGGCGCTGGGCGGTCAGCTCCTCCCCGCGCAGGAGCACGGTGCGCGAGACGTCGTGGCGCGGCGCGGCGGCGGCGAGCCCGAGCGCGCAGAGCACGCCGGAGGCGCGCGGGCAGAGCACCCGCCGGATGCCGAGCTGGCGCGCCATCGAGCAGGCGTGCAGCGGCCCGGCGCCGCCGAAGGGCATCAGCGCGAAGCCGCGCGGGTCGATCCCGCGCTGGACGGTGACGAGCCTCAAGGCGCCGAGCATCTCGTGCTCGGCGACGCGCACGATGCCTTCGGCGCAGGCTTCGGGCTCGATGCCCAGCTCCTCGGCGAGCCCGCCGACGGCGCGCAGCGCGGCGTCGCGGTCGAGCCGCAGCCCCCCGGCGATCGGCGCGTCCTCCGGCAGCCGCCCCAACAGCAGGTTGGCGTCGGTGACGGTGGGTAGCTCGCCGCCGCGCCCGTAGCAGGCGGGCCCGGGGTCGGCGCCGGCGGACTGCGGCCCGACGCGCAGCGCGCCGCCGGGGTCGCGCCAGGCGATCGAGCCGCCGCCGGCGCCGACGGTGTGGATGTCGAGCGCGGGCAGCGCGAGCGGGCGCCGGCCGACGGTGCGTTCGGCGGTCTCGGCGACCTCTTCCCCGGAGACGAGGCAGACGTCGCATGAGGTGCCGCCCATGTCGAAGCAGAGCACGTCGGGCTCGCGGGCGAGCCGGGCGAGCAGCAGCGCCCCGCCGACGCCGCCGGCGGGGCCGGAGAGCACGGTGAGGGCGGCGTGCGCGGAGGCGCGGGCGACGTCGGTGAGGCCCCCGGAGGACTGCATGATCTGCGGCTGGGGAAGCCCCTGCTCGCGAGCGTCACCGGCGAGCCGCTCCAGATAGCGGGCGAGCAGCGGCGAAAGGGCGGCGTCTAGCGCGGTGGTGGCGGTGCGTTCGTACTCGCGGAAGGTGCCGACGACCTCGCTGGACAACGACACGGGCACCTCGGGCAACAGCTCGCGCAGCAGCTCGCCGAGCAGCCGCTCGTGCTGGGGATGGGCGTAGGAGTGCAGCAGCGCGACGGCGACGGCCTCCGGCTCGGCGGCGGCGACCTCCTGCGCGAGCGCGCGGGCGGCATCGGGGTCGAGCGCCCGCAGCACGCCGTCGGGGGTGGCCCGCTCGGGCGCGGCGAAGCGCAGCTCGGCGGGGACCAGCGGCGCGGGGGCGGCGTCGCAGAGGCGGTAGAGGTGCGGCCTGGCCTGGCGGCCGAGCTCGATAACGTCGGTGAAGCCGTCGGTAGCGATCAGCGCGGTCCGTGCGGCCCGGCCCTCGAGCAGCGCGTTGGTGGTGACGGTCATGCCGTGCGCGAAGCGGCGCACGTCCTGCGGTCGGGCACCAGCGCGCTCCAGGACGAGCGCGACGGCTTCGAGCACGCCGCGGGACTGCTCGCGCGGCGTGGTGGGGACCTTGGCGGTGTGCACGGCGCCACGGCTGTCGCCGTCGCCTGCGCCGCGGTCGAGCACGAGCACGGCGTCGGTGAAGGTGCCGCCGACGTCGACTCCGAGGAGCATTCCCCGGAGCCTACGCGACGGTTGCGAGAGGGCTACGCGGGCCGCCGGGCGGAGCGCCCGCCCGCGCCCGCGCCCTGCTACGCGGCGGCGGCGTGGAGCTCGGCGGCGAGCTCCCGGTCCTCGGTTTCGGCGAGATGCTGGTGGGAGGGGCAGTAGCCGTTGTGGGGCAGTGGCACGCGCTGGCAGGCGGAGCCCTTGCGGGTGGTGGCGCGGCACTGCGGCGGGGCGCCGCTGACGGCGGCGTAGCCCTCGACGGGGTGCAGCGTGACGTAGGTCTGGGCGTACTGGACGTAGCGGCAGACGACCTGGTGGACGTGCGACTGCGAGGACATGGGGAAGTAGTTGCGGATGTCGGAGAACAAGGCGCGTTCGGGGCGCGCGAAGTGATGGCGGTCGGTGGCGAGGCGCGTGACGACGGCCTCGCAGGCGCTCAGCACGGCGGCGTGGTTCGCGGCGGCGGGGGCACCCGGGGGTGGGGGCAGGATCTCGGCGGCGAGCTCCCGGTAGATGGCCCGACTGAACTGGTACATGGCTACTCCTGGCCCTCCTTCTTGTTGGAGCAAACCCCCCGTATCTCGGAGACTCCAGACGCCTCCGATCCTTCTACGAACCATCAACACGTCTCCGATCTCAAAAAGACCGAGATAAAGACGCGGAGCCAATCTTTTTATGTTGAGAAGGGGACCCCGAAGGGGTCCCTGATCTGCCTGCCGGGCTGCATGCGCCGTCGCGGCGGGCGGATCAGCTCCAGGTCTGCCAGTCGACGCCGTGGGAAACATCGGCGCCGGGCATGGCCTGAGGCGCACCGGCGGAGTCGTCGTCCCCGGGCAGCACGGCGTGGTGAAGGTCGAGGGCGGGGTCGCGGTCGGGGTGGTCGGTGCGCTGATGGGCGCCACGGCTCTCGGTGCGGGCGAGAGCGCAGCGTGCGATGGCGCGCACGAGCGGGTGGGGGTGATCGAGCAGGGGCTCGAGGCCTTGGGCGCTGCGGACGATGCCGGCATGGCGCCAGAGGGCCTCGCGCGTGGTGGCGTCGGCGCGCGGCGGGGCGGGCTGATCTCCGGGCTCGGGGGCGGGCTCCCGCGAGGCGCCGGGCGCGGGCCGGCCGAGCGCGTGAGCGACGGCGCGGCGGGCGAAGACGAAGCACTCGGACAGCGAGTTGGAGGCAAGCCGGTTGGCGCCGTGCAGGCCGGTGCAGGAGGACTCGCCGACGGCGTAGAGGCCGTCGAGCGTGGAGCGGGCTTCGAGGTCGACGACGATCCCGCCCATGGTGTAGTGGGCGGCGGGTGCGACGGGGATCAGCTCGCGGGCGGGGTCGAGCCCGGCCTCGCGCAGGGCGCCGACGACGTTGGGAAAGCGGGCGGGGTCGACGGCGCGCATGTCGAGCCCGACGGAGCGCTGGCCGGATTGGGCGAGCCGCTCGTAGATGGCGCGCGAGACCTCGTCGCGGGGCAGCAGCTCGTCGACGAAGCGCTCGCCGGTGTGGTCGTGCAGCGTGGCGCCCTCGCCGCGGATGGCCTCGGTGACGAGGAAGCCCTCGCGGCCGGGGACGCCGATCACGGCGGTGGGATGGAACTGCAACAGCTCGAGGTCGGCGAGCGCAGCGCCGGCGCGCTGGGCGAGCAGCAGGCCGACGCCCTGGGAGCCGGGCGGGTTGGTGGTGCGGGCCCACATGGCGGCGCAGCCGCCGGTGGCGATGACGACGGCGCGGGCGTGGACGAGCCGGCCGTCCTCGCAGATCAGGCCGAGGCAGCGCCGCTCGTGGTGCATCAGCGCGCGAGCGCGGGCGCCCTCGAGCACGACGATGCGCTCGTGGGCGGCAGCGAGCGCGGAGAGCTGGCGCACGACGCGCCGGCCGGTGGCGCTGCCGCCGGCGTGGACGACGCGCCGGACGGAGTGCCCGCCCTCGAGCCCGAGCGCGAGGCGCCCGGAGCGGTCGGCGTCGAACCGGACCCCCAGCACCTGCAGGTCGTGCACGATGGCGGGCGCCTCGCGGGCGAGGACCTCGGCGGCGGAATGGCGCACGAGCCGGCGCCCGGCGAGCTCGGTGTCCTGCAGGTGCAGCTCGGGGCTGTCCTCCGCGGCGAGCGCGGCGGCGAGGCCGCCCTGCGCCCAGTAGCTGGCGGTCTGCGCGAGCGGCGTGGCGGAGATCAGTGCGACGGAGGCGCCCTCACGGGCTGCGCAGAGCGCGGCATAGAGCCCGGCCGCGCCCGCTCCGACGACTGCGAGGTCGACCTCGCGCGCTGGCGCCGGGGAGGAGGCGGACATCGCGGGAACCGTATCTTCCGGCGCGCTGGGGGGCGCTCGCCGTCAGGGGGAGGAGGGTTTCTGCTTGGCGCCGGGGTGGATCAGCTTTTCGACGCGTTCGCGCTCGCTTGGGCTGAGGCCGGGGATCGAGCCGGCGCCGGTTTTGGATTTCCCGGCCGTGACGGTGGGGGTGGTGCTCGGGCTGGCGAGGCCGCCGGCGCCGGGCGACTGGGCGGTGGGCGTGACGGCGCCGGGCGTGGTGGTGGCGGTGGTGGTCCCGGGGGCGATCGTGGTGGGGACGCCGGGCGTCGTGGCGGCGGGCGCCGTCGCGGCGGTTGAGGCGGTGGTGACGGTGGAGGTGACGGGCGGGCCGGTTTCGGAACCGCCGGCGAGCTTGACGAGCGCGGCGGCGAGCACCCCCAGCGCGAGCACGGCGACGGCGGCGACGGCGGCGACGGGGGCGCGCCAGTTGGGCGTGGCGGCGAGGCGGGTGCGGGCGGCGGCGCCACAGCGCAGGCACCAGTCCTGCTGGGGGTCGAGCGGCGCGCCGCAGAGCGGACAGGCTTCGACGACCGCGGGCGGCTCGCCCGCGGGGGGTGGGGTCGTGGTCGCGATGCCGCTGGGCGGGCTGTCTGCCGGCGCGGCGCCCGTCACGAGCCGGGGGCGGGCGGGCGGATGATTTCGGTGGGCTGGTCTTCCTCGCCGGGGGCCTGCTGGGCGGCCGCGGCCGGCGCGGGCGAGCGTCCGGGCCCGGGGGGCTGCGGGTCGGAGCGCACGGCGTCGAAGGCCTGGGTGGCGGGAGTGAGTACGGCGGGCGGGGTCGCGCCGGCGGGCGCCGGTGTCGCGGGCGGCCCGGGCGCCGCGGCTGGCGCGGGCGCGGCGAGGGCCGGCGCGGGAGCCTGGCTCTGCGGCGCCGGGGCGGGTGCGGCGGCGCCGGCGATGGGCAGGTCGCTGCGGCGGCTCATGGACAGCCCGCAGCCGGGGCAGAAGCGGTCCTCGCTGCTGTGGATGGCGGCGCAGCGGGGGCAGGCGGTGATGCCGGCCTCGCGCAGGACGGTGACGGGCTGGCGCTCGGCGAGGCTGTCTTCGAGCGCGCGCAGCTCGGTGTCGATCCGGCGCAGCGTCTCGAGCTTGGCGAGCACGAGCGCGTCGTTGCGCTGGCCGAAGCGGTGCAGGCTGTAGACGAGGCCGCCGAGGTCGCGGTAGGCGAGCTCGCGCGCCTTGCGCAAGAAGCGCGCGCGACGGCGCAGGCGCCCGCGCGATCCGAAGCCGGCCTGCTCGGTGGGTGTCTCGGCGTTCACGGCGGCGCCGCCGGCGTCGGCGGGCGCCCCGCCGCCGGCGGGGGTCACGGCAGCGGCGGCAGGCGCATTCGCGGCGGCCGGCTGGCCGGCGGGAGCGGCGTCGTGCTGCGCGGTGGGCGTGGCGGGATGTGTCGTGGCAGATGTCTGCTGATCCACGGCCATCCCATGCTACCCGGCGCGTCCGCGGGCAACGCTCCATGCGTCGAGAACCCGCTGGGCCATGCGCTCGGAGGACCAGCGCTCGGCGCTGGCGCGCCCGGCGACGCGGGGGTCCGGCTGCGCGAGCAGCGGCCGTAGCGCGGCGCCCCACGACTCCAGCTCGAAGGGGGCGCAGAGCGTCCCGGGGACGTCGGCGAGCGCCTGCGGGTGGATCCCGACGGGGGTGGCGAGCACGGGCACGTCGCAGGCGAGCGCCTCGAGCACGGCGAGCCCGAAGCCCTCGCGCTCGGAGGGGACGAGCACGGCGTCGGCGGCGTTGACGAGCAGCGGCACAAGCCGAGGCTCGACGCCGCCGAGGGTGAGCAGCTGGGCGCCGGCCCGCTGGGCGAGCGCCTGCGCGCGGTCGTGGCGCTTCTCGGGGCGGTCGGGGTCGGCGGCGAACAGCGCGTAGCGGCCATCGGGCTCCAGGCCGAGCCCCGCCCGCGCCTCGGCGCGGGGGAGCGGGCGGAAGCGGTCGAGGTCGACGCCGCAGGGCAGCACCTGCGCGCGGCGCGCCGCGCGGGGGGGAAGCTCGTGGGCGAGGGCTTCGGAGGCGGTGGCGAGCAGCGTGACGGTGGGCAGCGCGGCGAGCGTGAGCAGGCGCGTGCGGGGGTGGCGCAGGTCGGTGCCGTGCAGAGTGAGGGCGCGGGCGTGCGCGGGGACGGCGAGCGCGGGCCAGGCGGTGAGGCCGAAGTGGGCGTGGACGACGTCGAAGCTGCCCGTGCCGCCGAAGCGCTTGCGCAGCCGGCGCGGGGCGCGCATGAGCGCGGCGGGGCCTGGGGGAAACTCGTGCAGCTCGATCTCGGCGCCGCCGAGCGCGCGCAGCGCGGCGACCTGGTCGCGCACGAAGCTCCCGCGCTCGGGATGTGCGGGGTCGGGCTGCATGTTCGATAGCACGAGCGCGCGCACGTCGCTCCCGAAGGTAGCGCCCGGGCCGGAATATGATGGCCGGGTGGGCAGTCCCCCGGCGAACCCCTCCGACCCGTGCGAGCGGCCGATCGGCGTGTTTGACTCGGGCGTGGGCGGCCTGACGGTGCTGCACGAGCTGCTGGTGGCGCTGCCGCACGAGGACTTCCTGTACCTGGGGGATACGGCGCGCTTCCCCTACGGCGAGCGCACGCCGGAGGAGCTGGAGCGCTTCTCGGCGGAGATCGCGGAGGAGCTGTTGCGCCGGCGCACGAAGCTGTTGGTGGTGGCGTGCAACTCGGCGACGGCGGCGGCGCTGCCGAGCCTGCGCCGCCGGATGCTCGAGACGACGTTGGGGGTGGACGTGCTGGGCGTGGTGCGCCCGGAGGCTTCGCAGGCGGTGGCGAGCACCCGCACGGGCCGGATCGGGCTGCTGGCGACGCCGACGACGGTGGCGAGCCGCGCCTACGAGCAGGCGGTGACGGCGATCGACCCGCACGTGACGCTGTACGCGGTGCCGTGCCCCGACCTGGCGGGGATGATCCAGGCGGGCGAGCAGTTCGACGAGCGCGCGGTGGCGACGGTGCGGGCGGCATGCGAGCCGCTGCGCGAGGCGGACGTGGACACGGTGATCCTGGGCTGCACCCACTACCCGCTGATCAGCCCGATGCTGCAACGGATGCTGGGCCCGCAGGTGACGCTGATCAGCTCGGGGGCGGCGTTGGCGCGCCAGGTGGAGCACGCGCTGAGCACGCGCTCGCTGCAGAGCCCGCGTAGGGGCGAAGGCGACTACCGCTTCCTCTGCACTGGCGACACGCAGGCCTTCCACGAGCTGGGGACGCGCTTTCTGCAGATGCCGCTGGGCGAAGTCGAGCACGTGCGGCTGGCGGCGCTGGAGGCGGCGGCGTGAGCGAGCCGGCGCAGCGCAGCTACGGTCGCACGGCGGGCGAGCTGCGCCCGGTGGAGATCGAGCCGGGCTTCATGCGCACGGCGACGGGCTCGGCGCTGATCTCGGCGGGCGAGACGCGCGTGATCTGCACGGCCTCGGCGGAGGAGAGCGTGCCGCGCTGGATGAAGGGGCGCAGCACGGGCTGGGTGACCTCGGAGTACGGGATGCTGCCGGCCTCGACGGGCCAGCGCAAGCAGCGCGACGCGACGCGCGGGCGCCAGGACGGGCGCACGGTGGAGATCCAGCGGCTGATCGGCCGCTCGCTGCGGGGGGTGGTGGACTTCAAGGCGCTGGGCGAACGCACGATCTACCTCGACTGCGACGTGCTGCAAGCGGACGGGGGCACGCGCTGCGCCTCGATCACAGGTGCCTATGTGGCGCTGGCGCTGGCGTGCGAGCGGCTGCGCGAGCGGGGCCTGCTGGAGCGCTCGCCGCTGACGGGCTCGGTGGCGGCGGTCTCCTGCGGGATGGTGGAGGGCCGCGCGCTGCTGGACCTCGACTACTCGGAGGACTCGACGGCGGAGGTGGACGCGAACGTGGTGATGACGGGCGAGGGCGGCCTCGTGGAGGTGCAGGCGACGGCTGAGCGCACGCCGCTCTCGCGCGCGCACCTGGACGAGCTGCTGGCGCTGGCGGCGACGGGGATCGAGCAGCTGCAGGCGGCGCAGCAGCGGGCGATCGCGAGCGCGCCGGGCGCGTGAAGCTGATCCTCTCGACCCACAACGAGCACAAGCGGCGCGAGTTCGCGCGCCTGCTGCCGGACGACACGTGGCGCCTCGAGGCGCTTCCGGACGAGGTGGAGCTGCCACCGGAGGACGGGGAGACGTTCGCGGAGAACGCGCTGGGGAAGGCGCGGGCGGCGGCGCAGGCGACGGGCCGGGTGAGCATCGCGGACGACTCGGGGATCGCGGCGGCGGCGCTGGGGGGTAAGCCGGGGGTACGCTCGGCGCGCTACGCGGGCGAGCACGCCAGCGACGAGGAGAACCTGGCGAAGCTGCTGCGCGAGGCGCCGGCGGGCAGCGGGCTGGAATACGTCTGCGCGCTGGCGTTCGTGGACCCGGCGAGCGGCGAGGAGCGGCTGTTCGAGGGGCGTTGCGCGGGCACGCTGAGCGACGACCCGCGCGGCGAGCGGGGCTTCGGCTATGACCCGGCGTTCCTGCCGGACGAGGGCCCGGAGGGGCTGACGATGGCGGAGCTGGGCGACGAGCAGAAGGACGCGATCAGCCATCGCGGGCGCGCGGCGCGCGCCCTGTTCGAGTGGCTGGCGACTAGAGCAGGTTGATCGCGGCGGCGATCGCCACGGCGAGGCCGAGACCGGCGTAGCCGTTGTACCCGGCGAGCAGCAGCAACAGGCCGGTGAGGAGCGCGACGAGCACGGTGGCGAGCCAGGCGACGCGGGTGACGCTCATGGCGCCATTGTGCCGGATCGCCCGGTTGCGCCTCGTCCGTGGAGGGTGTTAGCGTCGATCATCCCGTTTCACGAATGAGGAGGTCCTAGTGACGAAGGCCGAGCTGGTCGACCAGGTGGCGGATCGCGCCGATCTGACCAAGCAGGAGGCCGGGCGCGCGGTGGACGCGGTGCTGGCCACGGTGGAAGACGCGCTGCGTCGCGGCAGCGAGGTCACGGTGGCGGGGTTCGGGAAGTTCCATGTCAGCGATCGGGGGGCGCGCATGGGCGTGAACCCGCGCACGGGCGAGCGCATCCAGATCGCGGCGAGCCGCGTGCCGCGCTTCACGGCGGGCAGCGGCCTGAAGAGCGCGGTGAAGGGCCGCTGAGCCTGGCGCAGCGGTTCGGGGACGCGCTGGCCGCTCGGGTCGCCGAGCGCGAGTCGCAGATCGTGCTCGGCCTCGACCCGGACCCCGGGGCGCTGTGGCCGGGGGCGAACGGCGCGGGCGAGACGCCGCCGGGAGGGCCCGAAGCGGCGGCGCAGGCTGCCGCGGCGGTGCTGGGCCACTGCCGCTCGGTGATCGACGCGACGGCGCCGGCGTGCGTGGCGGTGAAGCTTCAGCTGGCGCGCTTCGAGCAGCTGGGGGCTGCGGGCTGGTGGGCGCTGGAGCAGGCGGCGGCGCACGCCCGCGCGCTGGGCCTGCTGGTGATTGCGGACGGCAAGCGCGGCGACATCGACGTCAGCGCGGGGGCGTACGCGCACGCCTTGATCGACGGCCTGCGGACGCCGTTCGGCGAGGTGTCCGGGCTGCGCGCGGACCTGACTACGGTCAACCCGCTGATGGGCGTCGACGCGCTGGAGCCGTTCGTGGCGGCGGCGCGAAGCGCGGGCGCGGGCGTGCTGGTGCTGGTGCGTACCTCGAACCCGGGCGCCGCGGACGTGGAGGACCTGCGCCTGGAGGGCGGCGGCACGGTCTGGGAGCGCGTGGCGCAGATCGTCGCGGGGCTCGGCGATCCCGGCGTGGGCGAGTCGGGTCTGAGCGACGTGGGCGCGGTCGTGGGCGCGACCGAGCCGGCGCACCTGGCGCGGGCGCGGGAGCTGATGCCCCATGCGGTGTTCCTGCTGCCGGGCGTTGGAGCGCAGGGCGGGCGCGTGGAGGCGCTGGCGCCGGCGTTCGCGCCGGGACGGGGCGGCGGCCTGGTGACGGCCTCGCGCAGCATCGTCAATGCATTCCAGCAAGACGAATCGGCAGATCCGGCGACGGCGGCCCGCGCGGAGGCGGAGCGGTTGCGCGAGGCGGCGTGGTCGCTCTCGGCGGTGCCGGCCTGAGGCCGTCGGGCGTCCGCTAGCCTGTGGTCGTCACGCGGTGCAGGCGCCGCGGGAGCGGGAAGGACGAAGGGAGCCACGATGATCATCACGGTCACGCTGAACGCCGCGATCGACAAGTCGCTTTCGGTGCCGAACTTCCAACTGGGCCGCCGCCACCGTACGGTGGAGCAGCGCACGATGGCGGGCGGCAAGGGCGTGAACATCGCGCGCACGCTGAAGGCGCTGGGGCAGCCGGTGATCGCGACGGGCTTTGCGGGCGGCGCGACGGGCACGCACATCGTCGAGCAGCTGACGGAAGAGTCGATCCTGAACGACTTCGTGCGGATCCGCGAGGAGTCGCGTACGAACACATCGGTGCTGGACCCGACGACGGGCGAGCAGACGGAGATCAACGAACGCGGCCCGGCGGTGTCGGAGCGCGAGGTGGAACTGTTCCGCGACAAGCTCCTGTACCTGGCGCGGGGCGCGGCGATCGTGGTGTTCGCGGGCTCGCTGCCGCGGGGCGTGGAGCCGGACCTGTACGCGGGGCTGCTCCACGACCTGGAGCGCCTGGAGGTGACGACGGTGATCGACACCGACGGCGAGCCGCTGCGCCAAGCGGCGCGGGCGGAGCCGGACGTGGTCTCGCCGAACGTGCTGGAGGCCGAGGAACTGGTGGGACACGAGTTCGCGGGCGAGGAAGAGCGACTGCAGGTGGTGCGCGAGATCGCGGCGATCGGCCCGCGCGAGGCGATCATGACGCTGCCGGACGGCTGCATCGCGCAGTTGCAGGTGGACGGCCAGCCGCAGGCGAAACGCGCCCGCATCGAGCAGCGGGAGCCGATCGCGCGGCGCGGCTCGGGCGACGCCTTCCTCGCGGGCTACATCGCCGCCCGCTATGAGGGCCGCCCGCCGGACCACTGCCTGCGCCTGGGCGTCGCCTGTGGCGCAGAGTCGACGGGTCGCCTGGAAGCGGGCCTGATCGATCCCCGCGAGGCACGGCGCCTGATGGGCGACGTCGAGCTGGCGGCGGTCGGGCAGCCGGCGCAGGTCAGCTAGCGACACTGAACAGCTCGATCCGGGCGCTGTGGCCGGGCGTTGCGGCGAGTCGCGCATCGCAGGTCACGAGCGGCGCGTCGAGTAACTCGGCGAGGGCGACGAACGTCGCGTCGTCGGCGCTGATGTTGTGGCGCAGCGCCCAGACGCGGTCGCTGAGCGGCTCGTGCGAATAGCGGGCGAGGGCGAAGCTTGCAAAGTCCGCGCGGGCGACTTCGGCTCGCTCGGTGCTGATCGTGTCGCTTATCACCATGCGACGCAAGACGGCCAAGACCTCGATGTCGACCAGGTGCGGCGCATGCAGGTCGTCGTCGACCACCAGACGCTCAATCAGCCGGGGAGGCGGATCGACGGTCGCGAGCGCCTCGATGATGACCGAGGAGTCGACGACGAGCAAAGCTCAGTCGCGTTCGCGGCGAATCGCGTCGAGCGCGGCGATCACGTCTCGACTGCTAGCTCCTCCGGGGTGCGACTGCGCACGCTGCAGCACCTCCGCGATGGGCGGCCGGTCGGCGACTCGCTCCAGCTCGCGCAGGACGAAATCCGACAACGAAACGTCTGCCGCAGCAGCACGGGTGCGGAGCGTCCGATGCACTTCGTCGGGCACGTTGCGAATCTGGATCGTCTTCATAACATGATGGTAGCAGTCTGCATGCATCACACCCAAACTGCACCCACCTTAACCGCCGGTCACGTCGCGCCTAAGGAACACGAGGTAGGCGGCGGCGAGTGCTGGCCCGGCGTACAGCGCGCAGACCCAGGCGGAGTGTCCGATCGGCGCCCAGTCGGTCGGCGTGCGCAGCAGCCCGTGCCAGTTCTCGAACTGTTCGGTGAGCAGATAGGGGCGCATGCCTTCGAGCCCGGGGATCTGGGCGACGATGAACAGCAGGATCACGACCCCGACGGTGCCGACGACGGAGGCGGCGCTGTTGCGCGTGGCGGTCGAGAGCAGCACGCCGATGCTGGTGACGGCGAGCAGCGGGATCAGGTAGCAGGCGTTCGAGGCGAACACCAGCAGCAGGCCTTCGGGCGCCGAGACGACGGTCCCGGAGTAGGTGGTGATGCTGTGAAAGCCCCAGGCGGCGACGCCGCCGGCTGTGGCGACGGCGGCGGAAAGGAAGGTGGCGATCGCGGCGTAGAGCATCGCGGCGAGCGCCTTCGCGGCGAACACCTGGCCGCGGTCGACGGAGCGCGTGAGGATCGTCTTCAGCGTGCCGTTGCCGTCCTCGTTCGCGACGACATCCCCGGCGACGAGCGAGGCGATCAGCGGCAGCATGAAGACGGACAGGAACAGCAGCATCAGCACGGGCGTGGCGAGCCCCGACTGGGTGATCTGCGCGGTGAAGATGCTGTCCCCGCCGTGCCCGCGTTCGGGGCCGCCGCGCAGGACCTGGACGATCACGAAGATCAGCGGCAGCGCGACGGCGAGCCCGAAGCCAAGGTAGGTGCGCTTCTGGGAAACGAGCTTGCGCAGCTCCCAGCGCCAGACGGCGAGCGTGCTCGGACGCCGCGTGCGCCGCTGGGGAATCGCCCCGGCCGCCGGGGCGGCGCCGGCGGCGCTCACGCGATCTCCAGGGCTTGTGGGCTCGCCTCGCCGCCGGTGGGCGCCGCGCCGTCCGCAGTCGCGCCATCGGCGCCCTCGGTCAGGCGGAAGAAGAGATCCTCGAGCGTGGCGAGCTCGGGGGTGAGCGCCAGGATGCCGATGCCGGCCTGGCCCAGGGCGAGCGAGAGCTCGCCGACCGTCTGCTCGTCGGCCTGGAAGCCGAAGCCGCCATCGCCTGGGGCGACGTGCTCGACCCCGGGGTGGACCGCGAGCACCCGAGCCGCACGCGGGTCGTCGGTGGTGCGCAGCCGGTAGCCGGCGCCGCCTTGCCGGCGCAGGTCGCTGAGCGCGCCCTCGTAGACGACGCGGCCGCGATCGACGATCGCGACGCGGTCGCACAGTTCCTGCACCTCGGGCAGCTGATGGCTGGAGAGCAGCACCGTGATCCCCTCGCCGGCGAGCCGGCGGATCAGCAGCCGCATGTCGCGCATCCCGGCGGGGTCGAGGCCCGTGGCGGGCTCGTCGAGGATCAGCAGGCGCGGGCGGCGCAGGAGCGCGGCGGCGATCCCGAGCCGCTGGCGCATCCCGTGCGAGTAGCCCCGCACGCGGTGCGCCGCGCGCGGGGTCAGCTCGACGATCTCCAGCACCTCGGCGATCCGCTCGCGCGCGTCGCCACCGTCGAGCGCCGCGAGCAGTTCGAGGTTCTTGCGCGCGGTGAGGTAGGGGTAGAAGCGGGGCGCCTCGACGAACCCGGCGACCCCCTCCAGGGCGCGTGCGCCCTCGCGCATCGGGTCGCGCCCGAACAGCTCGACGGTGCCCTCGCTGGGGGCGATCAGGCCGAGCGCCATGCGCAGCGTGGTGGTCTTGCCGGCGCCGTTGGGGCCCAGGAAGCCGTAAACGTCGCCGGCGCGGACGTCGAGGTCGATGTGATCGACGGCGAGGACCTCCTTGTAGCGCTTGACCAGCCCGCGCGCCCTGACGGGCGCCTCGTCGGTCACGGCTAGAGGCCCCGGGCGACGGCCTCGATCGCGCTTGGTTCGAGCGCGCCCGCAAGCAGGTAGCGGACGCCGTCGCGCTCGAAGCTGAGCAGCGTGCCGAGCGGGGTCTGGAGCTCTGAAGCGGTGGTGTCGCCGACCTTGACCTTCGGCAGCTGTTCGGGCAGCTGCTGGCCCTTCTCGCCGGGCTTGACCTTGCTTTCGAGCACCGCGACGCCGGTGATGCCCTTGCCGTGCACGGTGACCTTCGGATGTTCGTGCTTGCCTGCTTCGTCGCTCTTCGGCTTCGCGTCCTTGGGGCTCGGCAGCTTGACTTCTTCGACCTTCGCGTTCGCGGGGACGTTCACGTCGAAGACGGAGTCCGGGACCGAGCCATATGAGATTTCGGTGGCGGCGAGTTCGATCACGGGGGAGGAGCCGGTGGAGGAGTAGAGCGCGAAGCGCAGCGGCACGCCGTGCTGGGCGTCCCAGGAGACCTCGGCGCCGCCGATCAGGCTGCCGCCTTCCTTGGGCGTGATCCGCTCCGTGTAGGCGGGCTGCCCGGCGACGTTCGCGGGCGTCGCGGGCGAGACGTTCACGTGTTCGAGCTTCGCGATGCCTTCTTCGATCTTGGCGACGCTCGGCGCTTCGTGATCCCTCGTATCCGGCTTCTCGCGCGGCGCCGATTCGCCTTCGGCCGGCGGCTTCAGCTTGTACAGCGTGTTCGAGGAGGCGTCGTAGACGCTCAGGTCGTGCCCGTCGTAGAGCACCTGCGTGTCGCCCTTTTCGGCTTGCAGCTCCAGCCGCGCGCGGCCGTCCTTGGCGATCCACAGCCGCCCGGTGGCGCCCGAAAGCAGCGGGCTCGCCGAGAGCTGGTTGGCCTGGCCGTCGCCGCTGGCGAGGTTCGCGCCTTCGAGCAGGTGATCGGTCAGCTTGATGTTGGCGCTGACGCCTTCGACCGGCGGCGCCGTGAGCGCGTCGTGCACGGCCTGCGCGAGCGGCTTCGGCGGCGGCGTGGGGCCGGAGCCCAGCGCGAAGGCGAGGGCCGTCAGCGAGACGCCGAGCGCCACGACGAGCACGCACAGCAGCAGCAGGCGGGTTAGCGGCAGTCGGCGTAGAACGTTCACGACAGCACCTGCCTTCAGGGTAGCGGCGTACCTTGGCGCGGCATAAAGGGATCATCCGGCGCGCTCACCCGATATGTTCCCGCGCGCATGGTCATCATCATCGTCCTGAGCTGGGTGCTGCTGGGCCTCGCGGTGTTCTTCGTCGCGATGCGCGGCGGGCCGCGCGGCGCGCGCCAGGCGCTGCACACCGAATCGAAGGCGAGCCGGCGCTCCGTGGCGCTGGGCGTGACCGTGCTGTTCGCGTTCGGGCTGGCGGTGCCGGCGATCGTGCTGGCGTTCAACGGCGACCACAAGGCGAGCGTCGCGGTCGGCGGCGTGACGTTGACGCACGGTGAGCAGGAAGGCCGCGAACTGTTCGCGAAGTCCTGCGCGGTCTGCCACACGCTCGCGGCGACGAAGTCCGTCGGCGAGATCGGCCCGAACCTCGACATCCGCGTCGGCGCGGACATCTCGACGCCGGCGGGTCGCAAGGCGCTCGTGCTGAACGCGATCGAAGAAGGCCGCGCCCGCGGCCTTGGCCAGATGCCCGCGCTGCTCTACCAGGGCAAAGAAGCGAAGAACATCGCGGATTTCGTGGCCGCGGTCGCGGGACACTGACGCGCGACCGGCGGCGGGCCGCTTTGGCCAGCCGTCGATACCGGGGCGCCCCGGCCATCGATAAGGTCAGAACCGCATGACGGAGTCGCCGAAAACCGCGGAGGACGTCAAGGCGATCGTCGCGGAGCGGGAGATTCGCTTCATCCGCTTCTGGTTCACGGACGTCCTTGGCCAGCTGAAGTCGTTCTCCATCAACGCCGAGGAGCTGGACGACGCGTTCGAGGCGGGGATGGGCTTCGACGGCTCCTCGATCACGGGCTTCAACGCGATCGAGGAGTCGGACATGATCGCGATGCCCGACCCCTCGACGTTCGCGGTGCTGCCCTGGCGCCCTGAGGAGCAGGGCGTGGGCCGGATGTTCTGCGACGTGATCACGCCCGAGCGCACGCCCTACGAGGGCGACCCGCGGCACGTGCTGCGCCGCGCGCTGGAGCGCGCGCACGCGATGGGCTTCGACGTCTTCAACGTCGGCCCGGAGCTGGAGTACTTCCTGTTCAAGGACTCGCGCTCGACCGAGGTGCTGGACGAAGGCGGCTACTTCGACCTGACGACGCTGGACGCCGGCTCGGACGTGCGCCGCGAGACGGTGCTGGCGCTGGAGCAGCTGGGCATCCACGTCGAGTACACCCATCACGAGGTCGGCCCTTCCCAGCACGAGATCGACATGCGCTACGCGGACGCGCTGAAGATGGCGGACGACTGCATGACCTACCGCATTACGGTCAAGGAGTACGCGATGAAGTACGGCTGGCACGCGACGTTCATGCCGAAGCCGCTGTACGGGGAGAACGGCTCGGGCATGCACACGCACCAGTCCCTGTTCTCGGGAGGCAAGAACGCCTTCTACGACGCTGAGGACCAGTACTTCCTGTCCGACGTCGGCAAGGCCTTCATCGCGGGCCAGCTCAAGCACGCGCGCGAGATCTGCTCGATCTTCGCCCAGTGGGTCAACTCCTACAAGCGCCTGGTCCCGGGCTTCGAGGCGCCGACGTACGTCGCCTGGTCGCGGCGCAACCGCTCGGCGCTGGTGCGCGTCCCGCTCTACCACCCCGGCAAGGAGAAGGCGACGCGCATGGAGCTGCGCTGCCCGGACCCCGCCTGCAACCCCTACCTGACGTTCGCGGCGCTCCTGCAGGCGGGCCTGGAGGGGATCGAGAAGGGCTATGAGCTGCCGGAGCCGATGGAGAAGAACCTCTACCACCTCTCCAGCGAGGAACGCCGCCGTCTCGGCGTCGAGCAGCTGCCGGAGAGCCTTGGCGAGGCGATCGAGCTGACGGCCCAGTCAGAGCTTGCGCTGCGCACGCTCGGCGAGCACATGTTCAACCGCTACGTCGAGATCAAGCGCCAGGAGTGGGACGACTACCGCGTGCAGGTCACGCAGTGGGAGCGAGACCGCTACCTGGCGATCCTCTGAGGGCTCCGGGACCGCGAGCGAGGGCGGGGCGTGGTCCGAGTGCGCCGGGGGAACGAATAACCGCGCCCCGGCCCGCCCTCAGGTGGTGGGGTCGACGTTGTGCTGCAGCAGCAGGTGCGCGCGGATCGCGTTGACGCCGTTTCCCTCCGGGTCGGGGCGCCCCCCGCCCCACGCCTGATCCATCGGGCCGCACCGCGGGCACTCGAACGTAAACGCCCGCTGCCCGTTGTCGTCGACCACCTCGATCAGGTGGGTCTTGTAGTGACCCCACTTCGTGGCGTCCTCGACCTCCTCCGCGCAGAAGAAGCAGGAGTGGGCCTTGGGCTTGCGGCCGAACAGCGGCGACATCAGGATCGGTCCGGGCCAGGCAAGGCCCGAGCGCCCACCGCGAGCGAGCCTCCGGCTACATCAGGCATTGTTCGAACAGGAGCCGCGCATGCTGGGTCGCCTGGTAGGGCGTGCCTTTCATGCCCCGCTCCGCGAGCATCTCGCGGGCCCGGGGAGTTAGCTCGCGCATCGTTTCGAGCGCCGCGGCGAAGAACGGCGGTACGTCCTTGACGAGCCGCACGGGGTACTTCTGCTGGAGCAGCACGCTCGAGCGCCACGGCTTGCCGGTGTCGTCCTCGTCGTCGAAGAGGAACATCGCCGGCGACGCGAATTCGTGGGTGAAGTCGTTGCAGGCTTCCAGGGTCGCGAGGCGATCTCCGCTTACGTCCCACAGGGCGCCACTGGAGAGATAGAGCAGGCCTTCGCTGTTGGACGCCAGCACGACGTAGTTGTCCTCTGCCCACGAAACGGCGAGCCCCTCGCCGACCAGGTGACCGCCCAGCTCGACGTAGTCGATGCCAAGGCTTCTGAGCGTCGCGGCGACGATCGAGCATTGCTCCTTCGCGACATCCCACGGTGCTTGCTCCCCGGCGGCCAAGGGCGAAAAGGTACCAGCCCCGGAAGTCCGGAGAGTGGACGAACTCGAATTTGTGGCGAGCGGCTTGCCGGCCGAAGTCCGCGTGGGAGCCTCAGGCCGCGCCGCGCGCCGGCACCGCGCATGCGATCGGCCGCGCGGGGGAGAGGTGCCAGTGCACCACCTGCAACAGGTGCCCGAACGAGCTGGGATGGCGCGCGGCGATCTCGTGCAGGAGCCGCAGCACCGAGATGGCGTGCTGCTCGTAGCGCTGCTCGCCGGTCAGCTGCGCCAGGCGCAGCAGCCCGTTCGCGGCGCTGGAGGCCCCCGCGGGGATCGGCGTGTCCTCGAGGTCCTTGCGCCGCGCGATCAGCGGATCGGCGTCGGCGGCGGTCGAGAAGAAGCCGCCGCGCTCGTCGTCGGCGAAGCGCTCGATCAGCTCGTCGGCGACCGCGAGCGCCTGCTCGAACCAGCGCTCCTCGCAGGTGCTTTCGAACAGCGCCAGCAGCGCCTCCAGCAGGAATGCGTGGTCCTCCAGGAAGGCATCGATCCGCGCGCTGCCGTCGTTGAACGTGCGCAGCAGCCGACCGCGCCCGTCGCGCATCGAGCCCTGGATGAACTCGGCGCACGCGACCGCCGCCTCGGTGTAGCGGGGCTCCTGCAGCGCGGCGCCGGCCTCGGCGAGCGCACAGATCGTCAGCGCGTTCCACGAGGCCAGCCGCTTGTCGTCGAGGCCCGGCCGCACGCGCTCGGCGCGCAGCTCAAGCAGACGCTCGCGGATGCGCCGGGCGACGGAGGACTCCTCCGGCACGGGGCCGCGGGCCTGGAGCACGTTCAGCCCCGGGGCGGGGTGGTGGGGGTCCGAGAAGTTGCCCTGCTCCGTGGCGCCGAACCACTCGATCGCGGCTTCGGTGTCCTCGCCGAGCGCGTCGTGCAGCTGCGCCACGGTCCAGACGTAGTAGCGGCCCTCGACGCCCTCGGAGTCGGCGTCGAGCGCCGAGTAGAAGCCGCCCTCCGGGCCGCGCATCTCGCGCAGCGCCCAGTCGAGCGTGTCGCGGCAGACCTCCAGCAGGCGGGCGTCCCCGAAGCGCTGGGAGCCGTGCAGGTAGGCGCGCGCGAGGAGCGCGTTGTCGTAGAGCATCTTCTCGAAGTGGGGCACCGCCCAGGCACGATCGACGCTGTAGCGGTGAAAGCCGCCGCCGAGCTGGTCGTAGATGCCGCCGCCGGCCATCGCCCGCAGCGTCGCGAGCGTCATCTCGCGCTCCTCGCGCAGCATCAGGAACTCCAGCACCGACGCGTGCGGGAACTTCGGCGCGCCGCCGAAGCCGCCCTCGCGGGTGTCGAAGGACTCGCGCAGCGCCTGCACCGCGGAGCGCAGCTCGCCCTCCTCGATCGGCTGCGCGGAGGGGGCGAGCCGCGCGCCGCCCGACAGCCGCTCGCGCAGCTGCTCGCCGCCGGCGCGGATCTCCTGCTTCTGCTCGCTCCACGCCTCCGCGATCGCCTGCAGCACCTGCGTCCAGGCGGGCATCCCGTGGCGCGGCTCCGGCGGGAAGTAGGTGCCGCCGTAGAACGGCAGCTGCTCCGGCGTGAGGAAGACGTTCAGCGGCCAGCCGCCCTGGCCGGTCATGCTCTGCACCGCCTCCATGTAGAGCGCGTCGACGTCGGGGCGCTCCTCGCGGTCGACCTTCACGCAGACGAACTCCTCGTTCATCAGCGCCGCGGTCCGCTCGTCCTCGAAGGACTCGCGCTCCATCACGTGGCACCAGTGGCAGGAGGAGTAGCCGATCGACACCAGCAGCGGCTTGTCTTCCTCGCTCGCGCGCCGCAGCGCCCGCTCGCCCCAGGGCAGCCAGTCGACCGGGTTCCCGGCGTGCTGGCGGAGGTAGGGAGAGGTCTCGGCGGCGAGCGCGTTCGGCATCCGCGCTCAGCCTAGTGGCGCAGCGCTTCCGCTCCCCCGGCGCGCGCCAGCTTCGCCAGCGGCAGCCGCACCGGCTTCGCGGGCCATTCGCCCGGGGCGCCGGACGAGGAGATCCTGACCTTCGCGAGACTGACGTCGAAGCGCTTGCCGCCCAGCGTCCCGGTGACGCGTTTGTCGGCGGCGAGCGTGACCGTGCCGTGGGCGGCGCTGGCGCCGGTGATGCGGATCGTCGCGGGCTGTAGTTCGTGGTCTTTGACCGGGAACGTCCCGCTGAGCCCGACGCCCGCCACGAACGAGAAGCCCCTCAGCGTCGCGGCGGTCGAGGTGATCCGGGCGTAGCCGCCGCGCAGGCCGCCGAAGCTGGACCCGCTCGGCAGTTCCGCCTCGGCCTGCAGCGTCGCCGCGACGACCTGGCGGTCGAGGTCGACGATCGCGTCGAGCACCGCTGTCAGCGTACGCCCCGGCTTGCCCCGCAGGCCCGGGGGCGAGTGCACGTAGGCGAGCTTGCGCGGGGCCATCGGCGTGGGGGCGAAGGTGTCGTGCGAGCTCGTGCACGGCTGCACCGGCGCGCTCGCGAAGAACGCTCCCACCGCCGCCTCAGCGCAGCCGCTGAAGTCGCTGCCGAGCACCGAGTGGCCCGTGTAGGGGACGAGCAGCAGTTGCGCGTCGGGGATCTGCGCCGCGACGCTTTTCGCCCCGGAGGTCGGCGTGCGCAGGTCCTGCTCGCCGGACAGGATCAGCGTCGGCACGTTCGGCAACGCGGTCGCGGCGGGCGGCGCCGGCGAGGCGTCTGGCCAGGCGTCGCACACGGGGACGAGGCTGCTCTGGAAGGCGGTGGTCGAGTCGAACGGCGCGAAGGCGCTGCTGGGGAGCGCGTGCAACGCGTTCAGCGCTTCGGCGAGCTTCGTCGCGGCGGGGGCGGCGCGCTGCCAGGGGAACAGCGTCTCCTCGCAGGAGGTCGTCACGAACAGGGCGTTGTTTTCTTCTTCGTCGTGCAGCCGTTCGGCTTCGGGCTTGATCGGCACGCTGGGCACGAGCCCCTCGGCGATCAGGTTCAGGCGCAGCAGCGGGTCGGGATCTCCCTTCAGCGCCGAGCGCACCGCGGCGGGCAGCAGTGCCCGCAGCGCCGGGTTCAGGTCGCCGGCCTCGAGGATGTCGAGCAGGTCGTCCTCGCCGAGCGAGACCGAGTGGCGCTTGCCGGCGCCGTCGAAGGCCGAGCCGCTGAGGCGGTGCCGGCGCAGTTTCGCGGTCAGCCGCTCGATGTCGGCGACGGGGCTGGGGGTGATGCCGGCGCAGGCGCGTTCGGAGCACAGCTCGGTGAGTACGGGCGCGATCGCCTGCAGCCGGTCGAGCCCGAAGGCTTCGGGGCCGCTCGTCGGGACGACCGAGTCGAGCACCAGCGCTTCGACGTGCTGGGGGTAGCGTTCGGCGTACTCGAGCGCGACCTTCGTGCCGTAGGAGGTGCCGTACAGGATCAGCTTCTTGTAGCCGGCGGTGTGCCGGATCGACTCGATGTCTTCGACGGTTTCCTGCGTCGTGAAGGCGCCACGGGCCTGCCCGATCTGAAGCGCGCACAGTTCGACCAGCGGCCCCAGCGTGCTTTCGGTCGCCTTTTCCAGCGCCGCGAAGTTGCCGAACACCGGGCAGTTCAAGGGGCTGGCGTGGCCGGTGCCGCGCTGGTCGAAGACCAGCAGGTCGTGCGCGGTGAGAGCGGGGGCGATTGCGCTCGCGAGCTCTTCCGCGAGCGGGTCCGCCGCCTGCCCGGGGCCTCCGGCCAGCGCGAGCACCGCGCTCTGCGTCTGGATCGTGCCGGCGGATTTGCGCTCGATCGGCAGCACGATCGTGCCGGGGGCCTTGCCGCTGCGGTCGAGCGGGACCGGCAGCGAGGCGCAGGTGAAGCCCGCGACGCTCTGACAGGGGGCGAACGAAAGCGCCGCCGAGACGGGCGCCGGGGCGCCGCCCAGGGCCAGCGCCGTCAGCCACACGGCGAACACAGAGCTGAGCGTGCGCCGTGGCATGCGCCGACACGTTAGCGGCAGGCCTGGTCGAAAAGGCGCAGTTGCAGGGGGTTCCATGTCACTCCGAGTACCCTGAGCCGGTGGCAACTGAACGTGAGACCGTCGACGCGCCCGCCGCCCCGGCCGCCGTCGGCCCTTACAGCCACGCGGTCAGCACGGGCGAGCTGCTGTTTTGCTCGGGGCAGATCCCGCTGGACCCCGGTAGCGGCGAGCTCGTCGGGGAGACGCCCGCCGAGCAGGCGCGGCGCTGCATGCAGAACCTCGAAGCGGTCTGCGACGCCGCCGGGACCTCCTTGCAGCGGGCGCTGCGCCTGACGATCTACACCACGCGGCTGAGCGCCTTCGCCGAGATCAACGAGGTATACGGCTCGTTCTTCTCCGCGCAGCCGCCCGCGCGCGCGGCGGTCGGCGTCGCCGAGCTGCCGAAGGGTGCGCTCGTGGAGATCGACGCAATAGTCGCGCTCTAGAAGTGCTGACCGGCGCGTAGCCGGAACGGGCGGGGCGCCTCAGGCAGCTGCGGGCGTCAGCGGCTTGCCGGCATCGCCCGCTTCGTCGCAGGCCTCTGCCAGCTCGGGCTCGGCGCCGCGCAGGGCGCGCCCGAGCAGGCGCCACAGCGTCGCGCGCTCGTCGGAGTCGAGCGCCTGGAGCACGTCGTCCTCGATCGTCTCCTGGCGGTGCTCGGCCAGCTCCAGCGCCTTCGCGCCCTTGGCGCTGAGATCGACCAGATGCCGGCGGCGGTCGCTGGGGTCGCGGCGGCGGCCGACGTAGCCGAGGTCCTCCAGCTCGTTCAGCAGCAGCACCACGTTGTTCGCGTCCATGCACAGCGCCTCCGCCAGCTCCTGCTGGGGGCCGCCGTCGTGGTCGCGGACGTAGCTGAGCGCCATCAGGTGGCGCATGTGCATGCCCAGCAGCTCCTCCGTGCTGCGCCGGTAGACCTGCTTAGCGAGTCGCGTAAGCAGGGCCATCGAGCCTGGAGCGCAAGGCCTCCCACTTCCCATCGCGTGTGATCTTACACCATTCCGCATCGGTTATCAATATAGCAACAACAATAAATTTTATAACGATCTTCCTTGTTATAGGGATCATCCTTGCTATGGTGTTCCCCACTGCAACGAAGGGAGCCGCATGAGCACGACCGTCAACCAGCCCGAGAACAGGAACCGCACCGTCCGCAGCAGGCTGCGGATGACGCCCAGGCGCGAGGGGCAGGCCCCCGCGCGTGAGGGCGGCGAGGCGAAGGTTCGCGCCACGGCGCGGCACGCCGACGCCCAGATGACCATTTCGGCGGCGCAGGTCGCGAGCAGCGACCGGCGCCGCTGGGTGGCGCTCGCCGTGCTCTGCCTCGGGCAGCTGATGATGGTGCTCGACTCGACGATCGTGAACGTCGCGCTCCCCTCGATCCAGCACGACCTGCACTTCTCGCAGGGCAGCCTGACGTGGGTGATGAACGGCTACCTGATCACCTTCGGCGGCTTCCTGCTGCTGGCGGGCCGGCTCGGCGACCTCGTCGGGCGCAAGAAAGTCTTCCTCACGGGCCTCGTGATGTTCACGGCGGCCTCGGTGCTGTGCGGCGTCGCGCAGGACCAGACGATGCTGATCGTCGCGCGCCTGTTGCAGGGCGTCGGCGGCGCCGTCGCCTCGGCGGTGATCCTCGCGATCATCGTCACCGAGTTCCCGGAGGCGAAGGACCAGGCGAAGGCGATGGGCCTGTACGCGTTCGTGTCCGCGGGCGGTGGCTCGATCGGACTGCTGGCCGGCGGCGCGCTGACGCAGTCGCTGGACTGGCACTGGATCTTCTTCGTGAACGTCCCGATCGGGATCGTCGCCTTCCTCGCGGGCTCGGCGCTGATCGAGGAGAACGAGGGCCTTGGCCTGCGCGGCGGCGTCGACGTGCTTGGCTCGCTGCTGATCACGCTGGCGACGATGGCGGGCGCCTTCGCGATCGTGAAGTCCACCGAATACGGCCTGCTCTCGGCGCGCACGCTCGGCGTCGGCGGCGGCTCGCTCGTGCTGCTGGCCTCGTTCCTGTGGCTGGAGTCGCGTCTTGAGAACCCGATCATGCCGCTGCGCATCCTGCGGCTGCGGGCGCTGATGGGCTCGAGCCTCGTGCGCGGCCTGCTGATCACCGGCATGTTCTCGGCGTTCTTCCTCGGCTCGCTGTACCTGGAGCGCGTGCTCGGCTACGACGCGATCTCCACGGGCCTCGCGTTCCTGCCGCTGACCGCGGCGATCGCCGTGATGTCGATGGGCGTCTCGGCGAAGATCGTCGAGCGCGCCGGCGGCGTCAACACGCTCGCCGGTGGCCTCGTGGGGATCATCGCGGGCCTCGTGCTGCTGGCGACGCAGGGCGTGCACGCCGGCTACTTCCCCGGGCTGTTCTTCGCGTTCCTGCTGCTCGGGCTCGGCGCCGGCGCCTCGTTCCTGCCGCTGCTGACGATCGGCATGTCCGACGCCCCCAAGCAGGACGCGGGCCTGGCCTCGGGCATCGTCAACGTCTCGGTGCAGCTGTTCGGGGCGATCGGCCTGGCGACGATGGGCACGATCGCCACCGACCACACGAAGGCGCTGAGCGCCAGCGGCCACGCGCTGACCAGCGCGCTCACCGGCGGCTACCACCTCGCCTACGTCGTCGCGGCGATCTGCGTCGCCTTCGGGATCCTCGCCGCCGTGGTCACGCTGCGCCCGCCGCGGAGCGGCGTGGTGCAGGAGGTCGAGGAGGAGCTGGAGCGCGACTTCGGCCGCGCGACCGGCAGCGCCCAGACCGCGGAGCAGCTCGTCTAGTCGTCCCCGCGCACAGGCCCGCCGCGGCGTCGGCCCACCGCCGCCGCAGAAACCGCCCGCCGCCCCTCCCCAGGGCGGCGGGCGGCGGGCGTCTCAGCCCTCCGAGCGCAGCAGCGCCCGGCGGACCTTGCCGCTCGTCGTCTTCGGCAGCTCGCTCGCGAACTCGACGATCCGCGGGTACTTGTAGGGCGCGGTCTCGCGCTTGACGTGCTCCTGAAGCTCGCGCACCAGCTCGGGCGAGGGGGCGTAGTCCTCGCCGCGCAGCACGACCACCGCGCGCACGACCGAGCCGCGCTCCTCGTCGGGCGCCGCGACCGCGGCGGCCTCCGCGACCGCGGGGTGCGCCACGAGCGCGGACTCGACCTCGAAGGGGCCGATCCGGTAGCCGGAGGAGATGATCACGTCGTCGTCGCGCCCCTGGAAGCGCAGCCAGCCCTCCTCGTCCTGTTCGACCAGGTCGCCCGTGCGCCACGGCCCGCCGTGGCGGCGATCCTCGACGGTCCACGACCCGTCCTCCTCGCGGCGCACGTGCTCGCCTAGGTAGCCGAGGAAGAAGGTCGGCACCGTCAGCGGGTTCGCGGTCAGCTCGCCGTCTTTGACTAACAGCCCGATGCCGGGCAGCGGCTTGCCCATCGAGCCCGGCCGCGGCGGCACCCCGAGCGGGGCGCCGGTCATCTGCCCGGTCTCCGTCTGCCCGTAGCCGTCGCGGATCTCGATCCCGGTGGCCTCGTTCCAGGCGCGTAGCACCTCCGGGTTCAACGCCTCGCCCGCGGCGACCAGCGCCCGCAGCTGCTCCAGGCGCCCGACCGTCGCGCGCTTGGCGATCACGCGGTACTCCGTCGGCGCCATGCAGAGCACGTTCACGCGCTCGCGCGCCAGCAGCTCCAGGCGCTCCTGGGGATCGAAGCGGCCGTCGTGCAGCAGCGCCGAGGCGCCCTGCAGCCACGGCGCGATGAACACGTTGCGCGCCGACTTCGACCAGCCGCTCGCCGCGGTGCACCAGACCAGCTCGCCCGCGCGCGGGCCGAGCCAGTGCTTCGCCTGCAGCCGCTGGCCCTCGAGGTAGCGCTGGCCGTGCACGACGGCCTTCGGCTCGCCGGCGGTGCCGCTGGTGAACGTGATCAGGCACGGGTCCTCATCGGAGAGCTCCGCCGCGGGGGCGGGCGCGGCGTCGTACAGCCGCTCGTCGGGGATCGTCAGCACCTGGCAGTCCGGCCCCGCCGCCTCCAGCTCGGCGCGGTTGCGCTCGTCGGCGACGATCAGCGCCGGGCGCACGGTCTCGATCCGCAGGCGCAGGTCCTTCGCCCGCAGCTGCTCGGTGCAGGGCAGCACGACGGCGCCGAGGCGGAAGCAGGCCGTCATCGCGAACACCCACTCCGGCCGGTTGCCGATCAGCGTCATCACCACGTCGCCGCGGCCGATGCCGAGGCTCGCGAACGTGCCCGCCAGCCGCGCGCTGCGCTCGGAGGCCTGCGCGAACGTCCACTCGCGCCGGTCGCCCTCGCGGGTCAGCTCCAGCAGCGCCAATCCTTCGGCTGGCTGGCGTTCGAGCACGTCGCTGGCGAAGTTCATGCCGGTATTCTCACCTGATACGAGAAAAAACGACTCTGGAGCGCGAAACCGCATGGCCGTAGCCGCGACGCCGTACACCGACATCACCGACGAGCAGAAGGCGATCACCGAGATGGTGCACCAGTTCGTCGACGAGCAGATCATCCCGAACGCCGAGCACTACGACCACGAGGACTCCTTCCCCGAGCCGATCGTCGAGCAGATGAAGGAGCTGGGGCTGTTCGGCGTCACGATCCCCGAGGAGTACGGCGGCATGGGGCTCGACCTGACGACCTACGCGATGATCGTCGAAGAGCTCTCGCGCGGCTGGATCTCGATCTCGGGCGTCGTCAACACGCACTTCATCGGCTCCTACCTGCTGATGAACTTCGGCACCGAGGAGCAGAAGCAGAAGTGGCTGCCGCAGATGGCCACGGGTGAGATACGCGCGGCGTTCTCGCTGTCCGAGCCCGAGCTCGGCTCCGACGTGCAGGCGATCAAGACCTCCGCGAAGAAGCAGGACGACGGCACCTGGGAGATCAACGGCCAGAAGATGTGGGTCACGAACGGCCTGCTCTCCTCGCTGGTGTTCACGCTCGTGAAGACCGACCCCGAAGCCGACCCGCGCTACAAGGGGATGACCTGCTTCATCTGCGAGAAAGAGCCCGGCGTCGCGGAGAACACCGGCGCCCTGAAGGGCTTCAACGTGCCCCCGAAGATCAAAAAGATGGGCTACAAGGGCGTCGAGTCCACGGAGCTCGTGTTCGACGGCTACCGCTGTCCCGCGGAGAACATCCTGGGCGGCGAGGACGAGGGGCTGAACAAGGGCTTCGTGCAGATGATGGACGCGCTGGACCTTGGCCGCGTGAACGTCGCCGCCCGCGGCGTCGGCCTCGCCCAGCGCGCCTTCGAGCTGGCCGTCAAATACGCCCAGGAGCGCAAGACGTTCGGCAAGCCGATCGCCGAGCACCAGGCGATCCAGTTCAAGCTCGCGGACATGGCGACCCAGATCGACGCCGCGCGTCTGCTCGTGCGCCGCGCCGCGAAGATGAAGGATGCCGGTGTGCGCTCCGACGTCGAGGCGGGGATGGCGAAGCTGTTCGCCTCCGAGGCGGGCCGCTTCTGCGCCGAGGAGAGCCTGCGCATCCACGGCGGCTACGGCTACTCCAAGGAGTACGAGATCGAGCGCATCTACCGCGACGCGCCGCTCCTGTTGATCGGCGAGGGGACCTCCGAGATCCAGCGCATGGTGATCGGCCGCAAGCTCCTGCAGCGCCACAAGATCTGATGTCCGAGGACGCGAAGGGGCTGATCGAGCTGGCGGCGCGCCGGTTCATCGAAGAGGTTCCGGCGCTCGCGCCGATCAAGCTCGTCGTCGGCGTCGAACTGCGCGGGCGCGGCGACGTGCAGCACTTCCGTCTGGAGATGCCCGACGTCAAGGTCACGAAGGGGCCCGCCGCCGACGCCCGCGTCCGCGTCGACATGCGCCGCGAGTTCTTCAACGTGATGGCGCGCGAAGGCAAGGTGCCCGACTGGGTCGAGGCCTTCACCTACGGGCAGGCGAAGGCCAGCGGCCCCGAGCAGTTCCTGAAGCTGATCGTGAACGTCGTCGAGCGCCAGCAGGAGCGGGAACGCACGCGCAAGGCGCGCAAGCCCGCCTAGGACGCCGCTGGCGCCGCGCGAGGCGGCGGTCCTAGTGGTAGGACGTGAGCTGCTGGGCCAGAAAGGCGAGCGACCCCAGCAGGAACAGGCACATCACGATGAGCGAGAAGTTTTCGTTCATGGCTCCCCGCTTGAAGATACCGCCTGGGGCGGTGCTCAGGCCAGCAGGGCGTCGCCGTCGTAGAGCTTGATCACCTTCACCGAACCCTCCGGCGCGGCGTCGAGACAGAGACGGCAGAGCACGCACTCGTCCAGGTTCTGCTCGACCAGCGCGAGCGAGCCACCGTCGGCCTGTGCATAGATGTCGACGGGGCAGGCTTCCGTCAGCTTCTTCGCCAGCTCCGCATCGGCCGCGGCGGCGTCGTCGACCTCCACCGCGATGAACAGTCCGTCGGCCCTCATGCCCCGCTCCTCTCGGCGATCTTGGCCTTGACGAGGTCGGGGATCTCGTCGATCCGCTGCACCACGGGGATGCCGGCGGCTTCGAGCCGGGCGATCTTCTCGGTGGCGCTGTCCTCCTTGCCCTCGACGATCGTGCCGGCGTGCCCGAAGGACATGCCCTGCATCTCCTCGTCGTCCATGAACTTGCCGGCCATGAAGGCGACGATCGGCAGGCGCGAGTCGTTGTCGGAGACCCACTGCGAGAGCTGGGCCTCCATGCGCCCGCCGGGCTCGGTGTAGATCACGATCGCCTGCGTCTGCTGGTCGGCCTCGAAGTAGGGCATCAGCTCCGCGTAGGTCGAGCCGATGATGGCGTCGCCGCCGATCGAGACCGCCGTGGAGACGCCGAGCCCCGCGGCGGTGAGCGTCGAGGAGATCTCGGTGGTCATCCCGCCGGAGCGGCTCATCACGCCGACCGAGCCGGGCTGGTAGGCGACTTCGGCGTTGCGCGCCGGGCCGCCGATGCCGCCCATCTTCGCGACGCCGGGGACGATCAGGCCAAGGCAGTTGGGGCCGATGATCCGCGCGCCCTTCGCGTCGGCGAGCTCGACCATCATCGCGACGTCGCGGCGCGGGATGCGCTCGGTGACGATCACGACGGTCTTGATCCCGGCGTGCAGCGCCTCGAACACCGCGTCGCGCGTGCCCGCGGGGGGGACGGTGACGACCGAGCCGTCGGGGACGACGCCGCCGTTGTGCTCGACGACCTGCTCGACGGTGTCGAACACCGGCACGCCGTGGACCTCGCGGCCCTTGCGCCCCGGCGTCACGCCGCCGACGATCTTCGAGCCGTAGTCGAGGCACTCCCTGGTCAGGTTCACGGCCTCGCGGCCGGTGATGCCCTGGATGATGAAGGTCGTGTCCTGGTCGATCAGGATCGACATCAGGCCGCCTCGCCCTGGATCTTGGCGACGGCGCGGCCGGCGGCTTCCCACAGCGACACGGAGCGGTCGCAGTACTCGATCCCGTACTTGTCGAGGATCTTGAAGCCCTCCTCCTCCCAGGCGCCGGGAATGCGGAAGATCGCGATCGTCTCGCCGGGGTCCCTGTCCAGCTCGAGGCAGGCCTTGATCACGCCGCGGGCGACTATGTCCACGCGGGTGTTCGAGACGATCGACATCATCACGGCGATCTTCTCGACACCATCTTTCTGCAGCACCTGCTTAGCGAGGCCGCAGGCCTTCGCGACGGAGGGGTTGCCCCCGATCTCGGAGTAGTTCGCGGGCTTGCCGCCCTGCTGGCGGACGGCGTCGGTGAGCGTCAGCGAGCCGCCGCCCGCGCCGATCACGAGGCCGATGTTGCCGTCGAATCCCGTGTCCTTGCCCTGGATGACGCCGCGGTGGTCGGCGGCGTCGATCGCCTTGACGGCTTCTTCGAATGCCGTCGGCGTGTGATCCTCGCGCGTTCCCTCCTCCTCGCCGATGCCGAGCGCCTTGATCAGCGCCCTCTGCCGCGGCATGCCCTCGTTCTCCATCTCCATGTGCGCGTCGAGCGCGACGAAGGAGCCGTCCTTCAGCTCGGCGAGCGGGTTGATCTCCGCGAGCGTCATGTCGTTGTCGAGGAACAGCCGCGCCAGGCGCGCCAGCACGGGCGTGGCGCGCTGCAGGGCGCGGCCCGTCACGCCGGCGGCGGCGATCACCTGCTTGGCCTGGAAGTCGGAGAAGGGTTCGAGCGTGGAGAAGTGGCCGCGGCCGACGTGGTCGGGGTGCTCCTCGGCGACCTGCTCGATGTCGATCCCGCCCATGTCGCTGAACAGCATCAGCGGCTTCTTGGCGGTGCCGTCCCAGACGACGCCGGCGTAGTACTCCTGCGCGACGTCGGCCTTCGGGTCGACCAGCACGCCCTTCGGCATGTGGCCGTTGATCTCCAGCGCGAGGATGTCCCGGGCGTGCGCCTCGGCCTCCTCGGGGGTGTCGGCGAACTTGACGCCGCCGGCCTTCATGCGCCCGCCGGTCAGGACCTGGGACTTGATCACGGTCGGGCCGCCGATCCGCGCCGCCACCGCCTTCGCCTCGGCGGCGTCGGTGGTGAAGCCGTAATCCGTCACGGGGATGCCGGCGCGCTTGACGATCTCGCGCGCCTCGAACTCGTAGAACCTCATGCGGCGCGGAAGCCTATACGGCTCAGACGGCGGCGGGCGCGAAGCCGTAGGCCTCGGCCAGCTCGGGGTCCTTCTTCGCGAGCATTTCCGCGAGGCCCACCACGACCTTGCACTGCTTCCACGTGGCGTCGTCCTGCATCTTGCCGTCGATCATGTGCACGCCGCGCCCGTCGGGGATCGCCTCGATCACGCGCTTCGCGAACACGACCTCCTCGGGGTCGGGGGAGAAGACCTTCTTCGCGATCGCGACCTGCGATGGGTGCAGCGACCAGGCGCCGACGCAGCCGAGCAGGAACGCCGCGCGGAACTGCGTCTCGCAACCCTCGGCGTCGGAGATGTCGCCATAGGGGCCGTAGTAGGGGAGGGCGCCCACGGAGGTGCAGGCGTCGACCATGCGCGCGATCGAGTAGTGCCAGGGGTCCTGCTGGTAGCTGGGGCGCGGCGCCTCGGGGTCGTTCGGGTCGGGGTCGGCGATCGTGCGGTAGCCGGGGTGCCCGCCGCCGACGCGCGTCGTCTTCATCCGCCGCGAAGCGGCAAGGTCGGCGGGGCCGAAGCTCATGCCCTGGATGCGCGGCGAGGCGGAGGCGATCTCCTCGAGGTTCGAGACGCCCTGGGCGGTCTCCAGCACGCAGTGGATCAACAGCGGTCGGTCGAGCCCGGCGCGCGCCTCGAGTTGCGCGAGCAGGCGGTCGGCGTAGTGGATGTCCCAGGGCCCCTCGACCTTCGGGATCATCACGACCTCGAGCTTGCTGCCGATCTCCGCGACGATCCGCATCAGGTCGTCGAGCACGTAGGGGGAGGCGAGCTCGTTGACGCGCGTCCACAGCGCGCAGTCGCCGAGCTCGATCTCCTTGCCGACCTGGATCAGCCCGTCGCGCGCGGCCTCCTTGCGTTCGAGCGGGATCGCGTCCTCGAGGTTGCCGACGAGCACGTCGACCTTCGTCGCCAAGTCGGCGGTCTTCTCGACCATTTTCGGGTTCGAGAAGTCCATGAAGTGGAGCATCCGCGAGGGCTTGAAGGGGATCTCGCGCACGGGCTCCGGCGCGTCGATCGCAAGGGGCTTGAGGAAGTCGCGGGGGTTGCGCAAGTCGGCTCTCCTGGTCTGCGGGGTCGGTCGGCGGTTCCGGCGCGTTGCCGGGGTTGCTACGGGCTGAACGCTATCGGCTCGGCAGCGCCGAGTCCGTTGACACGCTCGCCCCGGTCCTGGAAGGATCGGGCGCATGCCCTCGACGGCGGCCGCGACGGTAGGCGTGATCGGGGCGGGGGGCTCCGGCATCCTCGCCGCGGCCTACCTGCGCCGGCGCGGGATCTCCTTCGAGCTGCTGGAGGCGCGCGACGCCGTCGGCGGGACCTGGCACTACGACGCCGAGGGCACCGGATCGGCGGCGTACGACTCGCTGGTGATGAACACGAGCCGCCTGTCCACCTCGCCCGCGGCGCTGCGGATACCGGGCCGGCCCTGGCGCTACGCGACGCGCGCGGAGATGCAGCGCTACATGGAGCGGCTCGTCGAGCGCGAGGCGCTGCGCGAGCACGTCCGTCTCGGCTGGCGCGTGACCCAGGCCGTTTCCGGCGCGGAGGGCTGGACGCTTCAGAGCGATGCCGGCGAGCAGAAGCGCTTCGAGACGATCGTCTGCGCGCTCGGCACGAACGGCAGGCCGAAATGGGCGCCGCTGCCGGGCGAGTTCTCCGGCAAGCAGCTGCACAGCGCCGAATACCGCAGGCCCGCGCCGTTCGCGGGGCGCAACGTGCTCGTGATCGGGCTGGGAACGTCCGGCGCGGAGGTGGCCGGGGAGCTGGTCGGGACGGCCCGCTCCGTGCACGTGGCGGTGCGCTCGCCGCTGTGGATGATGACCCGCCGCTTGGGCGGGGTGCCGATCGACTGGATCGACAATCAGCTGGCCTCGCGCGTGATCCCCTGGAGGATCCGCCGCGAGATCCTCTGTGGCCTGTGCTGGGCCACGACGGGGCGGCTGTTCCGCCGCGGCCTGCCGCGCCCGACGCGCCGCTGCGGCGACGACATCATCGCGATCTCCGACACCTTCCCGAGGGCGGTGCGGCGCGGGGGGATGAGCTTCCACGGGGGCGTCGAGCGGGTCGAGGGGAGCACGGTCCGCTTCGAGGAAGGGGCGCAGGCGGAGATCGACGTGATCGTCCATGCGACGGGCTTCGACCCGCCGACGGGGTTCTTGCCGGGCGAGGCCCAGCCCAGCGGGCGCAATCTCTACCGCCGGATCCTCCACACGGGCCCGGAGAACCTCTACTTCGTGGGCATGTTCGAGGCCCACCGCGCGTTGCTGCCGACCGCCGAGGCGCAGGCCCGCTGGACGGCGGCGGCGCTGGCCGGCGAGGTGGGGCTCCCGTCCCGCGAGCAGCGCCGCGCGATCGCGACGGCGGAAGGCGAGCGCGGCGAAAGCGACTTCGGCGATCGCCGCGAGTTCATGCTCGACTGGGCGAAGTACCGGGCGATGCTCCGCCGCGACGCCGGGACCGCCCACGCGGCCTGAGGTATCGTTCGCGCCGCCCAAACCGGACCGCGAGGAGACGTAAGAACCCCCATGAGCGAGACGCAAACGACCGTCGAGACAGAGCAGGCCGCGCGCGAGGCGAGCGGCGCCCACCCCTACGGCCGCTACCTGGAGGAGTTCGAGGTCGGCGCGATCTACAAGCACTGGCCGGCGAAGACCGTGACGGAGGCGGACGATCACCTGTTCTGCCTGATCACGATGAACCACCACCCGCTGCACATCAACGACGTCTACGCCCACAAATCGCAGCAGGGCCGCAACGTCGTGGTAGGGCCGCTGGTCTACTCGCTGGCGCTGGGCATGTCGGTCTCCGACGTCAGCGGCAAGGCGATCGCGAACCTCGCCACCGAAGAACTGAGCCACCCGGCGCCGGTGTTCCACGGCGACACGCTGTTCTGCGAGTCGGAGGTGCTGGAGAAGAAGGAGTCCCGCTCCAAGCAGGATCGCGGCACCGTGAAGGTCCACACGCGCGTGCTGAACCAGGACGGCGTGCTGGTCGCGGAGTTCAAGCGGCTCGTGCTGGTGCCCCGCAAGAACCCGGGAACCGGCGAGGCGGAGGGGAACGTCGAGTAGGTAGTT